>Ga0302241_1000380_pt1 | contig 41679 bp, 35 predicted proteins | sample AAG_UR_Arg_MG_FD_193532 | JGI IMG/M metagenome (GOLD analysis project Ga0302241, IMG submission 193532) | Enriched activated sludge microbial communities from anaerobic digester in WTTP, New Holstein, Wisconsin, United States - AAG_UR_Arg | ecosystem: Engineered > Bioreactor > Anaerobic >... | reverse complement strand
TTTATATTATTTTTAAATATTACCTAATTAGGTAATGCAAAATAACAACAAAAAAACCACATAAACAAATAATAATGTGGTTTTTCTAAATTTTTCTATTCCCTATTTTTTTAGGGTTTGGGATTAAGATAAAATTCGTTTTCGGACGATTCAATGATTTTTTTAAGACCAATTGCTGAACTTGCCTCAAACCAATCCCACCATATTATTTTGATGTTGTTCAAATTTTCAATTCTTCAAATATCCTTTAAAAGCCTTTGGAGGTATCTAGGAATTTCAATAGTTTCCACTTTTTCTCTCAGAGGTGGAAGTTTTTCCAATTGATGATGTGGTGTGTTTTGTCCCATAGTCTTTTAAATTGTCCCCAAAATACAAATTATGGTACGATTACCAATATGCCGGTATTTTTTTTACATTGTGGCTAAAGTTCCGTGGCTTTGCCTATTGGCGGATTTTAGCATCCCGTACGTACGGGATTGGACCTTGCATATAATTGTCATATGAAGCACTTCAATCGCCATTTCGCAAAACCGATGTTGTGCTTTCGTGCATTATTGCTATCTTTTTATTATTAAAACCATTCATGGCTTAACTGATTTACCAAATGAAAGGAATTAATCTATATTTAACTTCTTTGCAATATTCAGAGTATCCGATCAATTCTTTTTGCAAAGTAGTATCCTCATAGTATGTTCTGATAACAATTAACAAAATCATAATAATCAGAGGAATAAATGCAAGTATGGAGCCTAATGCCAAAGGTAATGCTATCGAACCTGAAAGCATTCCAAGGTATCCTGGGTGGCGCACTATTTTATATGGTCCCGTATCTATTACATAATGGTTTTTATCTTTTTGAATACGAACGACACCTTCAAAGAAAGGATTGTGAAGCATTGGCCATATAGAAAATATTGCTGAAACGATGTACAGCATAATACCTACATATAAATAGTAGAAAGGCATTGCATCAGAAAGGTTTAATCTCATATCAATTCCGGCAATAAGTGGAGTTATTATAATAGCAAATAAAAAGTAAGTTAGGAGAATACACTTATCAAATTGTTTTGTACCTTCTTGCTTCTCCCCCCTTTCATTTAAGAGTTTTGGCGATTTTTTTATGAGAATCACACCTATGATTAGACCACCAACAATATATACACCAATATAAATCCATACTCTTAAATTGTTGATTTCTCCGGAAGCAAGAAAGAATACTAAACCTGTTATGATTATCCAAATAATCGGTGCAAAGAAAGTCCTTATCCCGGATTTCGTTATTTTTTTTCCCATTTATTGCCTCCTTTTAATAGCTTATACTTCCTTATTATTCGAGTCTTGATATTTATTATTGCATATAGCACAACTGTAACGTATATGAAACGTGGGGCATTTCGCAACTCCTGCCTATCAAGTGCCCAAACTATTTATTTAACTTTATTGCGTGTTAGCTGCTTTTCATTTTTATTGCAATATCTATTTCGTTCTTGACATCCTCAAAATTGTAATCTGGAAACACTTCTATCAATATACAATTATTTATTTTACATTTTTCTTTTTTCAACCTATCATTTTCTAATATTTGATTAAAACTTTCCTCACCTCCAAAATACTCTACCATTTCAGTATGTTGTTTTCCTTGATATTCTAATGCAACATTGAATTCAGGAAAATAGATGTCAAAATGTTGCAAACCTAACCATTTTGTTTTTCCATGATGAACTACTAAATACTTAGGATATGCATTCTTAATTTGATAAAAAAGATTTGTTTCACTTATCCAACCTTCACCAACTCTTGGAAGTCCTCTTTGTTCTCGGACTTGGTTTTCTGCTTCTCTTGTAATTTCTTTGATATAGCTTTCAATAGCAAATTGAATTATTGTTGGATATGTTGGTGGGTATAATATATTCTGTTCAGGTATGCCAACACTTCGTTTTTTGTGCTCTGCATATTTTTCATTAAACTGTATCTGTGAATCAAAAAACATTTCATAATATAAAGGATCAAAATGATCATTAGAATTTGTAGATTTATAATATTTATCTTTATCAAAAAACCTTCTAGGTAAAGCTTCCTTACTTTCAACTTCAATATTGCGTATTATCAATATAACTCTTTCAAGTATAGATTCGACATTTTCAATACCAAAATCAGTTAGATTTTGTTTCTTAAATCCAATTTTAAGCAATTCCAATAAATCATCATTATCAGAGTACATTGACAATGAGTTATCAGAATGTTGGATTAGTTCAATTTTTGATTTTATAAATTTTTCCCAGACTTTATATTCTTCATGAGGTAATATAAAATTTGTGTATTTTTCAATTTTTAAATCCCTTCCTATTTCGACTTCAATTCTTAGCGTATCATGTGATAGATCTGGATATTCTTTTCGAAGAGTATCGTATGTTTTAGATAAATAATCAAAATCTTTATTTATACGATAATTTCTTAATATTGAATAAATGTAGTATCGTATATAATTTCTCATCCCACCTACATCAATATATTTCCCTTTTTCAAAATTTTCTTTAAAAATGTTATAAAACTCCTGCTGCTTTTTGTCTGGATGAACTAAATTATTCTCAAATTCATAAGGACCTCTGCTTTCCCATGGAGGTGGTTTAATCATAGAAATGGTCTTCGTACTTGATTTAAAGTAAATAGGTTCTTTATTCCAATATATTATTCTTCCTTTTACTGTGATATTGCTTAAGTCATAGTTAGGTTTTAACGATTTTACTAAGTTTAAATTTCCACCAACATATTTTAGATTTCCTAAGCTTTTAAGATTCACCATTCCTCGAAGGTCTAATGTGCCACCTACGACTTCCAATGCTCCTAAATCACAAAGCTCATTTGTTGCTGGTCTCAAATCACCCTTCACTTCTTGCAATAATCCAAGTGATTTAATCGGTGCTCCAAAATTAAATGTACCTCCTACATACTTAAGTTTTTTTAATGAATTCAGATTCCCCCAGAAAGAAAAATCGCAATCGACATATTCTAAATCACCTAAGTCAACTAAGTTCTTAAAATGAGCTATTCCATTATTACCAATTCTAATTTCTTTAACACCAATCAACTTATTAATATCGGTCGAATTAACCCAAAAGCTTTTTGTAATTACACCATTCTCAATCAGTGAGTGTAATTGTTGAAAACTGTAAATTTCTTTAAAATAACTCATAAGCTAGGTTTATTGAATTGCTGCAAATTAGTATATATCCCCACAAAGTTATCACTTTTTGTTGATTTTGTCTTCTTCATTTTTGTTTCTCATTTTATCCGCCAAGCGCTCAATCAGGCTTTGTAAACAGTCAACTATCCTTTCGCTTAATGGGTGTAATATGTATGATAATATGTTGATGCAAGATTTTCACATTGCAAATTTATTGAAATCATCGTTCTGAACGATTATACGAATTGAATTTACAAAATAGTCCAAGCTGTTTTGTAAATTACAATCGTTAATGCCGGTGGTTAAAATATTCAGAACAATTGAGCGAAGCGATTATACGAATTGTATTTACAAAATAGTCCAAGCTGTTTTGTAAATTACAATCGTTAATGCCGGTGGTTAAAATATTCAGAACAATTGAGCGAAGCGACAATTGGTCTGTTATATTTTTCCATCCGGTATAATTGGTCTGTTATATTTTTCCATCCGGTATTATATTCTTTTTTTTCGTTTCTTTTGATAATCAGAAATCTCAGAATATAGTTTAACAGCCTTTGAAAAAATCAGATGAGTCAAAGCACAAGCCATCCTATATCCATCAACTATTTCAACAACACACATTATTCCGGAAATATCCCCACTATTATGAACACTCGTAATAGTCAACTCTGTTTTTAAAGTAATTGGGTGTCCATTTATACGAAAAATCTGCACTAACTCTCGTGTCGGAAAAGCTTTTAAAGGAAGATTCTCTGTAATCTTTATTGTCAAATCCTTGTATTGCTCTGATATATCCATAAATCTATCAGGTTACCATAGGTCAAACTTACGTTGTTCAATTGGTATCTTTCTCACTTTCCCGATGTTTGTCAATATTTTACCAAGTACCTTTTTAAAGTCCTGTTTTCGCGGTGGGTCATCAAAAAAAATTTCCATTATTGCTTCTTCTAATTCCCAATCTGTCAACCATTCTTTAATCAGTAATTAAGATTCATCAAGATATTCATTGTCTGTATTGCAATGATCAGCTAATACACCAAATTGCAACATTAAATCATGATGAAATATCTCTGCTGTATCAATAATTGCATTATGTGTTTCCCGTGATAAATCGTTAGTATCCATATGCTGTGTCGTTTATTTTCGTCTTGCTTACAACGGTCAGAGGTATGTGTAGTTGCTGGGCAAGAGTAATGTTTTATCGTATTAACACTGACAATACATAGAGTGATAATGCTGAATGCCAGCAAAAGACGGTAATTACATACACCGGCATGTTCTAAGCAGTAGTATTGTATTGATTTATAACTCAAAGCAGCCGTAATCCTTTTCATTCAATAATGCGTTTACTTCATCTTTATCAAAATACTCCGGATCAAATTTTCCACCCAACCATTCGATGTAACTTTCATATTCTGCATCGTCAGGATTCTTTAAAATATCAAGCAAATCTGAGTAGCCCCAAATCCCCCCGCAATCCTCAGGTGGACAATTCATCTTACCTTTCACACAGATTGGATAGTTTATTTTGTCGTCAACGGGAAGGATCTTTTCTAAAATAATATCGTGTTCCCACCCATCTCCAAAATCATACTCGTAAATAATTTTCTCATTTTCTGATTTCAACAAATCAGATATTTTTATTTCTTTGTAATCCACGCCGTTCATTTCCCCCCATGTGTCATCATCAACCATTCTCTCTGTATAAAATATCCCATTTTTTATAAATTGGTGTAAATGAGAATTTGTCCATCCCATTGTTGTTTGAATTATTTTATGAAAATCCGATAACAATAAATCTGAAGGAATCAATAATCTCCTCCAAATTTTGGGCTTAAATCCTTTCAAGGCTATTTGAATCTGATAAATTTTATGTGCCATAATGTTTTTCTTTTAAATATAGTTAAATTTTTGATTCGGAGTCTTTCTCCAATTGCTTACAATAGTTCAGGGCTTGGTGTTCTGGCGGAAAAGTCCGCCAGAACATTCACGTTTGAGCATCAGTTCACCAACGCCAAACCCTTGTTATAAAAAGATCGTTAATTTTTTAATCTTTCTATTTCGGTTTTAATTTGTTTAATAACTTCAACATTATATATTCTCTTTTTCCCCCCTATTTTTGTGGAATAAACAAAGAATACTTTTCCTCCAAAATATTTTTCAAACTTTTCGTGATTCAGCCTGTGCATTTCAATCCATTGATATTGGTTTAATGCTTGTCCTGATTCAATTGGTTTAATCTGAATACCAATGTACTTTTCTCCAACTTGAATAAAAAAATCCACACTATGAGTTCTGTCCCAATTGTCAGGTGCTGATTCAATCTTCATTCCAATAGCACCTTCCAATTGACCGTAAATAGTTTCTATTTCAGTTCTATATCCATCATAAGTTCTTCGGAGAACTAAATTATAAGCATAATCTATACATTCTTCTTCTGTTATGGAAGCCAATTCACTTTGAACTACTTCTGATAATTTTATGTATAGTGTTTGCCCTAAGGAAGTAATGTATTCCCTATTAATATTTATTCCATTCTTTTTTTTCTGAGTTGCTTTGGAAAAATAAAAATTTTCCCATTCTTGATAGTCATTGGGGGCACAATCTCGAATTAACTCCGATAATGCACCAACACTATAAGCTTTATTTAATCCCCAACGGTTTAAAGCATAATTCAAAAGAGTTTCGTGTTTGAATTTGAATCCTTCACCTTCGGTTTTAGTACAATAATCTTTAACCATTGATAAATGTGTTAAATTTTGTTTTATACTTAAAGTCAATGGAATTATCTACCAATGCTAAATTTTCTTTCAATAAGTGAGCATTTATGAAAGTTTTGTTTTCAAGATATAGATAAGCCATTAAATTATTTTCCTTATCGTGTTTTACCTCATCGTATTTCAAAAACACCTTTTTCCCACGAAGTTTATTAATTAAATACTCTGTTGCTTTTTCTTTGATTTGCGGGTTTTGTTTAATGCCAATCAATCGAATGGTTAACTCATTATTTAGTCGAACCAATTCGGGACTGATGATTTCTTTTACAGAGAAAAACTCTTCCCGTTTTCCTGTGCTGTTTGCATCAATTTTGGAACCGTATTGAATTTTCTTAACGTCAATTTTCTTGTCCAACTTATGCGTGTCCACAAATTGATATGGTAACTCCTTTATTCGTTTTTCAAAATTGATTTTTAATTTAGGTTGCTTTATGATTTCGGTTTCTACTTTTGTGAAAGCATCATCTGTTCCGATTTTCTCTTTTATAATCGGAATAAAATCAGGATTAATTTCATAACCGATAGAATTTCTGTTCAAATTTCTAGCCGCCAATGCTGTTGTTCCGCTTCCCATAAAAGGGTCTAAAACAGTTTCTCCCGGAAATGAGAACATTTTAATCAAACGATGTGGTAATTCTTCGGGGAACATTGCCAAATGCTTATCTTGTTTTGCTCCCGAAAAATACCAATGACCATTGAAATAGGTGTTCCATTCTTCGTTAGTCATTGTGGAATTTTCCTTTTGCTCTTTTGTTGGTTTTGGTGCGTTTCCTTGTTTTTTGAATAATAAAATATATTCAAAATCCAATTTTACAATCCCATTTCTCGGATTGGGGTAGCTTCCCATAATGCTTGCACCACCCGATGTATTCATCGTAGTAGCTTTTTGCCAAATAATTTGTCCCATAAAATCGAAGCCAATCATTTCGCAAAACTTAATAATTTCTGTATGAATCGGAATAATTTTGTAACGGCCGTAATAAGTCGAACGAGCAAATTGGTCTCCGATATTAATACAAAGACGACAGCCTTTGTGTAAAACTCGTAAACATTCTTGCCAGGTTATATTTAAATGGTTGATATATGTTTCATAGTCATCGTGAAACCCAATTTGATTTTCAGTTCCGTAATCTTTTAGTTGCCAATATGGTGGCGAAGTCGTAATTAAATGAACACTTTCGTCTTTTAGCTCACTCATCTGTCGACTGTCTCCGTTTATAATTGTATGTTTTGTCTTGTTCATTTTTGTTTCTCATTTTATCCGCCAAACGCTCAATCAGGCTTTGTAAACAGTCATCTGACCTTTTGCTTAATGTGTGTAATATGTATGATACTATGTTGCTACAAGATCTTCACATCGCAAATATTCTGTGCTTTGGGCAAAAATAAGATATTACTTTCGAATACATTATTTTTTATTGTAATTTTTTTATGCTGAATTTCAGATCATGCTCATAAAACATTCACTTAATATTATTAGGACAGATATAGGTATTCGCTTTCAGGCTTTTCTTTATCGTTTTCGGCTATCGCTCTATATTGTATGCAATAATTTTTATACAGTCTACAAAACAAATCATTGCCTAAGTTAGCGCTAACAAGGATTATCATCAAGTGGCTAAAACACAAGAGCCTGAATATCGTACGACATTCAGGCTCTTTTAGTAGCGGGGGCAGGATTCGAACCTACGGCCTTTGGGTTATGAGCCCAACGAGCTACCTCTGCTCCACCCCGCAATATATTGTTACTTTTGTTAGTTTTTTATAAAACGGACTGCAAAGGTAATTTTTGTTTCTTTGCTAACCAAATTTTTTTGCAATAAAATGACACATAAAGCAGGATTTGTTAGTATTGTTGGAAAACCAAACGTGGGAAAATCCACTCTAATGAACGCAATAGTAGGCGAAAGGCTCTCAATAATAACTCCAAAAGCTCAGACTACACGCCACCGGATTCGTGGAATTATCAGTGATGAAGATTTCCAGATAGTCTTTTCTGATACCCCCGGGCTATTACAATCACATTATAAATTGCACGAATTTATGATGAGTGCGGTAAATGAATCGCTCGAAGATGCTGATATAGTGTTATTTATAACTGAGTTAAATGAAAAGCCGGAATCATCAGATGTTATTGAAATTCTTAATAATATTGATATTCCGGTAATAGTAGTTATAAATAAAGCCGATCTTGCTAAGGATGATGAGTTATTGCTTGCCGAAGAAGTATGGAGTAATGCCATTCCCAAAGCTACCGTTATTTTAGTATCGGCATTACAGGGTTTGAATCTTGGAAAACTAATGCAAATCATACTCGATATGCTTCCCGAAGCTCCTGCATTTTTTCCTAAAGAAGAATTAACTGATCGTACCATTCGGTTTATAGTTGCAGAAATCATCAGGGAAAAAATTTTTATGAACTATAAAAAAGAGATCCCATATTCTACAACGGTTATTGTTGACAGTTATAAAGAAGATGAAAATATTGATCGCATTCATGCCCTTATCTTTGTTGAACGTGAAACTCAAAAAGCTATCATTCTTGGGCATCAGGGCAGGGCAATCAAGAAAGTGGGAATAGAAGCCAGACAAGATATTGAGGAATTTATTGACAAGAAGGTATATCTGGAACTAACAGTTAAAGTCAGCAAAGATTGGCGAAATAAACCCGAAATGCTTAGACGATACGGATATTTATAAAATTTCAACCATGAATTATTTTTCAAACCCCGAACTAATAAATAAAACTATCAAAGAATGTGAACTACCTCATATCACTGGATTGTCGCGTACTGAAAGCCTGAAGCTGATCCTCTCCTGCCTCGACCTAACAACCCTTGAAGGCAGCGATCATGATGAAAAAGTTATTGATTTCTGCAAGAAAGCCAAAAGTTTTAACAATTTTGATTTGCCCAATGTGGCTGCTGTTTGCGTTTATCCCGTTTTTGCTCGTCTGGTTCGCAAAAATCTGGAAAACAGCAATATAAAAACCGCCTGCGTTGCCGGAGCCTTTCCTGCAGGGCAATCGCCACTGAACATCAGGCTTGATGAAGTAAAATTTGCAGTTGATGAGGGCGCTCAGGAAATTGACATGGTTATTTCTCGTGGTAAATTTCTGCAGGGTGATTACGATTATATTACCAAAGAAATTGAGTTGACAAAGAAAGTCTGTGGAACTGCGCATTTAAAGGTCATTCTGGAAACCGGCGAGCTGGGTTCTAATGAAAATATCAGAAAAGCAAGTAATCTTGCCATTGAAGCAGGCGCTGATTTCATTAAAAGCTCCACCGGTAAAATTAAACCTGCTGCTACTCCTGAAGCTGTTGTAGTTATGCTTGAAACCATTAAAGAACATTATTTGAAAACAGGAAAAATGATTGGGATCAAACCGGCAGGAGGAATATCAGAACCTGATCAGGCTATTTTATATGCTAATCTGGTTGAACGTATCCTCGGAAAATCGTGGCTTAATAACCATTATTTCAGAATAGGAGCCAGCAGGCTAACTGATAATATTGTCAAAGAATTTCAAACAAATCAATGAGGAACATTATAAACATCACATTATAAATCAATTAGCAAGCAAATACATAGCAATTATATCTGTGTTACAAATGCACGTTGATTTCCTTATTTTCAAAAATGCCTAACTTTGCCCCGAAATTATTGATTTTATGAGCAATATCCTTGCTATAGTCGGCAGACCCAACGTAGGAAAATCCACCTTGTTCAATCGCCTTACAGGTATGCGCCAGGCAATTGTTGACCCTACTTCGGGAGTAACTCGTGATCGCCATTATGGTCGGTCTGACTGGAATGGTGTGGAATTTTCAATTATTGACACTGGTGGGTATGTTATTGGTTCAGATGATATTTTTGAAAGCGAGATACGCCGCCAGGTTGAATTGGCTCTTGAAGAAGCTGATATCATACTTTTTATGGTTGACGCACGCGAAGGTCTTATGGGTATGGATCAGGACATTTCTGAATTGCTCCGGCGTTCAGAAAAAAAGACATTCGTTGCTGCCAATAAAGCTGACAGCTCAGAACATTATCACGAAGCAAGTGAGTTTTATTCTCTTGGAATAGACCAGATTTTCCCTATTTCGGCAATGAATGGTAGCGGAACCGGCGAACTACTTGACGCTATAGTTAAAGAATTTAAATCACCTGTAATTGAAGACATTCCGGATATTCCAAAAATTGCAGTAATTGGCAGACCTAACGTTGGAAAATCATCACTGGTGAATGCCTTGCTTGGTAAAGAACAAAATATTGTTACTCCCATCCCCGGCACTACCCGCGACTCGGTATACACCAGATATAAAGGTTATGGATTTGATTATTTTCTGGTTGACACGGCAGGGGTAAGAAAAAAAAGCAGAGTTTCAGAGAATATTGAGTTTTACTCTGTGATGCGCAGCATTAGAACCATCGAAAACAGTGATGTTTGTTTATTGATGGTGGATGCAGAACAAGGCTTTGAATCGCAAGATACCAATATTTTTTCGTTGGCTCAGAAAAATCATAAAGGCATTATAATTGTCGTAAATAAATGGGATCTGATTGTTAAATCATCAAATACACATAAAGAATTTGAAGCTTTGATCCGGCAAAAAATCTCTCCGTTTTCCGATGTTCCTATTGTTTTTACTTCAGTACTAAACAAACAAAGAATACATAAAACAATTGAACTGGCTCATAAGGTTTATGAAAATCGCCGACAAAAAATAACAACTTCTAAATTAAATGAACTTCTGCTACCGGTCATCCATAATACTCCACCACCTGTTACCAAAGGAAAAGTTGTGAAAATAAAATATATCACCCAGCTTAAAACCCCGTTCCCCGCTTTTGTTTTCTTTTGCAATCTGCCTCAATATGTAAAAGAACCTTATAAACGATTTGTCGAAAATCAGTTAAGAAAAATGTTCGACTTTTCAGGAGTTCCTATTGAGCTGTATTTCAGAGATAAATAGATAAATAACAATTTGTTTTATTATAAACAATTTCAAACAAAGGGTTTTAATGGTTAAAATTGGAAATTCAATATCTCATTTTAATTAAAACTAAAAATATATGCCCGAAACTATCAGAATAGATAAATGGTTATGGGCCATTAGAATATATAAGACCCGAAGTCTTGCATCTGAAGCATGCAGAGCAGGTAAGGTGAAAATAAGCGGGATTACAGTAAAACCTTCAAGAGAAATTAAAGCCGGAGATATCATCGTAATAAATCTATCGCCTCTTACAAAAACAGTAGAGGTTCTTGAACCAATAAAAAACAGGGTAGGTGCTAAATTAGTACCTCAATTTGCAAACGATCTTACACCGCAGGAAGAATACGACAAAGTGAAATTGATAAACGAAATGAATTTCGAACGCCGTGACCGTGGTTCAGGGCGTCCAACAAAAAAACAAAGACGATTGATTGACTATCTAAAAGATGAAATCTGAAAATCAGGGCTTTTTCAACATTAGTTTTGCTTCTTTGTCTAACCCTTCTCTAATCTCAGCCAGAAAATCACGAACATTTTTAAGAGTTTTTATCAGTTCAAATTCATCAAGTGAGTCCTGAGGGTTATTTTTAAGCTTGTCTTTTGCACCCTGAAGGGTAAAGCCCCTTTCTTTGACCAGATTATATATTATATGAAAATTATCAACATCGGCACGAGTAAAAAGGCGATTACCCTTTTTGTTGCGATGGGGTTTAATTATATCAAATTCATTTTCCCAAAAACGAATTAAACTGGTATTCACATTAAAAAGCCTGGCTACTTCTCCGATTGAGTAGTACATCTTTTCAATCTTTTTCCCTGAACCTGCCATACGTTTTGGTATTAATCCATTGTTTGACCCGGCCTTGATGACCACTCTATTAACTGATCATACTCTTCAGGGGTTATGTCATTATAAAAATAGTGAATAGGATTAACAGGTTTACCATTACGTCTGACTTCATAATGCAGATGAGGCGAAGTTGATTTTCCGGTATTGCCAACATATCCAATAACTTCACCACGTTTAACCTTTTGTCCTTTTCTCACATTGAATTTTGACAAATGGGCATATAAAGTTTCGTAGCTAAAACCGTGATCCACTACAATTTGGTTTCCATATCCTACTCCACCTCTTTCAACATTTGTAACAACACCATCTCCGGTAGCATAAATTTCTGTTCCGATAGGAGCAGAAAAATCAATTCCTTCATGAAACTTTTCGATTTTATAAAATGGGTCTGTACGATAACCGAAATATGAGCCTATACGGCGAAGATCGCGGTTACTGATAGGCTGAATGGCTGGCAGGGCAGCAAGAAGTTTCTCTTTATTTTTAGCCATTTCAAAAACCTCATCAAATGATTTTGACTGAATATACAACTGCCTTGTAATTTCATCAACTCTGCGGGTTGTACTTATCATTATCTCAGAATTCAAAAACCCGCTAAGGCTTGCATAACGGTCAGTACCGCCAATACCCGCTTTTCTTACTGAGCCTGGAATAGGCTCTGCTTCAAAAATCACACGATAAATGTTGTCATCCCTTTCCTGAAGATCGCTTATTACCATTTGCAACTGATCAAGACGGTCGTTCAGAACCTTATAATTATGCCTGAGGTTTTCAATTTCTCTATATTGCATCTTTTCTTTGGGTGATTCCAGAAAATTATATGCAAGGAAAATTACCACAGCAGCAAACACAATGCCTGTGATCAAATGAGAAAGAAATTTAAATAAACGCTCTTTTGCGGTAACCAGAACTTTCTCGAATTCAAGAGTTTTGCTGTTGAAACGGAATCTGTTCTTTGCCATTTAATAAAAACAATTAATTAACGTTTAACCGGTAAATTTACCGGATTGGTTTTTTTCAACTTGCAAAAATAATAATTAAACTAACTTTGTCGGCTTTTTAAGATGTTAGTTTTATTAACAAAATTACCTGAAATATTAAAAATTGTATGAAAGCATCAGAGATAAGGAATAGATTTTTGACTTTTTTTGAATCCAAAGGACATCATTTAGTACCATCGGCACCAATGGTTATCAAGGACGATCCTACGTTAATGTTTACCAATGCCGGTATGAACCAGTTTAAAGATATTTTCCTTGGGAACACACCTATATTACACTCACGTATTGCCAATACCCAGAAATGTTTGCGTGTTTCAGGCAAACACAACGACCTTGAAGAAGTCGGACACGACACATACCATCACACAATGTTTGAAATGCTCGGCAACTGGTCCTTTGGTGATTATTTTAAAAAAGAGGCAATTGCATGGGCTTGGGAATTATTAACCACAGTTTACAAGTTAAACGCCGAAGATCTGTATGTTACTGTATTTGGTGGAGACGAAACCGATGGTCTTCCCTGGGATGAAGTAGCTTACAACTACTGGAATGAGATAATTGATGGGTCAAGAATACTGAAAGGAAGCAAAAAAGATAATTTCTGGGAAATGGGCGATACCGGTCCCTGCGGACCATGTTCTGAAATACATATTGACCTTCGCAATCCTGAAGAAAAGGCATTGATCCCGGGTGCGGAACTTATCAATGCCAATCATCCGCTGGTTATTGAAATATGGAATCTGGTGTTCATACAGTTCAACAGGCAGGCAAGCGGAAAACTTGTAACTCTGCCTTCTCAGCATGTTGACACAGGCATGGGACTTGAACGCCTTTGTATGGCAATACAGCATAAACAATCAAATTACGATACTGATGTTTTCCAGCCCATTATTCATCAGATTGAACTAAATACAGGTTTCAGATATGGTCAAAAACCTGAAATTGATGTTGCAATGCGGGTAATTGCCGATCATTTAAGAGCTGTTTCATTTGCTATCGCCGACGGACAACTACCATCAAATAACAAAGCAGGTTACGTCATTCGCAGAATTTTGCGCAGAGCTGTCAGGTATGGATACAGCTACCTTGATCAGAAAGAGCCTTTTATTCATGAACTCGTACCCGTGCTGGTAAAAGAAATGGGTGGTTATTTTCATGAATTAAAATCGCAACAGCAAAGCATTACGAAAGTGATACATGAAGAAGAAACCTCTTTTATTAGAACCCTGGCAACCGGTATAAATCGTTTTAAACATTATGTTACCGAACATAAAGAGTCCAGCATTATTGACGGCGTTTTTGCTTTCGAACTCTATGATACCTATGGTTTCCCTATTGATCTGACCCAGCTCATGGCAAAAGAAAAGGGTATGACTGTTGATATGCCTCAGTTTGAAGTCGAACTTAACAAACAAAAGGACAGATCGAGAAAGGATGCGGAAATTGATACCGGCGACTGGATCATTGTGAATTCAGGAACTGAAACGTTTTTTACAGGATGGGACGAAACCTCAGCAAAAGTAGCCTTGTTGCGGTATCGAAAAGTAAAATCAAAAGGCAAGGATTTTTATCATGTGGTTACAAACAAAACCCCATTTTACCCTGAAAGTGGCGGTCAGGTTGGTGATACAGGTTTTCTTGAACAAAATAAGACTAAATATCAGGTTTTAGACACACGCAAAGAAAATAATCTGATAATTCATATCCTGCAAGAGTTCCCTGACAAACCTGATTTCTTCTTTACCGCCTCGGTTAATACTGAAAAGCGCCAGCTTACAGCAAATAACCATTCAGCTACTCACTTGATGCACGAAGCATTAAGAAAGATTTTAGGAACCCATGTTGAGCAAAAAGGCTCATTTGTTGGTCCTGATTATTTACGTTTTGATTTCTCTCATTTCGGCAAAATGACAAATGAAGAAATAAAACAGGTGGAAGCCTTTGTAAATGATAAGATAAGAAAGAATATCATTATTGACGAAAAACGCAGTATTCCCTTTTCTGATGCAAAAAGAATGGGTGCGCTGATGTTCTTTGGTGATAAATACGACGAAAATGTACGCGTAATTACATTTGGCAATTCAATAGAGCTTTGCGGAGGCACCCATGTAAATGCTACAGGACATATCGGTATGTTCAAGATAGTTTCAGAAGGTGCAATAGCAGCAGGAATAAGACGCATTGAAGCAGTTACATCCAGAAAAGCTGATGAATACATTGAGAAAAAACTTGAACTTCTTGCTCAAATGACCGAACTGGTTAAAACTCCTGCCGACCCTTTGAAAGGACTGAAAAATATTATTGAGCAAAACAATAATCTGCAAAAACAAATAGCAGAAAAGAATGCACTTCTGGCAAAAGCCGAAAAAGAAAAAATCCTCGCTGAAGTTAAAAAAGTTGGAGAAATAAGATATCTGGCAAAAATCACCACACTCGACAGTAACGCTATCAAAGATCTTGCATTTAATCTCAAAGAAACTGAAAAACAGCTTGTTATCTTACTTGGCTCAATCAGTGACGGTAAAGCAAACTTAAGTCTTTTTATCAGCAACGACCTGGTTGAGAACGCAAAACTTGATGCTGCAAAAATTATCCGTGAGCTTGCTAAAGAAATTCAGGGTGGCGGAGGCGGACAAGCATTCTTTGCTACAGCCGGTGGAAAAAATCCGGCAGGCATAGAAGCTGCTTTTGAAAAGATGCACGAACTACTGAAACAGTATTAAAATTGTTTCTTCTTTGTTCTGATTACTTTTTCGTATTGTAACTTATCACCCGTTAAAGCCTTTGCAGCCTAATTATACTTAAGCTGTAGGCAATTATCATTATACCGGAACGGCTATGGTTCAGGAAAAATTCTGAACCTTGGATTATGATTGGAATAAAAGCAACGTTTTAAACTTTTTTTCAAGTATGTTGTTTACCTATCAGTTCACAGAAAACACTTAGTAATTCAATTTGCTCTTTGTTTTAAATCACCTTTAGCAGGTAGTTAACAACCAAAATTATTATTACATCAATGGTAAGTTATTCCATAACTGATTTGGAAAAAATTACTGGTATTAAAGCTCATACTATCAGAATATGGGAGAAGCGTTATAAGGTATTTAACCCAAAACGTACTGCTACCAATATCCGATGCTATACTGATGATGACCTTAAGCGCCTGATGAATATTTCGCTACTCAATCGTTACGGACTGCGGATATCGAATATTGTAACAATGTCGCAGGAAGAACTGAATCAGAAGGTCATTGATATCACTGAAAACACATCAAGCCATAATATGATTATTGAGCAGATGATTGTTGCTATGATGGAGTTTAATGAGGATAAATTTGAAAAAGTACTTACCAGCGCACTGATAAAATCAAATTTTGAGCAAACTGTTACCAATGTGATATATCCATTCCTTGAACGAATAGGGATATTATGGCTTGTTGGCACTATTACTCCGGCACAGGAACATTTTATTGTGAACCTGATCAGACGAAAAATGATTGCGGCTATTGATGGCTTAATGGAAACCCCTGTAAAAGATGCGAAAAAGTTTTTACTGTTTCTTCCTGCCGGCGAATTTCATGAACTAAGTCTGCTTTTTTACTGGTATAATCTGAAAAAAATGGGTCATAAAGTTATTTATCTGGGTCAATCGCTGCCAGTTGATAACCTCAGACTATTCACAAAAACACAACAGCCTGATTATATTCTCACAGTGCTTACAACTGCCTTGAATCCGGAGCAATACGAATCATTGATTTCAACTTTTGCCAACGATTTCAGTAAGCAGACTGTGCTGATATCTGGTTTACAAACCAGGGAGCATACTATAGATCTGCCTTCAAATATTTCAATTCTGGAATGTCCGGATGATCTTTACAACATTGTAAACGGCAAAAATTAGCCGTATTTTCAGTATAAGATCAGTGATTCAAAAGATTTAACCATAATTTAACACCTAAACTATCTATCTTACATAAACATGATGTAAGATTGCGTCTTTATTTCGGTTAAATTTTGTTTAAGTGATCATAACCCATTAATAAACAGAAATATATAGAAGTTTCTACATACATCATGTTTAATATATCATTATATCTTTTAAACGATTTATAATTTATTCAAATAAACCGCTCTTTTTTATGTATTTGATTTTCAATATATTACAGAATTTAACATATTTTTAACAATTAATTTTGTTGTTTTAGTCATTTTTGTGTTTAACTTTGCAGCGATTCAATTTAAACAAAGTAATCATTAAACATAAGCCATTATGACAGCAATTGAATTCAACAATCAACTAATCAGCTTACACAACAGCCTGAAATTTTTTGCAAATACTCTTACTTCAAATGCTGAAGAAGCTGACGATCTCATTCAGGATACTTATCTGAAAGCCCTGACCAACAGAGATAAATTTGCTGACAATACCAATTTGAAAGCATGGACATATACTATCATGAAAAACACTTTTATAAATAATTACAGGCGTAATGTTAAGGCGAGTACTATTGTTGACTCCACAAAGGATCTGTATTATCTGAATATACCTCGTAGAGAACAACAATATACTCCCGATGGCGTATTGTCAACCAAGGAAATCAATGCAAGCATCCTTGAACTGGATGAAGAGCAAAGATTACCATTCGAAATGCATACAGCAGGTTATAAATATAAAGAAATTGCTGACGAGCTTAATTTATCAATAGGTACTGTTAAAAGCCGGATATTTTTTACCCGTAAAAAACTTATGGCTGCGCTTAAAGAATTTCAAAATTAAAACCTACTGTATGTAAATCTCAATTTCTCATACTTTCTTTAAAGAATCCGGCCATAATAAAGCCGGATTTTTTTTTGTAAATACCGGAATTAAAGGAAATCTCAACAAAAAAACACTCTGCTGAACAATCAGTATCCACTTTATTTTCAGGCTGATGAAATAAAATTCTTTAAAACCTACCCCTGAACAAAATACAAAACGTCTCAGCTTTTTGCAGTTTTTCGGTTCTGATTGCCCGCATTTGCCTGTCTGAGATTCAACATCACTATTGCAAACAACAAGGTAGCAGCACTTAACCACTGAACCAGGTTAAGATGCTGTTTATTGATAATGTAATCGAGCAGGATAGCTACCAGCGGAAAACAAAGCTCACAGATTGTGGATACCATAGCACTAACATTTCTAAGACCGTAGTAATACAGAAAAATAGCCCCCGAGCCGGTAGTGAATGCAATTATCGTGAATATCAACCAATTAAGGGGTGTCGTAACAAAGATCTGTCGTATGCTACCAGTAACCAACACATAAACTAACATCAACAAAGTAGTGAATCCATAGCGATAAAAAGTAGCTGTGTGAAATGAATAGCGGTTTAATATTTTTTTACTCAGCACTGTTCCGCTACCAAACGAAGCAGCAGCGATCAGCGAAAACACAGAAGCATAAATAGTTTTGATATTTGATTCGATATGCGGAATATTAAACCCGAAAGCAAGAAAGTAACCGGCAGCAATTGCCACGGTAGCCCACAGATAATATCCCTTTCGGGGGCGTTCACGCAAAATTATTGCAGCTAAAGCAATGGCAAACACTGGCTGGGTTTTCTGTAAAAGAATTACAATGCTTAATTTTTTGAACTCAACTAAAAACAATGCTTTTACAATGGATAGAGTTCCCAAGGCACCTCCCAGTAATGCAATGAGCAAAAAGATAAAAATATCTGATTTTGTGAAATTCCTGACATGCCTGTACTCCTTATAAAGAAAAATATTCATTATCACAAAGGGTATCAGATGGATCATAAACACCACGTATCCGATCTCAAGATTGAAAAGATTGGGTGTAAGGACAATTCCATCAAAACCCCATAGTGATGCCGAAATACAAATTGCAATAGCACCTATAACTGCAGCACGCCGGTTGTTTAGAATTTGCTTTATCATCTTACTTTCAGTGAATCTCTACAAAAACTTTATTCCATAATGTTTAAAACAAGTCCCTTGCTTCCTGCTTTACAAATTCAATTGCTCTTATAACCGGATCAATCTCCAGCCCTGTAAACAACTCAAGGATTTTTGCAGCAAGAACAGTTGAAGGTTCATCATTATCAATATCCGCTGCAGCAGTATTAATAAGCCTTATCATTTCTTCTCTGGCAGACTTTGTCAGATCCCATGCCTTTGACGAAACATATACCTGTTGAGATAAATTATGGTCAAATTCATCTCTTATGGTTTGAATTAGCAAAGGCTGAAGCTGTCCTGTGGTCATACCTTGTTTGTTCAGCCTCAGAATTAATTGATTCGGCGAAATACGCTCAAGCAGCAGAACAATACGTTCATAAGCCTGCATCCGAACCGAAAAAACATCATGACGAATGCTTTGTTTACGTTCATTTTCCGAACGCAAAATTTCATGCTGAAAAAAACGTTTAAGGATTAGATAAACCCCGCCAAACATAATGATAGCAGGTAATGTATATTTTAATATTTCAAGCAATACTTCCATTCTGATTTTCTTTCAAAAATATAGATTTTCGGCAGCAAAGGTCGTAAATAAGTTGTAATGTAACAAAAAATCAAAAATTGTCATCTTAACCACAGATTAACATCTCAATAATCGCATATTGGCTCTAAAAAGATTAATTTTGCATTATAAAGTAGTTCCATGCAGGGCAGAACAGAAATAGCAGATAAGTTCAGTTTGTCAAAGAAATACCGTGAACTTTATGAAGCCTCCGGTGTGGCTTTGAACAGCAATGATGCCAAATTGCTTAAATCAGCCGTAAAACTATTGATGGAAGCACATCAGGACAAGGCTGATGATATTAAGAATTACCACTTAAGTCATTCTATTGAAGTAGCAATTATTGTTGCCCGGGAAATGGAATTGCATTTTAATGCAATTATCTGTGCATTACTGCAATATGTTTTGAAAGACACTGATATCAAACCCGGGAAGATTGAAAAATTATTTGGACCATCGGTTCGGCAAATGCTGGAAACTCTGACAAAAATTGCCAGACTCCGCACCGATCGTATCTCAATGAATGCCGGAAATTTCATTAATCTTTTATTGACCATTACTGATGATGTAAGGATAATTCTCATACGTCTTGCTGACCGTTTGCACTATATGCGAACCCTTAACCAGATGAATACAGAAGATAAAATCCGGATATCATCTGAAACATCTATTCTATATGCTCCTTTGGCACACCGGCTTGGGTTGTACAACATAAAAACTGAGCTTGAAGAACTTTCAATGCGGTTTTTACAAAAAGAAATGTATGAATCCATTGAAAAAAAATTAAAAGAAACCGAAGAAGAACATAGCCAGTTTTTAAATAATTTTATGATACCAGTAAGAAGGGTATTACATGAAGCCGGTTTCAAATATGAGTTGAAAGGAAGAACCAAATCCGTTAATTCAATTCATGCCAAGATGGTAAAGCAGAATGTTGAGTTTCATGAGGTTTACGATTTATTTGCTGTACGGGTAATTCTTAACAACACAATTGATAATGAGCATGCCGATTGCTGGAAGGTTTATTCGCTGATTTCCAATATCTATCAACCTGACCCAAAAAGACTGCGCGACTGGATCACCACTCCAAAAGAAAATGGTTATGAGTCGCTGCACACCACCGTTTTAGGCCCGCACAAACGTTTTGTGGAAGTTCAGATACGAACCAAAAGAATGGATGAAAATGCTGAAAAAGGTTATGCGGCACACTGGAGATATAAGGGCACCGGTAAACAGCAAAAAATGGATGAGTGGCTGAACCATTTAAGAAATTTACTTGAAAAACCGGAGGATTTTGCATTCCATGGAGTTTCCGGCACAAAAACAAAAGAAGCCAGTTATATTTTTGTTTTTACCCCTCAGGGCGATCTCAAAAAGCTTCCTGCTAAAGCCTCTGTTCTGGATTTTGCTTATGAGGTTCATTCAGGTTTGGGCGAAAAATGTACCGGTGCAAAAGTCAATGGCAACATTGTTCCTATAAAACATGAGCTGAAAAATGGCGATCAGGTTGAGATTTTGAGTTCACGCAATCAAAAACCTAATCTTGATTGGCTAAACTGGGTAGTTACAGGCAGGGCGCGTAACAAAATAAAACGATATCTGAGAGAAGCCCGCTATAACAGAAGCGAGGAAGGAAAGGACATATTGCGCCGCAAATTATCGCAACTGGATGTACCATTTAACGACGAAGTGCTTAACAAACTAATGTTGCACTTTACAACCGAAGATCCTTTGGAATTTTATCAGCAGCTTGCTGAGGGAAAAATTGAACCGACAGATATCAAAGAAGTATTATTAGGGGTACCACAAAAATCAGATCAGGAATTCCGCGATAAGATAATTGAAAAGATAATTTCAAAAGCCACAGGTGCTCCTGCCGGTGAATATGCTTTGCTTATTGAAGGAAATCCTGACATAATAGATTATAAACTTGCGAAATGCTGCATGCCTTCAGTAGGCGACGATATTTTCGGGTTCATAACCGTAAGTGATGGAATAAAGATCCATAATGTTAATTGTCCGAACGCTCACGAAATGAGAAAAAAGTATGCTTACAGGATAGTTAAGGCACAATGGGTCAAAAAATCCGATATCAAAGGAAGGATTTCAAAAATTCATATCACCGGCACTGATCGTTCAGGTCTTCTGAACAGCATTACCAGAATAATAGAGAACATGAAAGAAAATAATGCAGACCTGAAAATAAATCTGGAATCAGTATCATTTAATTCAAGATACGGTAATTTTGAAGGCACACTCAGGCTTTTTATCAATGATGACAAATACCTTAAAAACCTGATTCACAAAATCAAAGAAGTTGAGGGGGTGTCAAAAGTAGCAAGCTACTGATAAACAACTCATTCTGATGGGAGCATATAGAGAAAGATACGAAAACCAACTCAATAGCATATCAATTTACGGTGAAGAATACAGAGTTGGCGAGTGGTATGACTTTTTGGTTCTGAAAACATTTAAAATGCCTGACGCTGATGAATATTTTGTGCTAAAAAGCCGGAATGAAAATCATTTCCTGATACCTGCAGCTTACTATAAAAGTTATGAGTTAAAACCGGGTAAAATGATAAAATGCATGGTTGACAAGATCAATTGCTCAGGCAGGATTTTTCTTGAACCTGAACATCCGTATTTTATAGTTGGAAAAAAATATATTTTCAGGCTTACAGATAAAACCCAAAGGTCAGGCAGTAAATTCAGGGTAATAAAACAATACAAGCTTAAGGATGAATGGGATAATGAAGTACTTGCTGAATATGTGAGTAACTTTCATTTACCACTGCACTCATTGATTCAGGCTGAAGTAAGTAGGATTCGTAAAGGAGCTCTGATACTGGGCAATGTGCGGGTTATTAACAATTGTTAAATACGAATATTAGTATCCTGTTGATATTCAAAACCATAACACCTGGCAGCAAGATTTTTTTAGTACTAAAAACAATTAAACAAAGAATAAGCTGAGGTCTGTTAAAATTTCCTTTAGTAGCCCGGCAATAACCAAAGTTGTTTATGCAAATCAGGAAACACATTATTCTTTTCGCATTTCATTATTGTAAAAATCAAATAACGCCTTTTAGCTACTCTTGAAAATTTCATAATCATTTTTACTTTTACAGCCCGAAAATTGAATCCTGGTTTTACAACTTATCACATTTATTATGAACAAATTAGCTGTTGTTGCTTTTGGCGGAAATGCTCTTCTTCGCGGTGATCAGAAAGGAACTATTGATGAACAGGAAGCAAATGCATATATTACAAGTAATCAGTTACTTAATCTTATTAAGAAAGATTACGACCTTGTAATAACTCATGGAAACGGTCCTCAGGTAGGTAATATTTTGCTTGCAAATTCAGCAGGAGCTAAACTACACGGACTTCCTGATATGCCAATTGATGTAAGCGTGGCATATTCGCAAGGGTTCATCGGCTATGTTATCGAGCAACAGCTCAGGAATGTACTGAATGTCAATAAAATCAATCGTGATATCATCACTGTTGTTACTCAGGTTTTAATTGACAAGGATGATCCGGCTTTTAAAAATCCGACAAAACCAGTTGGTCCGTTTTATTCAAGTGAAGAAGCTGAACGAATTGCTTCTGAGACAAATTCAGTTTTTAAAGCTGATCCCCGTGGACGTGGTTTCCGGAAAGTAGTTGCCTCACCACAACCCCTGTCCGTTTTTAATATAAAAATTATTGAAAAACTGGCACGTACCCACGAAATTGTGATCGCGGTTGGTGGAGGCGGAATACCGGTGTTTGAAGTTGATGAAAATAAGTTTCAGGGAACTGATGCAGTCATTGACAAAGATCTGGCTTCTGCTTTACTTGCCGTTGGAATCAATGCTGATGAATTTTATATTCTGACCGATGTTCCTAAAGCATGCCTTTATTATAATACACCTCAGCAAACTTCAATTGACCGGATGAGTGTGAAAGAAGCAAGGCAATATATTGAAGAAGGACATTTTGCTGATGGTAGTATGGGACCAAAAGTTAAAGCAGCAGTATATTTTACCACTCAAACCGGTAAAGATTCCTTAATAACCAGTGCCGAAATGCTTGGTTCAGACAATGAAGGCACAAGAATAACAATACCGTAAAATCAGACAACAGATTCAGAACCTATAATCATCACAGATTCTGCAAGTTATAGCAATAAACAACTGCTAAAATTATACATCTTTAACGTACTTTATGAAAACCCGGGTTTAGTTTTGTAACTTTGCTCTTTCAAAAATGTATTTTATGACTGCTGTTGAAAACCTAAAAAGACTAAGAAATGAAATCCCGGAACATGTTAAGATAGTTGCAATTTCAAAAACACATACCGAGCAGGAAATACTTGAAGTTTATAATGCCGGTCATCGTTGTTTTGGTGAAAACAGATCTCAGGAACTAATTAACAAACAACCCCTCCTGCCCAACGACCTGGAATGGCATTTTGTTGGACATCTTCAAACTAATAAGGTAAAATATATTGCCCCCTATATTTCTGTAATTCAAAGCATTGATAGTTTAAAATTACTTGTTGAAGTAAACAAACAGGCACAAAAACACAATAGGACGATAGATTGTTTGTTACAGTTTTTTATAGCCAGGGAAGAAACCAAATATGGGCTCGACTTGCAGGAAGCCCATGTTTTGCTGAACTCAGACGCATACAAAAACATGAAAAACATCAAGATCAGGGGTGTTATGGGAATGGCAACATTTACCGATAATACTGACAGGGTCAGAAATGAGTTCAGAGAATTAAAACAAATTTTTGATTCGCTGAAAAACGATTTCTTTCCTCACAATGCTGATTTCAGCGAAATATCAATGGGAATGTCGGGCGATTATAAAATAGCCATTGAAGAAGGCAGCACAATTGTAAGAATAGGTACGGCAATCTTTGGTGAGAGGAACGTCCGCTAATCAAAACAGAATCTATAAAACCATGTTAAACAACATTTTAAACCACCTTTAAATCGTTTTCAATTAAAAACAAAATTTCAAGAATCAGGTAAATGTCAGGTATAATAAAATATCGTATTTGATTATCATAAAAACATGTAGTTTTGCACATCAACTTATCAATACTTTAACACATGAATACAAAGAAAGATCCCGCAACAAGAATTCAGGAACTGAAAAAATTTGGCGAGTTTGGAGATGTAAATCCTTCGATATCCGACTCCGCAACATTTACTTTTATGAAAGCGCAAACTATGCTTGATACTTTCAAAGGTGAAACCGAAGGTTGTTTTCTTTATTCAAGACATTGGAACCCAACGAACAAGTATCTTGCTGATGCACTTGCCGCCATGGAAGGCACTGAAACAGCCTGGGTTACGGCATCGGGTATGGGTGCTATAACCAGCGCTATACTTCAACTGGTAAACAGTGGCGACCATATTGTATCAAGCCGGACTACCTATGGTGGTACTTTTGCATTCTTGAAAAACTACCTGCCAAAATTCAATATTGATGTAACTTTTGTGAATATTTCCGACCTCGATGATGTTAAAGCTGCTATACGTCCCAATACAAAAATTATTTATACTGAATCGCTCACCAATCCGATGTTGCAGGTTTCAGATATTCCGGCATTAGCTGATATTGCCAATAAAAATGGTTGCAAATTAATTGTGGATAACACTTTTACGCCAATGATAATCTCGCCTACTGATCTCGGAGCGCACATTACTGTGTACAGCATGACGAAATTCATCAATGGTAAAAACGACTGCGTTGCGGGTGCTATTTGCGGAACCGAAGAATATATAGCCTCATTGATTGATGTTAATGATGGAACTGCCATGTTACTCGGACCGGTTCTTGATCCTCTGCGTTCTTCAAGTATTTTAAAAAACCTTCACACCCTTCATATAAGAATGAAACAGCATAGTGCAAATGCTATGTTCCTTTCAAAAAAATTCAAAGAAACAGGATTGAAAGTTACTTATCCCGGTCTTCCTGATCATCCTGATCACGAGCTGATGAAAAAATTAATGCATCCTGATTTTGGATTTGGCGGTATTTTATCAATTGATATGGGGACTTTTGAAAGAGCTGCTTCAATGATGGAGAAAATGGAGTTGGAAGGCGTAGGATATCTGGCTGTCAGTCTCGGTTATTTTAAAACCTTATTCAGCAATTCCGGCAAAAGTACTTCAAGCGAAGTACCGGAAGAAACTCAGCGCGAAATGGGTATGAGTGAGGGACTTATTCGTTTCTCAGTAGGTTTGGATCATAATATTGAGAACACATGGGAGATCATAAAAAAATGCCTCAATGAAATTTGATGCCTTTTAATTGATTTTCTGATATATTGATAAACAGGTTTACTAATTTTCGTAATCAAAATTGTAATATATTGGTTCTCTGAACACCAATATATAAGTGATGGTTTAATCCAAACCTCTGGTTCAAATCACAACTTTGCTTCTCCAATTTCCTTTAAGGTAATAAAGCCATGACAAAATGGCTCCGACTATCCATCCCAACGGGATAGCCCACCATATCCCAACTGAACCAAACATACCGGAAAACCAGATTGAAGCCGGGATCCGTATTATCCAAAGTGCGAGCAGGGTAATAAACATTGGAACTACTGTTGCACCTGCTCCGCGAAGTAAACCACCAATAACAAACATTGCTGAAAAAACAATATAAAACGAACAAACCACCAGTAAATACTCAGCTCCAATTCGTATTACCTCAGGATCGGACGAAAATATAGTTATTAGATTGTGCCTGAATAATATTACCAGCAATGTTACTGCCACTGAAACCGAAGATGACATTTTAAGTGTGGCGTTCAGCCCTGAATAAACTCTTTCAGGCTTTCCGGCACCTAAATTTTGCCCTGTAAAAGTAGATAAAGCGGCACCAAAGTTCATAGCTACCAGTGAGGCAAGAGAATCAATACGCATTGCAACGGTATAAGCAGCTACTGTATCGGTTCCGAAATTATTGACTATACGAAATAAAGCCAGTGCTCCTATCGAAACAAAAGTTTGCTGTAACCCGGATGGCAATCCTATACGCAAGCTCTTACGGAAAATATGGCGGTCGAACTCATATTTGCGCCAGGAAATATTAAAGATATCATGCGAACGGTTCAGATAGATTACTGCCGTTATAAAAGCCCCGCCCTGAGAAATAATTGTAGCAATGGCTGCTCCGGCAATTCCCCATTTAAATACAAGAATAAAAAGCAGATCAAGCAAAGTATTTGTTAAGGTGGCAATTATCAAAAAATACAAAGGAGTTTTTGAATCGCCCAAACCACGTAAAATGGAACTGACAGCGTTAAAGCCAAAAAACAAAACAATCCCGCTAATATTAATATTGAAATATAAACGAGCTTGTGGAATTACCTCTTCAGGGAGTTTTATCAATTGAAAAATCTTGCCGCTAAAACCCAAACCTGCAAAGGTAACAATGATAGAAGCAAAAAATAAATAGATCAGCATGGTGTCAATTGAACGCCTGACATTCTTCATATTTTTGGCTCCGAAATACTGTGAGATAATTATCGCTGCCCCATTGGCAATGCCAACAATAAAAGAAATAAGCATGAACATAATTGGGAATGAAGCTCCCACAGCCGCAAGTGCTTCTTTACCAATAAAATTTCCTACAATAACACTATCTACAATATTATAAAGCTGCTGGAAGACATTTCCAACAAGCATGGGAGTTGCAAACTGTAATATAAGCAATGAAGGTTTCCCCTCAGTGAGGTCTTTCATTCAGAAACAGCAAATATGAACCAAATGCAAAGAAAAGAAACATTTTATGTATTTATTGTTCTTTCATCAATAATTCCTGAACAAGAAACTATAAGTTCCTATATGGATGGCTTGTACGAAACACCTCAATAAACTCACGATACAGTTTTGAATGCTCGCCAAAAATACGAACATCGCTCCGTACCACCTGAAATGTACATTTTTCGCCGGCAATTTCAGAGAAAAGCACTTCATAAACCTCATCATTTTCGTCTATCATAAGCACTCTGGCAAGATTGGTATGCCTCTTACATGCCAGACGTGCATTGCAAATAGGGCAATAAAAATTTGTCCTTTCTCCTTCATTCACTGTAAATTCAGGATTACTGACCATTGAGTAATCGCCTAATTCCGTACTCAGAAACAATAAGCCTCTTCTGTTCTTTGTCGTGGTAACCGAAAAAACAACATGTTTTCCCACATTAATGTAACCTTTGCAACTTGAGCACAAATAATTGTTTGACATGGCATTTTTATTTTAAAACTTCACTTTTGGGTATAAAGATACAATAAAAATCAGTATTTTTCTTAATCCTATTGAGAATTTCTTAAAAAAAACTGAAACTACACTATTTTTGCCCCAGCAATTATTAAAAAAGCGATCCATGGAACTGATAAAAAAGTACTTTTCAAACCTAGATCCTGATCAATACAGGAAATATGAGCAATTGTACCCATTATATCAGGAATGGAATGAAAAGATAAACCTGATATCGCGAAAAGATTTTCAGTTTCTGTACGAACGCCATGTATTACACTCACTTGCAATAGCAAAGACTTTTAATTTTCCTGATAATGCTGTTATTATGGATGCCGGAACCGGAGGTGGATTTCCCGGAATTCCGCTTGCCATTTATTTTCCAAATGTTAATTTTCACCTGGTAGATTCAACAGGCAAAAAAATCAGGGCAGTGGAAAATATTGCCAAAAATCTGGATCTTAAAAATGTAAGAACCGAAATAAACAGAGCAGAGCTGATAAACAACAAATATGACTATGTTGTAAGCCGTGCTGTAGCACCTTTACAAGACATTATCAAATGGACATGGAAAAAAATCCTCACCAACAAAAATGCAGATCCAAAACCCGGTATCATATATTTAAAAGGTGGTGAAGTACATGAAGAATTAAACCAAATAGATTATAACTACCGGATTATCAGAATTAAGCATTTCTTTGAAGAAGAGTTTTTTGAACACAAACTTGTTATCCATATATTCCGGTAGTTTTGTTAATCTGTTCAGTTACCCGGCATTCAAGGGTTGTATGAACCAATGAATTAACATCAGATACAAATATTGTTAATATTATTAGTGTGCCGGATTTATGAGAATATCAAAATTTTTCTTTATTTAGCGCATTAGAAAGCTATACTGATCAAATATTAACTAAAAACATTTAATTATGTCACAACCAAAAAAGTTTGTGCCTTTTATTTCGTCTGAGACAAATATGGCTGAATTTACTTTGCGAGCACTTATCATAGGTTTGATCATGTGTGTGGTTTTAGGTGCTGCCAATGCTTATCTGGGATTGAAAGCAGGAATGACAATTGCCGCAACTTATCCTGCAGCAGTAATTGGAATGGCTATTTTAAGAGCTTTCAAAGGAACCATTCTTGAAGAGAACTTCGCCCGTACCGTAGGTTCTATTGGCGAGTCAGTTGCTGCCGGAGCAATTTTTACGTTACCGGCATTTTTTATTGCCGGTATCTGGAAAGACTTTTATACTCCGGGAAACTATGTTATTTCTGCCCTGATCATGATTGTTGGCGGGGTTCTTGGTATCATGTTCGTTGCATTGCTTCGCCGTATTATGGTTGAAGATACTGACCTCCCCTACCCTGAATCAGTAGCTGCTGCCGAAATCCATAAAGCTGCTCAGCATGGATCGGGCGGAAGTAAATTCCTGTTTCTGGCTATGATTGGCGGAGCTGTTATAAAAGCTTTGGGCGAACTCAAATTTTTTGCATCAGCATGGAGTAAGTTTTACACTTTTATTAAACAAACTATCCCAGGAAGTAATTTCGTGGGCGAAGGCGGATTATTGGTCAATTCACCAAAAATCAGTCCGGCATATATGGGAGTTGGTTATATTATCGGACCCAAACTTGCATCTCTGGCTTTTGGAGGCGGATTAATTGCCTGGGGTTTGCTGACTCCAATAATTCTTTATTTTCTCTCAAGCGGTTATGATGTACAGGGTCTTATAGCTTCAATAATGGCAGAAAAAGGCATATCTGTACAAGCTGCTACCAATGAAGCGTGGGTGACTCTGGCAAACAATGTATGGGGAAGGATTGTAAGACCTATTGCAATTGGCGGTATGCTCGTAGGAGCTTCATATACATTGTATCGCATGCGCAAAAGCTTGTTTGCCGGTATTTCCCGTTCGATCAGTGATGTAAAAAAAGCCGCCGCAGGAACTACTGCTGATATTGAACGTACTGAAAAAGATATCAGTTTTTCATGGATAATGATAGGCATTGGATTGGTAGCCATTGCAACTTTTCTGATCACCCTGTTAATCTTCAAAACTTCAGTATTGATTGCCTTCGTTGCTGCTACAGTAATGATAATTCTGGCATTTTTCTTTGCTGCTGTATCTGGCTATCTTGTAGGTATCATGGGGTCAAGCAATAATCCAATCAGCGGACTTACACTTACTGCTTTGGTTGTAACTGCACTTATTCTGGTTGCTTTAGGTGCAAAAGGTCAGGAGGGGATTGCTGCAGTACTGGGTGTTGCTGCAATTGTTTGTGTTTCGGCTGCTGTAGCCGGCGAAATGCTTCAGGATCTGAAGGTAGGTCATATTCTGGGAGGAACGCCATGGAAAATGCAGATTGGAGATATTATCGGAGTGGTATTAGCTGCTGCTGTATTGTTCATTCCATTGTTCATTTTGCATGAAGGCGACGTGGCTACAGGAATACGTGAAGGTTATGAAGGTGGTTTTGGAAGTAAAGAACTACCCGCACCACAAGCCAGCCTGATGGCTATGCTTGCACGAGGAATTGTTGGTGGAGATATGACCTGGCCACTTATCATCGTTGGTATGCTGATGGGATTTGCATTTATACTTATTCAGGCCGGCAGCCCTATGCTTATAAGTGTTGGCATGTACCTTCCTTTTGGGACAGTTTTTGCAATTTTTACCGGTGGCATTATAAAAGGAATATTGGATCTGCTTTCTAAATCACGTAAAATGAATGAAGCGCAAAATGTCAGGATTGAAAACGTTGGTGTCCTCCTCGCTGCAGGGTTTATTGCGGGCGAGGCACTGATTGGATTATTATTTGCCGGTTTTGCATTTGCCGATGTGGAATTGTTCGCTTTCTTCAAAGAACCTCCATTCAGCATAAGTTCAATTATTCTTGTTCTTGTTGCTTTAGCATTGATCTTTGTTCCTTTACGTAATGCAGGAAAACCTGATGAACCAGCTCCACCATCGGCGGGAGGACACTAAACTGAAGTAACATAAAAGAAAAAGACAAAGGCTGTTATTAGTATATAGCTTATTATCAATCACTTAATTCAAATATTTTCTGTGGGACTTAATATATTCCAGCGCCGCCGCATTCTTAAAGGTGCCAATTATCTTGAACTGACTCCGGTACGCACTCAGGCTTTTGAAATTGACGATGACGGGAAAGTAGTACTACTGGTTCCTAAATTCTCAAACAAAAAGCTTAGTAATTTTTTAATACCTAAAGGCAAGCCTACTCATTTCAAAATCCATTTCGATGAGTTGGGAAGCGCAACCTGGCTTACGATTGATGATAAAATGAATGTAAATCAGCTTTGTATGTTGATGTCAGAAAAATTTGGAGAGCAGATACATCCGGTTTATGAAAGGGTTACCAAATTTCTGACCCTGATGTATGAACAAAGGTATATTACTTTTAAAGAACTGAGCGATGCTGAAAAAAGGCTCAGAAATACTTAACCCTGTGAATAACAAATCTTTTTATAAAACGTTTTAGCATTATTATACAGCAAGTCATTATTTGCAAAAGATTTAAAAAACTGTCAAAATGAAGGCTAACATCACAACAATATTAGTTCCCGTAATATCCGGAATATTGGCTGTGCTTGTAGTCCTGTTTTTATTTAATTTATTAGTGTACGGTGGAGACATTTTTAAGTCGCCGGACAACGGGTTTTTAACCCTGTTTGTTCCAATAACGACTCTTTTTGCATTAGCTGTCCAATATTTGCTAACAATTCCTTTCTGGAAAAAATTTAAAACGAGAACAAAGGTTTGGGGGCTGAATCTTATTCAGTTTACCGGGCTTCTTTCTATTATTTCAGGAGCAATTTTCGGTTTGGTATTTTGGGAAAGGAACTTTGGACTAAAAGAACTGATTCTGGTAACACTTACAGGCATAGTTGCGTTCGCAATATACTGGACAGTTAATCTGCTAATATTAAAACGCTTAGATAAGCAATGAAGAATCAATTTTATAATATAAATCTTAATCAAATTAATTACGTATGAAAAAATCAATTTTGGATCTCGAACCAAAACTTGTATGGAAGCACTTCCACAGTCTGACTCAAATACCGCGACCTTCAAAGAAAGAAGAAAAAATAATCCGGTTCATGAAAGAATTTGGTGAAAGCCTTGGTCTTGAAACCATTGTTGACGAAGTAGGTAATGTAATCATTCGCAAACCTGCTTCTGCCGGAATGGAAAACCGAATTGGCATTGTTCTTCAGGGTCATATTGACATGGTACCACAAAAAAACAGTGATAAAATCCATGATTTTGAGAAAGATCCCATTGAAACCAATGTGGATGGCGATTGGGTAAAAGCTAATGGCACTACACTTGGAGCAGATAATGGTATGGGTGTGGCAGCAGCAATGGCTGTGCTGGAAGATAAAACTCTGGTTCACGGACCTGTGGAAGCATTATTCACTATTGATGAAGAAACTGGAATGACTGGTGCTTTCAATCTGCAACCCGATATTCTAAAGGGTGATATTCTTATTAACCTCGACAGCGAAGATGAAGGCGAACTTTATATAGGCTGCGCTGGCGGAATTAATGGCAACTTCAGGTTTACCTATAAAGAAGAAGCTGTTCCTAAAAATATGAAAGCCTATAAAATTGGCATTTCAGGTTTAAAAGGAGGTCATTCCGGGCTTGATATTGCCCTTGGAAGAGGCAACTCATGCAAAATAATGATACGCCTTCTGCATCATGGAATTGAAAAGCACGATATGCTCCTCTCCTCAATTGATGCCGGCAATATGCGCAATGCCATACCACGCGAAGCCAATGCTGTTGTGGTAATACCTAACGAAGAAGAGGAAAAGTTCCTGAGTTGCTTCAAAAAACTCACTGCTACAATTAAAGCTGAACTATCAGTTACTGAACCGGATTTGAAAATCACAGCCGAACCCACTGATACGCCATCATTCGTAATGGATGCTGATGCCCAGAACAGTATGATCAGAGCTACATATGGATGCCCTAACGGAGTTATAAGAATGAGTGATGCAATGCCCGGATTGGTTGAAACTTCAACCAACCTTTCAATTATAAGCTCCGAAAAAGGGAAAATTAAAGTTATCTGTTTGTTGCGCAGCTCAGTTGATTCAGCAAAATTCGACCTTGTTAATATGATGGGAGGTATTTTTGAACTTGCAGGCGCTGAAGTAGATTTTGAAGGTGAATATCCGGGATGGAAACCCAACCCCGATTCTACGATCCTGAAACTTATGCAGGAAGTTTACCATAAAAATTATGGCAAGATCCCTGAAGTTAAAGCAATTCACGCCGGTCTGGAATGTGGAATACTGGGCTCAGCCTATCCAAACTGGGATATGATCTCTTTTGGTCCAACAATCCGTTCCCCTCACTCTCCCGATGAAAAAGTAAATATACCATCAGTTGGAAAATTCTATGATTTTCTGCTGGAGACATTAAAAAATGCTCCGGTAAAACCAATCGTTTAGGAATTATAGAATAAAAGTCGTGGTCGGTAGTTTGTATATATCTGTTTATCAATATTGTAAGATCCACAAGTCAGATTCATCAGAATCAGATTACCGACCATGACATTTGATTTTTCAGCTATCCATTTATGGAAAAAAATACTTTTAAATGTTTTTTTAGATAAAGGCTTGCTGATATCGAAAAAAGCACTACTTTTGCAAACTCAAAAAGTTAGACAATCATGAAACGTACATTTCAACCATCCAACAGGAAAAGAAGCAACAAGCATGGATTCAGGAAAAGGATGTCAACTGCCAAAGGCAGGCAAATTATTTCTGCTCGCAGAGCTAAAGGGCGTAAAAAACTCTCCGTTTCTGATGAAGTATTAGACAAACGTTAAAAAATCCTGATATTTTAACTATAGAAGATTTTCTATAAGCCGCCCAACAGCGGCTTTTTGTTTTTATATGAAACAACTTTGCAAAGATCACACAGTATCTCTCTAAGCAACAAAGGCCTAAGAAACCCTTCTGGCTACAAAATGATTACTTGCTGTTTATCTCAAAATGAGGAATTAGTTATAAACTACTGATAAATAAGCTCATTATATATTGTATTTCCCGTTACCCTATCCTTGCAACATGAGAAAATCAAAAAAAATTACTAAATTTGCAAACCATTGGAATTTATATTGAAAATTGATGGAATGTGTGTTAAAAAGTTGCTATAGCATAGGATTTGACTGGGAGTTATTAAAATAGAATATATAATATATAAGCATATTAAATTAATGCAACATATAGATAATTGATAGTTTATATATCATTCTTAATATTTTATCATAACATTTTCATTACTTATTAACACATTCAAAAAAACAATATTACTCAAGTAATTAACAAAACATAAAAGATAAGTTAACTCAATTATAAACTAAATTTTTTAAATTATTAGTATGGAAAATAAAAAACAGATGACTGGCTACACTGACACGGTATTTATGATTGAACCCGTAGCCTTTGACTACAATCCCGAAACAGCAGTAAATAATCTTTTTCAGAAAACTGCCGATAAACAAAGTACCGAAACACAAAAACTGGCGTTGGCTGAGTTCAATAATATGGTTAACCTGCTTAAAAATGAAGGGGTTAAAGTAATTACTATAAAAGACACACCACAACCACATAAACCCGATTCAATTTTCCCGAACAACTGGGTGTCGTTCCATGAAAACAACCAGGTGGTACTCTATCCCATGTTTGCAGAAAACAGACGCGTGGAGCGCAGAATGGATATATTGGAAGAAATTGAAAAACAATTGGATCGGAAATTCAAGATTACTGATTATTCTGACTGTGAAGCAAAAAATATTTTTCTTGAAGGTACCGGTAGCTATGTACCCGATAGAAAAAATAAAATAGCCTATGCAAGTATTTCGCAAAGGACCCATGAAGTCCTGTTTAAAAAGTTTTGTGAAGAGAATAATTTCAAACCCGTGATTTATAATGCTTCACAAAAAGTAAACGGAGAGTTTCATCCTATTTATCATACCAATGTGATAATGTGTGATGCTGCAAAACATACAATAATCTGTCTTGAAGTTATCAGAGATGAACAAGAGCGTAAAATGGTAGTGAGTGAGATAGAGAAATCAGGAAAAAAGGTTTTTGAAATCTCAGAGCATCAGATGAATAACTTTGCAGGCAATATGCTTCTTGTAAAAAACAAATCAGAAGAATTGATATTAGTTATGTCAAAATCAGCATTTGACTTGCTAACCAAAGAACAGATCAGTGAACTTGAAAGTAATTATAAATTACTGGTTTGTCCGATACCAACCATTGAAAAATATGGTGGCGGAAGCGCAAGATGCATGATTGCAGAAATTTTCTAAGAAAAGCATTTTCTTATCATTCAGAATTATCCTGTTAACAAACTCTTAAAACACAGTTTTTATAAAGCACAGGGTATAAATTCCTGAGTTCAAACACTTTGGTTTGAAAAAAACCTAAAGGCATCCGGTGATAGAATAGAACGGCTTATTCTGTATTATTCTACTCCGGATAATGCCTTTAAGGCCTGTGGTTGTAGCTGATTTACAACATGGATCAATTCAAATTAGTTGCCTTTCAGAAAAATCAAAACTAATTTGAACTGCTACTCCTATGGGTATTATACGAATTGTATTTACAAAATAGTCCAAGCTGTTTTGTAAATTACAATCGTTAATGCCGGTGGTTAAAACATTAAGAACAATTGAGTGGAGCGATTATACGAATTGTATTTACAAAATAGTCCAAGCTGTTTTGTAAATTACAATCGTTAATGCCGGTAGTTAAAATATTCAGACCAATTATCGCTTCGCTCAATTGTTCTGTTATATTTTGCCATCCGGTATAATTGGTCTGTTATATTTTTCCAATCGGTATTATTTTATGAATTGCGCTTTTATACGATTGCGAAATTTATATACTTTAGCGCTGCTAAAATTTAATACTCATATCATGCTTAAAAAGTCAACATTATTACTATCTTTTGTTATTCTGGCAATGTTTGCCAATGCCGATCCAATCAAGGATCTGATAAAAAACTCAGGAAATGCTTCAGATTATAAAGGCAGCAACCTGCTGATCATAGCCGACAGCACACGTGTTGAAGTCCAGGAAACCGGATTAAGCTATGTTTATATGTATCAGCTTGTCAAGGTATTAACTTTGAAAGGCGCTGTTGAGCAGAGGGTAATAAAAATGGATTATGACCCCCTTTCTGCCACAATCGAGATCCTGATGGTTAAAATTCACAGAAAGGATGGCAGTACTGAAAATATTGACATCTCAAATGTGTACGATTATCCGGCGCCGGCAAGAGGTATTTACTGGGGTGCACGTGAAAAAATGATTGAAGTGGGAAGGCTTGAACCCGGTGATGCGGTTGAAATCAAATCATTTAAAAAAGGATTCACTTATGCCCTGCTGCTTGACAATGATGAAGATCGTTTTATTCCTCCCATGCGAGGTCATTTTTATGATATAGTTCCTTTCTGGAACCAAAATCCGGTTCTGGAAAAAATATACACAGTACACCTACCTGCTGACAAACCCTTACAGTATAAGTTTTATCACGGCGAATGCGAATCCTCATTACGGTTTATTGAAGGAAAACATGTTTATATTTTCTCAAAAAAGAATATTATGCCTCCCAAAAGGGAAGTCAATATGGTGGATTTATCAGATGTTGCACCAAAACTTATCCTGACAACCAGTCCTGACTGGGAAGCCAAATCGCGGTGGTTTTATGGTGTGAACGAAGATTACGGAAGCTTTGAAGCCACACCCGAGGCACAGGAATTCGTTAATGAACTGCTTAAAGATGCAAAAACAGAAATTGACAGTATTTCGATTCTTACACACTGGGTAGGCGACAACATGCGGTATTCAGGGATCTCAATGGGACCCGGCGAAGGATATACACTTCACAATACAGAAATGAATTTCCGCGACCGCTGTGGAGTTTGTAAGGATAAAGCCGCCTTGCTTATCTCATTCCTGAGAATGGCAGGCTTTGAATCATACGCTGCTATGACCATGGCAGGACAGCGAATTGAAAACATTCCTGCTGACCACTTTAATCACAGCGTTACTGTTGTCAAACTTTCAGATGGAAAGTATCATTTGCTTGATCCCACATGGGTGCCTTTTCTCAGAGAATTGTGGTCGAGTGCTGAACAACAGCAACAATACCTGATGGGGCTGCCCGATGGCGCTGATCTGGCAACCACCCCCGTTTCTCCACCTGAAAATCACTTTCTTAAAATCAATGCAAACTCAACACTTAACCCTTACGGAACTCTTGAAGGGCAATTGGTACTTGAAGCAGAGGGACAAACTGATGGCGCTATTCGCAGCATGTTTACCCGCGATTTCAAATCAGAATGGAATAAAAATACAGAAGCCGAATTATTGCGTATTTATCCTTCAGCAGAAATTTTAAAGGTTGATTATGGCGACCCTATGGATTATATGAAAGCACCAATAAAGATAGAAATTCAATACCGTATCCCCGATTTTGCTTTTACAGGTGAGAATGAAGTGATTTTTACCCCACTGCTTGCTGGTAATTTCCTGAGCCGTGCCATGAGTCATCTTTCATTCAATACTGATCTGGAAATCAGGGCATACGGTTTTCGTGATCGCTGTAGTCGTTTGGTTGAACTTGAGGAAACAATAAATATCCCTGCTGGATTTAAAGCGATTTTGCCGGACACAAACACCTCAGCCAAGGGCGAATCAGCAAGCTATGATGGTGGTTATAGTATTAAAGGCAATACTGTAATACTGAAACAAAATATTGTTCTGAATAAAAGGATTTACAATTCAGAAGATTGGCCTGAAGTAAGAGCTACAGTAAAAGCTCAGAAAAAAATGGCAGAAATCCCTGTAGTTCTTAAAAAAATATAGTTCAAACCAGAAATCATCTCTTAAAACTATTAATACTCAATAAAATGAAACGAAATATTCTGATTATAATCCTCTTTTTGATTTCCTGTAAAGCCATAGCTCAATTTCAAAATGCAGATGCTGTCTATGAAAAACTCATCCGCGAATACACCCTAAATGAAGATATGAGTATAAGCTTCAGGGAGTACAAACAATTAAAACTGCTGACCCAGTTATCATTCAACAGGTTGTATGGTGAAACTTTTATTGTTTACAATCCGCAGTTCCAGCAACTTAAAATCAATGATGCATATACCATTATGGCTGACGGAAAAAAGATCATTACTCCCGAAAACGCTTTCAATGAGGTGCTTCCGTCAAGTGCATCCCAGTCAGCTACCGCCAATCATTTGAGAGAAATGGTTGTAACCCACACAGCTCTTGAGATTGGTGCTACTATTTATCTTGATTATACTTTGAACTCCACTCGCGGGTTCTTGCCCGGATTAATGGGAACTGAATTAATTCAGGAATCTTCACCTATGAATGAAATGCAAATTATCGTAAAAGTTCCTGTATCAACAACTCTTAATTATCAAATGTATGGATTAAGAACTGCTCCTGAAATTCTGAAACGAGATAATCAAACCATATATATCTGGAATTTTAACAATGTTCCTGCTTCAGCTAAAGAAGGATTCCGCGGCAAGTTGCTTCCTAATGTGCCTCGCCTTACATTTAGCACGGCAGGAAGCATGGATGATGTTGTAAAATGGCTTGTCAGTCAAACTGCTTTTGATATGAAGATTAACACGCAAATGAAAAACCTTGTTGACAGTATAAAGGGCAGGAACAATAATGAAATAAAGACTATGCTTGATATCCGGCAGGAAGTAGTAAGCAATTATGCTTACGAAAGATATGAACCCTCATTGTTAGGCTATAAAATACGTACACCTGAAATGGTATGGAGAAGCAATGGAGGCAACGTACTTGAAAAAACATTGCTGCTGGCAGCTTTGTTGAAACATGCTGATCTGGATGTTGTACCTGTTATGATAGGCTCACAAAAATTTGTGAATGCTAATACAGGAAATTTATCTCTTTTTGAGGATTTTGCCGTGAAAGTGAACACTAAAAATTACGGTACTATTTATTTATCAGCAAATTCATCACACAACCAAACTCTGGAATATAGCCTGACTCAGAGTGCAATAGTTCCGTTAAGCCGAAATAATGAGAAAATCATAAACCCTGTGAGTGTAAAGAACTCTATTGTATTTAATTCCGATATTGAATTAAGCAATGATTTAAAACTATCCGGCAAGGCTTACACTGAGCTAACAGGAGCAGTAAATCCATTTCTGTTTTTACAAAACGACAAAAACAGCTTCAGGTCTTATCTGAGCGGTGGTTTGCTTAAAGGGGATGAGTCAATTGAACTTAAAAACAGCGATATTTCCATATCAAAGCTTAACCTGATACTGGAATCTGACAAACCTGTTGCTGGAAATGCAGGATATTACCAATGGATGCTTCCTTTAGTAAATACCGGTTTTGAACAATGGCGCATAAATTATCTTGACAATAACCGTACAGAACCTTTTGTAATACCTTTTACAATTTCAGAAAAATATCAATATTCAATTGCTTTGCCAAAAGATTATGTATTTGTTAACAAAGCTGTAACTCAAAGGCTTGAATGTAAAGCCGGTTTTGTAAATATTGAGTTTAAACCAAAAAATAATAAAATTGAAATCGTCAGAGAAATCAATATTGGTGAAACAATGATAAATCCTGAAGATTACCGGGCATTCCGCAAAGTAATCAATGCATGGATTGATAAGAACCAGAAAACAGTGATATTTAAAAAGAAGTAACAAACACGTGCAAGGTAGTTAGTCCTCATAGTTTTAGAAAGGTTTAAAAAGGCTGGTAGTTTATCTTTACCTCAATTAAAAATATTTGAGACACTTAATCCAATGCTTTGTATTTAAGCAGTTTGCGTTATGAGTAAAGAAAAGAGACAGACCTACCCAAATATAAAGCCCCATACATATTTCACAAAAAGAAAGGTTAACAGCACCGATACTATGTTAGCCACAAAGCCTGTTCTGGCCATTTGTTTAATAGTTACTTGCTCTGAACTAAAAACAATGGCATTAGGTGGGGTTGCAACAGGAAGCATAAATGCACAGGAAGCTGAAATGGCAGCTCCGGCAAGTAAAGGCATAGCATCAAATTTAAGTGATTGAGCCAATGTGACAAGCAATGGCAACATGATGCTTGCAGTAGCAGTATTAGATGAAATCTCAGTAAGAAAGTTTATACTAAAAAACACTAAAAGCATAATAATGCCAACCGGCAAAAATCCAAGATGAGTAAACAAACCGCCTAACCAGCCGGTAAGATCGGTTGTTGAAAATCCTTTGGCAATGGCTAAACCAGCACCAAACAAAATAAGGATTCCCCAGGGAAGCTTACTTGCCGTTTTCCAGTCAAGCAGGCGCTCTCCTTTTTCACCTGAGGGCACCACAAGCATAAGTATGGCTCCCAAAATTGCAATCATGGTATCATCGAGATATGGCATCCAACGATTCCAGATAAAAGTGCGTGTTATCCATAAAAAAGCCATCCCACCAACAATCATCAATACCCTTTTTTCACCCTTTGTCATCGGATGCATTGAATCCAATTGCAAAGTCTCCTGAATTTCAGGTTTCGCAGAGCCAAATCCTGAAAGGTAAAACCACACAAGAAGCAATAAAATAGTTGCAAAAGGTAATGCAAAAATCATCCAATTAAAGAAAGAGATTTCAACACCAAGAGAATTTTTTACTATGCCTGCAAGAATAATGTTGGGTGGAGTGCCAATAAGGGTAGCCATACCGCCAATGGATGAAGAGTAAGCAATACCCAACATAATATTCCGTGAAAAAGGTTGTCTTGCATGAAAATGATCTACTACCGAAAGACCAATGGGAAGCATCATAATAGCAGTAGCTGAATTTGAAATCCACATGGAAATAAAAGCAGTAGCAATCATAATACCCAGTAATATCTTTCTTTCATTAACACCCACAATTCCAATAATTTTAAATGCAATTCGCCGGTGAAGATCCCATTTCTCTATAGCAAGCCCCATTACAAAACCGCCCATAAAGAGGTAAATGAAAGGGTTCCCATAAGAACTCGTTGTCTCTTCAATAGGAAGGGCACCAGATAATGGAAAAATTAAAATGGGAAGTAAAGAGGTGACCACTAAACTTACAGGCTCAGTTATCCACCATATAGCAATCCAGCTTGTGCACGCTAATATTGCTTTTCCTGAATCGGAAAGTCCCTCGATAGGTAACCAAAGAATAATAAAGAATAACAGCGGTCCAACTAAGAAAAACAACTTACTTTTGATATTATGCAAACGTATCATGATATTATAGGGTTGAAGTAAAGTTAACCGGTCTATAAAGATTCGTCAATAGTTTGGTTTAAAGGACTGCTAAAATTAAACATTTTCAAATTTCCCAAAACAAAACAGTAATAAAATTCAATTTCCAAAATAAAAAACGTGATAAGTACTTTTTAATAAAGAATGGAATTATTTTGATAAATCAATAGTGAGTGCTTCATAGAAATAATATTTGTCAATCGTTTCAGAACTTTTTTGCAAGATTGAAAGCTCAAAAAACTTCTAATTACGACAACCGCTTTAACATGTCGGTGCGGTGAGACTCGAACTCACGAACCTTCCCGAACCTATTCGGGACACGCTAACCAAAAGAAATAAAAAAAAGAGACTCAAAATCATGATTGCTTCTTTAACATGTCGGTGCGGTGAGACTCGAACTCACGACCTTCCCGAACCTATTCGGGACACGCTAACCAAAAGAAATAAAAAAAAGAGGCTCAAAATTATCATTGCCTCTTAAATATGTCGGAGCGGTGAGACTCGAACTCACGACCTTCCCGAACCTATTCGGGATACGCTAGCCAACAGAAATAAAAAAAGAGGCTAACCATTAAGATTATCTCTTTAATTTGTCGGAGCGGTGAGACTCGAACTCACGACCTTCCCGAACCTATTCGGGATACGCTAGCCAACAGAAATAAAAAAAGAGGCTAACCATTAAGATTATCTCTTTAATATGTCGGAGCGGTGAGACTCG
>Ga0302241_1000367_pt1 | contig 42475 bp, 24 predicted proteins | sample AAG_UR_Arg_MG_FD_193532 | JGI IMG/M metagenome (GOLD analysis project Ga0302241, IMG submission 193532) | Enriched activated sludge microbial communities from anaerobic digester in WTTP, New Holstein, Wisconsin, United States - AAG_UR_Arg | ecosystem: Engineered > Bioreactor > Anaerobic >... | reverse complement strand
GCATCGTCCAGGGCTTCAGTCATGACTTTTGTCACCCTGTCGTCAACCTCCTCAACCAGATCTATCCTGAGCGGATTGGTCAGCCTCTTCTTCCACTCCAAGACCGGGGCATAAGGCGTCGGGGTCTTGTCCGTTTCCAGGATAACATACGCCCACCTTTCACTGAATATGTTCCCCTTCATGGCCGGTACAACCTGCTGCATGTTCGATGACAGAAACGTGTGCGACAGACCACGGGCCCAGTAAACCCAGGGGCCGGCAGTGATATAAAAAAACGGGTTCAGCACCCTCAACGGTGACTCCAGGCCAGTATTCGAGTAACTCAGCTGGATCCCTGCGAATCCTATTCCCGTCTCCCTGCTGAAAAAAAGAACCCACGGAACATCTGCCTCCATCTTAAGATCAGTGAAATCAGGAATGTGCTCAATATCATATATTATAACCGAATCCCTAACTACGTCATACCAGGCTGCATGGGTGATCATTTCCCTTTTTATGACCATCTCTGCATTCCTGAGTGCAAGAGCCTGGATAGTCTCCCTGATACGCATACTGGTGCTGCTTATGAAATAGGGAACACCCGGATAAAACTCATACCGCACCGAGGCTTCTACCTCCGGAACCTTACGCATCTCCCCCCATACATCGCTGCGAGCAATAACGCTCCCGGAAAGACTCATGACATTCGACGGAGGATTCCAGTCTGCAGTATGAGTCCATAATCTGGGCGGAGGGTAAATATCCGGGTTCCAGTGCATCGCACCGTTAGTCTCGCTCCTGTGATAAAGAGGCGATTCCGGCTTGCTCTTAAGTACGATCTGATCCAGATGACCCGAATTAGGATGAAGCATGACCGAAATCACACTGTTTTCCACCTGAAGCCCCGGAGATTCTCCCTGCACGCGAAGATCTGTCAGATAAATCTTGCCCGTGGCTTGCGGATTATTGTAAAATATAAGATAAACCTTGCTGGTCCTTGCCGGTACATCGGCCAGAAATGCTACACGGGCTGTTACCGTAGGAAGCCACAGCGGAGCCCCCCGTGTCGGTTTGCCGTCCTTGTCAGGGCTGAGATCATCTTCCTTCAGGTATTCCATCCGGTCATAAACCTGTGAGGGAACCTCGCTAAGCGCATGGGTCACAGGATCGACCCCAACAACGCGTATGTCACGCTCCAGCTGCTGGGCCTCATCTGCATAAAAGGCCAGCAGAACCTCCACCGGCTCACCCTTCCTGCTTATCCCTGCGGTCTCACTCAGAATAACCGATTTATAGCCCTTCCAGTCCTTGCTGTAAACCCCCGCACCCAGCGGAGCCCTGACCACCCTGGTCCCGGTAAGCCTCGTGTCTGAAGCCGAAGACCCGGCATCCTTCTTCATCCGAACCGAAAGACTAACCGTATAATCCTTCCCAGGTTCCCATCTTACCCACCCGGTAACCTGGAAATTCCTGTACAGCGTCCGGTCCTGTGACAAATTGTAACCCGAAGGCGGCCGGATGGGAATTGTCGGCCGGCTTAAATCCGAAAAATCTGCCGCACGACGGATATCCACTGCTCGCAGAGCCTTCCCGTCAACTGACGCCTCGACCTCAATCATCGACTCCCGGGGAAGCTCTATCTCAGCCCGGAAATGATAAAAGGGAATACCCGGAACAGGGTAGTTAAGCTCCAACGACCGGATAGCCAGCTGACCATCCGGCTTAACCCTCTGAGCCTGCACAACAGAAGTAAAGAGCATTGGCAGAATAAATGGAACTAGTATTCTTACAAGGTTCCTGACTGATTTTTTCATCGTGATATAATTTTGTTTTTTTAATGGTCTGGTGAAATCCACATGTTGAAAATTATATTTACGCGTGTTTGTTTATGGCACAAATGTGGGTTTCAAAATTCTTTCCAGGTAGATTTAAAATTTAAAAAGGCTGCTAAAAATAAAAAGAGGAGCCCTCAAAATTCCCATTTGAAGAGATGAGATTCAAAAAGACTATCTCAGAATATAAAGAGAGTGCCCCGGGCGGGGCACCCTCAGATTCAATTGTCAGTCCAAAGTCTGAATGCTCTAATCAGAACCGCCATCCCACCATACTCTTGTTGTCATCTTGTCGGGTTTGGTAGCTCCGTCAGCAAAGTTCGGATTTCCTGCAGCTTCCGCTGGCGGATACAGGAATTTCCTGGGAATTTTACCACCGGTAGCATTGCCGGGATAATTTACTTCAACGAGAACCGGATAACCAGTTCTCCTCCAGTCGCTCCATGAATCCCACCACATCAGGAATTTGCTGATCCAAAGCTGAGTTCCAATCTGTTCAAGCGCATTGGCTTCATCGTAAGGATATTGGGAAAGATACGTGTCAACCCGGGCATCGGTTACGGTAAATGATGGATCAAGGGGAGTGTACATCTGCATTGCAAGCCTGACTCCGGCTTCATAATGACTCTGCGCAGTACCGGGAACGGTTCCTATATTCCTTAAAATTGCTTCTGCCTTCAGGAATTCTGATTCGGCTGCGTACATTAAAAGATAGGGTGCGTCAATCCTCAGCATTTTTGTATTGATGGCACAGAAATGCTCATATGGTGTCACAGGATTACCGCCGCCATACTCGTTATTGATCATTGAAGCATCATAACCCACGGGCAGACCAATCCATTTAAGAGGATCCGGCTCAAGGATCACTCCCAGATCGGTAGCTGACCATTTAATGGGACCCTGGGTGAAAATGTAAAGCCTGGGGTCATCATCAGCAGTACTTGAAGGATCAGAACCCTTAAGAATATCTATGAATGTTTTGCTGAAGAGATTGCTTGACCAGAGTCCTCCGTCACCGGGCCATAAAGAACGTGAAAGTCCGTTCTGGTTAACCCAGTTGTATGGTCCCATTGCCATTTGAGCCCATGCATTGTCGCCATTGCCGGCCATTGTGCCGCCGGCTACTGCCTTTGTGACATAATTTGCAGCCAATCCGGGATCAACATTTGACACCCTCATTGCAAGTCTGAGCATCAGTGAATAGCCGAACTTTTTCCACTTTTCGACATCACCATGAAAAAGGAAATCAGCTTTGGCAAAATTCGGATAATCCATATCTGATGCATTGAAAGCAGCACATGCTTCATCAAGTTCCTTAAGGCAATCGATATAAATGTCTTTCTGCTTATCGTATTTTGGCTGATAAATACCCTCGATTCCGCGATGTGCCTCGGAATAAGGGATATTCCCATAAAAATCGGTAAGCCGATGCATCCAGAACGGGCGGATAATCCTTGCAGCCGAACGGGTATTTACCTGTTTCCCCTCATAAATACCGCCTGGTCCGGTCTGTTTAATAATCTCGGCTGCATATTTTGGTGAATCCCTGTAGAAGTATTGCCAGACATTACTTATATTTTCTTCGAAATACTTATCTCCTGCTGAGGTACCTGTTCCGGCAAAATGCTGAATTGCATGGCCGGCAAATCCAAGATTGGTGTAGTCGGTATTCCTGTTATCAACCAACGGGCCCGCACTCGCCATTCCAAGAATAGCTGTAGTCATGAAAAAATTCATATCTATCTCCGTAACTGCATTAGGATTGATGTTCAGGTTGTGGAGTTCATCTGTATCGCATCCTGCCGTAAATATCAGAATCAGCAGAATGCTCATGGCCAGTTTTAATATATGTTTCATTTTTCTCAAATATTTAAAATTTTAGAATGTTACCCTCAGGTTAAATCCATAACTGCGTGTGGTCGGCATTGCGAACTGTTCAACCCCCTGTGCGCTGCCGCTGGTATAGGTTGATTCCGGATCAATATTGTCGGTATTCCTGTAAAGGATCCAGAGGTTTCTTCCGACAGCTGAGATGGAACCGTTAGTAAATGGTGTTTTTGTCAATAATTTCTGAGGCAGCCGATACTCCAGCTGAATCTGGCGAAGTTTAATGAATGAAGCATCATAGACGAACCGTTCCTGTGCATATGAGGTAACGTAGCTCCAGTAATTACGGGTTTCTTCCTGGTTAAGGGTCTTGGAAAATGGTTCATAAACCGGATTTCCGTTGGAATCTGTCCCGGTCTGTATAACTCCCTCAACAGGCATTCCGCCTTCACGATATGCAAGTGTCTGCTTGTGAAGACCCCAGTTCGTCAGGTTAACCTCTGTTCCTGAATAAAGGTCACCGCCAAATTTGTAGTCTATAAGGAAATCCAGGGCAAAACTTTTCCATGTCAGGGTATTGGACAGGCCTCCGGTGAATTTTGCAACACCGTTCCCCAGAATTTCATAGACATCAGACCGGACAGGTCTTCCCTGGGCATCATAAACCTTTTTGCCTGTAGCCGGATCAGTTTTCTGAACAAACCCCAGGATCATACCATACGGATATCCTTTCAGATGGTAAACTCCCGCTGCTCTTGTCCTGGGTTCATCTATAAACACACGGTCAATACCGGGTGCAAGTTCAACAACTTTATTTTTATTGTGGGCGATGTTAAGGGAAACATCCCAGGTAACGGTGCCCTGAACAGGAGTTCCCGACAAAAGAATTTCATATCCATGGTTTGTCAGTTCACCGATGTTTATCGAAGTGGAGTTGAATCCTGTGGTTTGAGAAACCGTTGCAGCCAGTATATCATTTGTTGTTCTCTGGGTATAATATGTGAACTCAAATCCTACTCTTCCCCCGAATAATTTCAGGTCAGTACCAAACTCAATTTCGGATGAGAGTGCCGGCTTAAGATTCGGGTTGGGAATAAGATCACCAAAAGAATAAATACCCATAGGCAGGCCGAGATGACCTCCACCGTAAAGCATGTAGGTGGGTTGAATGGAATATGCACCCACATTTGCAGTTGCAACCTGACCCCAGGCGGCCCTCAACTTACCAAAGTTGAGAAATTCAGGCAGGCCTTTGAATGCATCGGTAAAAACAAAGCTGCCGCCGAGTGATGGATAGAATTTATTGTTACTAAGAGGATTAAGCACTGAAAACCAGTCGTTTCTTCCTGTTGCCGTAATGTAAAGGAATCTTTTATAGCCAATTTCCACTGAGCCGAAGAGTGAATTAATACCAGTCTTGGTATACCCGTAAAAGATATTTTTCTGGTTTGTATTGGTAATGGAGGGGAAGAATGGAATATTGAAAACCTGACCCAGTACATCCATGGTTTCAGATTCATGAGTCATCTTGTTGGCGCCCATAAATGCATTTACGTTTATGTTGCCGATTGTCTTATCTGCTCCAATGATCCATTCCAGGTTAAGTTCCTTGACAAAGCTGGTTGTATGATCCTTTGAACCATTACGCAGGTAGCCTGTACCCTGCGGCACCAGTATGTTGCTGTTCCTTGTGTAATAGTCCATACCAACCCTGCCCTGAACATACAGCCAGTCGAAAATATTATAACGAAGTTCACCGGAGGTTATAAAACGTTCCCTGATGTTCTGGTTAGTCATCTGGTAAGCCGCCCACCATGGATTCTGGGTGAACTGGCTGGATGCCTGTGAAAATTCTTCCCCGGGTTTCTTGAGGTCGGGAGTTATAGTGCCAACCGGGACGGCTCCCGGTTTATTCGGATCACCATATAGATCCATAACGTTAACATTTCTTGCCAGGCCCCAGATTGCATAAGGCACATTGGCAGGTGAGTCGTTAAGCAGGGACCTGTTTTTCGTCTTTTCATTCGAATACATTACCTTCGCATTAAAAGTAAATCTCTTTCCAAACTTACCGTTTGTCGTAAGTGACAGGTTTTTCCTGTTGAAACCCTGAAGAGGAATAATATAAGTGTCTTTCAGATCAGAAAATGAGAATCTGAATGTCTGTCTTTCTCCGCCGCCAGTTACGGCAAAGCTGTTTGTCCATGAGGTACCGGTCTTATAGAAACGTTCCCAGTTATCCCCTGCAAATGAATATGGCCTTTGTACGCCATCGAACTGGTAAACCATTGAGCCATCATATTTTGGACCCCACATTGAACCGTTACCCCAGTTCCAGGCTTCAAGCTGGCTGGCAGGTTTTGAGAAGATCCTCGGACCTGACGGATTTGCCGGGTCTAATTTCAATCCCCCCGGCCCGTATTCTTCCTGGAGATCATCAAGCCTGTAAACTTTCTCAAAAACATAGTTTGAATTAAATTCCATGCCGATACCTTTGCGCTGGGTCCCTCTTTTTGTTGTTATGTTGATAACACCATAACCTCCCCTTGAACCATAAAGAGCTGCAGCTGCTGCCCCCTTAAGAACGGTAATTGATTCAATGTCATCGGGATTCAGGGAGGTAAGCCCGTCACCCTGATCGGTACCGCCCCACAAACCAACCTGACCGAACTGGGTGTTGTCCATCGGAACTCCATCGATAACATAAAGAGGCTGGTTTGAGCCCCCCAATGATTTGTTACCTCTTATTATCACCCTGGAGGAGCCGGCTACTCCGGTCTGTGACCTGGAGATATTAACCCCTGCAACGCGGCCCTGCATTGCATTGCCAAGGCTGTTTTCCCGGGCAGTGGTAAGTCCCACACCAGGAACTTTCGTAATCGAAGATTGCAGCGCTTTCTGGCTTCTCTCAATACCAAGCGCCGTTACAACAACTTCTCCAAGCTGCTGTATGTCTTCCTCAAGGATCATGTCAATCACCGAACGGTTGCCGACAGCAACCTCCTGTGTTACATATCCGATAAAGGAAAATTGCAGGGTGGCATCACTTCCCGCTGAAATGCTGTACCTCCCCTGTGCATCAGTAATGGTTCCGACTGTGGTGCCTTTCACAAGAATTGACACGCCCGGCAGTCCTGCACCATTCACGTCCCTGACGGATCCCGATACTACATGTTGCTGCGCCGGCAAAGAATGAGAAAATACAACGCAGATCAACATTAATAGTGTTCGCTTCAAAATCTGGTACACTTCTTTTTTGTTCATAGGTCATAGGTTTTTAGGGTATTTTTTAATCAATACCCTTGTTTATAATTAATTGATTAAGTCAATTCCTTTAAAATCAGGTATAACATATTATGAAAACCCAAATTCAAAATGATAAATCAACCGGTTAGGAACATCTGTTTACAAAACTTACTTCATTATTCGCAATTATCTAATTTATCATCTGTTACAAATAAGCATCCTTTTTTTCCCCGTTTTGAAAAGCATTAAAATCAGGACAGATTCACGAAATATCCCAAATACAAGCCCCGAGTGTTTTTTTATTAGTGGATTTAAACAGAACTAAATGATTAATGACCAATTCAGGTATTTGATTATCATTTATCCATCCTTTCCCGGTTCTCTTGTCTTGTATTCATGGAATACAAGTATGTCCTGCGTCGATCTTTTGCAATTCACGGTACAAAACAATTGCTTTTTTATGCGTTATTATTACCGAATAACCAGCAGGCACGCCTGTATATGCCAATGACGTTATTTTTCTTTTTCAAGCTCATTCATTCTCTGAAACATGGCCCTGAAGGTATCCCACGGGGTGTATGCAGGATTTTTCGGATGAACCGACCGTTTGGCCGTCTCGGTAAGGTTCCCCTGAAAGCCGTCGATGAATGAACCATTATCCATCCACGTGGTGGCTACCATCCCATAATATCGCGGTTTCATCTCCGGTGTGGCATATTTACGCCAGCGCGCCATGTCATCCGTCTGAATAATCGCTGTCGACGGAGTCCGCCACGGGCAGGTGACAACCCTGAAGCCCTTCATCGCAAAATATACAGCCGACTGATCGGGCCTCTCATAATGCCAGTCGCAGATAACTACATCCTTCGGTATAAGATCTACAGCACGGTAGGTGGAGTTAAACGAGGCCTCCCAGATCCCGTAACCCGTCGTACGACCGTCAATCAAACGGTCGCCCCAGATCCACAACTCACGGTTCTTACTCTTTAAATGATCATAAATCCTGCGTACTTCATCGGCAAATAGCTGCGCCTTGTCATAGCCCCGGCACCTCGGACACCTGTCATCGCCTATGTAAAAAACCTCATCCATCCCGCCATGAAAAGCGTCGGCTTCATATACGTCGCATATCTCATCAATCACGGCAAACAATACCTTGTGAAGATCCGGGTGAAGCGGACAATAACTCTTGCAATACAGACCCCCCTCGGCAGGTGAAACCTTCCTGGCATCTTCTACCTTTATATGAGGAGTTTCATCAAACTCAGGAAACGTCTTCAGCAGAATCCCAACATTGGTGCCCCATGACTGATGACCAAGCAGATTTATCTGCGGAATGATCCTGATCTTGTATTTCCTGCAGGCCGATACTATTTTCTTTACCTCGCTCGTGGTGAGTGCAAGTGAATCGGCAAGCTGTGGATAACTCCGGAACTTGTAATTCAGAGCCTCCAGCAGAAAAAGTGTATTGACGCCACGTGGCGCAAGCTCATCGCCAATGAACTTCACAAACCTGTCTACATCCTTGGGACGCGGAACCTCGATGCTTAATCCTTTGACCTGAAAAACAGCATTGTCGTTATACTGGGCCGTCGTTCTGCCCGGCAAAAGCAACAGCAGCAAAATAAAAGGAATGAACTGGATCTTTCGTTTCATAATCTTTAAGGTTTTTTGGGGTTAAATTAATTTAAGTAAACTGCAGTCTCTTTTTCATCGGTTTCCGGTTCTTGCGGATAAAAGCATCATACCCGACAGATTCTTTTTCCTCCGTCATCTGAAGAATAATATTCCGGGATATCTGAATTTTATCTGTCAAAAAAATCCTCTTATGAAGAGAATGATTTGTTATATGTCCCTGCAGGCATATCCTTCGAAAAAATATCCGGATATGCCTCTTTTCGCATGCACGGAATTCTCCTCATTTGATTTTTTTTGATGGCTCAATTACAAACGCTTAAACACATCAGATGCCGATAGTCTTATTGAATTTCCCGATCAGAATGAATCTTGCCCAACTCTTGCTTTTCCATGTATGTAATATCCACGTCCAACAAGATACACCTATTCATTAATCAGTGAATTTTACATTCAGGCAGGATTTACAGGCCTGATAAGGAAATCCGGTCATTTGTCCGCAGAATCCACGGCTGATATCGATCAAATCAGTAAATCAATACATTGATCTTTCAGTTTCCGTTGAGACCGGAATGCCGGGAATTAACTGCATTTGTCAGCCCGGATCCGTGCTTATTGGATATTCATTTCTGATTAAACAGGAGGATTTATGCAGAGCGGGTATAGGTGATTTAATCAAACATCAGTTTTCATGGTGTCTAAGGAAGTGATGTGTTATATTTTTCACTCCACGACTCCCTCACCCTGCATTATGGTGATATAGCGGTTAGCCCTGATATTCCTGTAAGTTTCGGTTTGTCCGTCTGACCAGGCTATTTCAAGGGAATCTATTGTTTTGTGTTTCCCGAGACCTATATGGAGGCGGGGATCATTGCTGGAAAGATAACCGGTTATCCATTGATTTATCAGGACCTGTTTAAGTGATCCTGAAAAAACGGTCACTTTTGCACTGATAGCTGGAGCCAGGCCGGCATGACTTTTCAGTGTCAGGCCCAGCCAGTTGTTCCTGTTTCCCCCGTCGTTCCTTAAAAGGACAGGCGTGGCAATCAGATCGACATGTGAAACTATTATGTCCAGGTCACCGTCATTGTCATAATCGCACACTGCCATGCCCCGCCCTGACCGGCGCTTGAGGAAATAGTCGCTGTGTCGTCGTCCCACATCTGTAAAATGGCCCTTTCCGTCATTTTCCAGAAGAAGCTGCAGCTGGAGAATCAGTTCCTCTGCATTCCCGTTTGCAGCGAATATATCGAGATCGCCGTCATTGTCAAAATCAAAAAGGGCGGTACCCCAGGTACCTTTCCCTGCCAGATTGCTTGCAATACCGCTTGAATGGGTCACATCCTGGAACATTCCATTGCCCAGGTTGAGATAGAGCGCCCCGTAATCTGTGTCAGATACAAGAATATCGGGTAACCCGTCACCATTTATATCACCAATTGTACCATGCATTGATCCGGCGCCAATCCCCTTGCTGTTTGCCGCCAGGCCTCTCGCAATCGCAATTTCCTGGTATTTCCCATCGACCGATTTGAACATGTAATTGAAATGATGATCATTAGCCTGAAAAATATCGAGGACGCCGTCATTGTCAAAATCAAACACAGTAAGTCCCATGCATTTGGAATCGGGATAATACAGGTTCACCTGTTTGGTCACATCACGGAAGGATCCGTCGGGCTGCTGTTCATAAAGCATTGAAGCCTGACCCTTGTATTGTGACGGATGAGGTTGGGCCTCGCGGGAGACGGGTGATACAATTGACGGGTCAAATGCCAGGAAATTACCTACCATTACATCGAGCCTGTTATCTCCATTATAATCGAAAAATACCGCTCCTATGCTCCATTTTTCAAAACCATTCAGTTTCTCTGGGCCCCTGAGTCCTGTCTGGTCGGTGATATCAGTAAAGGTCCCGTCACCATTGTTCCTGAAAAAAACATTAGGCCCGTAATTAAGCAGGAACAGGTCCTCGTCACCGTCATTATCATAATCGATGGCACAGGCGGCCATGCTCCAGTTCCTGTCGTCAACGCCGGCCTCATGCCCGACCTCGGTGAAAGTTCCGTCACCGTTGTTCTTGTACAACTTGTTGGGTGTATCCCTGAATACACTTCCCGCGGGATCGGATATGCCTTCGAGATAGGTCCCGTTCATCATATAAATATCCATCAGGCCGTCGTTATTGTAATCAAACACGGTTATGCCTGACCCGCTGCTTTCAATTATGCTCTGGTAAGTATAATCCCCGAAGTTATATCTGAAGTCGATCCCTGCGGGGCCGGTAACATCAGTATAGGTCAGTATTTTTTCTCCGGGCTTGAACACCACGAACAGCAATACTGCTATAACGGCTGCCGCCAAAGATGCAAATATCTTTTTCATCCTGAAAAAATGAGAAATGCAAATATAACCCGATTATTCAGAAATCCTGATTCCCTGGAGTCCAAAATTTTTGTTCCTGAAAGCCTTGAGATAATCTTCGCGATCGATCCGCCTCGTATTGTATTCACGATTATACTTCTCAAGATCAGGATCGTTGGGATAAACATCTGTTTCTCCGGGCGGATAGCTCTTCATGCCATGAAATGGCAGAGGAAGAACAGTGCTTCCATGTGCGGTGTTCATATCACCGTCTTTTACCCAGCCCACGCTCCTGATAAGGAAATCTCTTTTCCATCCCTTTTCCGGGGCAGGTAATCCTTCGGCACTGAACCAGACTGAGGTTTCGTCTCCGGCATTTGTTATTATATATTTGTTGTCTGCCCCGGTAAGCAAAGGCAGTACGTCCCCGAACCTTGTATAATAACCCGTAAGGTCTCTCCATTTCCAGGTAGTGTCAACCACGGAGTAATCAAACCAGTGGGGTCCGTATCTGCCGCCTTTCCTGAACCCCCTGGAGAATCCCCTGTAATGGAGATCCGCCTTAACCGGATCCATGAAATATGTTTTTAACGGATAATTGACATTGCAGTCTGACCAGAAGATCTGATCCCAGTATATTTCCATGTTTGTCCTGATCCTTATACGATGATCGCTGGTCGGGAATTTTCCCGTAAGGTTGGCAATGACCGTTTTGTCCTTACCCATCGGAAAGCCTATATTTTCGATGGCCATGGTCCAGTTCCCGTTTTTGTCGACAACCTCGAGCGAGGGATTAATCACTTTCAGGGATTCAGTCTGCGACAATGCGAAATTAATGCTGGCATCAGTCGGGAAAATCCAGCCCTTGAGGAAAAGATAGCAACCGGTACCCGGATCAAATTCTCCCAGGTCGAGGATCAGATCCCTCATTTCGGTAATACCCTGGTATTTTTCCGGATTGAATCCGCCAAGATAAACGTCATCATCACCGGTGATGCAGGAAAGCACGTCGTTCCCCTCGGAATCAGTTGCAGAAACCGGAAAATGTTTTTCACCTACGGTGTATATTTTCAATTCCGGGAAAGGAGGGCCCGAAAATTTCTCATCCACGAAAATATCAACTGATTCAGGATGATCAACTGCAACAAGCTCAACCTTGTCGATATACATTGTTTCCCAGAGTTCGGCAGTTATCTGGATCGGATACATGCCGTCCTTTTCCCTTAGCAGTTCGCCGGGTATCTTGATGTAGTCGTCGGAAGCATCGGCAAATCCGTAAGTTGTGGTACCACCCATTATTCCGAGGGGCATTCCAAGGCCGCTTCGCCACATTATATCCTTGGCAAAAACAAATTCATTTCCGTTCCATGTATAAAGGAAAGGACAGGAGCCTTTAAGCATCTGGGTTTCTATAAATGACTGATCGGTTTCGGGAAAGAAAATATTCTGCGGCACCCCGTTTGTCCAGGTGATCCGTATTACATCCGCCCTCGATTTCGTTCCAATGCCGAAATGGATATTGGGCTGAGTGACAACCATTGTCTGATAAAGGTCACCTGACCTCAGCTCCACCTTGGCTCCGATTCCGAAAAAATTATTTTTTGCACTGCCTGTCCTTAGCCCGACAAGTTTCATGTTTATAAAATGCCCGGCATTCCCGCCGTCATTGCGAAGGAGGGAAATAGTGCCGTCGGTGCCGGCCAGAAGGATATCCAGGTCACCGTCGTCATTATAATCCATTATTGCAATCTGTCTGCCCGATTTCAGATCAGCCGGAAGAATATTGCTTACGTTGGTAAAAGTGCCGTTGCCCTCATTCCTGAAAAGGAATACACCCCGGCCGTCTTTTTCTGAAGATTCCCCTGCAACAATGATATCCAGCATGCCATCATTATCGAAATCGATGAACCTGGCATCATGAACAATTGTTTTTCCCAGTTCTTTCAGTAAGGCTGCTGGCCGCTTATCTTTTTCGAAAGTCCCGTCCCTCAGGTTCCGGTAAAGAACGTGATTCCCGGGTTTCACAGAAGTCACAAAGAGGTCGAGATAGCCGTCATTGTCATAATCACCTGCAGCCACCGAGGATGAAGCGCCTTCACCTTTCAACCCGCTGCGTTCGGCCGACTCAATGAATTTCCCGTTTCTCTGGTTTAAATATAATCTGTTCCCGGCATTTTCATTCACCATAAAAATGTCGATATCACCGTCTTCATCAAAATCGCCGAAAACAGCACCACGGGTATTCTCATTTGCTGAATCAAATCCCATTGCCGATGCCTGTTCAAGGAATGTACCGTCGGCATTATTCCTGTATATCCTGTTTGCGGAGGTCCGGCCGACAAACAGATCCAGGTCGCCGTCGTGATCAAGGTCAACAAACAGGGGAATGTTTCCTTTTGACCTGTCTGCAGGCTTATCGCCTAGTTTTGTCTTATCAGTCGTATTATCGAAGCCGCCCTTTCCGTTGTTCCTGTACATGATGTTTCCTTCATCCCTTACTATAAGAAGGTCCTGGTACCCGTCATTGTCATAATCCGCAAAGATCGCCGAAGTTTCGTTCCCGGTATGTTTAATGCCTGCCCTCGATGCTACATCCTTAAACCTCCCGAGTTCATTATTGAGAAGATAGTGTCTTGATATCTGTGAGCCGGGATCGGTGATGGCGACATAAAGGTCCATATCCCCGTCACCGTCATAGTCGCTGACAACCACAAATGCATGGGATTTTGCACCGGATGAACCTGATTTCCGGGCAGAATTAACGATATCCAGACCTGCCGACGAAGTGGCATTGGTAAATTTCACGACTGCAGCACCCGCTTTAGAAGCAACGGTTTGTGTAAAACTATCCTCATCGAATGAGATGAGCGGAAAGCCCACAAGCGATCCGCCCGGACCTTTCAGATCAACCATTCCTGCCTGGTATGGGGCGGATATTTTCAGGTAGTTGTGAAATATAATGAAAGAATTAAGGGCATTCTCTTTTGACGGTGATCTCAGTGCAGTCATTGTCTTGTTGTAATATTCTGCGGCCTCCCTGGAAAATTCGGGATATTGTTTTTTCAGGATCTCGAGATGAGAGATAACCTCATCATAATTTCCCTTTCTGATAAGTATATCTATCAGATTCAGCCTCGGAACCACATTTGCCGGGGCGCTTCCGACCAGTTTGCGGGTATAGAGTTCTCTCTGTTCGGCAGAAGCCTTATCCGTTCCAAGTGAGTATAATTCTGAGATATCATACAAGGTTTTCACATGGGCTGGAGATGATTTAAGCCCTTCCTGGAGCTCTGCAATAGCTTTGTCGCGTGAATCAGTCATCCGGTATACGGTTGCCAGTATCAGCCTGATGTCAGGATCCTTCGGATCAATTTTTATGGCCTTTATTAGTTGTTTTTCAGCTTCAGGATATTTACCCATTCGGAGATAGGTAAGTCCGAGGTTGGCATAGCCGAGTTTTTCCTTAGGTGCAAGTTTTATAAACTTCAGGAATTCCTTTTCAGCCTCTGCAAGCTTGAACTCTTCAAGATATGCAAGACCGAGTGTTCTGACTGATATAAGTTCCTGCGATTTTGCCTGATCCTTTGTCTGTCCGTAATTGCAGCTCTGACAGACTGCAGTCAGGAACAGCAGCATTGACAGGATTTTATAGTTTCTGCCCCGGAAAAAAGAGAAACAACCTGCTGCTTTAACCGGCAGGTTCATTGCATGCTGCCTTAATACTTTTTTTTCACAAACTTCCATTCCTGTTATTTTATGACTAAATGAAACTTTTTCGTAAAAGCAAAAGTTAAAGGTAATGATAATCCGGCGCTCCGCCAATCCCCGATATAACCTTTTCAGTCATTCCCGTCAGATTCCATCCGGATATTTCAGTCTGTTGCAAATTCTGCGGGAAGACCGTTCCTGATTTTTACCATATTGTAATTACCGGACCTGTTTCCTCTTTCATCGAATCTGATTGTGCCGGTAACTCCCGAATAAGTTAATTCGGCCAAAGCTTTTTGTATTTTCGTACGATCAGCCGAGCCTGCCCGCCTGATAGCTTCAATGATCAGGCCCGTGGCGTCGTAGGCATAGGCTGCGACCAAACCTGGCCGGCTGCCGTATTTTTCCCTGTAATCCCTGATGAAATTCCGGCATTTCTCAGAATTCCAGTTCGCAGAGGTGACATAAAAACTTCCTTCAAATTTATTCAGTTCGGATTCGGTCAGCTGGTCTTCATTCAGAACAGACAAAGATCCGAATACAGGAAGGTTTATTTTCGATTTCCGTAACAGGGCGTACAGGCCGGATGCCACCTTTGGGCTGCAAAACAAGGCAATACAGTCTGCGTTTGATTGTGTTATCCTTTTGGGCAGGCTGCCCGGATCAGACGAGTATGCTTCATAACTCAGCTGAACCGGGGAGGGCTTGTTTCTGCCTTTCATTTCACGCAGCAGGCTGGTAAGGGCCTGGCGGGAGTCATAATCCTGGTCGTAAATTACAACGAGATTTTTCTGTTTCCTTTTGTCAAATGTTTCATTTATGATCGTTTCAGCCTGCTGGAGATCGTTAGGGACACAATTGAAAAACCATGGGACAAATGCCTGTGTAAGGGTCGGATCGGCTGACCATGCGGATAGCATGGTAACAATGGATTTTGTTGCTGCCTGCTCAACAAGATGGGCGTTTCTTCCGTCATGGGATCCAAGCAGGGCCCATACTTTTTCGTTAAAGATCAGGTCCACTGCCTGTTTTGATCCCGTTCCCCAGGGACCCTCCATTGATCGGACCACCAGGCTGAAATTCCTGCCGTCAGGCCCTCCTGTTCCGTTGGCCGCGTTTACGGCCATCTGGGCTCCGTGCAATGCTGCTGTTGATTCCCTTTCAGGTATAAGCAATCCGATTTTAATGGTATTTCCCGGATTTTCCTGGGAATAAAGTCCCGGATATACCATTAAAAAGAGACTAACAATAAGACCGGTCCGGATTATTATAGATCTATTTTCAGACATATTCTGCCGGATATATCAACCCTCAAATAATCGAAGGCTGGGGCAGAAGGATCTCCCGGCCAATGCTCCGGGCAATTTTAACAAGATCGTTCATGAGTCTGTCAAACTCCTCCGGGCTTAGTGACTGGTGTCCGTCGCACAGGGCCTTATCCGGATTGTAGTGTATTTCCATAATAAGGCCGTCTGCTCCGGCTGCAATGGCAGCCCTGGCCATGGCAGGCACCATCCATCTGTGACCCGTGCCATGGCTCGGATCGACAATCACAGGCAGGTGGCTCAGATGCTTAAGCATCGGGACTGCATTAAGGTCAAGGGTGTTTCTTGTGGATGTTTCGAAAGTCCGGATTCCTCTCTCGCAAAGGATCACCTGATCGTTCCCCTGATTGAGTATGTATTCGGCAGAATGGAGTAACTCCTCTATTGTTGCCATCATACCCCGTTTGAGGAGGACAGGCTTTTTTGTCATTCCCACTTCCTTCAGCAGGGGATAATTGTGCATGTTCCTTGATCCTACCTGAAGCATGTCGGCATGTTCAGCAATGTATTCAACCTGCCTTGTATCCATAACTTCGGTTACGAAAGGCAATCCCGTTTCCTTCCTGGCCTCGCACAACAGCTTTACTCCCTCTTCTCCCAGCCCCTGAAAACTGTATGGTGAGGAACGGGGTTTGAATGCACCGCCTCTCAGCACAGCACCTCCCGAGTTCCTGACCTTTTTTGCCGTTTCAATAAGCTGCTCCTTGCTCTCAACTGCACACGGACCGGCAATAATACCGATCTCATTGGGTCCGAACATAATGCCTGCCACATTCACCATGGTAGGATCAGTCCGTGTGTTCCGGTTGACCCTGATCGGAACGGAGCAACCCCCGGTGGTTCCGGAAATGCCAGACTGGTTAGATATCATCATTACGTCCCTCCTTTCTGTTAATATCCCATACTGGTTTTCTTATAGATCGTATTATCCTTTTGGTATGCAGGAGCCGGATAAAACTCGAATTTGCCATTTTTTACCTGCGCCATGAAAATGGGTCGTATGTTGTTCCAGGTTCCGTCAAAATGGATCGGACCTGTAACCCCCTGGTATCCCTGAAAAGTTTTCAGATCGGTGAGCAAGTCGCGTATCAACACCCTGTTCAGCCCTGCTTTTCTTATAGCCTCAATGATAATGTTCATTCCATCATATGCATGAGCAGCAAAAACATCGGGCTCCTGTCCGAACCTTTTAACATAGTTTGCTTTAAATGCTTTCAGCTTGGGATCATTGGCCTCGGGATTATACTGACAGGTCGTTATGATGTTTTCGGCAAGGCTTCCGGCAATTTCAAGAAACTCTTTGCTTACAACACGGTCGGAAGCATAGACGGGCTGGTTCATGCCCAGTTCCCGTATCTGCTGGAGGATCAGTGCCGACTCTTTTGCATTCCCCCAGATCTGGATGGCATCGGGTGAGGTCTTTTTTATCCTGTTCAGCTGTGGCCTAAAATCAGTTTCGTTGTCCATGAAACGTTCTTCGATTATCAAGGGATAACCTATCCGTGTAGAGGTCCTGTTAAAATGAAGAATACCAACCCGCCCGTACCGGTTATTGGCGCGAATTACAGCCACCCGTGTGTGCTTGTCTTTCACGAATATTTTGTCGACAAGGGCGTAGCTGCTCTGACGGTCGTCAGGAATGGTTCGCAGTACCCAGGGGATATTGGTTTCGGTGAAAGTAGGATCAGGGTCGCCTGTATTGATATTGGGAATTTCAAGCTTAAGGGTTGCCCTTATTGCAACATGCGACACTATGTCGTCAATTGATCCCAGCCATGCCCAGACACCCTCATCGTCCATTTTAACAAGTTCATTTGCAGCGGCTCCCCAGAGGCCGACGTCATTATGAATCATAAGCTTAAAGGGAATTCCCTTGTAACCGCCTTTTTTATTTGCCTCTTCAATTGCCAGAACCGATCCCTGAAGCATTTGCTGACCCAAATTGCTTATAATGGATCCTTCGAGGGGGCCCAGGAATCCAATCCTCACTTCCTTGAGATCAGTCGGAAACGGCAGCTCACGACCCGCTCCATAGAACTCCATTGGCTCTATGAAATGGTATTTATAGGCTTTCTGGTATTTATCGAATGCTACAAGCTCATCCGGAATATTGCCGTAATTTACCGGCAATTGTTGTCCTGACGCCATTGATATTGAGACGGAGACCAGTAAACCTGTGAAAATTACACGTAGATTTTTCATATGGAGGTGGTTTTGATTTTAAAGGTTTATTCAGTTCCGGGTTTGATTACTACATATATCATATAATTAAACAATATTCACAACCTGTTCAGGGGGTTAATTCAGAAGCTCTCCCCTGCACACACCCTTGGATGTGGCAACCCAGAGCACATCATCTTCGGCGTCAACCCCTATGATAAAGTTATGTGATATCGAAGGTGACAGGGGAACTTCCTTTATAAGCGTATTTCCCTCTTTAACTATTGCCTTTCCATCGGTGCTGTTGTCGAACTTGTGGTAGGTTACCCATGTCGTGCCGTCAGTACAGCTCAGTCCCTCATCACAGCAAACGAATACCACATTTCGTTCGGCCCTGAGGAAGTTTATGAAATTGCTTGCAATACCGCTGTCGTGATCAAAATAGCCCTTCCAGTTCTTTCCGTCATAGCGGCTCATTCCGAAATAGGATGATATCCACAGGATGCCGTCCGAATAGGATGTGGCGGTGGTTATGTCATGAACAACACCGTCATCGGGCTGCAGGTCTATTTCCATGAAACCATCAGGGTCGACATAATCGCGGAACTGTTTTGTCACTGTGTTGTATTCGATCACGCCCCCGCCCCAGGCTGCGATCCACACTTTCCCATCACCTGCCGAAAGGGCATATGTCCATGGTTCGTGCATGGGAGCATTCATCTCGGTGAAGATCTCCCACTGGCGGGTCTGGGTGTCATAGTGGCCTGCTCCGCCCCCGGTGGCACACCAAACATCTTTCCCGTAACAGAACACATTGTACACCAGATCATTCGGCATACCGCTGTTAAACTGGGTAAATGTCTCGAACTTACCGCCCGACCACCTGTTAAGGCCACCAAGCGTTCCGATCCATACGTCGCCCGTTAGAACGCTTATATCAATCGAAACTATGCCGTTATGAGCAAGGCCGTCCTCTTTGGTGTAGGTGGTCCACTTTCCGTCCTGGTAAACCGCAAGGCCATGATGGGTGCCTACAAGAACACGGTTCCTCTCCTTATCAATCCTCACCGCATAGCATTTATCGGATGGAAGCCCGTCTTTTTCAGTGAATGTCTTCCAGTTGCCGTAAATTGGAATTCCTTCAGAAATATTACCGGGTCTGGCTTCCTTTTCCCGCGATTCAATCGTTGAAAAATCTGCCATTTCGGCCTTTTTGGGTTTCATTGCTCCGGAGTTTGGTTTCCTGCTTTTACTTAGGCCCAGGACGCCAGCGCCGGCAATAATCAAGACCAACAGACTGTATCTGAATAACTTGTTGCTAAAAATTCTTTTCATGGAAGTCAGGATTAATGATTTTTAATTTTTGCCTGCAAAACTTTATTTTTCTTGCTTTCATTTATATAATACTCCGGTTCACGGATTGATTTCAGATACTCAATCAGTTCATTAAGCTCGATCTTTGTGAAATCATTAACAGCTCCGTGGGTATCTTCCTCTGCATACACCGTCCATATTTCTTCCAGGGTAAGGGCACGGCCGTGGTGGAGATAGGGCGGAGATGCATAAATGTTGTTCAGGTGGGGAGTGTCGAACAGCATCGAATCATCGCTTGCAAGGAGAGATCCAACATCTTCGAAATTTTTATTTGTAAAGTAGGGAGGCGGATGACAGGTAATACACCGTTGTTTTTCGGGTATCTCGTTGCCATGATTGTCGATGGTGCGTTCAAACAATGCCTTTCCCCTTAGCTGCATTGCATTAAGTTCACCTGTCGGATTATAAAGAAGGTTCGGAGGATAGGGTATGCCGGTAACTATATAAGCTACCAGGGCATCGAGATCCTTATAGTTGAAGGCCTCGTTCCGCGTCAGCACGGTTGAGAATCTCATTCCGTCCTGTTTATAGATTGTCTGGTTTTTCCCGTTCCACTTGAATGGCGGAGTGTCGCCGATATCGCGCAGCGACTGTGTATTTGCAAGGTTGCGACCCATGTCCTTGGATGCCATATTGTAGACCAGTCCGTCTTCATGTGCGTCAGGATGACAGGTATAGCAGGCGTACTGGGTCTGGAAGGTACCGCTGGCATTGTTGAGTATTCGCCGGCCTTGTCGTGCAACTGTGATTCTCTTCGGTCCGCCGAGGTCGATTGTATTCACCGTTTCCAGGCTTTCGGTGCTTATAACCGCTATCCTGTCCTCAAGATGTTCGGCCACATAGAGATACCTGCCGTCGGATGATAAGACCAGTCCTTTGGGATTGGCGCCCGTAACAATACGTTTTACCAGGTATTTGCTGCTTATCCCAAGATGATTGGAATAGTACTCAAGCATTTCGGTCGGGGTGTGACTGATAAATGAACGAATTGAATCCATGTCAATAACGCTGATCCTGTTTACCCCTGCGTGCGACACGAAAGCTCTTTTACCGTCAGGTGTAATGGCCACGTCGAAAGGATCGGCAAAATACTCGTTTGGCTCATCGAGTAGAAGCTGGATTACTCTTCCATCCGGTTTCTGTTCAATAACGGCCATCCCGTTGGTCATCATAAAGCCCTTTTCCACCTGGATTGACGGTACCAGGTTTTTGGGCCGGATAAGGGGGATCAGGGCAAGTTCTCCGTCGGGTGTAAACGCGATGTTTTCAAGCATATAGGCGGAGTTCATATCCTGCCGGTCGATAACCATTTTGGTATCCTCATCGATTACCGTGAGTTCACAGACCACAGGGTCTCCATAAGGAACAAGATTGGCCCTCCTGCTTGTCACAAGCAATCTCCTGCCGTCAGGTGACATCCCGATCCCCGTCGGGTTATTACCGGCGGCGAGTCGTTTCCATTCCCTTCCTGAACTCAGATCGATTACGGAAATATCATTTGTGTAAGAGTTTACCGCATAAATGAATTTGCCATCAGAACTCAATGCAATTCCGGCAGGACCATTTCCGGTATCAAGAGTATCAATTACAATATTATTCCCGAGATCAATCACATAAATATTATCCTCCCATTGATTGCTCACATAGCCATATTTTTCATCTTTATCAAGTATCACCGTATGGGGCCTGTATCCGACCTTAATCTTATTGGTCACTTTTCTTTTCTCTGTATCAACTACAAGCAATGTATTGGATTCCTCCGCCACAACATACAATCTCTTACCATCATTTGACAATGCAAGATTAAAAGGAGAATAATAATCAGCATTAATGAGTTTGGAGATCAGTCCCGTTTTCTGTGTATAAAGATGACACGACAGGCAATTTAGGGGGTGATCCTCAACTGCAGTCTGATAATTAACATGTGCCCTGGCCCACCTGTGGAAGGGAGGGTATATCAGAATAATGAGCAGCCCGATGACACCAATGATTAAAACCAGCTTCCAGTAAATCTTTTTCATTTTGCCAACCTCTTTGTTAAATCACTCCAGCTCAACTATTTTTTCTTTTATCTCACCTATGTGAACAGGTATGATGACAGGATCTTTTGTAACTGCAATTGACAGGAGGTTTCGGGGCACCAGTTCAGGGTCTTCATGGCAACCCACACATCCCCGTCTTTCATTTGGCCTGAGCCACAGCCAGGAACAGGGACCGCTGATCAAATTTCCGTTATCATCGATTGTTTTAATCCGGAAAGGAGTATCAGCTATCACCTTAAGGTAAAAAGAACCGTCTTCCTCAACATCAACCACTCCGTATGTAGTATCCACCCCGACCACTTCAATCCTGCGGGCTTTGTGCGTTTCATGGAACGACCGTGGCAGCTCTGCATTGAAAACATTGATATTCTGGCACATGATCAAACCGGTCTTAACATGCATATCCACCTCGCTGGGCAGGTTTTTGGGCCTGTCATGCCGGACAGCAATCACTGCGTCAACTACATTGTATCGCGGGTCGGAGTATATCTGCCGGCCAAGTTTCTTCTCAGACGGATCAAACTCGCAGATTCCGTATGATTCGGATCCGGGTTTTCTGTAAGAAACCAGGAAGCGGTCAGTTGCAACCGGCAGTGCAAACAGGAAGTCACCGTCAATTGATGAAGTAAGATTGATTCTTGTATGAAGGGGTCGATTATAGCTTATTGAAATAAGTTCATCCTTCCCAGGATTTCCGGCATTTCTTTCCGCAAATATCAGGTGTCTGTCATTGGTTTCACTTACACTGCTTATTAGCCGGCAACCGGCAGGAGCCTTGTAATACAGGTCAGCCTTTGTTCCGTCGGGTCTCATAATCTGCAGAACAGGATCAGCTTCCTGCGGGTTCAGGACAGTATTGACCGTAATAATCCGGCCGTCTTTCAGTACAGTATTTGCAAAGCTTGAGGCGGGACTGAACGTTACCTGCTGCACTCCCGATCCGTCAAGCCGGCAGGTGAATATGCAATGAGCATTCCCGACGGTATCATTTATGGTTTGTCTGCTGAAGGCCATCCTGTTTCCGGGAAGATAGACAGGGTCGGTGCAGTTTTCATCAAATGAGGTGATTTTTCGGCTTTTAAGATTCCGGAGGTTCATTTCCCATATCTGCCATGAATCATTTTCATTTTTCCTGGCAGTAAAGAGCATGCATTTACCATCGTATGATATTTCGGGAAAACATGCCGAACTGAATTCTTCTGTAAGCACAATGATTTTTTCCGGCTTATCCGGGTTAACGGCAGTTATTCTTGCGCCCGGAAGATATCTCCACACCGTCCCTTCTGAATAATCCGGCGATCGCAATAATTCAGGAGACTCAGTAAGTATGATCATTCCATCCCCTACTGATTTTCCCGTGCAGGAAACCAGGAAAACATAAATTATTAAAAACGCAGGAAATCCCCGGAAAAACTTCAACCCGACTCCACTCATATAATAAATTATTTAAGGCTCTTTCACATCAAGAATCTGATTTGGACTAATATTCTCCAGTACCTGAATTTTACCGGAAGGCCACCTGATTTCGATCCGGTCGATAATTTCACTTTTAGCCAGTCCGAAATGGACACGCGGATCATTCTGGGAAAGATATCCGGTGGTACTTTTTCTGACTGCTGTCTGGGTCTTTCCGCCGGCCGTCACTCTGATCCTTGCGCCAACAGCATCCCTGTTGCTGGTCGTGCCCGTCAGTTTCAGGGTTATCCAGTTGTTCTGATTCCCCTTGTTGTTTCGCAGGAAAGCACAATGATCGTTAAGATTAACAATGAATATGTCAATATCACCGTCGTTGTCGTAATCCCCCATGGCTGCACCACGTCCGACGAGCTCCTGTTCAAAATATTCACCCAGCTCCAGGGAAACATCCCTGAATTTTCCGTTTCCCTCATTCCTGAAGACCTGGTCCTCATGTCCGTAAAGATGCTTAAGCTCTCCGTTAACCTTGAAAATATCAACGTAGCTGTCGTTGTCATAATCGAGGAAAGAGGATGACCAGCCAACAAACTGTGCAGATGCCATTGAGATACCCGACGGCACGCCCCTGTCAGCAAACAGTCCGTTTCCCAGATTCTCATAAAGGGCACAATAGGTATCATCCGACACAAACATGTCCAGGAGGCCGTCGTCGTTGAAATCAGCATAATCGACTGACATGCTGACAGCTGCCTCACCCCCCTGGCTGAATGCGGTTCCAGATCTGATTCCCCAGTCTGTGAAACCCTTCCCGCCCTCGTTGTGCCAGAGATAATTCATTGTATGGTCGTTGGCCACATAAATGTCGACCCACCCGTCATCGTCGATATCGGCCGATCCCACGCCCATGGCTCTGCCGTCCAAATCAACGATTCCCATTTTATCAGTTACATCTTCAAACGTCCCGTCACCGTTGTTGCGGTAAAGAACGTCCTTCTGGGCGTCATAGGCCATAGGCCCGGGAAAGCCATCAGGGGCATAATAATATTTGTACTCCGGATCAAATTCCAGGAAATTGCCAACATAAACATCAAGGTAACCGTCATTGTCAAAATCCAGCCAGGTTGCTCCTATGCTGCACTCATTGCCGCCCGCCACCCCGGCACGCTTTGTAACGTCGGTAAATTTTCCGTTGCCGTTATTCTTCAGAAGAACATTGGGGCCGTAATTACTCAGGTAAAGATCAGGGTATCCGTCATTGTTGTAATCAGCAACTGACACACCCATAGTGTACCATGGCCCTCCTACACCGGCTTTCCTGGTGACATCCTCGAATGTCCCGTTCCCAAGGTTCCTGTAAAGCCGGTTAACAGGCAAAACATCGGGTTTCTTCGACTTGCTGAAATTCTCAATCCACGTTCCGGTACAGACATATATATCCATATAACCGTCCTGGTCAAAATCCAGGAATGCAGCTCCTCCCCCGTCGGACATTACTATATTGATAAGCTCATCTCCTCCGATCCAATGGACAAAGTCGAGTCCTATCTCCCTTGATATCTCCTGGAAAAAATCATCATTGGCAGGGGGTGCTACAAGGGGCGCACTTTTTGCCTGTCGTGCAGGTTTATTGCCCGACTGACATCCGGCAACCAACAGCGAAAAAATAAAAATACTAAGAATAAGATAGTTAGAATAGACAGCCTGCCCAGTAAAGAATTTCTTTATCATGGTTAGATTCATAGGTTAGGTTTAACGAAATTATGTAATATATGTCATCCTTTTGTTTTAAGCCATACTCATTTAACACATCTTTAATAATAATTTAACATTAATGCATGATTAGTTAACAAAATATAAAATATTTTAACATTTTCAAGATTAAATCCCCATTTAAAGGGGATTTAAAATGTTAAAAAAGTTCACTTGCCTGTCTTTTCCGGGGAATGCAGATCATGTTTCCGGAAAATTTGTAACGGACATGGGAAATAATTTCAGGCAGTATTTGTTAACTCCCGAAGTGATTTTAACAATTAGTCGTTAATAGTGAAACAATCCGGTACAACATGTTGACAAGACGTACCAGTACGGGGTTTTTCCCGTGGGGCTGGCATTGCGGCCTATCCGGCATGCGTGTCCTGCCAAATTGTTAAACAGTATCCGGAACCACATAGGGAACCCTGTATATCCTTGTAAGAAGGGCATCAGCTTCCGAATCATCCGCAAATTTTTCCGATTCGCCTATAAACCTCAGGCTTCTGCCAACCCGGTATGATATGTTGGCAAGATGGGGCAGGGTTGAGGAAAGAAACCCTTCATAGATTTCGCAGTTAAGGACATCAATGTTGTCTGCCCTGATCGCATCAATGAAGTTTGCATAATTGGGTGCAGGACTGGTTTCAGTCACTGGTTTTGATCCTGCAAAAGGGGTCCGTTCCCTTCCGCGGAAAGCCTTCCATGTATCCCCCATGATCTGCAGCCATCCTTCTGTTCCGTAAAAAACATTTGTAACCTCCGATCCGTCAGATCCTTCATGATTGGTGTAACGTCCCCTGCATTCAAATTCCAGGAGAGTGCCGTCGGCATACTTGTATGCGCAGGTCTGGGTGTTGGGAGTTTCCTGAGTGGTTTTATCCCTGCCATAGGCTTCAACATCTCCATAGACCATCACTCCTTTCGTCCGGTTTTCGGGTCTGGTTTCATCCCTGTTCAGGCCATAAATACCTCCTGTGGAATAAACTGAAACAGGATGTTCGTTCTTATTCAGCCCCCAACGGGCTATATCGAGCATATGGGGCCCGGTGTTTCCCGTGTCGCCGTTCCCTGTATCCCAGTACCAGTGCCATACATAGTGGCTTCTTTTGACGTTATACGGACGCCAGGGGGCAGGGCCGAGCCACATATCATAGTGAAAGCCGGCAGGTGGTTTGCTGTCCCTGGCCATCCCGTATGAATCCCTGGCCTTGAAGCAAAGTGCCCTGGCCATGAAAAGCTCACCGATACCGCCATCATGAAGGAATTTGATTGCCTCCCTTACATTTGACGAGGAACGGTTATTCAGTCCGCATTGGACCATAAGTCCGGTTTTCCGCGCAGCCTCCACCATTTTCCGCCCTTCGCGGATATTGTGTGATGCAGGTTTCTCAACGTAGACATGCTTGCCTGCCTGGCAAGCCCATATTGTTGCAAGCGCATGCCAGTGATTTGGCACAGCCAGCGAAACAGCATGAATTTCCTTATCATCCAGAACCTTTCTAAGATCCCATTCTGTAACCGGTTTATGACCGGCCTTATCCATTACCATCTTAATTCGTGATCCGAAAAGCTGCTCATCGGTGTCGCAAAGAGTTTTCAGAAACACGTTATGGCTTTTAGCCAGGCTGCACCAGCTGTCAATATGCACGCTTCCCTGGTTCCTGATACCTATCACGGCAAGATTGATCCTTTCGTTTGAACCGGCAATGGAATTATAGGATTTTGCAGAAAACCCAGTGGCGCCGACGGCTATCCCGGCACTTCCCAGAACACTTTTCTTGATGAATTCTCTCCGTTTTGTCATTTTTCAGATGATTTAAATTATTTTTTCAGGTAATTCCGGCTTGATTTTTCAGGATAGTAAGTTAAAAACAATTTCTTATTTATCAGTCCTCACCTACATTAATTTCTATTCAGCAACCTGATAAGTATTGCAGTAATCAGAATGAACCCTGCCGGGCCTCTCGGGCAGATCAGACCTGCTCCGGTCACGGTCACCGCAGATATGGGAAATTATGCTGCCCGGTTTCTCATCTGAAATTTCTTGCCGTTGCCACGAATGTTCTGAGATTCTCTTCAGGTGTTGTTGACGGCAGTGCACAGCCCGCATTCAGGATAAACCTGTTGTTATCCGAAAATATCCGGAGAAGTTCTTCCGTTTTTTTTCGAACAAGCTCAGGCGTTCCCAGGGCCAGGACACCGCTGGGATCGACATTTCCAAAGAAGGCAGCTTTATCCCTGAGGGTATCGCATGCGAATTGCGCATCTGTCTTGTAGTCAATTTCAAATGCATCTGAACCGGTCAGGAGCATTTTTTCGAGGATGGGTTTGGTGTCGCCGCAGATATGCAGGGTGTAGAAGGCTCCTCCCCTGTGGGCCTCATCAACAATCCTTTTCTCATACGGGAAGGCATATTTTTCATAAATTTCAGGCGGCACCAGGTCGGGACCGGCCGGACTGTCGCCGTTTGATACCATATCCGCTCCCGTCTGGATCATCAACCTTATGAACTGGCTTGTTGCTTCAGTGCAGTATTCAAGCAATTCACTCAAAAGAGAATGTTCGGCAACATACAGATCCATCATCCAGTTGCCTGTCCCTCGCATCATTCCTGCAAGTGAAAAAGGCAGCTGATCGCAGTTGCCCCTGACGAAAACCTCATCGCCGAAATAATCCTTAAGCCTTCTTACCGCTTCGAGCCATATCTGGATATATTTGTAATCCTCTACATTCACGGGTTTCAGTGATCTGACATCCTCCATCGATGCCAGGCATCCCCCGGGTGATCTTCCGGGTTCATGCTCAGGGAGATCCACAGGAACACCCAGGCTGCCGGCAAGAGTCACAGTATCAATGTCGACAAGAACTCCGTCAAGGTCATATTTTTCCACTGAATTAATGAAAGCCTCGGCAATCAGGGTCGGACTTTCCCTGAATCTGCCCATGCTGATGTTCAGTTCCTCGGCTGCAACCATGAAATTATGCAGCATCACCGGAATTTTGTCCGGCCGTTCTCCCTTTAGTGCAGCAACTATCCTCTGATATCCGTTCATCTTTGTTTATTTTTTCCACACGTTACTCCTGAAATTCATTTATTCCGTCTTTTATTTCCGTCAGTTCAATTCAGTAACACACAACCGATACTATTTTCATGTGAAAATAATTTTATATACTACTGAAGATTAAGTGGTTCACATGGAACCCACATGAATTTTATTTTCATGCTTGTTTGTGATTTCGTATCATGCGGGCTTCATAATTCAGTAAAGCCGGCCCTTCTTAACCAGTCCCAGCCTGTCGAGTTCATCATGTATATACATGCAGTTTTCAAGATTGTAATCGGATTCCAGGTGGTATTCGATCTTCAGATTACCCCCGTCGTTATCCTTCAGTGTGCGTGCAAGCCAATCCTGAATATCTTTATGCCTGGCACTTTCGGAAAGGTAATCGACATGGGGAAAAACATTGATCTCGAAATCCCTGCCTTTCATCTCCCTGATCCGGGCAAGTGAGGTGTCTGAACCTGTATCAATAACGCTGAGGTTGTCAATGGCACAAATGGAAGGCATTACATGATCAGCATTTCCGCAGCTGTGAAGCCTGATGGCTCCAAACTCCCTCCCGAGGCGGTTAATATATGGGGTGACAAACTCCAGGTAAGATGCACCGTCGAGCATCGTACCCGAGCACTCTCCCACATGAACGGATGTCACAGGCAGATCGCCAAGCCCTGAAAAGAGTTTTATGACCTCGATGTAAACATCCGCGATCCAGGCATGAATTCCCTTGACAAGATCGGGGTATATCATCATCATGGTAAAAATATCCTGCCCGATGAATTTCATCGATGTGGTGATTATTCCATGTATCGTTGCCCTGCCAGAGGTATCCCAGAAGAAAGGTGGAATTATCCTGCACCAGGGATATTTTTCCTTCGCCTCAAGAAACTGGTTTATCAGGTTGAGAATAAACTCCAGTTCCGGTATTTCAGCTACAGGGGGAAGTTCCTTCAGGTCCTTTATATCTTTCAGCGGAAATCCCCTCACATCCGAATCCCTGTCGGGTGCGAAAACGAATTCAGATCCCAGCGCTGCCGCAATTATCATATTCGGCTGGATTGCACCTACCAGCATCATGTCCGGTACCACATATTCCGCCTGGACAAGATTGTCTTCCATATTGTACAGAGGATAATCAGGGAACCTTTTCTTTATAAAGTTATGACATGCCTCATCCTGTTTCATCCTGAAATACGGATCCAGATAGTACCTGTCGGTGAAATCAAATCCTCCATGCTTGTGCAGCCAGCCTTTTGAAACACTTGCCTGAATCTTGATCATGATCTTAAATTTTTTATTGGTCAAACAGCGAAATAAGGTTCATTGGTTTTCCATCTGCCGCGGGTAAAATCAGGAAAGGGTACGGGGCGGTTTTCTCTTGCCGATATTTCCGAAAGCTCAACAATAGCGGACATTACGGCTGAATCATAAACATCGAGCGGTACCGGCCCCCTGACCGCTACAGCGTCAACAAACCTGCGGAGCATCACAAAATCAGCTCTTCTTCCCCGGAGTGAAGAAAGATCCTGCTGATACCACCTGTGATTGTATTTATCTTCATATGGCTGCCACGGCTCCCATTTCTGGTATTGGGGACTGTGGCCGGCCAGATATATGGAACTTTTCTCCTCATCATAAATCCCCTTCGTGCCCTGGAGCATCCACCGGTTTGAATAGGGTCTGGGCAGCAGAAGATCATTGTTAACCACAAGTGTTTTTCCCGAGCTGGTACGCAACAGGGAAGTTACAATGTCGCCCTGCCGGAACCTTGTAACGGCATTGGGATGATCCGCGCCGAATTTATCCGCAAAGTAGGCGTTGATACCCCTGGAAGCGGAAGTCATGGTGAAAATCTCGGTAAAAATATCGCCCCGGTTGATGTCCATCCAGCTGATTACAGGCCCCACGGCATGGGTTGGATATTGATCCCTGTTATGTTTCATCAGGTATTCAGCCTGCCATTTCGGTTCCCCGGTTTCACTGTCAAAAAACCAGTGATCTATACAGTTATGAGAATGGGCACAATGGCAGTGTATAATTTCGCCGAACATACCCAGCCTTTTCATGTTCAGTACTGCAAGATTATCTTTCCTGAAACTCCAGTTTTCAAGCATCATACATGGAATACCGGTCTTCTCCGATGTTTCCACCAGTTTCCATGCCTGTTCAACCGTCTGGGCAGCAGGAACATCAATGCCGGGATATATGCCATTTTCCATTGCCAGCAGGGCAATCTCAGCATGCGAATCCCAATAGGTGGCAATTATTACAGCATCCAGTAAGCCCGAATCCAGCGCCCTTCTGTATGAATCCTTCTTTCCGCCGAATACCGAGGGCTTTTTTTTCCCTGAACTGGTGCACATCCCTGCCGCAATCTCCGCCTCGGAAACTGATCCGTCACAAACTGCAGTTATTTCAACATCGTCCAGCTGCAGAAGATAACCAATCAGTTTCTGTCCCCGTTTGCCCGTCCCAACCACGCCGATCCGAACGGGATCTTTTGACAATTCCTTATTCACTTGATGAAATTATCTGATTTAACCAAAAGATTTTCATCCAACGCGTGAATATCATGGCGGGGATTATACCTGCCAACCTTATAACCCCTTGAGGCATAATAAAGCACAAAGAAGTAGCATGGGATCAGAATGAAATAGGCAGTTCGCGGATCCATGATATCAGCAAGCCGGCCATAAAGCAGTGGAAGAAGCGCACCGCCCAGGTTTCCCATGATAAGCAGGGATGAGCCTATTCCTGTAAATCGTCCGAGCCCCTCTATTGCCAGCGGCCACACCGCCGGCCATATCAAAGCATTGGCCATGCCCAGTGAAGCAATGAAAAGTACCGAGATCATCCTGGGTGATACAATGGCAGCAATGGTCAGTACCGTTCCCAGGATTGCACATATTTTCAGAGCATTGTGCTGCGAAATGTATTTTGGTATTGTGATTATTCCCACCAGGTATCCTATAATGGAAGCAATCATTGTAAATGAGGTAAAATGCCGGGCAAGTGCAATCGGGATACCCTGGCTTATCCCGTAACTGATTATTGTATCGCCTGCAATGATTTCGAGACCCACGTCGCAGAAAATTGCTACAACTCCGAGCAGAAGGAACGGGAACTGAAAGATCGATTTCCTGTTGCTGAACTCATCCTTAATGTTCCCGGCATTGTTTTCATTCGGATCAATCTCGGGAAGGCGGGATAATTTAATCATTAGCCCGATGGCAAACAGGATCGCTGCCATTCCCAGGTATGGGACTATGACCCTAGCTGCAAGCTGATCGAGCATCAGGTTCTTCTCCGGTCCTTCAAGCGTTTTAAGCTGGGCTACCAGTGCATCTCCGTCACTAAGCGCCATTACCCCGAAAACAAGAGTGGCTATTATCCCTGCGGATTTATTGCAGATCCCCATTATGCTGATTCGCCGGGCGGCGCTTTCAATGGGCCCCAGTATGGTTATGTAGGGATTCGACGCTGTCTGCAGAAGGGCCAGGCCGGTCCCCATCACAAAAAGGCCCGTCAGGAATATACCATATGTCCGGGTCGCGGCTGCAGGTACAAAAAACAATGCTCCACCCGCCATTATGAACAGACCGATCATCATGCCGGTCTTGAGACCTGTCCTTTTCAGTACCCACGAGGCAGGTATTGCCATTATCACGTAGGCCAGGTAAAATGAAAAGGCCACCAGGTATGACTGGAAATGATTAAGTTCACACGATATCTTAAGGTAGGGTATCAGTATGCCGTTAAGCCAGGTAACAAACCCGAAAATAAAGAAAAACAGGCCGATGGTACCAATTGTCAGCCACATAGCCTGCTGTGGACGGGACGAGGCGGATGTCTTTGAAATCATATAATGCTCATAAAATTGTTGATGACTGTTGCAACGCAGGATTCAGGGCCATTCCCGATTGAGTATTGTGGTTTAAGTTTTTTAAAAATAAGAAAAAAGTGATCCGTTTGAAAACCGGGAACTATTTACGAAGAATATTTGACAATTGTCGCCATTAGCAGTAATTGATATATGTCATTATATTTAATGATATATCTCTATCGATCTACTGATGTATATCACCTAATTAATTAATATTTATTTGGTTTTCACGACCAAAAGACGACCCTTCCCACCCTCTATCATTATCTGATCACCGGGGGTAACGCTCCCGGATTCCTGAAAATTTTCAATAAAAGGAACTTCCAGGACAGTTGAGCTGAGATCTGTTTCCAATGCTTTCCGGTCGATGATAAGCCTGCATGCCTGTTCTTTATCAGACCAATTGGCTATCGCAAAAACAAGATCCTCAGATCCTTTGAAAGCTGATGCAATGATTTTCGGATTATCTGTTCTTACAGGACAGTTCCTGTCCCAGTAACCGAGCATTTCCCTTTCTGAAAATTTATAATCATCAAAGAATTTCCAAAGGTAGTGAGGTGGATTTTTCACCCATCCGGCACGGTTGGTAATACCGTAAACCATGCCTCTCCAGGGATTGCCGCCTCCCTCAAGCATCTGGCCCGGCAGGCCGAAGGGAATACCGGAAACCTCTATCAGCCAGTGATCGGGATCCCGGTTATAGTCACGGCCTTCCCCTATCCAGATCAGGTCGAAATAGGGAAGCATATCCATGTACAGGTTGAGGCAATTTGTATATCCGGCCCATTCGTTGAAATGGTTCCAGCTGTGAAGATCCATTCTTCCCTCAGGACGATACTCATCAATCACTTTCCGGGCCCTCTGCACTGTAAACCGGTCAAGGGCCGAATCGTCAATATAAACACCGTCGATGCCGATATTCTTTACCATCCATTCCAGACCTGCCACATAAAAATTATTCAGCCTGCTGTCGGGAGTTGTGATTACCGAAAGATCAGTTTCTCCCCTGAATTTACCCTCTTCTATCTCATTATACCAGGCAGGGATATATTTCTCCCTCAGGTTTTTAACCAGCCATTCATTGGGTCCTTTGGGATTGATCACGGTTCTGGAATCATTGCCGGGCCCCGGGAAAATGATTTCACCATCCAGGCTGTAAAAGGCCGGGAATTCCGGCAGGTTTTTGGTCAGTTCCCTTGTCGTATAGTATAACTTCATCCTGATGCCGTTATCATGGGCCTCTGACACAAGCCTTTTCAGTTCCGCAACATTTGCATCGAGGTACGGATAGTTTATGAAAGGATAGATATCCTCAGCATGATGAATATTTATAATGTTCGCACCATATTTCTTTGCGCTGTCGATCTTGAAGGTGGTTGATGCCCCGCCTCCGTGATAGTACCGGTCGTTGAATTTAGTATTCCTGTCGATGGTCCTGAAAGGGGTAAGAAGCAGCTCAAAGTCATAATTAAGGGCCTCTCCTGTTTCGACCGTACGTCCTCCCGAGTATGCTTTTATTACGACGCCGGTTTCCCCATCGGTAATATCAACACCCCCATTGCCTCCGTTCCCCCACGATACCGGCATTTTGAGAGGGCAGAATTTATAATATACATTTACCAGAGGCCTGACATAATTCTCCGCTTTAAGTTTTAACCTTATTCCGCCGTTCACTGATCCGATCCACAGCATGTCCTGGTTTTTTGAAACATCCCATTTCCACTTCCATCCGTGAATACGCAGTCCCCCTTCATGGCCCAGGCCCATCATATACTCTGCTTTATCCTTAACTACAGGAATCTCCAGGCGGATATCCCTTATTTTCAGTGTTCTTTTTGCAGTCAGCTTCATGGCATAATCCACAAATCCGTCAAATTCGAGGCGCCCGGAAACCTCAAGGTCAGCCTCTTCCGATGAGTTGGTGACTTTCCAGCTTATACCGGCATCGGATTTATCAGAAAAAACAATCTCACCGGGAACAAGGCTGATGACTCCACCATGTTGTTTTTCAATTATGAATCTGAAAGGAGAATTGACAACATACTCACCCTTCTCATCTATATGTTGATTTGAGGATTTAAAAAAACTGACAATTGAAGCCGGAAGGCCATTGCCGCCGATAGCAAGATTACGGCCGAGGATGCTTAAACTGTTGCCCTCAACTTTAACCGGGATGAAGCCTTTTGTAACCTCATTGTTTATTCCTTTACGGGAATTTAGCCAGTTGAGCCGGGAAAGCCTGGCACCTTCATCATAGCCATTATTTAAAACCCGGGGACCCGTTACTTTGAGTGTGACAGGCAAAACCTGTTTCCCGCTTCCTGAAACAACAGTGACTGATCCCCTGTATGTTCCTGAAACAACACTGTCAAGATCCATACCTATCCACAGGGCCTGTACTCGGCCCCCCGGAATACTTAATTGCTTTCTGAAAGCAATTCCCCGGATATCTGTACCTCCCAGATTATAACAGGTCATTTTTGAAGAACTGATTTTCCCGGCCTTTCCCTTCAGATCTGAAAAACTGATCTGCAGATCATTTAAATCCATGTTGGTTGCCCAGACTCCGATCTGATACACAAAAATCTCACCGGGATTGGCAGTCAGCTTAAGCTGCCTGCCTTCAAAAGCGTCAAGTAATCTTCTCTCAGGAATGGAATCAAACCATTTCAAAGGGTTCTCCCTGGACTCTGAAAAAGCAACTAATGATTTGCTTTCTGTCTTCCTTTCATATTTAGTATAAGCTTCTGATGTTGATATATTACTCACTGACTTGTCACCGCATCCGGCAATTATCATCAACATAGTGATTAGAACAATGATTTTCCGGGTTTTACGAAACAGCAGTATTGCATCCATGACTAAAACAGATAAATGAGAATATTACCGAACGCTGTAGCAGCAGGTCTCCTGCCGCACAAATATACCTTTTCTTTTTCGCCGATTTAATATCGGGTTCAGGTTTTGAAAATGAATGAATCTTCCTGATAGATTTTACACCGGAATATTATGAATTTTTTACTTATACTGCCCTTCGTGACTCAGTTATAAAAATAATGACTTTGTTTTACCCCAAAGGGGAATTAAGTACACACGAGGATCACAATGTAAATGAATAACCCAGGTTAAATAGCAATTATCCGGTAGGAATACGTTTTGCCAGATCGGTCAGTGACACCGTAATCATCTTTCCGATCGGCTTTCCATCCCTGTATGAAATAACCCTGAAAGTATCAGCATCCTTTGGTATCGTGAGTCTTTCTCCGTTAATGTATGCAGGAGAATGATCATCGGGAAAAGTATTGTCGAAGGTATAATAAAGATCGATGTCATCTACTTCTGAATCAAGTGCAATCAACAGGTTTCCATTGTCATCCCTGGAGGGAATAATTATAGCATCGTAAAAGCTCCTTGCATAGTTTATACCTGACTGATCGAGCCGTTTTAGATTGTATTCGGTGCGTTTTACGAAATCGTTCCACTGCCGTTCACCGGCAGGCGTCCAAAGCACTTCGGACAGGGCAAAGGCCCGCGGCCATAGCATGTATTCGGCATGACGGAATGTGGGAACGCTTTCGGTCCAAAGATTACCCTGTCCTCCCAGAATATACTCCGGATCAACACCTTCAGGCACCGGCTCGAATTCATAAACCTTTTTAAGACGCAGCATTGCATAGGTAGGAGGTTCAATTGCAGGATCGCCCTGGTAGAAATCGAGATATGCATAATCAACCGGGGACATTACCACGTGATGCTGCGACCTTGCCGCAGTAATGCCTCCCTGCATGCCCCTCCAGCTCATAACAGCAGCATTCGGAGCAAGTCCGCCTTCAAGTATTTCATCCCAACCTATAAGTTTTTTTCCCTTCGATTCGATTATTTTTTCCATCCTCCTGATAAAATAGCTCTGCAGCTCCTCATATGTCTTGAGCCCGTTTTCCCTCATTTTCTTCCGGCAGTCCGGGCACTTCATCCAGAAGCCCTTGTAACATTCGTCTCCGCCTATGTGTATATATTCGAAGGGAAAGAGCTGAGCCACCTCTGTGAGCACCTTATCCATGTAATCGTATGAAGACTCTTTTCCCGGGCAGATTGAGTTGTCCTCGATTGTATAGAACCTGCAGCCCGGATTTACCCTATACTGAATTCCCGTTGATGAAAGATGCGGATAAGAAGCAATTGCAGCAAGGCTGTGCCCGGGAGCTTCGATCTCGGGAAGTATGTCCACATTCCTGAAAGCTGCATATTTCACGAGATCTTTAATCTGTTCATGAGTGTAATAGCCTCCGTATGTAGGAGCTTCTCCTTCCTGCGGACATTCACGATCCCACCATAGTCCGGTACGCGGTACTCTCCATGCACCGGTTGAGGTCAGTCCGGGAAGGCTTTTGATCTCAATCCTCCAGCCCTGGTCATCTGTGAGATGAAGCTGAAGAACATTGAACTTGTACCTGACCATCTGATCAATCATCCTTTTAACTTCATCGGTGGTAAAGAAATGCCGGCTGACATCAAGAAGAAGCCCTCTCCATTTGAATCTTGGAAAATCAGTGATTTCTGCACAAGGGATCCTGATAATATCACTACTGACTCCTGCACAATTCTCTTCCTTGACGGGGATCATCTGAAGGAGAGTCTGAATACCATAGAACAGACCATTTCTTTTTGGAGCTGAGATCACTATCTCACCTGGCTTCACACTAAGCTTGTATCCTTCATCGCCCACCGATTTCTGAAGATCTTCCACTATGGTCAGATTTATTCCCCTACCGTTTCCCTGCGTCGTACGGATCTCATAGCCCGAAATATCTCTTATCCGGACAGCCAGATATTCTGCCACGGCAGATGCAGAATCGTCATCGAAATGGATAACGGTATGCTTCCTGAGCCGGAATTCCCCCGGTAAAAGTGTGGTGCTTACAGGTTTTGGAATAACCTTGAGCCCGCTATCACTCTCATTCGTGTCTGAAATTCTTCGGCAATGTGACAGAAAAATGATAATCACGAAGAATGTAATTGTTCTGATGATCGTGTTCATAAATCTCGATTTGAAATTAAATAACATTGAAAATAGCTTTCTCTGTTCCATTTGTACAATTGACCGGATCCTGTGCGGATACAAATACCTGCTATTTTTCCGCCCTGCCCGGATCTTTCCCGGCATCTGTCGCCTACTTTTTCACATAATCAAATGGCAGATTATTGTACGAACGTGCAAGCAGGGCAATGTTTCGGGCATCACCTTCAAGAGTGTCGGGATGTACCGACAGATAGTGGTCTACAGGTGGCATAGCTGAACCATTCACAGGTTTTGTGAATCCGTAAAGCCCAATGGATTTCTTAATGGCATCGGGGATGACAATTGCTGCATCCTGACCGTTCCAGTTGGCCAGGCAGGTAACCATTCTTGTTTCCGGGCCGAGCATTGACCGGGATGATGCCGTTGTGGCGGTATCGCCTGCCTCATTAAGCACCCAGTCAACCTCTTTCAGCATATCGGATCCCGCGATATCCCTGCTGGTAAGCTGTGCACAGGTAAGCCAGATAATACAGCCGGGATCAGTATTTTTAACGGTTTCCCTTATCCTCTTCCAGGCGCGATCGATGGCTTTGCGACGAAATTCAAGTTCCCTTTCAGGTGTTACATTATCAATCCCCGGGAATGGCTCTCCCATAAGCTCCTGATACATTTCCTGTTCGCATGGGATCCATTTGAGCGGAGGATAAGGCTCCATAACGGCACCGGGATTCCAGAGCCAGTCGATAAATACGCCATCGATGCCCGTCTTTATTATTGCATCCCTGATTGATTCGCACAGGAAGTCGAGGTATTTCCGGGTGTAAGGGATGTGAGGCAATGCAGGTATGCCATAGCTGTAATCGGGGTTTTCCATTCCCCAGCGGGTATTGGATCCTGCGCAAAAATATGCGAATACCTTAATATTTTTTTCATGAGCGAGTTTTACCTGTTCTGAAAGGAAATCATGCTTCAGTCCGGGCTGTTCTGGTACAATTCCATTCTTATACCACGCATAACCATTGCAGGAGACTGCAAATGACTGGATTACATTGCATCCGAGGTCTGCGTACCACTTTACATGTTCTGCAGGATCGGCATCAGCCCACAGCCCCGGAGCTGCAAAACCGTTCGGACCGCCAGGCCCCCAGTTGTAATCAATGCAGTAAGCCTTTATGGCCTCAGGCTCATCGCTTTTGTTTGTGCTGCCGCAACCTGAAAGAAATAGTGAAGCTGCAACTGTTGTAATTAAAAAGACGTATCGCATCAGGAGTTCTTTTTGAATGTTGTTTACCACATTTAACAATGTTTTTCCCGCTGATCCTGAGATTTACGCAGATAACAAGGCTGGCTGAGTATTAAATTAATATTTCCCTTTAAAGTGTTCTGTCCATAGCAAAATAAGGTTTGTTCGACTGCCACTTTCCTTTGGTGAAGTCGGGAAATGCGACAGGAGCATTGTTGGCTATCGAGATTCCCGAAAGTTCAACAATGGCTGTCATCACTGCCGAGTCATAAACATCTACCGGTGTTTGTCCCTTTGCCCTCACGGCGCTGATAAACTGGCTGAGCATGACATAATCGGTGCCGCCGTGCGAAAGGGCTGAATAGTCACCCTGCCACCATTTGTGATTGAACTTCTGTTCGTAGGGTTTCCATGGCTCCCACTGATGGTACTCGGGACTTACATCAACGAGGTAAATCGCCGGCTTTTCCTCAAAATAGACTCCCTTTGTTCCCTGGAGCATCCACCTGTTGGAATAGGGCCTTGGCAGCTGCATATCGTAATTTATAACAAGGGTTTTTCCCATTTTGGTCTTAAGGACCGATGTTACAATATCACCCTGACTGTATTTGAGGTTTGCATTGGGATGACTGTCCCCGAATCTTCTTTTGAAATATGCATTGATGCCTTTTGATGCCGTGGCTGTTGAGGTTATTTCTGTAAAAATATCTCCCCTGTTGATATCCAGCCAGCTGATGACAGGTCCCACCGAATGGGTGGGATACTGGTCCCTGTTGTATCTGAGAAGGTATTCCGCTCCCCAGCGCTGCTCACCGGTTTTGCTGTCGAAGAACCAGTGATCAATGCAATCGTGTGAATGTGCGCAATGGCAATGGACTATTTCCCCGAACATTCCTAACCGCACCATGTTCAGCAATGCCAGGTTATCCTGTCTGAAGCTCCAGTTTTCCAGCATCATGCAAGGGACACCGGTATTTTCTGATGTTTCCACAAGGTTCCAGGTATCGTCGACGGTAAGTGCTGCAGGAACTTCAATTCCGGGATAAATGCCGTTTTTCAATGCATGCAGGGCTATCGGAGTGTGTGAATCCCAGTAGGTGGCAATTATTACTGCGTCCATTGGCTCTTTGTCAAGCATCTGCCTGTAGGTGTTCATGTCACCATGATAAACAGAGGGCCGTTTCCTTCCTGCTTTCACGCAGATTTCCGCAGCATTGACGGCCCTGTTTTCAAAAAGATCGCATAATGCCACGATCTCGACTCCTCCTATCGTCAAAAGGCAGTTAACGTGGCTCGTACCCCGGTTGCCCATACCTACGACACCAACTTTAACCGGTTGTGCATCAACATCAGCCGCAAAAGCGGCAGCCGGAACGGCACTTATGCCCAATGCGGCGGCAGCGCCGGTCCTGATGAAATTCCTCCTTGTAACTGGTTTCATTATAGTATAAGGTTAAAATTATTCTAAGATCCTATTAAAATTAGGCATTTAAAAATTAGTGCCCACCAAAAATGAGATATTGTTCTCTAATTTTAAAATATCCCGGAGTCATATCATTTTTATTGAGTGCCGATTTGAATTGAATTGTCAGTTTTAACAACATTTAAGATGAAAAATCATTATTCATGCAAGATGATTGAACATTACCACAAAGATGGAGATCCCTTATCCATTTTTATTGGATTACCAATAACACTTTACAACTATTATATCAAACCGTACTGCTGAAGGAGATTCCTCTCACGCTAAGGTGTGATCGGAATGACACGGTACATCTGGTTGGCTAAGGGGGAATGAGGGATCTCCCTGTCGTCAGGCTGAGAACAAAAATACTTCCCCAGAAACGATCCTTTTCATGCAAAGGATCATCCAAATTAAGGATCTCCCTTCGAATTGAGTAATCCCGGAAATAGCTCTTAAGCCGCATATTTTTGCGCAGCCAGTGCCGTGAAGTGGCACAATATTAACAATAGCGGTACAATCCCGCGGATAACGACCTCAAAAATGCCTCAGCTTTGAAGGAGCTGAATATCAGATCTGAATTACGAGGTGTTATTCAACGCCCCCGGCGTTGACAGCATACCGCACTGCCCTACCATGGATGTGACCATGGATATTGGGCTTCCAGCCCTCAGGGCTGTATGGCCTGATGGTTCCATTCCGGCAAACCTGTAAAATGATCTGGATGAAATCCCTCCCTGTAATACTGGAGAGCCTCAATGAGTATACCGTCATGCTGAAGGAGATTCCTATTTCCTGTGGCATTTGAAAGATATTGAAGCTTGTGAACTGTCATGGGTTAACCGGTTCATAAAAGAGATTACTCTAACCATTTCCCGGGATTCGGAATGACACGGTACATCAGGCCGGCTGGGGGAATGAGACGATCTTTATCCTGCGTAGAATCAGCGAAATGAGAGATTCTCTCTATTATACAGAATATTTAAATCATCAATTACCATTTTATCACGGTGTCCTTTTCAGCACCATAGCCCTTGATCATTATCGAATCGTCGTATATTTCAGCGATTGCAAAGGAGTTTTCGTCCGTCTCGACCATGCCTCTGAGCGAAACATAATGAACACCATTATTAAAACAGTAGTTGCTCCTGTGGGTATGTCCGGTCATGAAGACAATTTTCCCGTTCCCGGATTCAACTATTTTTCTGATCTTATCTGCATTCCAGAGGTTCTCTGACTGGTCTTCCGGGTATACAGGAAAATGACAAAATATAAAAATATTCTGACCTGCTTTATGTGAATTGTCGATCTCCTGCTCCAACCATTCAATCTGTGCTTTTCCAATTCCACCGTTCCATGAATGTGCATTGGGAGCTCCGACCGATTTTAGTGAATCAAGGATTGATCGCGCCCTGTTATACTCAGGATCTTTTTTCCTCCGTGAGAAGGTACTGATATCAGTACCGTCGAGAAAAATAAATCTCCAGTTATCCCTGGTTAAAGAGTAATATCTTGATCTGACATTCAGCATACCAGGTATTTTTCTCTTGAAGTTTTCCCGTACTGAAAAATCATGATTGCCAAGCACAAAATAAACTGGGATGTTTATTCCCCTGGTAATTTTGATCAGGGGTTTGTAACTTTTAAAATCATTGTCAATAAAATCACCAAGGCTGACAATCATGTCTACATCTTCTTCCCTGAATTTACTGACAGCCTCAGAAAATTTTCCTACAGAAGCCCTGTAATGACGTGTACCGGAATTGTCGATATCGGCATACTGAATGTCTGATACCATGCCCACTTTCAGAGGCATTTCATCATTATTCTGACCTTTCAGACTGAAAACACTCAGAAATAAGATCAGGCAGAAGGTGATTGTTCCGGATACCCGGATTTGTTTGGTGTCAGTTTTCATTTTTATTCGTATTTAAGCCATGCTGTAGCCTTGCAGTTTTTGTCAGGCACAAATCGTATCCACCGAGCCTGAAAACACTCCGGGAAAACGTACCTAAACACTTCTCCTTCAGCCACAGAGATCTGAGCATAGATCATCTCTGTCCCGTTCCCCAACATTCCTTATCCGGGGCCATTCCGTGTTCCATCCGTGTGCACCGTCGTATGTATGGCTTGCTTTGGGCATGCGGTAGAAGCTCCATTTACCTTTATCCCTAACCCCCAGGATCAGTGATTTATTATCCCAACCGGTGGCCCATATTGGATCGGTTTCCGGATTTTTGTTTCCGTATAATCTCCCGGGACCGGTGACTTCCACAAACTGATTCCTCCGTATCAGCCTCCATTCCCTTCCATCCCATTCAGAAAGCTATCGGCTTCCGATATTTCAAATTTAATAATGCGAATTAAGAGTTGACTTAAAATAAGTAATTAACATATAAAATACAGATTGTCAATAAATTAAATGTATAATATTTGATCATAACCCTGGGAATCAATATATTATGATATAATTCCAAAAAATATCATAATTATGATTCCCAAGGTAAAAGATCTCAAGTTAATCGCTACCCACATGTATATCTGTGATATATATGATTCAAAACTAAGAAGCTCATGTGAGCGTTTCAGTAACAACTGCAATCCTGATTTTACCAACCAGGAGGTTTTGACAATTTATCTCTACGCAATGAACCTTGAACAACGTTTAAAGATAAAGCAAATACATGAGTACGCAAGCGATTATCTTCGTTCCTGGTTCCCATTATTGCCATCCTACGAAGCATTTGTAATGAGATTAAACCGCTTAAGTGAAGCATTTAAGAATCTCACCGGGGCGCTATTGTCGGGGCATTGCCCACGGGATTGTGATTACAGTACTAGTCTGATGGATTCCTTACCCATAATCACCTGTAGTGGGAAACGAGTTCCGTCGGTAGCCAAAGAGATTACGGATAAAGGATATTGTTCAACAAAGAGCATGTATTATTATGGTTTAAAACTACATGCGCTGGCTTTTCACCGTCCGGATCACTTGCCTTTCCCGGAAAGCAAAATCCGGGGCTGTGTCGCCCCGTTCGGGGCTCAAAATCATTGGTGTGACTTTAACCCCCGGTTAACACCGGGGGTTATTAATATTCAGTCACCTACGTGACTATCTTGTCCGGATGCTTCGCATCTGACCTTCGCG
>Ga0302241_1000360_pt1 | contig 42971 bp, 31 predicted proteins | sample AAG_UR_Arg_MG_FD_193532 | JGI IMG/M metagenome (GOLD analysis project Ga0302241, IMG submission 193532) | Enriched activated sludge microbial communities from anaerobic digester in WTTP, New Holstein, Wisconsin, United States - AAG_UR_Arg | ecosystem: Engineered > Bioreactor > Anaerobic >... | reverse complement strand
CAGAGCCTGCAACCACGCCAGATCATCGCCCGTGAGCGTGCGGCCCTGGACGCGGATCGGTTCCACTGCGCCCACGATTTACCCCAGTGGCCGTTTCGAGTCCAGCAAAAAAATGTCCAAACTCCAGGCGCCGTCTCACGACGGCGGCTACGGAGGCGTAGCCGCCCCGCAGCCGTCGCGTAGCCGTGGACGGGAGTCCGCGCTGACTCGCTCCGGCGAATACAGACATCAGCGCCGTCTCACGACGGCGGCTACGGAGGCGTAGCCGCCCCGCAGCCGTCTCGTAGCCGCGGACGTCAGTCCGCGCTCGCTCCGGCGAATACAGACATCAGCGCGCCGTCTGACGACGGCGGCTACGGAGGCGTAGCCGCCCCGCAGCCGTCGCGTAGCCGTGGACGTCAGTCCGCGCTAACTCGCTCCGGCGAACGCAGACACCAGCGCCGTCTGACGACGGCGGCTACGGAGGCGTAGCCGCCCCGCAGCCGTCGCGTAGCCGTGGACGTCAGTCCGCGCTAACTCGCTCCGGCGAATACAGACGTCAGGCGCTGCGAGCAGCGCGGTGGAATGGGCGAGCAGCAGCGTCGGCAGACGGGATCGCATTCTCATAGTTGTTGGTGCCTAGCCATCAGTACGTCGATGGGAGGCTTGCCGCTCATCCGGCATCGAGATGCAGTTGCTGCACGACTCCAGCCACTCCGCGCATGTGGCTGTCTCGGTGGACCAATACCGCCTGTCGTATGCAGGCCGCCGCGGCGATGAGCGCATCCGCCAACGGCAACCGTGTCGTTGCGGAGACGCTCAGCCGGTAGCTTTCATGGGCCACTTCTTGATCCACTGGAACCACCTCATCCACCGCCTGCACGTAGTCGGATATCAGCGTCCAAGCTTCTCCCGGCGAGGCGCCCAAATCACGAAGTCGCCGGGCCAGTTCGGCCAGGCTCACACTGCAGATCAGCAACGCGTCCTCTTCACGCTCGATTTTCACCACCGGTTCAGGCGGCAGCGGGCTCTCCGGCGTGGTGTCGAGTCGCAGGCGACGGCATGACGCGCAGTTGCACCGGACCATCGAGCGGCCAGTTCCATCTGTCAGGCATCGGCGGACGTTCCACGCTGATCCTGGGGTTCTGCACGGGGCCTTGGGCCATACAGTCCGCAAACCGATCCCAGCCCCATTCTACAGGCCTCCCCATGCTTTTTCCTCGCTCTCACCTGTAAACTGCTGCTCAAGCAGCCCTGGGTCTTCACAACCAGGCCTCGGACCAGGCTTGCCAAGCCGCGGAGAATAGACGATAAATCCGCGCGTCGACTCGGGCCAGTTTAGCTCAGTGGTAGAGCAACGGTTTTGTAAACCGTCGGTCGTCGGTTCAAATCCGACAACTGGCTCCAATTGATAATCAAGGACTTACAAAGCAGATTCGAAGCTGGCTCGCCTTTTCATCTCGCAAACTTGCAAGAAGTCGAAACGCTGCCTGGCAGACCTGCGCTCGCGCCTAACCCGGTTTGGGGAGGTATTCCAGAAAGACATCTGCAACGTAACGAACGTTGATGTTCAAGCATGGCTGGACAGTTGGATCCAAGCAAACCATTTGCCGTCGAGGGCCAGGGCGCGGAGAAGGGTTCCGAGGTTGGCCTCGAGCCAACGATTGAGGCATCGTCTTATTCGATGTCCGAGAAGGTCTCGGCCGGCAGCGGCTTGTAGCCGTGGGCCTGCTCCCAGTGCTCGGGCAAGGCATCGATCGCCAAAGCCGGCGACCCGGAGGCCAAGTCGGGCATGCGTGTTTTCCTTAGATGAAATGACTGTGGGGACGAGCCGTCCCGCCCTCCAAATACTGGTTGACAGAACCTGCAATTGGCCGCAGCCTCGCCGGGTGTATTCGTGGAAGCCGTTCCACCCAAGGTTCGAATCGGCTTGGCTCGAAGCGCCCCTGCGTCATCCGACGGGGCTAAGCCCCGCAACTCCCGTACCATCACCGCCTCCTGCGCCGTCTGCGCCGCTGCCCCCGAGACGTCCGCCGACGTCCTGTGGTTTGGTTTTGGCGCTCGCCTCGGCGAGACTGCCCGCGTGCGTGACAATCAACCATACTCGATCCTCGAGGACCCCATCGGCCGGACGCGATCAACTGCCCTGGACTCATGACTGACTCCAACTTTTGGAAACGCAAACTCGCCGCCTATTTGCATGACCCGCCGAGCAAGTGCCTCGACATTCGCAACCATGGAGACCGCTCCGATGCCGCCTTCCGGCAGGCAGGTTTCGTGGACAGCGAAATCGGGGACTACTACAAGCATGCGGATCACACCGGCGCTGCCGCGGACAGGCTGCCTTTTCCGGCGTCGCATAGTTCCGGCTTGTCCTGCGTCTTTGATGGCGTCCGTAACGCATTCCACCATCCCTTGAGCGGCTGTCTTCTGCCGTTCCACGCGGAGTTCAGGTCAGTCGAGCAGGGGATTGAAGGCGAAGGCGACGTTCAGCCGAAATTGAAGCACGAACCTGAAGCCGAGGATCAACTCTGGCGCGCCCGCTTCTTCGCGCACTGGCGTCTGTGGCCGGCTTTTGCGGCCTCCAAGGACTATCGGATGGCGCTTCTGCCGGCGGACACGCGGATACCGGACCACAGCATTTGGACTCACATGCAGGTGGTCTCTGCTCTTGCAGGGTGCGTGAATGCAGAGGGAGCGTGGCGGCCCGCCTTTCTCAAGTTTCAGCTTGGGCCAGTCCAGGACTTTATCGCTGCCGCCCGCAGTATTCGCGACCTGTGGAGCGGCAGCTATCTGCTCTCCTGGCTGATGGCCGCGGGCATGAAAGCCCTCTCGGCCAGGATCGGTCCCGATGCGGTTGTCTATCCCAATCTTCGCGGGCAGCCGTTGTTCGACCTGCACTGGCGCAGGGATTTGTGGGACCAGGTTTCCATCAACGGTCAGCAGCCTGTTTGGGATTCGCTTGGGTGTGACCCCTCGAAGGGCTGGCTCATCACCGATCTGTTGACCCCCAGCCTGCCCAACGTTTTCCTGGCGGTCGTGCCGGCTGGCGAAGGCGGTGCATTGGCCGAAGAGGTCGCACGGGCCATCCAGGAGGAATGGAAGAACATCGGGCGGCATGTCTGGGAGGCATGCGAAAGGGCGGGGTTGACTGCGGATGAAGGGCAGTTCACCTCCGACCTGCGGAAACAGCGGTTTGACGCACAAGTGGAACGTTTCTTCTCGCTGAGCTGGCAGGTCACACCGTGGCCCGACTCCCTCGAGACCTCGCTGGAATTGAGCCGCGGATTCGCCGATGGCATGTCCATTTCCGAGGCCCGCACGCGGGTTCAGGCCATCGTGGACATGGCGGAAAAGCGGATGCCTATGGCGCACCGCGACGGGCGCTTCTACACCGACAGCAGCAAGACGAAGCTCAATAACATCGGTCTCGGATGGTCGGTGATACTCGGATTGAACGGCTGGCAACTGGATGCGGTGCGCCAAACGCGAGCCTTCATCGGCAACTCCGGCGGTTGGCAGGTCGGCACCTTCAGCAATAAGGACGCGCTGACTGGACGCGACGAGGCCGTTGCGGGCGGACGGACTTGGGCGGACCGGGCCAAGAAGGCCGGCGCTCCCTGGCTGAGCCTCTTCAAACACGACGACGATTGGCTGAGCGCCGCCACCCTGATCAAGCGTGTCTGGCACCGCGCGTACCTGGCGATCGAGCCTTGGAACCTAAAAACCGACGCTTCCCATTTTCCCATGCCCAATACCCGCGGCGTGGCCGCCCACGAACCGGAGCGGGATTGTGGCGACGACGAGACCGCCGCTGACGCCCCGCCCTCGGAGAAGTATTTCGCCGTGCTCGCATTGGATGGCGATGAGATCGGCAAGTGGATCAGCGGGGAGAAGACTCCCCCTTTCTCGCGGCTACTTGCCGATTACGCCGACGGTTCCGGAAACCCTGGCTTCGGCTCGAAGTCTTACTTCTCGAGGTCGGAATTCCCCGGATTTGTTGAAACTCGGCGGCCGGTTTCGCCGAGCTATCATCTGCAGTTCAGCGAAGCGCTGAGCAACTTCGCCCTGCTCTGCGCACGACCCGTTGTCGAGGCGTTTGATGGCAGATTGATTTACGCCGGTGGGGATGACGTTCTGGCGCTGCTCCCCGCAGATACCGCTCTGGAATGTGCGCAGGCACTGCGGATGGCATTCCGAGGTTCGGCCACACACAAGCCCACCCTCCAAAGCGCGACTGGTGCCCTGCGCGACCGCCACGTTGAAGCGCAATGCATGGCCCCCGATGCGGTCTCTGCGTCCTATTGTCAAAAGCTGGCCGCGGCAGATGGCTTCGTGCGCCGACTCGATATGGTTGACCAGCAGAAACGCCCCATCCCATTCTTGGTTCCCGGTCCAGCCGCCGACTGCTCGGTCGGCATCGCGATCGCTCATTTCAAAGACCCGCTGCAGGACGTCGTGCGCGAGGCCCGGGCGGCAGAGAAACGCGCCAAGACGGTACTCGACCGCAGCGCCATCGCCGTCACCCTCATGAAGCGATCGGGCGAAACCATCCACTGGGGGTGCCGCTGGGACAGCGGCGGTTTGGACGTCTACGACGCCATGCTGCGAGCCGTGGCGGAGGGGGGGATTAGCAATAAGTTCCCCCATCGCGTGGTGGGACTCCTCGAACGCTATTGCACCCAAACAGCGCCACTGGCCGCACGCAGCCTGCAGTCAGTCGCAGATTTCCCCGTTACGCAAATCGCACTGCGCGAATTTCGGCACGCGCTCGACCGCCAGGCACAGAACGAAGGTGCTGACTCGTTCGCGGCTCTGGCCGCGGTTGCACACGATGCGCCAGATGGCCAACAGGCGGGCAGACTTGCAGCATACCTCGAAGGCATCCAAGCTGCGGCGAAAATCCGCCTTGAACAGGCCCGGCAGCACTTGCCCGAAGCGGAACAGCAGCGACTCGAAGCGACACTCATCGAAAGCCCTATCTCCGCCCTTATAGGTCTCTGTCAGACCGTGGCCTTCATCGCCCGCAACCTGCCAATGACAAATCCACATCTGCAATCCCGATCTGAAATGACATCGCGTGCCGAAAGGCAGCCATCATCATGAGCACGACCAGCACGTTGCACCAGATTCTGCTTCAGCCCACCGACGTCCTGTTCTTTCGAGACGGCCGTCCAATGGCCGGTTCGCTCGCCGGCCATACTGCCGGTTGGCCATTGCCGAACGTGACCAACCATGCCCTCCACGCCGCTCTCCACCGCGCCGGCTTCGACGGTCTCCACGGCCACGATCACCACAGATACGACCGCACGCGCGTCACCGACGCCCGCAAGTTCGGTTCCGTTCTCACCGCCGGGCCGTTCCCCGTCAGAATCGAGGGCGTGAGCCCTTCCGCGGTCCGCTGGTTCTTCCCACGCCCCAAAGACGCTCAACTCAACGGCAGTGTGGCTGTGACAATGCGCCCCGTGCGCTCCATTCCCCATGCGCAAGACGACCCTTGGATCGGATCGAGTCTGCCCGAACCTCTCGCGTACGCAGCAGCTAACACCGAACCGCCCAGCAAAGAGGCTGGTGGCGAGCCCTGGATTTCGGCCGCGGCCTACACGAAGTACCTCTGCTCTGACAGCGGTTCAATTGACCCCGCCACCGGACCCCACTTCCTCCGGGATTCGGATCTTGCCGATATCGAGCAAACCATCGGCATCACAATCGAACCAGACACAGGCACTACAGGCCACGGAGAGGCTGCAGGACTCATCTACTCGGCCCACTACCTGCGCTTGCGCGAAGAGTTCCGCCTCGGCCTGTTCGCCGAAGCATTGGACAAGATTGGCGGGGACCCGGACAACAAACGCGACCTCATCGCACTGCTGCTCCGCGACAGTCCACTCCGCATTGTCGTCGGCGGCCAGCAGCGGCTCTGTACGGCCCATTGCAGCGAGGCCACCCAGCCGCTCCCATTCCCCAAGGGACTTCATGCGGCAACCGAGTTCCTCGAACTTCCCAATCGGAAGTGCGCCGTGAAATGGGTGCTCCTCACGCCCGCGCTCTGGCCCGAGATTCCGGCGCAGAAGAAAGACGGCTCTCCCCAGAATTCGCACCCGGGCGGCTGGCTACCCAACTGGGTCCGGCTCGACTGGGATGCCGAGACTCGACAGTCCCGACCAAGCGAGGACAACGGCAGAGTCCTCTTGACTGCCGGCCCCGGCGTGCGCAAGTCCGAGCGCAAAGGCGGCTCTGCGGGCTCACCGATCTCCGCCCGCCTCGTGGCCGCGATCGTTCCCAAGCCAATCCCGATCACCGGATGGGCACTGGTCGTGCCAGACCCCCGAACAGACGGCTCAAATGCGAAATCTCCATTTCGCGAGGCTGGCGCCAAATCCACCCACCTCGCGGTTCCCGCCGGCGCCGTCTACTACTTCGAAGCTGAGTCGCCGGGTGAGGCGGCGAAACTGGCCCGGGCGCTTAACTGGCATGGCGATACCGACGGCGGCGAAATCCGCAACCGCCGCAGCACGTTGCTTGGTGAAAAGGGTTTCGGCCTGGGGGTCTGCGGCACCTGGAAGGCATACGGCGAGGCGTGAAATGAAATCTCAGACTGCAAACCGTCAACCTGGAACAATCCGATCATGAGCACTGAGTCCAAACCTCAAACACCGAAGACAGAATCCAAGATTCAGCAGCGGCTGCTCTACCTGTTCACTCGCACTCCCTTGCACGTGGGCGCCGGGTCGAGCGTCGGCGCCATCGACCAGCCCATCATACGCGAACGCCACACCGGCTTCCCGGTCATACCGGGCAGCAGCATCAAAGGTGTTCTCAGGGATGCCTGCCGAAACGACGAAGAACTCAAGACTCGCGAGGAGCGCATCTTCGGAAAGCAGGAAGATGCGGGCAGACTGACCTTCGGTGAAGGGAAGATTCTGGCCTTTCCCGTGCGATCCGCGAAAGGCTCCTTTGCCTTTGTGACATGCCCACTGGCCCTGGAGCGGTTCCGACGCGAGCACGCCAAACTCGACGCGTTGTCGCCTGCTGTCACCACGGTGCCCCCGGAGCCAGAGGATATGCGCTGCCTTGCTGGCAGCGCGGTGACACTGACACGCAATCACAAGACCGGCGTGGTGCTTGAGGAGTACTGTTTCACAAGGCCACCGGGCGACGCCGGGATGTTCCCGGTGGAAATGGAGAGAGCTCTGCTCGGCCTGCTGAACGATCCGGTGTGGTCGGTTGCACAGGGACGCTTCGTGTTGCTGAGCAACGGCGACTTCTCCCATTTCGTCCGCAACGCATGCGAGGTGAGCCAGCACATCAAGATCGATCCCAAGAGCGGCACGGTGGAAGACGGCTTCTTGTTCAACCTGGAAGCGGTTCCAGCCGAGACGCTATTCTTCGCGTCTGTGACAGCCCTGGAACGGGCCAACGGGGACCTCAGCGATCTGGCGATTCTGCTCGACCGCAGGCCCATACTGCAGTTCGGTGGCGACAGCACAACGGGGTTGGGTTTCTGCACTGTGAAACTGGGCTGAGAAGGAGTGAACCATGAAAAACCTCGAACAAATCCGCGCTGCCAACGCTTTGGATTACGCTCAGGCGGACGTTAATACCCGGGGGGCAAAGGGCGGTGAAGTTGTCAAGAAGCTTCCTGCCCTGATTATGTCCAACGGATTGCTCGCCGCAGGTGCATTCGCATATGCCAAGGGCGACGGTGAAGGATGGTATGTCTGCTTCAACCACCTTGCCACCCACCTGGCGCACCAGGAAATCGGCGTCGTTCCGCGGGACAAGCAGGACTTGAAAGGCCTGCTTCAATACCTGACGCAGCAGGCGGACAGCTCGACACTCAAACATGCCACCGACGAGGCGCTGGCCTGGTTGTCCTACGCCAGACGCTTCGTCAAGAAGAGCAATCGCGATGGAGGCACTGATGATTCCGATTAGCCCCGACGTCCGCCAGCTCATCGGCGACTGGGCCGAGGCGGTCGAGAATCGCTCGCTGTTGCATCAGAAATTCGCGCTGCCCAAGGAGTCCCCGGTCGGAGGCGGCAAGAAACTGGATCAGGCCAGCCGATGGAGCGTGCTGCGGATTGTCAGCCGAGGCTCCCAGCTGCTCGCCGATGATGCCTCCAATCTGAGGAAGCAAGCAAACAGGCTCGCACAAAAGAATCCGGACAAGGCCGGCAGACTCATGCGTGAGGCCAGCGTAGCAGAGAAGATGGCCACGGTCGCAAAGGCTGTCCACGCACTGCCTCCAGCAGCCAATGCCAATGCAGCTAGTTTCCTTGGTGATCTCGCCAAGTCATTTGGAGGCCGAGTCGAAACATTCGAAGCCACACTGGGCGCTCGACTGCTGGTCAACCTCGCCGGTGGTGTCATCGAAAACGCCGGCATCGCCCTCGATCGATGCTTCGGACTTCCAATCATCCCGGGCAGTGCCGTCAAGGGGATCACCCGCAGCCAGGCGCTCTGGGAGATTCGAGAGGCCACCGGCGATGACAAAAGTCGGCTACTCACGCTCGCGATGCTCCTCTTTGGCTATGGTGCGAACGACATCAAAAGTGAGGGCGACTTCGGCTGGGCGGGCGGAAGCGAACTTGCGCGGAAGGTGAGCACTCAGATCGGCAACGATGACTTCAAGGGGTGTGCCTGTTTCTTGCCCGCCTATCCAACGACGCCACCGGAGATCGAGGTCGACATGGTCAACCCGCACTACCCCAACTACTATGGAGGTCGCAGGCCGCGCGCCGAAGATAATGAGAATCCAGAGCCGAACTACTTCCCCGCGGTCAGAGCCGGCTGTGCGTTCGGTTTCGCCGTCCTTCTCAACCGTCGCCCGGAACATGCCGGCGCCACCGCCGAACAACTCCTTGGGCAGGCCAAGGACTGGCTTCAGCGGGCAGTCACGACCAAAGGCGCCGGCGCAAAAACCGGCGCCGGCTACGGCTGGTTTGTGCTCGGGCGAAAAACCACCAGCCAGAATGTATCTCAACCGCCATCTGCGTCAGGAGACGCACCCTCCAGCACAACCGAGGCCGCAGGGTCTACTTCCCCGGCTGAACGTCTCATTTCCAAATGGCGAAACAAACTGGCGATGACCGGCAACTTCATTGCGGCCCTGCCGGAGATTGCAGCGTTAGAGGATGACAAAGACGTGAAGCGGGTTTTCGAACTTCTCATTCCCGAGCGCGAACGGCGCCTCAATCGAAAGAACAACCCTTACTGGCAGTCCTTTACCAGCGGTCGCCACGGCGAGGCTGGAAAGAGAATTCTTGCGCGCGCTGGTTTCAAGCTTCTTTGAACTATGAAATGGAGAAGGGACATCGAGGTTCTCACACCGCTCTTCAACCGTGGCGCCTATCAAAACGCGCCGGAGATCCGCGTACCTTCCATCCGAGGCATGGTCCGGTGGTGGTTCCGCGCCTTGGGTAACAGTGCCGACGATGAGAAGGAGGCGTTCGGCGGCATGAAGATGTTTGGCCAGCGCCTTAAAGACCAGGTCAACGCCTCGCGCCTTGTCTTCCGGGTCGATCAGATCCGCGCCCGGCCTGCCCCTAAGCGTGAAATTCCCACTTTGCCGCACAAACATGGTAAGCAGGCAAGCCCTCAAGCCGCATTCGAACCTGGCGCCCGCTTCGAACTCGAGGTCTTCAGCCGTTTTGGCCCGCTGCGCCATGATCTGCAGGCAAGAGTCGAGGCCGCTCTCGAAGTCTGGCTTCTGCTCGGCGCCTTGGGTCTCCGAGCCAATCGCGGCGGCGGCAATGTCTGGCCGGCTGACGGGACCGCGCCGGCAACCCCGTCCGAACTGCGCCAGCGCCTGGACCGATTCGGCTGCAAGTGGCCCGTTTTTCTCGCAGGACGAGATGTCGGCAACACCCTCGAAGCCCTAAGACAAGCAGCGACGGACACGGTCAATAGGATGCCCGACGTCTTCGGCAGAGCCGTAGGTGGGCGCGAAGCATCAAAAGTGAAATTCAAGATTGTGCGACTGGACACCCAATTGCGCTTGCTGATCACCGCTCCGCAAATGGATATACTCGACCGGGCCAGAGCGGCTTTGCATGGTCATCGATCGCAGCCGGAGACTTGGCAAATGCTGTGAGCATGATGTCGCAAGCGATGCGTGCAATCGGCGCAATCGGCGCGATCGGCGGGCAGTGCTCGCGAAAAAGTCCCGCCCATGTGATCACAGCTTGGTCATGACCACCTCCGACTCCCATCCCCACATCGCCGCCATTCTCGTCTCCGTCGGGGGCGCGCCAGCGCCTGTTCTTCATGTGCTCCGTCGACACCGCCCGGCGCATGTCTGGTATTTCTGCTCGGCAGGCAGTCGGGCGACGGCGGATGAAATCCACGCGACGATCGCGCGTGACGATCCCGAGTGGCGCCCCGAGCGCGACATCATCGAGGTGGGACAGTTCGAGGAGCTTGGGCCGTGCTATCGCGACCTGCGCAGAGCCATCCCGAGTCTCCTGGCCAAGTGGAGCGTCCATCAGCACCAGGTCCTCGTCGACTACACCGGCGGCACCAAGACTATGACCGCCGCACTGGTCCTTGCGGCCAGCGAGTGGTTCCAGCAGTTCAGTTACGTGGGTGGAGCGCAGCGCGAGAAGGGCGGACTTGGCATTGTCGTGGACGGCAAGGAACGGATGCTTTACCAGGGCAACCCCTGGACGGCTCTTGCCATCCGTGAAGTCGAGCGTGCCCGCGACTTGTGGGCCGGCTGCCAGTTCGATACGGCCGGGGGTGCCTTGCGCGACGTTGCACCCAAAGTGCCGCACCGTTTGCGGTTCGAGGCTCTTGCCGATCTGGCCGCGGCAACAGCCGCGCGCCACCGTCTCGATTTTTCGGAATCCTGCGAGCTGCTTTCCCGCCTTTTGGGCAAGCTCCCCTCCCTGTTCGATGGACGTGACGACTGCGGCCTGTTGGATTTCGTTCGCCATAGCCATAACATCTGCCGCGCCTGCACGCAGCAGGTTGCCACAGACGCCCTTCTCCGCGAACTGCTCGACAACGCCCTGCGCACCGCCGCGCAGGGCCGATTCGAGGACGCCGCCGCCCGGCTCTACCGCGCCATCGAGATGCAGGGCCAACTCTGGCTGGCGGAAGCCACCGACGGGCTGTTTCGCAATGGCCAATGCCAACCGGACGATCTCAAGAAACTGCCACCCGCCCTGACTGACCTCCCGTCTTGCCAGCCCGGCAAAGACGGCCGAGTCAAGCTCAGCCTCGAGGACTGCTTCTGCGCCCTTGCCACACTCGGCCATGAACGCGCCGTCCGCATTTTCGCCGACCTCAATGCCAAGAACGCCAGCGGTAAGCCCAGGAGTCGCTTGCGCGCTGCCACCGAGAAGCGCAACGCCAGCATCCTTGCCCACGGCGTGCAACCGGTTGGCCGGGACGGCTTCGAGACAATGAAAGCAATTGCCCGCGATTTCCTGGGCTTCGAGATCGACCAAGAGGCCAACCCCATCCGCCCTCTGGACCCCCGATGGCTCGATGCATAAGGAAAGTGGTTGACGCTGATCCCTGTCCTTGACGGAACGAGATGGCGCGGACAGACCTCAAGGTTGCGGGACGGCCACGGAACAACAGTCCAGACAAGAGTCTCAAGGTTCGGGCTCTGAAGCATAAAGAACCTGTAACTTTATCGATCCACTGCCCGTCTGTGCCATGCCGTTTTGAAAACCCTAACTCCATCCGCCCCGAATGACGTTCCATCACGATCCAAGGCCATGACCCTGCTCACCCTCGCCTCCAAACAAATCTGGCCGCAGGTGCTCGCCGTGGAACATCTGAGACCCGAGCGGGTCATCCTGCTCCACAGCGAGGACGTTACCGAATCCAAAGGCCCCGCCCAGCGGCTGAAGCGGTTCTTCGATGAATCCGGCCTGGTTCCGAGGGGCGGCACACGGCTGGAACAGATCGGCGATTCGGATTTCGAGGGTATCGAGCGCCGCCTGGACGAGGTGCAACGGAGCCACCAGGTCCGGCTCGATGAATGCGTGGTCAACTTCACCGGCGGCAACAAGCTCATGGCTGCCGCCGCATTCCGGTGGGCCGTGCGTCACGCCCGGGCCTTCTATCTGGAACGACGCAACCAACTGACCTGGTTCTCCGCCCCAGACGGCAAGATGATCGTCAAGCAGGAGCAACTCGATGGTAGTCTCACCGACGCCCTCGATCCTGTCGGCCTCCTGCGCTGCCAACTCGACGCCTCCGAGGTGCAGCGGCCAGGGCAGATTATCACCCTCAGCGTGGCAGGCCGGACGCTGGCTCCGGACGCATTGTTCCGGCGCGTTCAGAGCGATCAAGACGCCCGTGCATGGCTGAACATCGCCGGCAAAGCCGACCCCATCGACAAGGAAGGCGATGCCTTGGAGTTTTCAACAGCCGCCGTCCTCCTGCGTCTTGGGGTCAACCGCGTTCAGCGCAGTCTGTGTCTCAAGGTGAAGTCCTCTTCCTACGTCAGCACCGGCTCCCGACATGCCGAGATCGACCTTCTCTTCACGTGGGGCGGGCGCCTCTGGTTGGTCGACTGCAAGGACCGAATGCCCGCGGAGGATCTCGCCGATCGGTTGCGTCAGTGCCTGCGTGAACGTTTGAGCCCGGCCGCCGACAGACTGCTCTCTCGCATCCGCGAAGAACTCTCCATCGGCCAGACCAAAGTCATGAAGCAGGATCTGCTCGCCGTGCGCGAGGCAGGTGGGCTCTTGGGGAACATCATCTGCATCCGAAAGGCGCTGCTCCCCGACGACGTGATCCAATACGCCCGCTTGAACAACATTGCGGTGGTCCGCAAGGAGGAACTCGTTGACGGGTTGCGCCATCTCTTGTTCCCAGACCGCCCGGCCGAAGCGGATCATCTCGCCGGCCTCGTCACCCATTTCCGGAAATGACCCTCTCCCCAGACGTCCCGCGACGTCCGCGCATTGTCCTGGCCCCCGTCCCGCGGGTAGTGTCGGCCCCTGGAATGTAGCCGTTTGCCACAACGCCACCCGAATACGACAAAACCAAAACATTCATCCCGATGAACCCCCGCCCCCGAAAGACACGGCCCGCCTCACCCGCAACACCGGGTCACTCCCCCCCATCCCCCGCCCCCGATCTCCGATCTCCGATCTCCCATCTCCGATCTCCGATCTCCCATCTCCCGCCTCCCGTCTGCGACGTCACCCTTTTGGCCGTGACCGGCATGTCCCCGGCCGTGCTCACCGAGACCGTCTGGGCCCTGGCCCACGAGCCTGAGCCAGTCCTCCCCGCCCGCGTCATCGCCGTCACCACCACTCAAGGACGCCGCCAGATCGAGACCCATCTTCTGGCGCCGCAAGACCGCCTGGGCGGCCTCAGCCCGTGGGATTGCCTGCGCCGCAGTCTCATCGAGGAGGGCTTCGACCTCGCCAACCGCCTGCGGTTTGGCACGACCGGCGACGACATCCGTGTCATGACTACTCTCGAACACGGGTCCGGACGATCGCGCGAACTGGACGACCTGCGCACGCCCTCCGACAACGAGGCGGCCGCCAACTTCATCCTCGAACAGGTCCGCGGCATTGTCGAAAATCCCGACACACGCCTCATCGCCTCGCTGGCCGGCGGACGCAAGACGATGGGCGCCATTCTCTACGCCGCCCTCACCCTGGCCGCACGCGAAACGGATCGCATCACGCATGTGCTCGTCAGCGAGCCTTTCGAGACCCTGCGCGACTTCTGGTATCCGCGCCAACCCGGCGGGCCGATCCCGGAGCGTGGAGGCGCCGCCCACGACCCCGCCGCTGCCCGAATCGACCTGGCGGACCTGCCCTTTGTTCCCCTGCGCAACCTCTTCCAGCGCGAACTCGGGCGGTCCGCCGGCACCTTCTCGCGCCTGGTCGAGAGCTGTCGCGCGAACGTCCGCCAGCGGATCGCCGAGACGCTGCACCTCGCCATCGACACCACGCGGACCGAACTCGAAGTCAACGGCACGCTCGTCCGCCTGGCCCCGCTCGAACACCTGTTGCTGCTCTTCCTTGCCCGCCGCACCAAGCATGGCGAACCGCCATACGGCGCCTATGCCGAAGCCGTCGACGACCTCAACGCCTTTCGGCAGGAACTGATCGAATCGGCGCCCAAGAACAACTTCGGCGACTGGCGTCACGCCGACTCGCTGCGCGCCTCCTGGGACGAGCAGGACATCCGCAAAGCGGCCAGCGGCATCCGCACCAAACTCCCCCGCTACGGCAGCGCACCCGCCGCGCTGGCCTCATGCCTGCCCGAAAAAGGCCGTTGCTCCCTCGAGGTCCCGCGCGCCGGCATCCATATCAAGGGTTAGCGAGACTCGGCCCCCGACCGATGCGTCGTGTCCACGACTCGGAGCCGTCGGGTGGCAACCCCGATCGCCGGCGCCAAACGCATCGGAGCTTCCCCCTTTGGCCGGGCCCGGCCCGACGTCCCCGGACGTCTCATTCGACCCGGCCGCGCCGGCGTGTGCGATTGTGTGTCCGTGACTGACAAACCAAACACGTTATGATCTCCGCCGCAACTGCCCTCACCGTCGTCTTTGGAATAACCGCGTTCATGTGGCGGATTGTTGACAAAAACATCTAATCCCATCTCCCCAGTCCCGATCTCCCATCTCCCATCTCCCATCTCCGACCTCCGATGCCCACTGCCATCATCAACCAACCCAACGTCCGCGTCCACCTGGCCGGCGAGCGCCTCGAAGTGTACGGGCGCAACGAGGAACGAGGCCGCGACGAACTCATCCGCCAAATCCCGCTCCGGGACCTCGACCGGCTGGTCGTGAGCGAGTCGGTGCACCTGACCGCGCCGGCCATGGCGGCCATCCTCGGCGCCGGGCTGCCGATCCAGTTTTTTTCCTGGAGCGGGCGTTTCCTGGGCAACTTTCTCCCGGCGCAAAACCACCATGGGCTGGCCCGGCTGCGTCAGTACCAGCGCACTCTCGATGCCGCATTCGCTCTCGAGACGGCCGGACGCATCGTCACCGCCAAGGTCTACAACCAACGCCGCGTCCTCCAGCGCCTGGCGGCAGGGCGCGGCGAGTTGACGAACCAGCCGGCGTCCGGCGCCAATCCTGAAGTTGCGTCCGCCAACGACGCCACGACGAGGCAAACCGGCATCCCCGCGACCCTGGCCTGGCTCGACGCGCTCTTCGCCTCGCTGCGCACCAGCAAGAACATCGACGAGTTGCGCGGTTACGAAGGAACGTCGACCGCGCGCTACTTCCAGGCCTGGGCCGGGTTCCTGCCGCCCGAATTCCCCTTCGAACGCCGCAGCACCCGCCCCCCGCTCAACCCGGTCAACGCCTGCATCAGCTTCGGCTCGACCCTGCTCTACAACGAAGCCGTGGCCTTCGCCCATGCGCACGGACTCGATCCGGCACTGGGCACGCTCCACTCCACCGAGGATGGACGCTGGAGTCTGGCGCTCGACCTGATCGAGCCGTTCCGCCCGGTCTTGGTCGAAGCCCTGGCCCTCGATCTGTTCAGTCACCAGATTCTCAATGCCAAACATTTCGAGCCGCGCAATGGGGGCGTTTATCTGAACGAGGAAGGACGCAAGAAATTCTTCCTCCAATACGAACGGCGCATGGAACGGCAGTTCCTGTCCGAATCGGTCGGGCATCGGACCACGCTCCGCCAACAATTGGAGAACCAGGCCGTCATGTTCAAAGCCGCCCTCGAACACCCCGAACGCTTCGAACCGTTCTTGATCAATTGACCGCACATTCCTTGCCCCTATGTGGTGGTATGAAGCCTTCGCCCAGGTGCCCTACGCAAAATCGCCCCCTGGCGATCACGAAATGCTGACGCTCGTCGCCTACGACATCACCGATCCGAAACGGCTCCACAAGGTCGCCAAAGTCTGCGAGGACTTCGGCGTCCGGGTCCAGTACAGCGTCTTCGAGTGCCGCCTCGACGAGGATGAATTCGCCGATTTCTGGCTCCTCCTCCTCGAGGTCATCAATGAAGAAGAGGACCGCCTTGTCGCCTACAAGATCGACGCCAGGTGCGCCAAGGAAACCCTCACCGCAGGCACAATGGTCTGCTCCGAAAAGGTCGTCTGCTACCTCGTGTGAAGATGCCAGGTCGGGACCTCGATACACCCGTTTTGCCCGGTCTCGCCACCTAAACGCCAACCCCTTGATTGACTGAGTCTTATGCGCCAAACACCCGGCAGAATGCATCCAGGAGCACTTCCCATGCCAACCGAAAATAGGCCTCCCGACCTGCACCGGACTTGCCCCCTTGCCGCCGTGCATGTTACACAGCCGGAGCGGTGACTGGACAGAAAGCCGAAAGGCAATGGAGACCTCGGTAGCTAGAGTCGCCCCAAAATCGAGCGCTGTGGCGGTGACTGGACAGAAAGCCGAAAGGCAATGGAGACAGCTCGAGCTCGCGCTCGAGCTCGAGCGCAAGCCGCTCCGCGGTGACTGGACAGAAAGCCGAAAGGCAATGGAGACTCGAGCTCGAGCGCAAGCCGCTCCCGGGTAGCCGACTGCGGTGACTGGACAGAAAGCCGAAAGGCAATGGAGACGAGGCGGCAGCACGAGCGGCATACTCCGGAGAAGTGATGCGGTGACTGGACAGAAAGCCGAAAGGCAATGGAGACCATTCCTTACGCGCGCGTGTCCGGGACTCCCTCGCCCTGCGGTGACTGGACAGAAAGCCGAAAGGCAATGGAGACAACACGAATCTGAACCTGGCCACCGCCAGAGCCCGGTCGGCGGTGACTGGACAGAAAGCCGAAAGGCAATGGAGACAATAAAAGTAAAAGGTGGCGGTCTACATTCCAGACGCGGTGACTGGACAGAAAGCCGAAAGGCAATGGAGACTTCGTTCTATTGTTGTTCTCATATTTTTCCGCGCCCAGCGGTGACTGGACAGAAAGCCGAAAGGCAATGGAGACACAATTCCAGTATGCACCATGTTTGGTGGTGCCGTCTGGCGGTGACTGGACAGAAAGCCGAAAGGCAATGGAGACTCAGCGCGCGCTACGCAGTCGTTTCCCCGCGGTAAGGCGGTGACTGGACAGAAAGCCGAAAGGCAATGGAGACCGGTGGGAGTCGGTAGCCTATCGGCTACCGACGGACTAGTGCGGTGACTGGACAGAAAGCCGAAAGGCAATGGAGACGACCGTATGGTCCGCGCCCTTGCCCAAGAAATAATGCGGTGACTGGACAGAAAGCCGAAAGGCAATGGAGACTCCCGTTCGCAGTCCGACAGCTGACGGGAGTATGCTGCCGCGGTGACTGGACAGAAAGCCGAAAGGCAATGGAGACGAACGGCCATCCGACTCGCATTCAGCTTGGAGCATAAGGCGGTGACTGGACAGAAAGCCGAAAGGCAATGGAGACGGATGGGCAGCGACCCATGCCGCGAAGTCAGGCTCGGCGGTGACTGGACAGAAAGCCGAAAGGCAATGGAGACAATAGCGCTGCCCCAAAATCCAAGGCGGTATCCCCAAAAGCGGTGACTGGACAGAAAGCCGAAAGGCAATGGAGACGCCGCATACGCGGGTGATTTGATCCACTCCAACCAGGCGGTGACTGGACAGAAAGCCGAAAGGCAATGGAGACCCGGAGAAAGCGGAGCCAACACAAACGGGCGAGCCTGGCGGTGACTGGACAGAAAGCCGAAAGGCAATGGAGACAAGATGGGCGCGCGCGCGCTATGCGCGCGCGCTTCCGTGCGGTGACTGGACAGAAAGCCGAAAGGCAATGGAGACCAGCTGGCTCGCATGGCTTCCGCGCGCGCGCGCCATGCGGTGACTGGACAGAAAGCCGAAAGGCAATGGAGACCGTGCGGTTGGGGCGAAACCCAACCACGGCGGTTTTTGCGCGGTGACTGGACAGAAAGCCGAAAGGCAATGGAGACTAATCGCATCGCATCGAGGAGCATTTCGGCATTGGTGGCGCGGTGACTGGACAGAAAGCCGAAAGGCAATTTGACATTTTGGCGATAATTTCGCCGTTCTGGGGGAATCAGAGATAGCCTAATGCTTCGGCCTGCAATTGCACCGCGACCTGCGGCGCGCTGATCTGGAGCGCCTCCTCCAGGAAGCCTTCCACCCCCTGATCAATGGCCGCGAGGACTCGCAACGCACCTCCGTTGATGCGGCTTGTCTTGCGGGGGAGGTCTTTAGCCGCAAAAGAGCGCAAAGCCGACACGTTCACTTCTTTGTGGTCCTTGTGTTCTTTCGCGGCTGGAAACAGGTCAGCAGGGTACAGTCGGCCATTGGTGTCTGCGGGGTAGAGGGTTTAGCGCGTAGTCGTGTGGAGCTTGCGGGCCTTCGAGACAGGGCTGTTTCCGGAGGTCGCAGCCGGTCACTCTCCGGGATCAATCTGTATTCCGTCCTGAATCGGTGTGGAGTCCCTCACAGATTCGGGGCGGAACACAGATTGCCCGCCATGGCCTTCTCTGTGTCTTCGGCGTCTCTGTGGTTCATTCCGCACGGTGACACGTTCACTTCTTTGTGGTCCTTGTGTTCTTTCGCGGCTGGAAACGGGTCAGTAGGGTACAGTCGGCCATTGGTGTCTGCGGGGTAGAGGGTTTAGCGCGTAGTCGTGTGGAGCTTGCGGGCCTTCGAGACAGGGCTGTTTCCGGAGGTCGCAGCCGGTCACTCTCCGGGATCAATCTGTATTCCGTCCTGAATCGGTGTGGAGTCCCTCACAGATTCGGGGCGGAACACAGATTGCCCGCCATGGCCTTCTCTGTGTCTTCGGCGTCTCTGTGGTTCATTCCGCACGGTGACACGTTCACTTCTTTGTGGTCCTTGTGTTCTTTCGCGGCTGGAAACGGGTCAGTAGGGTACAGTCGGCCATTGGTGTCTGCGGGGTAGAGGGTTTAGCGCGTAGTCGTGTGGAGCTTGCGGGCCTTCGAGACAGGGCTGTTTCCGGAGGTCGCAGCCGGTCACTCTCCGGGATCAATCTGTATTCCGTCCTGAATCGGTGTGGAGTCCCTCACAGATTCGGGGCGGAACACAGATTGCCCGCCATGGCCTTCTCTGTGTCTTCGGCGTCTCTGTGGTTCATTCCGCACGGTGACACGTTCACTTCTTTGTGGTCCTTGTGTTCTTTCGCGGCTGGAAACGGGTCAGTAGGGTACAGTCGGCCATTGGTGTCTGCGGGGTAGAGGGTTTAGCGCGTAGTCGTGTGGAGCTTGCGGGCCTTCGAGACAGGGCTGTTTCCGGAGGTCGCAGCCGGTCACTCTCCGGGATCAATCTGTATTCCGTCCTGAATCGGTGTGGAGTCCCTCACAGATTCGGGGCGGAACACAGATTGCCCGCCATGGCCTTCTCTGTGTCTTCGGCGTCTCTGTGGTTCATTCCGCACGGTGACACGTTCACTTCTTTGTGGTCCTTGTGTTCTTTCGCGGCTGGAAACGGGTCAGTAGGGTACAGTCGGCCATTGGTGTCTGCGGGGTAGAGGGTTTAGCGCGTAGTCGTGTGGAGCTTGCGGGCCTTCGAGACAGGGCTGTTTCCGGAGGTCGCAGCCGGTCACTCTCCGGGATCAATCTGTATTCCGTCCTGAATCGGTGTGGAGTCCCTCACAGATTCGGGGCGGAACACAGATTGCCCGCCATGGCCTTCTCTGTGTCTTCGGCGTCTCTGTGGTTCATTCCGCACGGTGACACGTTCACTTCTTTGTGGTCCTTGTGTTCTTTCGCGGCTGGAAACGGGTCAGTAGGGTACAGTCGGCCATTGGTGTCTGCGGGGTAGAGGGTTTAGCGCGTAGTCGTGTGGAGCTTGCGGGCCTTCGAGACAGGGCTGTTTCCGGAGGCCGCAGCCGGTCACTCTCCGGGATCAATCTGTGTTCCGTCCTGGAATCTGTGTGGAGTCCGTCCCTCACAGATTCGGGGCGGAACACAGATTGTCCGGCCATGGCCTTCTCTGTGTCCTCTGCGTCTCTGTGGTTCATTCCGCACGGTGACATTCAGCGAGGGTGATCAACCACAGAGGCACAGAGGGCGCGGAGATGGGAAATCGGAGATGGGAAATCGGAGATGGGAGATCGGAGATGGGAGATGGGGGATTGACTGCCGGAGCTGACCTTGTTGATGACTCTGCGGCGCAACTGGCGAACGAGGCCATCGAGGGCGCCTTCAATGAGCGAACGCAACAGTTGCCAGAGCAGCGTCGCATACGTGCGCACTTGCAGCCGCCCCGTTTCCCGGTGCCGAATTTCGCCGTAGCTGAGCCGGCCCTGGCGCAGCATCGCCTCAAAGAGCAGCAGATAGCGCATGGCCGCCAGATGCACCGAGGCGTAGGCCACCTGGTAACGTCCGCTCTGTTCCTTCAAGAGGCCCAGGTTCTGTTTGACTTCCTTGAAGTAGACTTCGATCGACCAGCGCAGAGCGTAGGCCTGCAGCACGCTGACCTCGCTCCGTTGCGGGTCCGTGCAGAGCCCTTTTTTGCATGGAATCGCCGAAAATCATCGCCGAAGCGGCCCCTTTCTTCCGTCGGGCGGAGTACACCCGTTTGTGCGCCTCACTGGCCAACCCCGGCTGGGTGAGCGACGGCTCGGTGCAGCACCGGGGCGCGAGCGGGGGCAGCCCCTGCTATGCCTGGACTGAGCGTGCGCCCGGCTCGGCTGCTGACCTCACGGGATTGCCGTGTTGTCGCCAAAGAGAAACGCAGTCCTCATTCCGGCTCTCGATCGCGGCGGCAGTGCAAGAGCAAGAGCATGATAAGCGCAAGAGGAGGGGTTGAATCTGCGGCTGTAGTCTTTGCGATCGGGCGTCCTTGGCTGAGGAGTGAACGCTCGACGCTCAACGTTCAGCGCTCAACTCACTGCACGGTGAGCTTGAAGTCGGCGAAGGCGATGTGGCTGCTGTCGTTGCCGTAGCTGGCGTGGTAAAGGCCGACCTGGAGCGGTTGACCGGCCATGTCCGGTCGTTCGACTGGCGAGCCGGGCATGTTCTGCCAAAGCGCGCCATCCGGGCTGGTGCGGAACCAAAAGAGCGAGCCGCATCGGATGATCTGCAGGTGTCGGTGGGCATTCCAGGCCAGGCCGTTGCCCATCTGACGGCGTCCGCCGTCGAGGATGGTGATCATGTTGCCCTGATTCCAGATGGGGAAGAAGTTGAGCTGGAGCAGGTCTTCGCCGGGACCGGCTTCGGCAACCTCGGGCAGGCGCACCATCAGGCCGCCGTCGTTGTTGCCCGGCACGCGCCTGGTGTCGAGTCCGGCGTAATCCGCGACGCGGACCTGGGCTACGAAGTCGCCCGGCACGAGTTTATAAAGGAAAGCGCCGAGCGGTTTGCCGCCATCCCAGACGGTGCCTTTGGATTGGAGCCGGAGGACGCCGTCCTGGGCGCGGATCGCCTCGGGCGCGCTGCTGTCATCGGGGCCAAGGAAGCCGTCCCAGACAGTGCCGGACACGCCCTGTGCGAGAAAATCGCGAGCCGCATCAAACCGGTCTGAGAGGCGCTGGAAGCGCGTGGTGTCGGTGTCGGCTTCGAGGGGGATCGAGGCGGCGGTGACGTTGCCGGAGGCATCGCGCACCTTGACCGTATAGGCGTAGCGGGTGGCGGGTTCGAGGGCGTCGTCGAGGAAGAACGGGTGCGGTGTCCAACCGCTGCTGGTCCCCCCCGGTTGCCCGGTGGTTTCGGTGAAGCAGTATTCGATCCGGCCCGCCCTGGATTGGCCGGGCTGGGCTGTCATGGCAATGAGCGTCGGTTCGAGTGCGGTGGGCGGCTGTGCGAAAGCGGCGGGATTCGGCGAGGGCGTCTGGCGCTTCTGCCGGGTGAGGGTCGTGAGGGTGCGGATTTCGGCGGCGGGGAGAGCCCGGCGGATGATCTGCAGATCTGAGATCGCGACGTCCAGAGGCGATTGGGCGGTCAGGCGAATGGACTTTACGCGTTCGGGCGGGAGGGAGATCGAGCCAAGCACGGGTTCGGCGTCCAGGTACAGCGTGCCGGTGCCGTCCCGGGTTTCCTCGGCGTGGTCGGCCACATTCGGGGCGATCAGATTCTCGACGAACCGGGTGTCTTGGGCGCGTCGGAAGACGACGGCGAATAGCCGCCAGGCGCCGAGGGAGGCTTCGATCGACAGCAGGTTGCGTGTGGCATCGGCGCCCTCGAACTCGACGGTTGCGCAGGGGCCCGAGGCAACGCCCGGGTTGGCGAGGCTGGCCAACAGGGTGAAATCGCCCAGGCGCGGCTCGCCTTCCAGAGTGAGGCTGAGCGATTGGGATGGCGCCAGGCGGACAGCGATGCGGCCCTGGAAATCATCGACGACCGGGGTTGGCCCCTCCGTGGTGAAAGTGCCGCCGAGGGCGCCATGGTTGGGCCAGGACTCGAGCGGACCATAATCGAGTTTCGCGGCGTCGAGGTGCACCAGGACGTCGGCGGACGGTTCGTTCGCAGCGAGCTCCTTGATCTCGGTCTCGCTGAGCGCGCGGGTGTAGACGCTGAGCGAGGCGAGGTAACCGTCGAAGTGCTCGGTGCCCGGTTCGGAGGCGCCGACATAAACCGGGCGACCTTGGTGCATAAGGAGCATTTTGGCTTCGGCATTGTTGAGTTGGCCGTTGACGTAAAGGCGCTCGATTACGCCGTCGAAAACCACGGCGAGATGGTGCCATTGACCGGCCTCAGGTGGACCGCCCCGAAAGCCGAGGTCGGCGAACCCCCAATGGCCCACGGCGCCAAACTCGGGCTGCGTGCCGTAGCCGAACTGGGCGGTGGCGGCGTCCGGCCCGCCGCGTCCGGCCCAACTGAGGAAGCACTCGCTTTCGGCGATCTCGGGGTTGTTGACCCAGGCGGCGACGGTGAAGCTGCTATTGCCGGAGAGGGCGCGCGGGGATGGGAACGACGCGGTGAGGAGTTCCTTGCCGGCGAAGCGCACGGCTTTGCGTCCGGACGCCAAATCGACAGCGGGCTGGGCGTCGCGGCTGGTGAACGTGCCGCCGAGGGTGCCGTGGTTGGTCCAGGCGGCGACGGCGGCGCCGAGCTGAAGGTCGGCGACATCGAGGTGGATGATGGGAGCAATGGACGCGGACTGGGAATCGCGGCCGCTGCTGACCTCACTCTGGACTCGCGACGCTGCACTCTGCACTGCCTCCCTGGCGCGTCCCTGACGGCCCGAAGATGGCAGGTTCTCGAACGCCTGGTTGGCGAGGGTCAGGAGGGAATCCGCGGGCGCATCGGCATAAGCTTTGAAATTCCAGATGGCGCCGAAGAGGCCGAGGAACTCGGTGCCGGTGACCGTGAGGCGCAGGTAACGGGTCTGGACATCGCCGTCGTCCACCATGGGGCTGCCCCAACGGGTGTTTTGGCGGCGGTCGGCGAAGGTGGTCCAGGTCTGGCCATCGAGCGAAGTCTCGATGAGGTACTGGTAGAACCAGGTGGCGTACTCGAATTGCGTCTCGGTGCGGCGGATGCGTTGGGGGCTGCCCAGGTCGACGGTGAGCCAGTGCCCCATCCGGTTGTCGGCGGGGCGCCAGAGGGTGGCATTGTTGTCATCGACGGCGTACTCGGGTTTGTACGAGTGTTTGCGGAGCGTATCGAGGTAATGCGACGAGGCGGTGACGGTTTTCGCAAGGGCCAGGTTGGGGCCACGGGCCTGCGGTCCGAGAAAACCGATGCCGCGATGGGTTGGCACGACCTTCTCGATGACGCCGTCCGAGGCGAACACCAGTTTGTCTGCGCAGGTCTGGCGATGCATGCCGTTGGGTGTCACCGGGATGTCGTGTCGATGATAGACGATGAAGTCATCGTTGCCGCATCTGAGGATCGAATGATGGCCGGGGCCGTGGACCTTGCCGTCGGGCGTGGTGGCGAGGATGGGGTTGTTCGGGCCCATTTTGAATTCGCCGTCGGGTTTGTTACTGACGGCGTATTGGACGCGGTAGCTGGCGTCGTGGCAGGAGCCGGAGGAATAGGTGAAGTAGTAGACGCCGTTGCGTTCGAGCATGAAGGGGGCTTCGAAGAAATCCTTGGCCTGGGTGTTCGGGATCATGCCGAGGCGGGCGAAGGACTTCATGTCCGGGTTAAACACGCCATAGCCGCAGCCGCTGTTGGCGAAGATGCCCCAGGTGCCCCAGTACCCGTAGAGCGTGCCGTCCTTGTCCTCGAAGAACTGAGTGTCGAGGGTGATCACATCTTTGACCAGGCGGTCCGGGATCACCAGTCCATCCCCGGGTGTGAGCGGCGTCCAGGGGCCGGTGGGCGAGTCAGACACGCCGGCGAAGGTGTTGCAGGGCTGGTTGTAAAAGAGGTAGTAGCGGCCATCGGGGCGCCGGACGACATCAGGCGCCCAGTAATGGGGCGTGGCGGGCCAGTTCATCGGCACCAGGACCCAATGCACGAAGTCCCGGGACACCCAAACCGTGGCGGGGCCGCGTCCGCCGCCGTTGCCGTCGGTTGTGGCGTAGAGGTAGAAGGTGTCGCCGAACTGTTTGATGGTCGGATCGGCAAAGTAGCCGGGGACGATCGGATTGCAGTTGCCGGGTGCGTCGAAGGTGTCGGCTTGGCCCCCGGAATCATCGGCGCGCGACCCGGTCGTGTGCGCCATAACGGCGATGACGGCGGCGATGGCGGCAGCGTGGCTGGCGGACAGGAGGCGGTTGTATGCAGGGCGGGGAAGGCCGAGGCTGTTCATATGGTCAAGGGTTTGGATCGTGACTTGGACAAAGCTGCAATCCGAACGTCCAACGCGCAACGTTCAACATCCAACTTTTAACGAACCGCTTCGTTGAACGTTGAGCGTTGGAAGTTGGGCGTTGAACGTTCCCCGGTTCATGGGTCCAATGCGCATTAAACCGTTGAATGTCAATGCTTTCCATGAACCGTGGTTCCGTAGCCGCGGACGTGAGTCCGCGCTGACTCGCTCCGTCAAAAGCAGGAATCAGCGCCGTCTCACGTCGGCGGCTACGGAGGCGCAGCCGTCCCGCGGCCGTTTCGTAGCCGCGGACGGGAGTCCGCGCTGACTCGCTCCGGCGAACACAGACATCAGCGCGTCTCACGACGGCGGCTACGGAGGCGCAGCCGTCCCGCGGCCGTTTCGTAGCCGCGGACGGGAGTCCGCGTTGACTCGCTCCGTCAAAAGCAGGAATCAGCGCCGTCTCACGTCGGCGGCTACGGAGGCGCAGCCGTCCCGCGGCCGTTCCGTAGCCGCGGACGTGAGTCCGCGCTGACTCGCTCCGTCAAAAGCAGGAATCAGCGCCGTCTCACGACGGCGGCTACGGAGGCGCAGCCGTCCCGCGGCCGTCGCGTAGCCGCGGACGGGAGTCCGCGCTGACTCGCTCCGTCAAAAGCAGGAATCAGCGCCGTCTCACGACGGCGGCTACGGAGGCGCAGCCGTCCCGCGGCCGTCGCGTAGCCGCGGACGGGAGTCCGCGCTGACTCGCTCCGTCAAAAGCAGGAATCAGCGCCGTCTCACGACGGCGGCTACGGAGGGCAGCCGTCCCGCGGCCGTTTCGTAGCCGCGGACGGGAGTCCGCGCTGACTCGCTCCGTCAAAAGCAGGAATCAGCGCCGTCTCACGACGGCGGCTACAAATCGGTTCATGCTCCCCGTGCGCATTAAACCGTTGAATGTCAATGCTTTCCATGAACCGCCTGCGCAAGCCGTTGATAATTAACAAAAGGGGTAACCCGAACGTCCAACGCGCAACGTTCAACATCCAACTTTTAACGAACCGCTTCGTTGAACGTTGAGCGTTGGAAGTTGGGCGTTGAACGTTCCCCGGTTCATGGGTCCAATGCGCATTAAACCGTTGAATGTCAATGCTTTCCATGAACCGTGGTTCCGTAGCCGCGGACGGGAGTCCGCGCTGACTCGCTCCGGCGAACACAGACATCAGCGCCGTCTCACGACGGCGGCTACGGAGGCGCAGCCGTCCCGCGGCCGTTTCGTAGCCGCGGACGTGAGTCCGCGCTGACTCGCTCCGGCGAACACAGACATCAGCGCCGTCTCACGACGGCGGCTGGAGTTTGGACTTTTTTTTGCTGAACTCGAAACGCCCACTGGGGTAAATCGTGGGCGCAGTGGAACCGATCCGCGTCCAGGGCCGCACGCTCACGGGCGATGATCTGGCGTGGTTGCAGGCTCTAATCGAGCAGCATCCGGCCTGGCATCGCACGGCCCTCTCGCAGTACCTGTGTGAAGTGTGGAACTGGCGCAACGCGGCCGGACGTCTCAAGGACATGGCGGCGCGCACGTTGCTGCTCAAGCTGCAGGCCCGTGGTCTCATCGGGCTACCGCCAGCACAGAAGCGCACCCGCCGACCCTGCGCGCAAGCTCCTGCTGCTCTCCAGAGCCAGCTCCCGCTCTGGGCACCGGATCGGATCCAGGATGGCCCGATGCCGCCCCGCCCTGAAGGGCTGGGGGGATTTGGCTCGCTGGTCCAGCGGCCGCGGTAGAACGGCGTGGAGCTCGGCGCAGGCATGCCTGACCCGGGTTCACCGTGGTGAGATTATTGCGCCCTGCCGCGCAATGATTCGGTGAGTGGCGAGGCGCCAATTCCGCATCAATTCTGCGTTGCATGGGGGCGGGGATTCGTTAGGGTTTGGCCATGCCCAGCAGGTGTTGCCTTGCCGGAGTGGAGTCTGGCGTGGAGGTGGCGTGGCGGCTTGTGCCATGAACAGCCTCATCCCATCCCAGGCCAAGCATATCGGGCTGAAGGTGAATGTCTCGGGGCTGGGCGCCGTGCATCTGTTGCAGGCGCTCGCGCACAATCCCGAAACGACGCTCTACCAGACCGATCATTCCGGCATTGTGGTGAAGGTGTTCGACCTGAGCTGCGGGAGACCGGACGAGATCGGCTATGGGCCGTACCTGAACTTCCAGGCGGAGCTTGCGAATTTCGAGGAGGTGCATCGTTTCGATGGATTGCGTGCGTACGTGCCGGCCTACTACGGCGCGAACGCCGACTACGATGCCAAGTACGCATACATCGCCATGGAGTATCTGCAAGGACAGAATCTGCGGTCGTGGGCGGAAGAGGTCGCCGAGCGCGGGTACGGTCCGAAGGCGCTCGACGACCTGCGTCGAGCGACGCACGAGGTGTTCGCGATCCTCGATTTGTTTCATCAGCACAATCTGTTGATGATCGACTTCAAGCCGGACAACGTGATCCGGCTCGATGACGGGAGCGTGAAGCTGGTGGATTTGGGCGCCTTTTTCACGACGCGGCATCAGAGCGAAGTGAGCAAGTTCGTCTACACCGCGACACCCGATCACGCCGAGGTGCTCATCGACGCCTCGAACCTTCAAGCTGGGGTGCCGCTCACGGCGGCGTCCGACATCTTCTCGGCGGGCGTGGCCTTGTTCGAGATGGCGACAGGCAGCTCGAGGCTCGCCCTGGATCCGGGCACCGCGGACGAGATGATCAAGATGCCGTCCATCTACCTGTTTCGCGATTCGCAGATCAAGGATGTGTGGCGCGCGTTTCCCCATTTGCGCGATGCCCTGCCGCTTGTGAGGACGCAGCTCGAACAGCGGCGCCTGCTCTTTTCCGAGGTCTGGCACCTGCTCAAGGCCTATGTCGCGGCCCGCGTGCCAGACTGGGAAACGCTCCCGTCCGACCAGCAAGACCAGATTCTGCTCTCGACCGGCACGACGTTCATCATGGAACAGCTTCCGGCCCCTTTGACCTGGATGGCCGCGGCCATTGCACGTGCCACGATCCTCCGGAGTCTCCGGGTGCGCGATCTGCGGGCGCTGGTGCAACTCCTGGGCAATCCCGCGCCCGACCACGTACTCGAGGACGTCGTCGAACACAATTGTCTGGTCCGGCACCTGCGCGAACTCGGGCTCGAGACCGATTTCGCCGCGCATCTCAACACGTGGGAAGTCCGTCGCGACCGTGAGTCCGGGCACTTCGCCATTGCCGCGCCGCTGGCGGCGCGGGAACTGGCGGACAATGCCGCTTTCGTCCACCTGCGCCAGATGCACAGAGACGACGAGGGCCACACGTTCTGGCACGCCGTGGACGAACTCGAAGCGGATGCGGCAGGCGTTGGGAAGGCGAATCTCGCTCGACTCCGCAACGATCATCACGCCTGGATCGGCTTCCCAACCGGTCGCGGCTTGCCTTCCGGAGCCCATCCAGGCGCGGTTGTGCCAGGGGATGCTTCGACCCGGAAGCGATGAACCATGCACAGGGTCAGAAGTTCCGTCGCGCACTGGCACGCGGCCTCCCGGCTTGTAGACCGGGCCTGACCCGGCGCTGCATCGTTTATACCGTTCTGTTCGGTAACGACCAACCCGTGGCTCGCTCATGCATCTGCGCAGTTTCCGCACGGTGATGGCAACGCTGATGGTCGTGCTGGTGACGACTACCGTTGGTCTGCTGGTGTATGTTCAGGCGCAACTCTTTCGGCGCAGTGTGATGACGCTGGCTGACAAGATCATGGAGCAGACCCTCGGGCGCGTCGAGTTGCGCGCGCAGCAGTTGTTCAACCAGGCCACGGCGATCGGCCAGCAAACGCTGCGGCTGGTTCAGGACGCGGATGCCGCCCAAGGCGACTTCATGCTGCTCGGGAACTTCCTGGCCAAGTCGCTCGAAGTGCATCAGGCGCTGACGTCGGTCGGAGTCGCCATTGCGGACACAGGCGAGTACGTCGTTGCCGAGCGCCTGGCGGACGGTGCTATTCGGGTGCGCGAGGTTTTGCAGGATGCGCGACAACAGATTCGAGTGACGGACTGGCACTGGCAGGGATCGCAACGGCTCTTTCTCGGCGCTCCTCCCTGGGATGGCTACGATCCGCGGGAGCGTCCGTTTTACCGGCTGGTCCGCGAGCGGAAGGCGGCGGTGTGGACCGAGGCGTATCCGTTCTGGCGGGATCCGAACCAACCGCCGGCCCTGGGGGTCTCCTATGTGGCGCCCTGGTATGATGCCAAGGGCGACCTGGTAGGAGTGGTGAACGCCGATTTCGAATTGCAGTCGATCTGTGCCTTCCTCGCCTCTTTGCAGGCGGAGCTGGCTGGATTCGCCATAGTGATCGAGCGAACGCTGGACGACCATTTCCGGCTCATCGCCCATCCGCGTCCGGAGTCTCTCTTCGATGCCAGCGGGACCAACCTGGTCTCGAATCGGGCGGAGGTTGCGGATCCGGTGGTGCGGGCGTACCTGAGTGCCCTGGCCAAGGACCTCGAGCACTTGGGATCGACAGAATACGGACGCCGGTTCCGGGTGGATGGCGATTGGTATTTGGGTGGGTACCGCAGTCTCGAAGACCCGCGCAAGCCGCCCTGGGTGATTGCCATGATGGTGCCTCGCACGGCGATCACGGGCGACATCGCGCGCAACGTAATCTGGAGTCTGGCCGCCTCGCTGGGCTGTCTGGGGCTGGCCTTGACGGCGTCGGTCTGGTTTGCACGACGGATGGCGCGTCCGCTTCAGGAGTTGAGCAGGGAAGCCCAGAGGGTGGGGCGTCTCGATTTCGAATCCGGGCGCTCGGCTCCCAGCTCGATTCGCGAGGTCCGCCAACTGCAGCAGTCGATGTCCGAAATGAAGGCCAGCCTCCGGTCCTTCCGCAAATACGTTCCGGCGGACCTAGTCCACGAACTGATCGCGACCGGAGGCGAAGCGCGGTTGGGCGGCCAGCACGAGGTGCTCACCATTCTGTTCTCGGACATTGGGGACTTCACGTCGATTTCCGAGGCTCTGGCGCCCCAGGCCCTGGTCGAGCAGATGAGTCAGTACCTGGCGATTGTCAACGAGGTGATCCATGCCCATCGAGGCACGGTGGACAAATACATCGGGGACGGCGTCATGGCCTTCTGGGGCGCACCGCGGCCCAATCCCCAACACGCGGTCGATGCCTGCCGGGCGGCCTGGCGTCTCCAGGAACGACTCGAGGGGTTGGCGCGGCAATGGCAGGCTGAGGGCAAACCGCAGTGGCGCACCCGCCTGGGGTTGCACACGGGCGGGGTGGTCGTCGGCAACATCGGCAGCGAGAACCGGATGAATTACACGCTGATCGGCGATGCGGTGAATCTCGCCAGTCGCATGGAGGGCCTGAACAAGCATTTCGGCACGCGCATCCTCATCAGCGAAGGCACCCTCGAGTCCGCCGCCGACGCCGTCCTGGCGCGTCCGGTCAGCCGGGTGGTGGTCAAGGGCAAGATGCGCGGGGTGCTGGTCCATGAGCTGATGGGGCTGGCGGGGGAAGTGAGCCCGGGCCAACGGGAGCTGGCGGATGGCAGCGCGTCGGCCTTTGCGCTATTCGAGGCGCGGAGCTTCGCCCGGGCGCGCGAGGCTTACCAGACGATTCTCGGATTCCATCCGGACGATCCTGTGGCGCGCTGGATGGTCGCCCGCTGCGCGGAACTCGAACGCGCGAACGAGGGCGAGGGTGTCGACACCATGTTCAGGATGAGCGAGAAATGAGCCGAGGCCTGAGGGCGGGGAGCCACGGATGAAACGCGGATGGAACATGGACTGAGCATGGGGGAGATGCGAATGGGTGACCACTGATGGGACAGGAATGGAATTGGAGGCTCCTGAATTGGATCGGTGTTCAGATCGGTGTTCAATCCGCGCGCGATCCGTGGTTCTCGGATGCCGGCGCTTTGGGCTGTTTACGCGGGGAGGGCGACCTGCTTGAATTGCGGCATGGGATTGCCGTACAGGATTTCGACGCTGCTCTACTGTTTTGATGTCGAGGAGCGGGTGTTGCTGCTCGAACGCGCGCAGGAACCGAACTGCGGCCAGTGGAGTCCGTGCGGCGGCAAGCTCGATACCGGCACGGGCGAGTCTCCGTATGCGTGCGCCTGCCGGGAGGCGTCCGAGGAGTTGGGCCTGTCGCTCGAGCCTACGGACCTGCATCTGACCGGTGTGGTCAGCGAGTGCGGATACCAAGGGCAGTCGCATTGGCTGATGTTTCTGTTCGAGGTGAAACCTCGGTTGCAAGCGCTCCCGGCGCCAATCCGCGAGGGTCGGTTTCAGTTCTTCCACCGATCCGAGCTGGCTCAATTGGAACTGCCGCGAACGGATCGTGAGCGGATTTGGCCGCTGTTCTGGCAGCATCGGGGTGGTTTTTTTGCCGCGCATTGCCGCACGGGGGCCGACGATCGCGACGCCTGGACGATCGAAGAGTCGCTGCCTCGCTAGCCTGCATAGCAGTTCTCTTGCGACCTCTGAGTGCCCTGGGCACGATCGGGGTGTGAGAGATACGGGCTAAGACCTGACATGAACTCCGAGCCAGTCATTGATCTCGAAAGCGACGCGCACTTCATGGGGGAGGCGTTGCGTCAGGCTCGGCGCGCATACGCGCAGGGGGAGGTGCCCGTGGGCGCGGTTGTGGTGCGGGGAGGTCGGATTATTGCGCGGGCTTTCAACCAGGTCGAACTGCTCAAGGATGCAACAGCACATGCGGAGATGCTGGCGGTGACGCAAGCGCAGGCGGCGGTGAGCGACTGGCGGTTGATGGACTGCACCCTCTACGCGACCAAGGAGCCCTGCCCGATGTGTGCCGGGGCGCTGGTGCACGCCCGGGTGAGGCGGGTTGTCTATGGCGCGGGCGATCCGAAGGCCGGCGCGGCAGGCGGTGTGATGAACATCCTTCAGTTCCCTTCGCTCAATCACCGGTGCGAAATCACCGGCGGCGTGCGGGCCGAGGAGTGCAGGCGGCTGCTCCAGAGCTTCTTCGCCGAACGGCGCGCCGAGCGTTAGGCGGACTTAAAAACGAAGCTTGTGGATGCGGGCATACCAGGCGGCGAGCCGGTCGTGTTTCGTGGGCAGACGGTAATGATCGGAATAGAGGAAATTCGCCAGCATGCCATACAGGTTGAAATCGACGAACAGCGGGCGGTCGCCGAGCAGGTAAGGGCGACGATAGAGCATTTGCTCGCACGGGCAGAGTCGTCTTTCGAGCTGAGCGAGGAGGTCCTGCTGCTGGGTGCGCCATTGGTTTAGGCAGCCACGCCCGAACTTCCGCTCTTTGTATCGGATGAAATCGAGCCATTCGGTCTTGGGCAGGTTCTCGCGATAATAGATGTCGTTGAGTTTGGAACCGATTCCTTCGATCTCGTTTTCGAAGTAGCGCCAGAGCACACTCTGTATGCCATCCCATTCGCGCGGGAACAGCCCGAGCTCGAACTTGGCATCGAGATACTTCGCAATGACTTGCGAATCGGCATCCGTCTCGAACACGACGGCGCGTCCGTCTCGGACGATTGGAACCTGATAATAGCGCTGCTTGCTCAGGCGCCAGACCAGCGACCGGTCGCCGTTGGGGACGTTTACAACCCGATAGGGCGCGCGCGCGTAGTCAAGGATGCGGCGTTGGACCAGGCAGAACGGGCAGTACGGGAGTTGAACGAGTTCGATCATGGAGGGTGTTCACATTCAGCGTTTTAACGCGCACGAGGACCACGAATCCGTCTTTCGGAAGCCCGATCTTGCGGTCGCTGGATCGGCCCTCCGAAAGACGGATTGTTGCGTGCTGGAAATCGGGTGCGGGATTCGGCTGTGTGCGACGATCCACTGTGGGGAGATGCCAATGCCAACAAACACGCCACGAAGTTACGCCCGGTCCGCAGACGCTGACAAGCCGAATTACCTTGGCCCGCATTTCTAACCAACGGTTGATGTCATCTGACCGATCACGGTCACACTTCACTTGAAATGCGGGCTCTCAGAAACCCGCGCCCCAAACAGTCGGACCCAATCTCGACCACACTGTGTAGGCGTGCCCCACGCGCCCAGGCGGCTGGGGCACATCCGGACTTTGATGAACCGATGAGCCGATTCTCCTTGCTGGGCGCGGGTTTCACAGACCCGGAAACCTCACCCGCGGACCGTCCGGAATGCTGCGATCGCCCCACTGGTGAGATTTCCGAGTTAGGGACACGAGAGACTCGAGGGACATCAAGCTGTGCAGCCAGCACCAAAGGGTGGAGCGCCGATCCCGCGGCGGCGGGGGTCCACGATCCGAGGCAGGCGCGGTCAGCCCGGATGTTTCGTCGAGCTGCGCGGAGTCTCACACTCGGGCCAGGCGAGCATCCGGGTCGGCGGGAATGGGCTTGCTGACCGTGGGCTGCCAGACAACACTGGCGCGCACAGACGCGACGCAGAGCCGATGGCTGATGGCTGTCAGAGGCGGAGCGTCCAAACTGAACTCCGAATTCAAATCCAATCGACTATGCAGACAGTGACGCGCAGAGGGTTTCTTGGTTCGACCGCGGGCGCCATTGGGATGGTGCTGGGCGAGACGGCGAGCCGGACGGTTGTGGCCGCAACCGAATCGGACGCAAAGCCGCAGGGGTTGCGGGTCGGGATGTTGACCGCTCCGTTTGGCGAGAAACCGCTTGTCGAGGTCCTGGATTTTGCGCGGGAGGCAGGCATTCGGTGTCTGGAGGTGGTCGCCGATCCCGGCAGCAAGCACATCGATCCCGTGACCTTCGATGCCGCGAAGGCGGACGACGTCAAGCGGATGCTCATCGAGCGCAGGCTCGAGATCAGCGGTCTGGCCAGTTTCAGCAATGCGTGCGAGCCGGGGGGCAGCGAGGCATTTCAGCGCCATGCCCGCAGGATGGTTGACGCGGCGGTGTTGTTGGGTGTGCCGACGCTTTGCATGCAGACGGGCATGCCGCTGCCGAACATGGGACGAATCGAGCAGATCAGGCAGATCGTCGCGAAGGTGTACGCTCCGATCACAGCCTACGCGAAGGAGAAAGGCATTCGGATCGCCATCGAGAACTGGCACGAGACGTGTCTCCAGGGCATTGACACCTTCGAGTGTCTGCTCGAGACCATCCCGGACGACCATTTTGGCCTGAACTACGATCCGTCGCACCTGGTACATCAGGAATGCAACTACCTCCTGCCCGTGCGTCTGTTCGGGCCACGCATCTTCCACACGCACGCAAAGGACACACTTGTCGACGCCGAGGCGCGGGCACACGTCGGCATTTACGGGCGCGGCTGGTGGCGCTACGTGATTCCCGGCGCGGGCAGCATCCACTGGGGCGAGTACATCAATCACCTGCGGACGGCCGGCTACAAGGGCGTCCTGAGCATCGAGCACGAGGACAGCGCTCTGGGTCGCGAGCAGGGTTTCATCCTTGCCGCGCGGCATCTGGCGCAGTTCTGCTGAGGCGGGTCGGGGGCAGTGCGCCATTGTATGAATCCTCCATCCGGGCTACGGCTACGCGTCCCATTGCCACTGGCGAGACGACACGACGATCGCGTTTCACTGCGACGGACCATCGGGGCACGGGCTCTATGAGATCACGGGATGAGAACTGCTTGGGCAGACGCGCACCCTATCGACGCGCGGCGGCCTGTTGCGCTAGAGTGCGCCGCATGAGACGTCTATTCGCCTTCGGTTTGGCGGTCCCCGAAAGCCTGGCGATCCTGATCTGGATCGTCTGTTGCTTCGCGTGCAACGGCCCTTGTGCAGTCCGCGCGGCGGAATCACAGCGGACTTTTCAGAATCCGCTCCTGCCCGGCAACCTTGCCGATCCGACCGTGATTCGGCATGGCGGCATCTTTTATTTGTACGCGACCGGCGAGGTCGACGGTGACAACGGCACGCGCGCGTACACCTCGACCAATCTTGTGGATTGGGAGAAGGGGCCGGTCGTCTTTCGTCCGGGAAAGCCGCATGTCTGGGCCCCCGACGTCTGGCGCGACCCGGCATCGGGACGGTTCTATCTCTATTACACGGTCGACCAGACGGTGGGCGTGGCCGACGCGAATAATCCGCTCGGGCCGTTTACCATGCGGCGCAAGTTTTTCGATCAGGCGATCGACGCCCACCTGTTCCGCGATGAAGACGGGCGCCTCTATCTCTACTACGCGCAGTTGCCTGGATTTCACATTTCGGTCCAGGCGATGAGCGGTCCGTCCGAGCCTTCGGGGGAGCCCAGGCCTCTGCTGCGTCCGGAGTCGGAGTGGGAGAAGCGCAGCGGGCAGGTGACCGAGGGCCCCTGGATCATCAAGCACGCGGGGCGGTACTACCTGCTGTACAGCGGGTCCGGCGCGGACACCCCCAACTACGCCGTCGGCTACGCGATTGCGGACAGCCCCCTGGGGCCGTTCACCCGGGCACCGCACAACCCGATTGTCCAACGTTCGGAAGGTCTATTTGGCCCCGGGCACGGCTGCGCGATCCAGGATGACGCAGGCCAGTGGTGGCATCTGTACCATCAAAAGGCGAATGACCGCGTCGAGTGGAATCGCTTTCTCTGCCTGGACCGTCTCTGGTTCGATGTCGAGGGGAGGTTGTTCGGACGCGCCACGCGCGGGCAGGCGCAGCCTGCGCCGGTGATTCACACGAACGGGACCGGCCCTGCCCAATAGATTGCGAGGGGAATTGCGCTCACCACGAGCGTTCGATTTCCTCGAGGCTGCGGCCTTTGGTTTCGGGCACAAATCGCGCGACGAAGACGATCGCGACTGCGCACATAGCACCGTAGGTCCAGAAGGTCGCGGCGCTGCCGATACGTTCGACCAGGATGGGGAAGGTCTGGGAAACGAGGTAGCAGGCGGCCCAGACCGCGCTGGTGGCCACGGCCATGGCACGGCCTCGAGTGCGCGTGGGGTAGATTTCTGAAATGACAACCCAGCCCACCACGCCCATCGAGACGGCGAAACTGCCGACGTAGACCAGCACGCCCAAGAGCAACGCGTGTCCGGTCGCGCCTGTGTGGAATGCATAGCCGACGCCCGCCAAAGCCAGTCCCATGCAGGAAGCCCCGATCAGCAGAAGCGGCTTCCGTCCCAAACGGTCCACGACCGCCATCGAGATCAAGGTGAAGACCAGGTTGGTCAGGCCAATCCAGACCGTGTCGTTGTAGGCCGCGGCCGCGGCCGCACCCGCCTGTTTGAAGATCTCGGGCGCATAATACATGATCGCGTTGATTCCCGTGACCTGGGTGAGCACGGCGAGCGTGACGCCGACGGCCAGGGCGCGGCGCAGGCCCGGTTTGAAGAGATCGGAAAACGAACCGCCTTCGAGCGCGAGCGCTTCGCGAATCTGCCCAAGTTCCATCTCGGCCGCGGTCGATCCAGCCACACGGGCAAGCACGGCGCGCGCCGCGTCCTCGAGCCCCTGTTTGCACAGCCAGCGCGGGCTTTCCGGCACGGGCACGATCAGAATCAGGAACGCCAGGGCGGGGAACGCGCCCACGGCGAGCATCCAGCGCCATTTGGCGGCGTCGGACAGTTCCGTGTGAAGGATCAGGCTGTTGCTGGAGAACGCGCCGAGGATGCCGAGCACGATCGCCAGTTGCTGAAGGGCGACGAGCCGACCACGAATCTGGGGCGGAGAGACCTCGGCGATGTAGAGAGGCGAGATCAGCGAGGCGATGCCAATCCCGAGTCCTCCCACCAACCGCGCCAACACAAGCTGCACCGCGGTCCCGCTCAATCCGCACCACGCGGCCGACACGGTGAAGAAGACGGCGGACAGTAACATCACGCGCTTGCGTCCGAAACGGTCGCTGAGCGCGCCCGCTGCGAGCGCGCCGAAGAAGCAGCCGACCAGCGCGCTGCTCGCCACCCAGCCCTTGAGGGCAGCCGAGAGACTGAATTCCGCCTGAAAGAAACCGACCGTCCCCGAGATCACCGCGGTGTCGAAGCCGAACAAGAGTCCGCCGAGGGCCGCGACGAGGCAGATGACGACGAGGTAAAGTCGGTTGCCGGCAGCGGGTCCGCAATGATCATTCATGGTGCATGGACAGGATTTGGTCTGAGGCGCTTTGCAGCCCGCATAGCAGTCCTCTTGCGAAGTCTGAGTGCCCTTTGCACCATCGGGATGTGAAATATGCGGGCTAGGGCTCGATGACGCGGTAGAACCCCGCCGGGCCGGTTGTCGCGTCGGTTGCGACGCGTGCCGTGGTGGGGTCGCCTACGTTGTCCCAGGAGGGAGCCGACAGCGACGCCTTCTTTTGGACTTGGAACGGGCCGTTGCCGCCTGTCCATGAGAACGTGATTGTGGCGTCGGCGAGGGTGGCGGGGCCGAGGGTGATGGGTGTGACAGGCTGGGGCAAGGTGATGCCGGCTGCCGTGGGACCCCCCATGGCGGCGACTTCCGCGGGTGTCAATTCGCGCGAGATGAAGGCGAAGCTGCTCACCAGGACTTCGTGTGTGTAATCGCCATTCGAGTCACCCTCGTTGAACAGCCGAACATCCGGACCCTCGTCGAGGCCCGAATAGAGGGCGAATCGTCCGTTGGCCAGCGACGCGCCAGTGCGGGCGTGGACGGGCGAGCCGTCGATGTAGATGGTGACGCGGCCCGCGACGAGGTTGGCGGCGAACACGACGCGATGCCATGTGTCCGGCTGGACCACGCCCTCCGCGGAGTATCCAAGGGCGCCGATGCCGAGGGCGCCGGCATTGTTGACGTAGAAATCGGCGTCATTCCTGTTGTCAGGAGAGGAATTGAAGAAGGGCATCCAGTTCACGTCCCAGGGGAGGAGGATGTCCCAGGCCATGGAATAGCGGTTGATGTAGCCTTCGGTCGGGACGGGTCGAGTCGGCATGGTGAGATTGTAGCCGTTGGCGCTGTCGTAGAAGGCCGGCACACGCATGAACGTCCCCTCCGTGTCGGCGATGGGCGGAGGTCCTTGCTCGAAGGTGGTGAGAGTCGAGGTGCCGTCGCCATCCGCATATTCGAGTGTTCCGACGCCGCTGGCGCGTTCGAGTCCCTCGGGGCCGAAGTTCCAGACACCGGCGACGATGTCCGGCAGGGGATTGACAACCAGGGCGGCGGCCCGGCTTTCGGTGGTGCCGCCGATGTTGGTGACGCGCACGCGGTACGTCCCGGCATCCGACGCTCGAGCGCGCTCGATGCCCAGGGTCGGCGCCGCGGCACCCTCGATCGGCTGGCCGTTGAACAGCCACTGGTAAGTGAAGGGGCCGATGCCGCCGGCGGCTGCGGTGAAGGACACGGCGTCGCCGGCAAAGGCGGCCTGGTCCTGGGGTTGCGTGGTGATCGTGGGCGGATCGACCTGCTCGATGCTGTAGAGGCCGAAGTTGTCGATGCCCCAATACCAACTGTCCGAGCCTGCATGGGCGAAGCGGAACCGGACGGCCGCCTGGTTGTCGGCCTGCGGGAGGCGGAACAGCTCGACGCGTTTGGATTCGCGCGGGTCGTCGTTCACGCGGGCCTGGATGAAGGGGGCGAGGGCCGGCGTAATCGGGGCGGCGATGAAGGCCCCATAGAAGCCGCCTTTGTCGAGACCGTCGTCGGGGTCGTTGTACACCGCGATGTCGCTGTGCGGCGTGTTGAATGTGGCCTCGGCATCGATTGCACCCTGGGCATCGCGGATGAGATCCTGGCCGTCCAGGAAATAGGCGACAGGCAGCCAGTTGGCGCCGCGGTCGATCGAGAACTCGACAGCCGCGATGCTGTCCTGGTTTTGTTCCCAGAGACTGTGAAAGCAGAGGTGAACGCCCGTCTTCCCGGTCAGGTTGAAGTCGGGCGAGTCGAGGAACTGGACCTGGCTGCGGCCCTGGCGGTAGCCGGAGTTGGCGAAGAGCATGCGACCTGTTGCCAGCGGGCTGACCAGCGCGCCATTGACGACATTGCGAGGATTCTCTGTCAACACACGCCTGTAATCCTTGCGATACGCCTGGGGGCCGTCCGGATTGCTATAGGCGACGAATTCGCCCGTGAAGCGATCCACGTTGACCACATTCCAGCCGGCGTAGAAGGCCGAATCGAGATTCGTCGGATCCAGGTCCGGCGTGTACACATCCGTGTAGTTGAGTTCCGACCATCCCGCCGGCAGTTGGCCCTCGGGAGAGGCGTCGAAGTCCTCGAAAAAGAGCGGAGGCGGCAGTTGGATCGCGATGTAATTGACCACGGTGAATCTGACTTCGTGAGTCAACTGGTTGGGGGGTGTTGCATTGTCGCTGAAGCTGAGCGTGAAGATATGCTTCGAGCCCGCGTCGAGTAGAGTGGCGCTCCGATACATAACCGCCACGAAGTCGCCCTCAGTTGTGACCTGCGCGGTCACGCTCACGCCGTCCAACGCCAGCTTGATACTGCCCGGGTCCACTTGGGTCGACCCGTGGCTCAGCCTGGCGCTGTAGAGCGGCATGGGGGCGACATCGACCGCATTGTCTGCGGGTGTGACGGCGATCACATTGGGCAGAGCGGTGGACGCCGAGACGACAAAGGTCGCCTGGGCGAGGATGTCGTAACCGTCGTCGAGCAGCAGGCAGACCTTCCATAGGCCAGGCAGACTGAGCCCTTCAGCGAACGTGACGCTCCCGTCGGTCAGACCAAGGCCGGCCGTCTTCGCGCCGCCGACATAAAGCCAGGCCGCCGCGGGCGGTCCGCCCGGCTCGACACCGTCGGGGTAGAGGCCGATCCAATCGTGCGGGTTGCCCGGGCCGTTCGCGAAGGTGATCGTAATCGGTTCATCCGCGTGGTAAGTGCTGAGATTGGGCGTGACTGTTGGCGTCTGTGCAAGTGCGGCGGGCAAGACCAGGCCGGCGAGCGCCAGAGCCATGACGCGGACCAGACACAGTTGCTTTGCTTTGCCGCAAACGGCAAGGCCGCGAAGGAGAGGAACTGGATTCATGTGTTGACGACTTTGGGGGACGGTGTTCGATCCGTGTGATTATCTCCAGAGAAAAAACGGTAAAAAAAAAGGGGCAGCTTGACCACCCCGCTCACCAAGCAGTCGCGCTTAGCCCGTGCGCGTGCCCGTTGTTGGAAGTTTCGGCCTTGTCAACAAAAGCGAGGTTGAAGCCGGCCCCAGCGCGGAAAGTAGCAATAATCGCGCCACTGTCCAGAACAGAAATGGGCCTGATCAAACGTGGAACTCCCTGATTTGGAGGATGGTCGGGACGGTGAGATTTGAACTCACGATTCAAAGCACGGAACCAAAAATGCGATTTTCCTCAGTAAAATGACACATTCAAACACGCTTGACACCGGGAACCATTGTCATTTAGTATTGTCACAAATATGTCAAGCCTACGTCGAAAACCCAACTCCCGATTCTGGATTGCTTGTTTCACCGGACCCGACGGCGGACAAGTGCAGCGTTCAACGAAGGTCCCCATCGACGGCGCAACACCCCGGCAGATGCCCAGATTGCTCCAGGACATCGCAAGCCTCCTCGAGGCCGAAGTCCGCCCAAAGATGCCCACGGGCACCGCCGCCAGACTGAACAAGCGGGATGCTCGCCGACTTGCCGAACTCATTGCCGGCAGATTCGAGGTCCTCGCCATCGAGGCCCGGTCAGGCCGACTGACCGAGGCCGCAGCACGCCGGACCGTTGCCGACATCTACGAGAAGACCAATCGCGAGGCGCTCCCGTCCTCGAGCGTGCGCGACTTCATGACCGGCTGGCTCGAGCGCAAGGGAATTGAGGTCGGAGAGAAGACCCGAGACCGCTACGCCGTGGCAATCGACAGTTTTCTTGATCACCTCGGCAACCGCGCCCAGGTTGATCTCGCGCACCTGCGGAGCCGGGACATCGCGAACTGGCGCGATGCCATCGCCGGCAAAGTCACCCCCTCGACGGTCAATTTCGGGATCAAAGTCATCCGCGCCGCTTTGCACTCCGCTCGCCGTGACGGGCTAGTGAGCGAGAATGAGGCCGGCAAGGTGACGATCCTAAAGACCCACGCCAACGACACCCGGAGGCCGTTCACCCCCGCCGAACTGCGCCGGACACTGGCCGCAGCCGATCACGAATGGCGCGGGATGATTTTGGTCGGGCTCTACACCGGGGCGAGGTTGGGCGACGTGGCAAGACTGCGATGGGGCGACACGGACCTAATCAAAAGGTGCGTCACATTCACCGCCGCGAAGACAAACCGCCGCATGGAAATTCCAATGGCCGCGCCCTTACACCGTTACATCGAGGCGCTGCCCGCGCCGGACGACCCGCACGCCTACCTGTTCCCCCGCGCCGCCGAGTGTTACGAGCGCAACTATTTCAACGGCCTTCTGTCGAAACAATTCCGAGCGATTCTGGTCAAGGTCGGGCTGGCCGAGGCCCGGAAGAACCGGGAGACCGGAACCGGGCATCGAGGCGTTAAACACAAGGCCGAGGAGCTAAGCTTTCACAGCTTGAGGCACACGTTTGTATCCTGGCTCAAAGATGCCGGTGCGACTGATTCAGTCGCCCGCGACCTGGCCGGGCACGAAAGCGCCGACGTGAACCGCCTGTACACCCACCTGGCCCCAGCTACGCGCCGCGCAGCTGTGGACAAATTGCCGGACATCCTCGGATGAAGACCCGAGGCCCGAGGCGGACGTTGCGCCCGCCCTTCGTGCTTCCCTGGCACTGCCTCAGCCCGGACGAAGCGCAGGGTTTTTGTCCCATCCCGCCGACGGAGAATCCCTACTTGGGCGGAATGACCGCACGCACGCTTGGCAAGGCAGTTTCGCAAACGCGAGGATGCTCGATTCATGAGACCGCGCCCATGGCGATCACCTGGACGTTGCGCCGCCGGCCCGAAGACGAAAACGCTTGGCCGCTTCCGGACGACCGATTCAGGCTTGCGTCACTGGCGCAGCACGCAGAACCGAAGACCGCTTTTTGGGCTGTCGTCAAGTTGACTCGTGCCGTGGCCGAAGCAATCGAACTCCTGGACATGTTGAGCGAGCAGAAGCCGGATCTCCTCAGGCGCGTTGCGCGCGAAATGACCCACTGGCCCGTTTTGCTGTCGCCGAATCCCAAGCGCAACGCGGACCCGCTGGCCATCCTCCGGAAACTCGACGTGTCAGGCGCGCTCCCAACCGCCGAGGATGCGCACTCGAAAGCCTACGTCGCCGACACCGCCGCCCGGACCGCGCGCGCGTTGATTGACTATCTTCTCTTTCTTCGTGACAAGCGCCGCATCCCGCCGTTGCGCGTGGACGCACTAATCCGCGAGGCCCGCGCCTTGCCCGCACTCACGAAGGACACCGCCGCCGACTGGTGGCGAGTTGCCGAGGCTGTCTTGCTGGAAAGCTACGCGCAGCCCCTCGCCGTCCCCGAACTCCTCGAAATTGTCCCGCCCGCGCACCGGCGCTTTCCGAGCAGAGCCAAATCCTCCCTCCTTGCACGACTCCGCGAGCGCTTTCGATCAATCGCCAAGCCGTAGGGCAGAGACAGCACACCGACCGCGCAAGCGCCACCTCGCCGTGGCGCTTTTTGCTGCCCCCGAGTGACACAACTTGAGGCGCTTGCACGTGTCACTTTCGCTGTTGTCTTTTGTCGCCCAGAAATGACAGCGAACAAGAATAAAACGACGGATGCGGTAGTCGTGCCGCAGGTTGAAACGAGCAGCAAACCCGAGTTTTTGCGACTCCCCCATGCCGGGCAACGCTGCCCTTACACCGGCATGAGCCGGAGCGGGCTAAACTCGTTGATCTTGCCAGGACCCCTGAATGCTGGCCGCCCGCCGGTGCGGAGTTTCGTTTTGAGACAGAAGGGAGCACGCCATGGCGTGCGCTTGATCGACTACGAGAGCCTGGCCGCCTACATCCGGCAGCACGAGCAGCAACCCGCCACCGTCTAGCGCAACGAAACGGCCCGCGCCGCCGCCCAAGGTCAAGCGCGAGCCATTACTTTCGATGCACAGAATTTTACCCACCCGCCAAGCAAAAGCAAGGTCGGAGCGGCCCCCGGACGCCGCCCCGGACGCCGCCACCGAACGCGCAATCGTCGCCACGATTCTCGAATCGCCATCCGAGGCCCTGGCCCGGCCCGCGCTGGGCTGGCTTTGCGCTAACGCACCCCGGAGTTTCTGCGATGGGCTTTGCGCCCTGGCCGCAGCCGAGGTTCACCGGCAGGGACCCGAGGCGAACTTGATCAGCGTGATTCGCGCCCTCGAGGATCAAATCGACGAACAAGGGAAACGCTACTTGCTCGCCCTCGTCACCGAGGCGCTGCCGCTGGACTTGGCAGAGGCGGACGCCGCCCGACTCGTTGAATCGAGAAGGCCCGAGCAACTCGCCAAGGCGCTCAAAGAGGCCGCCGGGCAACTCGAATCCATCCCGAAGCGTTGGAAGCAAGTGATCGAGGTGACAACCGAGACGTTGCAGAGCTTGGCCGTTGAAGGCCCCCGGTCAGGCGCAATCGAGGCCATTCTGAC
>Ga0302241_1000358_pt1 | contig 43190 bp, 72 predicted proteins | sample AAG_UR_Arg_MG_FD_193532 | JGI IMG/M metagenome (GOLD analysis project Ga0302241, IMG submission 193532) | Enriched activated sludge microbial communities from anaerobic digester in WTTP, New Holstein, Wisconsin, United States - AAG_UR_Arg | ecosystem: Engineered > Bioreactor > Anaerobic >... | reverse complement strand
CTGTCGCCGGTTTGGTGTTTAGTGATATTCGTGCCACCAATTGTTATAAAACAGCAATCATGACAGATACCGTTCGTGGTCTGCTTATCAATAACTGCCTAATTGAAGATTGCAACAGCGGAATTGAATGTGTTGGTAATCAGCCCGATTATCTGACCAGAGACAGGGATTCCATCGTTATTTCGGATACTATATGTCATCGTGCCGGAATTACCCTGTGGACTGTCAATGATGTTACCATGAACAGCGTCTACATGGATTGCACCGGAGCACCAATGCAGTATGGCCTCATCATTCATAGCGCAATCCGGGTTATGATCAGTGCCAGCAAATTTTTGCACAATACGAATTTCAAGTATTCGACGTTCATTGATGCCAATACTTATATGGAAGATGGCCCCTGTGACGTATTCTTCAATAACTGTGATTTCGAAGGATCTTATGCATTCAGGATTCTTGGTGAAGCCAAAGTTACGATGCATGGCGGTCGTATATGGGGCCACAAATCTTGCGTATATATGGTAGGCGAAATTGTGGAAGGAGTAAAAAGTCCAGTTGCCTGTAAACTATATCTAATCGGTGTTGAGCTGTTGGCTCTTCAGCCAAATGACGAAGAACCGGACCCGACATTATTATTGGATGTCGCACCTGGTGGATATGTTGAAATGGATAGATGTTTCGCTTCTAAAACAGGATATGTCCAAATGGCTGAAGGCAGCAACTACTTCATCAGAGATTGCACTGGTGCGGGTTTGGAAGGGCATAATTCCCGGTGGAGGAAAGAAGACGGTACATATCTAGCTACCCCACCATCTACTTCGATCATAACTACACTAGTAGACCGTGCAGGTGCAATAGTCCTGGGTACTCCAATATGTTATCAGGTTGCGGGAGTCAAGTACATAGGCACAGTGAAAAATGTCACAATCAACACTATCACGATTTCCGGGCCGCCCATAACAGGTGATATCGAAGGCCTGTATCTTGGCGTACCTGAAATGATAAATCAGGTTGATTATTTAATTCCAGGCGCATTTGCATCTGCTATCAGCAATACGCTAATAAAAACGTTCAAGAAATCGCATAGTGTATGGAGAGGACCACCTGCATATTTGGTTGCAGTCGGTTGTATTGTTAACACCCTGGATAGTTCAGGTGCACAGCCGTATGTAAACGTAGCAATAAACGGTAACAAAGTCATAACAGGAAATGGTTTGCAGGTAGCATCGGTCGTGCAATCGACAACTATCAATATTGATCCTGCCAGATATAGAATTACCGCAGGCGATACTATCGAGATTACTACTACCAAAGGTACAATTGGAAATGCCTCTGACCTGACCATGTTCCTAACGTTTGTCTCGGAGTCCTGACAAGATTGAAATAAAATAAAGGCTGGTGAACATATTATGGATAGACCCAATATCAGATTACATGATTGGAAATGGCAGGAAAAGATAGGTGTCCGAGATAAGAAAACCCTCGACGGAGATCAGTCAGTCTATTTCAACCGACTCATGGATCTTGGTGATCCTATCGAACCTAAAGATGCAGCAACTAAAGAATATGTAGATAACCAGGAGGTACTTGTGCTAATTGGACCAAATGACAGTCTAATGGAACTGGACATCGATTCAATAGAATATGTAGGAGACTGAAAAAAAATATTTTTCCCGGTCTTCGGGCCGGGAGTTTTTTCTATCGGTTAAAGGGAACAACTTCTACTGTGCAGTTCGTACCATCTGCATCCTCGGTAGCCACGATTTTTGCATATGGAGCACCGCAAGGCCACATATCACTAAAGTTGTTCTGGCGTCAGTGTGGCTCCGCGACAAAGCGACCGCCGATATTCGAACCCGTATTCCAGCGATGGTTAGCCGCATAACGCGCCCGCGAACCGCAAGACGACGCACTATCCCAAGCGCCGCCGCCGAGCAGCTTCACATCGCCGTAAGTCCCTTGCTTGTAGAGGCTGCCCTTCGCTCCGGGGAGATCGTAGTATGCGAATGCCGGAGCGACATCGCCAGATGGATTGCTAGAAGTCACCGTTTCGGGATCGCCAGACACCACCACCTGATGTGTATGGTTCGCCGCCCCATCGAAACGATAGCTCTGAGTCCTGAGCCACTGCCACAATACCCCGCAGCAGTCCTCGCAGCCGATGTTGCTGACCATCCGTCTGCCAGCAGTGTCGAGATGTCCGCCAGTAGTGACTGGATCGTCTAATCCGGCGATGTTCGTCTCTTCGTTCGATCCGGCGGCGATGGCTTGGAATTCGTCGTCCTCCAGCATCCTGCAGCCTATGGCCGCGAAGTCGTCCACGAAACTCATCCAGTCTCGTGTATCTGAGATCGTGGCCCCGTTGGCAGAAACCGTGCTTGATCCCGTGCCGCTGGCCAGGTAGATGGCAACCCATATCTTAGGGCCTGTCAGGCTATCAAAATCTGTCTTCCCGGCCCAGACCATCCCCGCCTGGGCACCCGCAGATCTATGTAGCAGATCCCAGCAAGACCGAGGGATGATATCTCCTGCCAGGTAGCCTGTGAGGGGGTGGCCGGATATCGTGCCAACATCCGCGCATTCGCAATGGAAGCCCCCTATCTTGCGGCTGTCTGCTGCGGAGTAGCCAGCTGGATAGGTGGTTGCAGCGCTCAGAACCAGTACAGGAGAGAACCCGCTGCTCGGAAGGAGTGCATAGACGTAGAAGTCCTTGCCTGCACGGTTGGCCGCTACGGTATAGTCGGTGGGAGTCTGAGTATCCCAGACCCAAGACTCGTTCAGGTCCATCTCCAGGGCGGCTTCCCGCTCGTAGGCATGAGCACCGGCTCCACCAATGTTCACGAGCATATGGCTGGGGCTGACCAGGGTCCTCCTATTGGCCGCCGTGTCGCTGCCCTTGTTCTTCCACATCCGGTTGCGGTTGTAGTAGCCGTCCTGCCTGGCTGGAAGGCGATTCAGAAATCCCATGTTCAGCTCTCCAGGATGGCTAAGATAGCTGCAAGATCGGCTCTCATGAGGGCTATGTCTGCCTGCATTGTACCGAGAGTTGCTTCCGTGGCCAATGCCTGCGCAGTCAATTCCGCGTTGGTGAGTGGCCCGGTTACTGCAACTGACTCAGAATCAAGCGTTACCTTGATATCGGATGCTCTTAATTCGGTGTCGGTCAGCGGACCTGTTACTGCTACAGATTCCGAGTCTAGGGTGACCTTGACATCATCCGCGTCCGATGCAGGTACAATCGACAGAGACGCTGCCTTGAGCTGCTGCCCGATGGCCGGGAGCTTGCCATCGATACTTGCAGAAGCGGTGTTAATGTCTGCCAGGTCGCCAGCAGCAGTGTCCGGCAACTCTGTCAGGGAAACCGCCAGAGCCCCAGCTGATATTAGTGCTGCTAAGGCTTCTGTGGCAGTCTTGATATCGCCTGTTGTGGCTTCGGTCGCAATCAACCCGAGGGCGGTCAGGATCAGATCTTGTTTGGCTTCGGTGGACGGTTCGGCAATGATCTTATTTAGAATGTTTGTCAACGAGCTGTCTTTTGCCAACGACTGCGCAGATAATTGAGCATCTGTCAGAGGACCAGTTACTGCAATGGTTTCGGAATCCAGTGTGACCTTGATATCAGCCGTCTGCGAGGCCCCGCCATTGACATTAACCAGATTAGTTGTACCGGGAATGGCCTGGTCGATCTTGACTTTACCTATTACATTGTCTCCAACCGGCAATGCCTCACCAAACCGAATGTCACCGATATAGGTTGGATCTGCAATATCCGAAGCAGGCGTCACTGACAAGGAATTTGCTACGGGTTGCTGCCCAAGGTTGGCCGTCGGAAATGCATTGACATTCATAGAACCGACGGACGTCGATATATCAACCGGGACCTTGCCGTCGACCAATAGAGGAATTCTGCTATTAATAAGGATTTTGATATCCGCTAGGGTGTCCTCTGTTGGTGGGTTGATGTTGTGACTCGTAACTTCTACCACTTTAAATCACCATGAAAGGTAACTAAGTCATCTTGATAAATAAAGATTGCTGGAAAAAAAGAAGAAGGTTCGACTATCCCTTTTTCGGGGGCATGCATTTCAACTCAAACTCTTCTCCCAGTTCCAGGGTGTCCAAGATTTGTTCGGCCAGCTCTTCATCAGGGCCGGTGATGGTCAGAGTAGCCTTGTAACGACCCATGTCATTTTCGTATATGCCCTGGCACTTGACTTCGAAAGTGCGTTTGGTCGTGCCTGAAGACGTAAGACGGAGGGGTTTTGGACCGGCAACTACTGTTATGAGACGCATGCTCAGTCACCGACATAAGCCGCTAAATCGGTCTCTTTCGCTGGCATCCAGGCGCTGCATACTTTGGTCACTACTGGTATGGATACTGGATCTTTCATCCACTCTGGGTCACTCTTGATCTTCGGGCGGGTTTTAATTGATCCGGTGAATCTGTGGATTTTTACGTACGTGACCTTCTCTTTTTTGCGCATGACTACCTTCTTTTTTCCTATTTCCCGGAAGATAATGTCCCGCACTCCACGATTTGCAGCTTTTAATGCGGCCTGACGAGGTGCTCGCCCTGTGTATTTTCCGATCTCATCTCCATCCCAGCTAAGCAGAATAAAATTCCGCTTTTCTGCGCCTTCGACTTTTGCAGGCTGCTTTTTCGCAGCAACCTTCCTGGCTTTGCTGTTTTTCTTCTTCATTTATATCACCAATTTTATCGAGGGTCCATTCTTATCCACATTTACCTCGAATATCTTTTCTCCCCAGGCATGGCTTCGAAGTCTAAAAACTTGGAACGCTGCTTTGGAACCCTGCGGGGAATCCAATGACTTTTTGGACAATAATAGTGCTCCTGGAATAAAATTGCTCTTATCCCCAAATGGCATGCGATGATCGCCTTTTTCCTGGGACGAGGACTTGCCAAACTCTGATTGTGGCTGGTTTGTGACGAAAGCTATGGACTTGTTGAGATAGGTCCACTCCTTCAATACTCCCAACCACTTGATTATGTCCAGAAGCGCGCTCCCTCTATCGTGGGCGCTCATCGCCGAGAACTTCCTCAACACTGGCATACCAACGCTGTCCACAATAATGACATCGGCCTTGATTGCTGGTATGTTCTTGTCGAAGATTTCGTCAATCTCCTTGAGAACCGGGGTATAATGATAATTTACTCCCAGATTTCTCAACATTTCGACATCTGGAGGCGATATATTATTTTCCGTGTCTAAATAATATACTTTTCTACCAGCCTCAGCACACTGTTTGGCCAGCGCCACCATTCCCTGCGACTTCATTGTCCCGGTCTCTCCAAAGACCTCCATGAGATCCGGCCCGAAATGAGCAATGATCTGGTCAAAGATGCTTTCCTTCACAGGGGCCGACTTTGTTGGAGACGAAGCAGCAACCTTGGCCGGCGCGGTCTTGGCAACCGGAGAAGTAGGCTCTTTGACAGGCTGCCCGCCAAGGATTCGTATATAACCCGCTACCTCGGACAAAATCTCTCCGTTGGCAAGAACCTCGGCATCGCCAAACTCGCCTCTCAGAACTAAATGATCGAGGTTTTCCTCGACAACTTCAAGTCCCTGTTTACTGCCTCGAAGTTTCATTAGCTTGTATATCTCCGGGAGAACTTTGCCAGTTTTATCACACTCAGGCCGAAGATCCGGCAATTCTTCCTCTTCATCTTCGGTGGGAGCAGGAGGCTGTTCGACCGGGGCATCTGGTGGGTCATTCTGAGCTTTCTTAGCTCTTTCCGCATCTTCGGCGGCCTTCGTGCCTCTGGGAGCCCTTCTTGGTTTCGGAGGTTCCTCCTCTCCAGTCGGCAATTCTGTCTTTTCTGTTTTCGGAGGACGCCCGGCCTTCTTCTTTGGAGGTTCTGGTTCAGCAACTGGTTCGGAGGCCTTCTTATTGGCCTCTAGAGATGTTCTGAGATATCCCGAAAAGTGTCGCCGAATCTTTGACAAGCGCATTATTTGGTCATCATCCGTTTCATCAAGAGGTTCTACTCTCTTGAGATTCGCTTCCCCGCCCTTTTCCTCAAGGACAATTTCTCCATCATCCGTAACAAACTTAGCGGCGGTATCAGTAAATTCTACCGTGACACCAAACTCGTCGGAATACCTGGAGATTATATCGACTAAATCTTCTCTCATTGTGTTCCCTCATCCAATGCTTAAAAAAGAGACTTAAAAAGTTTTCGGCCATTTGACATAATTAGACCGTGGCTCAAAATACGAACATTCTGTAGGATTACACAGGCCGCCTCTCTTGCATCTGAAAACGCCACCATCTGCAACCTGGTTGTTACAGGCTTTTACCGGACGTTTCAGAACCTTTATATGGGGATCGATTTTCTGCGCGACGAGATCCCCTATTTCAGACCTTATCTCGCGCATGACCGTAACCGCAGCGGAATGCTTGCCAACTCTGATTCCAAGTGCAAGTACCTCCTGCTCGCGATCCGTCAAACCTTCACACAGCACCTTCGAAATGGATTGAGGAGATCCATCACATTTTGCGAATCTCCTCATCCTATCTTCGACATCTATTCCTGCGTCCATTGGCTCAGCCATTCCGCACTCATATTACAATGATTCGACACGTTTCTGAGAGACTTTACAGCATTACCGACAATTGTGGCCATAATGCCGCGCTGGACAAAAATACCTCGCACAATACCAAGTTTGGCCTCCGGAGGCAGGTCAGACCAAGCCGTCAGAATATCAACGAACTCTCTCGACTTGCCTGTGACCTCCATATATTCTCTTTTGATCTCATCGAATTCCTGCCGTGAGATCTTCAACGAGCGCATGATAGTGTTGTCCAAATTGAAGAAGTCACTGGCAAATTCCTTGAAATCCGAAAATACCTTGCCAGGAGTGACTTTTTCACCATCCACTGTAAGGATATCTGCCATCTTCAACATCTCCAAAGTAGACTGAGCATCTTCAACCATGGTCTGTTGTTCTTCCGGCGTCGTGGCGGTTCCTTTCATCAGCATTGAGATGATTGCTGATACGGTTGACGTTGATTGTTCGTTTAGCCTCAGTAAGTTTGCAATGGGCACTCCATCGTCAACCAAAGCAACTATTAATTTTTCGAAATCCATAAAAGTTCCCTCAAAAAAAACAATGGTGTTAATCTATCTACCTATTCCAGCAACGATTCTGTCAATTGCAGACTTCACAGCCTCCAATTGAATGCCGTCCGCGTTTTCATACAGTTCTCTGGCCAGCTTGTCAATCTCCTCAGCGGAGAGCTTTTTGTCCGCCAGCATATCGGCAATATCCTGAATAGCACCTCCTGTTTCGTATAGAAGTTCAATCATCTCGGCATACTTCTCATCAGTCACATTAGCGGTAGCGACTTGAAGGGCGCGGTTGATGCCCCTCCCAGCGATCTCTTCTATGATTCCCATGTTGATCACATGTTCAAACGTTTTCCCAGGGTAAATATCTTTCTACCCGAGATCGAAAACCTCGTCGTCGTCAAGCTTCTCAACAACGATGGCATACTCTCCCGGATAGTTGTTCTTAGCCTGTACCAACTTCTCAGCCTTTTTATACCCCATGTGAAAATTGGCTTCATCGAAGTCACCCACCTTGAAAGCTTTAAAAGGTGAGCATCGTTGACGAATTATTATTTTATCCATGATAAAAATCTCCCGGCTGCCGGGATGTCTGCCAGCGAGGAAGGAGGGCCGGCTGAATCATGACCGAAAACCTCGCCGTTAGCAGTCCCGGCAAACCTCCTCTAAGCATGCTTGTAATACGTTAAATACTCTTCGCGAGGTTGGATCACCCGACAGAACCAGTTGCCGAGCGGCTTCTTCTCGGAGAGAAGTCAACACCGTTTCCCAACCGTTTTCTGCGACCAATTGCTCAAAGCTTGGCATCGATTTTTACTGCCTCCACGAAATCGTAACATCCATCATCAGATTCACACTTGGTCCGCTGCTCGCAAAAAGGAGCATTAAGGCACTTGTCACATGCATCACTCATTTTATCACCGTTTAAATCTACAATGGCGTTCCCTCGATGAACATCATCGTCCCGCATAGCGGATATTTGCTCATTTCTGCAATCAGAGTTATCGATTCTAATTCTCTTTCGTGATCAAAGCACAGATCATTCTTGTCCAGGTATTCTCTTACTTGCATATATGCGCTGTCAGTTGAAGAGGCCACCACATACGATTCGTGATAATTTACATCCACGGAACTGTGCCCGCCCGTATCTTGACTTCATATAGTTTCATCTTTATCGCCTCAAATCCGAAAAATCTCAGGGTATTTCTTTGCAACCATTTTCCGCGACAAGCTGTTCAAAATCCAATGCTCCAGTGTTTTTCGTAGTCGGACCTCATCAGTTCTAATTCGGTCGTAATCCACCATAGATAGTTGTTCACGTCTGTTTTCCATCTCTCGTATTCTTTTTCGCGAAAGCTTGCTGTGTCCATTGCTGCATATGCGTCATATAATCGTGATTCTAGTTTGTCGTTTCTGCACCATTCCGATGGATATAGTGGACATAATATTGCACATTGTTCATATTGAGTCATATCGGTGTCTGCATTGTATTCTATTTCTATACATATTCCACACCATGTCCATGACAATGGACATCCGCTTAGTGCTGCTGAATATTTATTTAATGTTTGTTCCAATGCCTGTTCGGATAGTTCTGATAAACTTATTCTCTTAATCAACGTTACCACCCGCCGAAAATGATCTTACGGCCCTGTTCACATAAACGCGATGCCAAATTTTGCCTAATACCAATATCTTATGTTCAGGGTGCCTAATTGTTCCTCTGACATAAATATCTCCATCTTTTTGTCTGATTTCTGTTACTATGTGCGCATGACCTGTTCCGGCATTCGGAAAATATCGTGCCAGGTTATTTTGGTCTTTAATCGGGAATCTGTGAACCATTCTACCAGAGCTATCTTCGATCTGCCCCCATGATTCTATGTGTCTTCTCAGATGTTTGTCTGCAAGTTCTTTTGTTGCAAACCTCGCTTGATAAACATGTTGAACATTGTAATCATACCAACCCCATTCATACAATGGCTCCACTGGTGAAAGTTCTTTTGTTTGCATATTTGTCGGTTCGAAGAAAAATTCTCCTTGTCTGACATGCGGTGCGTCTCGGGCCAGATCTTCCGGAAACAGAGTATCAAACGCCTCATCAACCGAGGTTACATTCTCGGGCAATTCCACCAAAAAATATCCTCCTCGATCTTTGGCACCTGCATCAATTGATGACAAGTAGTGTTTACCTTCTATCTCGATTACGGCTGACCCCAGCCTGTGTTCATTGTACTCAATTATTTCTCCTGTTTTTGGATCTCGTCGAATTCGTGGAATGTATATGTCTGATGATCTGTCAACCATCTTGATAGCTGAGTACTCCGTTGTTACCTGGTTCAATGCCGAAAATGGGATTATCACATTTGGAGTCAAATGTCTGATGCACAACGATGTATGCCTTGATGTTGATGAACTATAAGTATCCCCGTTGATCAGATATTCGCCGGTATCTAGTCTCGTTGCTAGGATGAAATGATGCCCGTAGCTGTATAATTTTCGATTGTCATCATGAAAAATATGTTTGCTGTTTCCTCTTTCTTGACGCGCAAATGCGATTACTGCATCTTTGTTTGATAACATTTTTGTTCACCTCGTTTTACCAACTTGAGTAATATTCGAACTCCCAGCCTGTCGTGTCACTGTTTAGTATCTTGTCAATGACCTGTTTGGTTTCTTTTATATCGTTTAGATAGTATTCGTCATAATTCGTTGATCCAAAGAAGAATCCATTTGTCGTCGGCATCAATGATTCAATTTCTTCTGGATTTTCTATGACCATTCCATCTTCAAATTTTGGTATAAATTCTTTACCGTCCGTTGATATTTCCCCGATTTTCACTTGTCCTGGAATTTGTTTTGCGGTTGCTATTACCATATTACACAAATCTCGTAGTGCGATTAGTTCATCTTTTGAAACATAGTAATGACCGCAATCATCGTTTCCACTTTGTACGTTTTGCACGAACCAATTATGTATCGCGTTTGCTTTGCGCCAGTACATTGCTGTATATTCTATATATCGTGGTTTGTCCGAGAAAGGACACGGTACTGCATTTCTGATTGCATTAGCCAATTCGCTATCATCGTGCCAAACGAATTTTTTCGCAATTAAATACATATCAAGACCCATTTTCGTCACTCTCTTTTTCGTTGTTTTGCTTCTCATCGCGCTTGCTTTTCAATCGCTGTCCATATTCTCTCATCATCTTGCACTGACGATCGACATTTTCAGCAAGTTCCTCCATGGTGTACATAATACACTCTCCTTTTTTTATGCCAATTCGATTGTGTTCATTACTTTCAGTAAGATATCGGCCATCATCTCTTTATCAGCCGGATCTAGATCGTCTACCCATCTGCTTTTGCAACTATATGTTGCTACAAGTTCTCCGCTTGGTGCTCTGATTTTTGCGATTAGGTCTCCGACGTTTCCATAGTATTGTACTATGTAGACATATGTTCCGATCACTGCTCCAATATCTTCAGCTATTTCGTCTGCGTCGACGGTGCCGGTTCGATAATCGATCAATACTCTACTTGATGATACGTCGATGTCTACTTTGTATATGTCATTTGCACCGTCTTCTAATACATCTTCTCCTATCATTTCTATTTCGCTGTAGTCTGTTCCCGTGGTTATCCCGATTGCTGCGATCAGCAATAACATACCAAGTATTGTTTTCATCTTATTTCAACTCCTTTTCTTCCAAATCTTTTGTCCATTCTGCGATACTTACTTTCGACGGTACGTGCTGAAGAAATCCCAAAATAAAGTCCTTGTCATTGGAATGTTGCCCGAGCAACCTGGCTGTTTTGCTCCCGGTCCGCTCATCAACATAATCCAGATCAAAAGATACTGTAAATCGCATGCATCTCATGGGTCTGGGACCAAAAATGAGATGCGATGCTCGTAGTCTAAATTCTGCACCCAATTGCGAACTTCTGCGATCCTTTTTCTCAAAACATCTACATATTCCGGAGTTCCGAATTTTGCGTATTCAAATTCAAATGTTGCACGCATATCTCCCTTTTCAAACCAGGTGTTTCCGCCATTAAATATTCCTAGACCCCGCTCTCTATCAGTGTTTGTTAACAGTCTTGATGCAACGTACATAGGTGTTTCTTTACCATCAACGAGCACTAACTCATATTTGTGCCCGTCTTTAATTCCGTCTACCAATGTTATTTCCATTTTATCTCACCTCAACATTTCTTCAACTGCTATCTTTTTCCCGTTCCAGCTGATCCAGACCGGGTGAAAGTTGCCGATTTGTCGGCCATTGCCTACCCGGTATTGGATCTCTCCGCTCGTTCGGTCCCTGATAAAAACATCAATTTTTGTTCGGTCCCCCATTGCATTCAGGGTATAAACATCCCCAAACGCAACATCAAACTTGGCCCCATGATGCCAATTTGCGTTTCCTGGCGGAACTTTTCTAATTTTCATTGATAACACCTTGAAACCGGTATGGACCCCTGCGATTCTCAGCAATGCTTCTATCTGCTTGTGCCAGTTCCCCAGGGTTGTCAAATGACCTGTAGAATACGAAATTCGTTTTGATCGCCCCTAGATTCTTGGAAAGGTTGGCCCCCATTCTTATCGAGGTGTCCAGTCCCACCGTTAAACCGCCTTCAATCGGGATTATTATGTAGCAATGATCTCCAGGGCCGGGATCAGTTCGAACCACGATTTTAGGGTTATATCCGTGGTCCTTGAAGAACTGCCAATTGGCAGAGGCCATGTCCGCGCAATCAAAGACATCCTCCTCCCAGGGCTGGGTAAAATGATGAGAGTTGACCAGCTCTTCAACTTCCTCAAGATTGCCGGCAATGACTGTTGGTGTCAAACACAGCAATGCGATAACCCAAATGAATTTCATCTTAGCCCCACCATGCGTCGCATAACCCAGATCAAATGTGTGGTTTTGAAAGTGGTACACATATCGAATTCATTGCTCCAATATCTAAAATCCTTCTGACTATGCGCAAACGCTGTGCATTTGACTAATTCTTCTTCACTTATTGTAAAAGGTTTCACGACAATTCATCCCGTAAATACTGAATCTGCCACAATAGCTGCAATCTCGGATCGTTCTATAAATGAACCATTTGGACCAAACCCCACCGTGACGTTGCTATCATGGTTGTTTCTGATATTTTCAAGTTCATCTTTTGTGAGTTCATTTATAGTTATTTTAATGCCAGATTTCAAAACAACCAAATATCTCATTTTAAGCCCTCTCAATAGTTTTCATCTTCAACTCTCCTTTTCATTTCGTTTACCATTCCTATTTGCATCCTTACCGATGTTAGATAAAATTTTATTCTGTCTCTATCTGGATCGGCGAATAGGGCTTCGATCAGTAATATCACGTTTGTTTGTAAGTTTCTGATCCAATGTAAAATGTCTTGGTTAGTCTCGATTGCTAATTGTTCATCTATGAACTTCTTCAGATCGTTCATTTCTTGGATCAATTCGGGCATTTTGTCGTCTGGATATAGGGCCTTCCATGTCCTGTTATATACTTCATCAACAGTGATATATTTGTATGGAGCCTTTCCGTCTGGAAAAAAATCACTTGGTAGACAATATGTCATATATCCATTCTCTCCATCCGCATCTGCAAGATACACTGCATTTGGTGCACATGGTGAGCACAAAGGACCGAAAGTAACGTATGGCGACTTTGCGATGAATAGATCATTATCGATCAATTGTATTTTGTATCCATCGTGCTCATATATCCTCGAATCTTCACTTTCGTCCCAGTTTTCGAACATTTCTTCTGCGATTGATTCTTTTAATTTCTCGATTTCGGTTTCTTTATCCAATCCTCGTTCTTTTGCGAACTCTTTTATTGGTTCGAACAATTCGTCAATTTCAAGCTCGATTTCTTTTATTGCAAGGTTTTCCGAGTTATCATAAAATTCTTCATATGCAAAATATGGGTCCAGATCGTGTAATGATATTACTCCGTATCTGATACCTGTTTTCGGATCTGTGTTTGGTATCATGTTACCTCCCATTGCAATTCTTTGTCTGATAGCTTTGCATACTTTTCGAATGCTGTATCCAGTTCCAGCATGCTGAATCCGATGTTGGATAATCTTTTGCGGGTTTCGTTCAGTAGCTCTCTGTGATACCAGCCCATGTCTGGATCATCACTCTCGATTCCCCACGCTGATTCATATATTGAGGTGCTTAAGGATTCTTTGTTTATCCGTATTTCCAAGTCAATTTTTATGATGGCTCTCACGTAGTACCATTTATTGTCTAGCCAATCTTCGACGCGTTTTTTGTCTTCGTTTGCGTATCGGTATGCGTCTCGACGTTCTTTTCCCTTTAGATCGTGCCATTTTTGAATTGGTATTAACCAATGTTGACCAAGTTTTAATGCATTTGTTTCCCAGTGATCTGACAACTTTCCGTAGTCGTTTAACATGTAACTGTCATCATCAATTTCGTATTTTAAGAATATATCAACTATACGCAATTTTGCCTCTTTTTCCATGGCCGCCACCTCATTTATCGCGTTGTTGTATCGCTTTTTCGATCACCATTTACATTCTCTCCGGTTCCCTCAGCAAGGTTTCGTAAGCTTCTTTTCCCAAGAAATTTTTCAGGTTCAAAGACACAGCTTTCACATTGTGATATATTGTCTCAGCTCTTCTTGAATCAATATCATATCCCAACTCAATTGCCCAGTTTTCGAAGTTTTTTGAGTTTTCGTCGGGATAATACCTTAGCGGCTATTGTTTCATTCCTCCGTTTGTTCTTCATTCTCAATAAATGCTTCTTCTGCGCAAGATTCCGAACAGAATTTTCCGTAATCAGGATCTCCGTAGATTACGAAAAACTCTTTGTCATCTCTCGGTTTGCCACAGTGATCACATTTTGGCAATGATTCGTAGTGCTTCTCGATATCCTTTCTCAGTTCATCAATATCTTGAGGTTCGCCCTCTACCATGTCAAAATGGCCAAACGCAATCCCTATTTCCTCATCGGGGTGATCGGCCTGCAATGCCTCTCTGACCTTGATCGCTGCGTCCAAGGCTTCTCTTGGGTCGTCGTATTCTCCTTCACCTGGATAATCCGTGGCGAGCATATCCGAACCGGCGTAATCGATTCCTGGATATGCTATTTCCACTATATATCTACCAGAATAGAACTGATGTTGGCAATTTACGAAGTATGGCATTTTTTATCACCTGATTCTTATTTCAATCAATCCATACGCATACAAAGCCAGGTTCCTTAACACCATCTTGAATTTCTTCAGTCACTCTGGTTATTCGGCCAACTGTTAGACTTCCAGGTTCTCCTAGAATATCACTTAACAATGTGTTAACTTGTGCAATCAATTCTTCATCAGAGTCATCAATATTTCCTTCTACTATAATTGGTAGTTCGCCCATATTTATCTCCTCTAATTCTTTGCTGCGATTAATCCTATTCCCAGGTTTATTAATGATACTACAAGTATCAGGCCAGCGAATAGTACCTCTAGGCCATTTTCACTTGCGAAAACACCAATCGCCCCAATGAGTGTACCAGTTGCACCAATAAGGGCAATAAGGAACCCTATAAACCTTATTAACATATTTGTCATTTTATTCTCCTAAAATTCCTAGATAATCGGCAATCTTCTCCAGGTACGGCACGGTTCCTTTGCTTAATACGGCGGCAGTTCCTGGATTTTTGATATCCCTGTAGACGATTTTGGTTGTTGGCTGTGCGTTGGTCTCTTCGATTGTTTCAGTATTTTTCATATCGTTGTTCCTCCTTTATGTTGTCGATTGATGCTTCAACAAACTTAGTCAAAACCGGCTCTGCCCAGCTTGTAATATCCCATGTATCTGGCTCATATGTTATCTCTTCAACTGTTACAATCAGACCGTCAGTTAGGTTCAGTATCAGCGAAAGATATTCCGATGTTATTCTCAGTTCAGCAGATACAACTTTATTGCGATTTACTGAGCAATAATCACTATCCAATATACTGATCATCTCATTTATGATCTGGTCAACCAGGACTTCATCAATCTTTACAATTTGTTTCATGATAACCTCCATATCTACGTGCTTTTCCAGAGCAAATCGGACCCATCCCATCTTTAACGGATTCGGGATGAGTCAGTTTCCTGCCACAACAAACACAAGTTGTTATGCCGTCGCCTTTAGGTTTGAAAGCCTTGCAGGCTGGAGTTATTTTGCCATTTTCAATCAAAATCCTTCCCATTCCAACCACCATATACCAGACAATCTGACCATCTCAGGCCACCTCCTCGTAATCATCGCATCCACCCCGGTCGACCTGGCAATTACTCCAGGTCTGGAACCTGCCTAGCTCCGGATGGAGATGGCATCTGCTCATGCTCTGGCTATCCCCGCATGGTAGAGTATCTAGGTGTTTGCAGGTCATCTCAGGCCATCTCCTCGACCTCTTCATCGATCTCTTCTACCATCACCATTCCATCAACAACTGAACTTATTTCAACCCAGGTTGTCATCTCTCACCACCTCCTTGACCTCACCAAAATTCTGTGTCGTTTGGAAGTCGCTTGTATCCGTCTCTCAATCTTAATTCTGCTCTTGCTTGTCTTTCTGAGACTGGCTTATCAAATACAAGATCATTACAGTAAAGGCCCATTCCTGGCATCCTGAAGTGCCACAATCTCTTTTGCATTATCAACCCTCCTGAAAATCCTCATCATGAATCTTTGGATGATCGCAATTACACTTTTGAATTTCAGCGTACTCGGCCCCATAACGATGTTCATTTCTCCCCGGCCAGTCCGCTTCATCCAGCTCAACATAACCGCATTTCCGCAATTCCGTGGCTTTTACCCCATCACGGGGTAATTGAAAAACGTCTATCAGATCCCGGACTGCTTCGGAATATTTTTTGAAGCACGCCAGATGATCCGGGAGACATCCATGAGACCCACTCATGGCGATATAGTGGGGTTTATTCTTCTTCGTCGGCATGGTATTCTTCAACTCCTGATAATTTATAAAGGTCTTTCCAAAGTTTTTCACAACGCTCGCAGTGAGTGAGAGTCCACAGCTCGTCATCATGGCGTATATGCTCCGACCAAATTTCTTCAGAATCGCAGTATATGCAACGATTACCACCATTCTTTAGGTAATTAGCCTTTACATCTGTGCTTAACATTTCAATCATCCGCCGCATAATTTATGTCCTGGCCAAGCCTAAAGACTTGCTTTTCAAGGTATGGGATATTGCCGGAAATTCCGTAAATTGTGCCGTCTCGGGTTATAAAGATGGCTCCGATATCGTCATCAACAATTCCAAAATCGGCCAGAATTTGGGATACGTCTTGGCTGTCCGAGATGAACATCGCATCTCCTGGGATGTCTTTTACTTTCATCAGCAATCGCCTCGGTTCTTAACACGCTTTGCGTGCACCAATCTGCTTCATGCCTCTGCCTCCACGGAGATGCCTATCAGCTCTCCCGATTCTTCGTAATAGGTGATTCCGTCGCAGGTGGTTGTGGTCATTTAGGCCACAACCTTCGCACTGGGAAATGCTTCAACTATGGCCTCATCATAGGGTCCGGCCCAGAATGGGTTGTTTCCTGGAAGCGGGTTTTGAGGTGCGTTTACGTAGAATCTGAGCTTCTTGGCCTCTTTGAAGGCCCTGAGTTTGGTGAGAATGGCCTCATCAGGCTTGCCGCCTACGGTCTGAACCGCAATCATTGCTTTGCCCTTGTGTTCGTAGCGGACGATCAGCAATTTGCTGCTTGTCTTTTCGGCGGTGGGTTTGGGGGTTCTCGCTTTTTTGGTCTTGGGCTGTGTCTGGATGGGGGTCTGAGTCGCGGTGCTCGCAAATACAAGCATTGAGGTTAAGATGGCCTCATCATCTATTTTTTCGACAGTTTCAACTACCTTTTTTCTAAGTATGCTTATTTTGCTCATTTGGTATCACTCCTTTATTACTTTCCTGGAGAAAATCACACTCGGTTAACTCATCAGGGTAATTAGGGGTCAGTGGACGCACCCAAAGGTTAGGAGGCCAATGGAAAAAGTGTCGCCCACTGTTGACGGGTTGTGAAGGGAGTTCAGCAATCCCGCCAATAGCAGTGTCCGGAATCGAACCGGAATCAAACCTGCACTGCTGCATTTTGCCGGAGCCCTGAGTCTCCCCTAGACACAAGGCTCATCGTCGTTGTCTGTGCGTTGCCCATATCAGGCCCTTTCGCTGTCGGCTATTTGGGCATATGGGCTAGATCGGAAGTAAGGGCATTTTTGGCCTTTGGCGGCTACCCTATGGTTCAACCAGAATTTTGGTGAGATGGCGTCTCTAATTCTGGTTTACACTAGCCGCCGCATCCGGGCCAGTCAAATTCCCGGAATCGATCAGTTGAGCCGTATCAGAGTTTGGTCAGTCGGTTAGGCGAGAGGTTATCTTTTTCGTCGGCATTTGCTAGGGGATAGCAAACCGTGATCATTTTTTCCTCTCTCGGCTCGTCACTCTGGACTGATCCATTGCTCCGGCTGACTCTGAAGGGCTGGCCTGATCTTTGAACTTCTGGCTTTTAGGTGGAGCCAATGCCGTTTATCAAGTCTTCAACCTGATATTAAGCCTAATCTACGGAATTGAGACCGATTTGCGATTAGGACGGCTAACCATCGATTAACGTGGATTGATTGCTTTTGGCTTTTCGGGACTTCTGAGAAAATCGGGAGTAGGTTTGCCATCAAATGCCTGCTCCGTATTCCCTGCCTGGAAATTGCTCTGAATCACCTCGATTGATGCCTATTTGAGTTCATTGAGCCTATACATTGTGATATTGATTTTGACTAACCCCAAACCGCCCAGCAATGAAGATCTCATTTCCCCGGAATTCGGAGAGATCGCCGGTTTTGGCCTGCCTGCTCTATTTGGGATTTTGGTTTTGTGCTCCGGTGTTTGGTTATTCGCCTTCGCACAATACCTATCTTAGGCCTTGAGGATATAAAGCTTGCTGAACAACTATGCCCTACTGTGATCGATATGGTGATATCTTGTACGTTGATGTACATATTTGTACATTGGGAGGGGTGGTTGGAGCGGTCGATTTCCGCGATAATGTCGCTTGATATCGGTTTGATGTGGCGGGGTGGCGACGAAAGGCGGGAAAATCGGCAACCGGCGGCTGTATATATCATGTACGCACGCGTATATCTATATATAGGGGAGATATTGCTGCCTGTTATCGATTATATGGGATATATGCGGTCAATGGTGGCTACTGATAGCGATATATGGGTTATATGTGGAGTATATGTGATATGTTCGAAATTAAATAAAAATAAAAGAAATGAAACGAAAATTGATAAAATTAAATTAATTCAATTTACTATTATAGGACCGATCCTGATATAAAGCGACAAGGGGAGGGGCCGAACCCCAGTGCACAGAAATGGACATTGGCGGCGGGAGGTTGGCAATGGTGCTTGAAGATATGCATTGGGACCCGGAGATGTGCATTGATGTACGAATATGTACATTTTGGCGTTGGCAGTAATATAACCCTAGAAACGCCTCAACCCGCCTACGGAACTATTGACTCACCAATGTACATATCTAGCCGTCTTGGGTTATATGTGCAGCCTGATGGACATATCTGGACATGGCTGAAGACCCACATTCCGCCAGGCCTGGCCCGGACCCAATATCCAGCAGTTCGCCCATATCAAGGTCATATGACACCTAGCTTATCACTAGTGATCGATTTTGTACATTGATGACCCCACGGCGGTATCTTTAGACAAGACCAGGCATTGATGTACATTTTTGGGCATTGGGCCACAGGAGCAGACAGCAGGAGACAGAGAGTAGTAATAAGAGATTTTCAAGACCAGCAAGAGAGATAGATTCCAGAAGATAATAAACAAGAGACAGCAAGAGACAAGGACAGACAATAGCAGAGAGAGGGCGACGAATAGGCGCGCATTAGCGCGCCCTTCCCCTCCGGCGGAGGGGATTGAGGGGAGGGAGTAGTTAGTTGGTAGATAGGTTGCAGGTTGGAAACAGACTTAATATCAGGATCACTTAGACCTACCTAACAAAACCACTAACCGCACTTATATAACCTAATACCTATAACCTATACCATATATCTCATCACTATCTTACCAGCCACTATCTTAACACTATCTATCTACTATATCCAACTACCTATCTTACTTATCTATCTCTTACTCTCATCTATTATCTTATCCTTATCTTTACTCTATATCTATCCTATCTCCTCTCTATAATAGAAAATTGAATTATTTTCGAAAAATTTCAAAAATTTTCACAGTTATCGATTTTGAAAAATAAATATCAGTTGACATCATATCCACCGTAATCGATTTCTCACAAATCGCAACCAGTCGCGCACTTTGTTCATTATTCGACGTTCGTTGCCACCATTTCTATACTTCATCCTCAACTCCTCCCAATACAAATCAGTCTCGGCAACCTTCTTCTTTCTCCAAGCCAGATACTCTTCCTCTGTCATATCATCAGGTCCAAACACAAGAACCCCATTAATCACCTCGGAAATCACGACGTGAACCTCCCATCCTTCCATGCCCCAATATACCTCAGATAATCCTCAAGCTCAAGTATGCGCAGGTTAGTCACCTTTGCCAACTTAATAATCACGTCCTGGTCATCCATTTCCGGCAATTCGCCCGTTGGTGTCTCACAATAAATCGTCGGCCCGGCCAAATAAGGATACATCCTACAAATCAAAGGTCTACTCCGATATATCCGACATCCATTTTGATAAAACTCACATGGAGCCACATTCCGCAACGTCAACCTCTCATCATCATTTGGATGTCTCATGAAATGACGTTTAGCCGCAAGTCTCATCGAAATCCTAAACCTTCTTGCAATTCTAAGCGCATCCCTGGGATATATGTCAACAATTTTCGGTTCCTGGCAACATGTCCCACATCTCTTACACTCGAAAAAGATTTGTCTAATAGCACGCTCTTTCCAATTCATACCCCAACCTCCTTTCCACAAAACGGGCAATACGTCAACTCATAATAAGCCATGTCTCGACCAATCCACAACCTACCGTTGCGGCTTCTAACAACCAACGCATGAATCGCAGATTTCATAGTTTTGCAGCATATGCACATAACCAGGCCCGACGCACTCATAGTTTAAAAGTCATCTCCTCATCGTCGTATTTAGGTTCCTTAATGGCAAAGAAGTCCTGCATAAACGGACTTACCATGGGCTCGGAAAACCCCTTGCGAACCCTGTCTCGACCGCAAACGACCATGTTTATGATCCAGGTTCCACTGCCCCGTACCCTGCGTTCTTGCCCACAGACAAGATGGGTTTTAGGCCGCGTGCATACCCCAATCTTGCCCACAAGGTGCTCCATATAACTCGGCAATTCCCTATTCTCACTGTAGTCTCCAGCTATGATGGAGTTGCCGATGATCTGCCCCCCATCCACAGTCTTTTGGTCAGTACTGCTTTGCAAATTCGTCATGCTCATCTTCAGCATCGGAAAATCAAATTGAGGGACCTTACCAGAAGGAAGGCCCATAGACCAGTAGTTATTCATCAAATTCCTCCATTCTTAGCGCACCAGGCCATCATGAATGGTTGAAAATGACCAGGATGCCCTCTTATGTACATTGGCTCAACGTTTTCAAAGAGTTTCCAGCAATGTCTTGCTCATGATCTCGGAGCCATGCGGCTGCCTGTTCAATTTCCTAGCATATATGATCGCATGCACAAGCATCGCACCTTTTTCTGAACTCTTCTTCAGCTAGATCAACAGCAATCAAATCATAATTAACCATATTGTGATCCGAAAAAACCGCATCAAGTGATTCGTACCTGGCCTCGAACCAATTGTTGGCAAATACGTCAACTATCATCTTCGAGATTGTCGTGACCTCATATGTCAGTCGATAATGTTTAGTCAAAACTCCGAGAGCTATCTCACATCGGATAGCCATCGCAAGATTGTCGTTGAGGTATTTTATGAACGCATCAACCAGTTTGCAATACTCTACAAAAGCTTCTGGCGGACAAGGTAGCAAAAAGGGCACTCTGCAATACAGGGATCTCTCATGGCAGCCCTCCCAGAAGAAATGGCTTATGTATCCGTCGTAATATAGCATGTACAACTGATCAACAAGTCCTCTCAAATATTGGACTATCTGGTCTGCGGTTGATACCCTCGCATCGAAATACAGGTTCGGTGTTCCGTTGGCCAGGATATCGGCAACTACTAGGTCATTCAACATTGATCCTCTCCAAACATGTTAGCCCATGCTATTTTGAAAGATGCTGTATAATTTGGGTACTTTGCACGGTATATCTTTTCAACATCCTCGAAAGATTTTCCCGTGGCAATAGCTCTGTTTTCTTTCAGCCATCTTGTTCCATCGTTGATGGCCATGCGCATGCAAATATCACATGGTTGTCTATCTGTTGACATTCAATCACCAACTCCTTTCGGTTTCTTGAACTCTTCAATCTCTTCTGGAGTTAGAAACTCATGCCATTTGACAGGGGTTAATCTGACAAGATTGCCGTCTCTTTCGGACTTGATCCAACCATCCTTTTCCAAGCGGCAAACTGATTTGAATACCTCAACTATGGACCATCCTAACTCTTTTGACAGCTCACGGATACTTGATCCCGGTTTTTCGTTTATCTTCTTGTAGAGCCTGTAATCTATATCTGCTGACATGTTTAATCTCCTCCATTTTTTATCCGGTCTAACTCTGCGATTATTTGAGCACGTTCTGTCGGGTCGTCAGTGCGATCGAGTTCTGTGTAAAGCTTTGCCATTTTGACAGCAGGGTGACGACTTGGCTTTCGTAATGACGGCAATGATGGTACACCGAGTTTATTGATTTTTACGACCTTGATCACGTTGTCTTTTTTTAGGGCTTCCTTGATTGCGTCGTCCACCGTTTCGGCAATGATGATGCTTTTCTCGATGGTGATGGTTTTGACTTCGTATTGGACTAGGTAGCTGTTCATCTCATCCTCCGTGCCCATATACGCATCCATCGCCAGAAAAATCAATTGTCATGATCTCCGGTGGGTAGCGACTTGGCATAGATCTCCATTTTTTCAGGAGGCTACTGATATGGGACATTAGTTTTCGAAGGGCGTCTTCGTTCAATACCATCAATTCAGTGTGTTCTCGAATGTCTATGTCGACAAAGCTGCTTCGAATACATAGTACGTTGCAAGGGATGCTTTCATCCATGCAAATATGGTCACCTTTTAAATATTCTGGGCATGTTTTTAAGATTTCTTCCGTTGTCGGAAAACCAGAAATCCGGGTAACCATATACTTCTTTTTTCCCTGGTTATCTGATATTATTTCTATTACGATTTTTGGGGCCATGTTTTTTCACCGTTTTTTAGATGCTTTGTCTAATGCTTCAATGCGTTTGATGTGTTCCTTTATACTTGAAATGGTCTCGGTGGCTTTCCGTAAGTCTGCCTCTTCCTTGTCCAGCAACCACTGCTTTGCTTCCTCAAATGTGTCGAATATAGATCTGTCATCGGAAATCTTTTTATATTTTCGTCCATTGCTATCCGTAACATAGTGATCTGTTTCTGATATGATGTCGATAATTCTAACATCTCGAAATGCACGCCATGCGATGTATTTGTATTTCATTTCTTCAATACTCCTTTTTCGAGTTTTAGGTTTAGATCGGATATGACCGAGTTCTGGAAATTGGTGAAATAGTCTTGACTTGTGTGGTCTCCTCTGAGCAGTCTAATGGAAAAGCCCATGTCGATTATGGGTGAAAATGGGTCGATTATGGGAGGGTCTGATTCGTGGACTACATAGCGTATCTCAGTAACGTTGGGATCGAGTCTTTCGAGGTTCTGGACTACATTATCAAATGCCTTGTTATCTCCTGTGTAGGAGTTATATAGCCAGCTTTCCAGGGATGTTTTGATGTCGAGGAAGATTCTGTCGAAACCTTCCGGAATGGGTCTGCAACCTGAGGTTTCCAGGCCGACTTTAAGATCAAGGGCGTGACCCCAGATCAGCAATTCAAGGCATACTTCTGGTTGCATGACAGGTTCACCGCCTGAGATGACCAGGGCCGATACGTAACGTCGGGCGGCTAGGATTTCTTGGGCTATGTCGTTGAAATCTACAAGACGTTCGCCGGTGCGTATTTTTTCGTTATGACAGTGAGGACAGGACATGGGACAACCTCTGAGAAAGACTACGTAGGAAGCGTGCCCCGGCCAGTCGATAGTGGACAGTTCATGACGACCGGCATAGTTCACCTGCAATCCTCTTCCCCCAGTTCTACATCCTCCGGAGATAGGCGGCCAGTCGTAATCAGATATGAGGTTACGGTTGGTGGTATTACCTCTCCTTTGAAGAACGTGATTTCTAACCGGTTCTTCACTTTAGCACTCAATGGCATAGAAGATGGTAAGTGGGACACATATTTAAGGCTTTTCATAGGATGCAAAAGAGTTATACAGGAGGGACATAGAGAAGACTTTATGCAAGACCCAGTTGTTATTGACATCGAGACAATACCGGGCACTGCGCAGCAGATTAAAACGTATAAAGATGTGAAGTGCGCACGGTGCGATCATAATCCAGCAGATCATCCGAAGCAGAAAAAGGATTATTGTGCAGAATGTGATGAGCAGGCTGCCCTTAGATGGCATACATCGCAGACTATTTGCATTACGGCTAAGCCGGTGGATATGGACGTGGTATGTTTCTGCGAAAGGGATGAGGTCAAGGTCCTGGAGGAGGCCTATGAGTATTTGAATGAGATTAGGCCGTCAAAGTGGATTGGCTTCAATATCAAGGATTTTGATTTGATTCATTTGAAGATGAGGGGTATGGTTAATGATATTCCTTTCATCAATATATTGCCGGTTGGAAAATATGATAAAAGATTGTATGATGTTTATGATGTACTGGTGGAGGGGAAGTGGAATAAGCAGCAATCGGCTACTTTGGAGATGTTTGCGGCAATGCTCGGGTTCAAAGAGCTGTTATATGGGAGTGGTCGGGATGTTCCTGGGTGGTTTGAAAAAGGAGAAATGGATGAGATCAGGAAGCACAATATTGGAGATGTTTTGGCCACCGAGCAGCTATATTTGAGGATTTGTGATGCGGAAACAAGGTATAAAAATAAGGGCAGAAAAATAGATGAGGAAGAGGTGTTTAAACTCTAACCTGATGCACTGGAATCCGGGACATTCGCAGGCGGATTAGTATTGGCCGGTGTTCCGGGTTCGTTGTTTGGTTGCTCTGATGCTGGAGATACAGGGTGGTTGAAAATAATCTTGCAAACCGGGGTGTCTGGATGTTCTACACAGTATTTTCTTGCCTCTGCGGTGCGTTTGAGTATCTCTTCGCGATTTGCAAAAGGCGTTGGAGTTGGGGTCTGCTTAACAAATTCACAAAGCTCTGGGCTGTCGTTACAGATCTTGTCACGGATTTCCTGTATGTGATCTGTAGCGTGTTTGACGACGGGGGTTAGTTTGGTAACTGGAAGTGTTTTTACAGGCCTATCACCTATCTTACAAAGTTCAGAGTCGGGGTGATCTTCGCAATACTTACGCTGCAATTTCTTTGCAGCAATTGGGAGTCCACGCTCGTTAATGGGATAGGGCTTGCAAGCTTCTGGATTTTCTGCGCAAATTTTGTCTCGGATTTCCTGTATGTGATCTGTAGCGTGTTTGACGACGGGGGTTGGTTTGGTAACTGGAAGTGTTGGTATGGAATTTATAACTGGCTTCACTATGTTTTTAACTTTCGAACGAATTTTTGCAATCGTTTCGGTAGGTGTCTGGATAGTAAGCTTACAAATTGGATCATTGGGCCGATCTGCGCAAATTTTGTCTCGGATAGTCTGCATGGCAGCTGCAGGAGAGTTGGAAGCCGGTGTTGAATATGTTGGAATTGCAACGCATGTACCGGCAATTGAGATCTGGCCTGCCGGGCATCCGGTGACAGGAGATATGTTTCCTCCGCGATATGATGTAAATGGTGGCCTCTGAGTTGATGTTTTTGGAGTTGCAGCAGGTGCCGGGGTATTGACTTTGACGGCACGAGCTAAATTTGAGGGTCTAATCGAGACCGATGGACCGAAAGAGGTTGTACGACTCATTTGACATCACCAGATTCTATCATCATGATTTCTGTCATGTGGTATATATTTGGTCCTGCCTGATAATAAACATATCGGTTAGATGACAAGGGTTTCTTTCTTCAATCCTTGAATATTTCCAACCCGCAATTCGATGCCATAATTAGATATGATGTTCCTGGAATTGTCGCTAAGGCTGTTGTTGGTAGCATTGTTGACCTGAATTACTTTGACCTTCTTGTTCGCTATTGCAAGAACATCGTTGAAACTGGGTCGAAATGATACGATGACAGCTTCTGTTTTGATCTTGGGAATGTCAGATGGAGTTGAGATTATCGTGGCTTTCATGGTGACTTAAGAAGAGTTCAACATATTTAAATTTAGAGGTGTGAGAGGATCGGGTTAGGAGAGATACCCGATCCTGCATTTGGTGCGATATGTCCAGACAAGGACAGTGATATACTGGGGTTTTGGGGCATTTCAGCTTTTTGGTTAACCGATATACGATGAATAGTATTACTGGATGATACGAGATTGGGGAAATCTGCAATCATGAGAGAGGAAAACATGACAAATCGTGATAGATTTTTTTGGGATTTCTGGGGATGATGTAACCAAAGTGACCAAAAAGGGTGTTTTCGGGTAACATCCATGTAACATAAAATCGATAATAGGAGAGCAATGTTACCTTGTTTCACCTGTTTCACGTCAAACTATACAGAGATATATGGGGGTAAAAGTTGTGTAGAATCATGATAGATTATCATTGAGATATATTAGTGTTATTATACTACTATATTGATATTAAACTACCTTTGAGAGAGAAGATAGACGCACTAGAGAGTTAAGTTACATACATATATATATGTATGTAATTAAGTGTAACACATGTAACAGTGTAACAGTATCTCTATAGCTATCGGTTTTTACGTTTCACCACTGTTACTCCTGTTACGTATTTTTACAATATTTACCATAAAATCAAATGCAGTAGACCATAGGGTAAAAATAGGGAAAAAAACAGATATCGGCAAGTCGGGTATCTAAGGGATACGAATTGCCTGATATATCTTTTCTTCAAGAAGGTTTTCTGTCCTTTCTGGTGTAGGGTGGCTTAGATCTATCATACCATGAACGCTATCATCAAGCAGTACTCCTTCATTAAACACCAGCACGCGGGTGGTCTTGTTCCCACGACGTTTTGTCTTTACTCTCTTGCCATCAGTTCCAACCGTGATGTAGCCTCCCTCGTGAAGCTGTCTATATAACGACGTAGAAGAGATTGACTGGGCTTGAGGGCCTAACACCCGCCGGACCGCATCTCGGGCCAATACGGGTAGTACAGCAATCTTCCCAACGTCGCAGTCGTTTTCGCCTAGCCTCCATCCTATGATGTTTAGCTCACTCTCGTTTTGAACTGGTCTATCCAGAATAGTGCACTTGCCGGACGATATCAACTCTCGCAGTGTTTCAACAAACTGTACTGCTTCGGTAGCTTTTTCTGTTGCAATTGAAGTTTCCACGAGCAATGCGGTAAGACCTTTTTCAAAATCTTTTGTGTATTTTTTAATCACGGGTCTCAGCGGAGACTCCAGCAACAGCTCCCATATGAGCCTTAGAATCGAGATTGTTGTCCCTACCCGGCCAGAGTTAATGCATCCAGCCTCGCTGGCCAGGTTCACGATAGTTGATCTACTTCCTACCCATTTTCCCATATCTATATCAATACCAGATATGTAATTACACCAGATTCTCCCAATTGCAGGTAGGTTTTTATTTATTTCCTGTAATTTAGTCAAGTTGGTTTTATTTGGCTCGGTAGACCATTCAACTGGAATAAGTCTGGCCATGGTTGAAGCCTCTTCCGGCAAGTCTTCACCTGTAACAATGAGGGTCGTTGCATATTCTTTGCTATCTTGCAGGTGTGCATTTCGATTTGCTCTTTCTCTTTCACGACCTTCGAGAAGTACATGAACCAACGACACGAATTTGGCGGGTCCGTCTTTTTGAGTACCTTTGTAGTTATCGATTCCAGTCGGCAAACATCCGAAGGACGTTGCAATTATCTGAGCTGCGGTGATGGTTGCTCCTTCACCCCACCGAAGCAATGACTCTTCACGCAGGAAACCTGCTCCATAGACAGCCATGGCATGTTTCAAGGCTTCTGTCTTTAACCCTCGCCCGGTAGTGCCGATCAATGCTATTCCAAAGCGATCTCCTGGAAACCATCTTGCGCACACTGGCGACGCGAAACTGGTTGTGAGCAGGATTGCTGCTTTGTCTGGTGGCCATGTCTTGAAGATCAATTCCAGGGCAGACATGCCGAGTTGTTCATTGCCGGTTGATAGATCCGCTGGGACCCTTCGCGATAGGTTAAACTTAAAACCAGTATCATCCAACCCAGGTATCGCAAGCCGGTCATTCACCCACATTGGCGCGTCTACTGATATCAGTTTTTTAACATCTATGGTCAGGTCTTGGATCATCTCAGCGCAGAGATCGCGAATTTTGTTTCTCGCGCCGAAATGAGACATCAAAATGCCGCGCAGCTTTCTTTTATCTGCAAAATCACGACCAGAAACAGTACATCTAAACCTATGGCCATCATTGCTGCCAGCTCCTTCAAGGGTAAACGTCGCCTCTCCACTTTCGTCCCTGGTTTCCTCTGTTATGACACAATATCCATCACAGACTATTGCTTTTACTGGTTTGTCCTCCTTGCCTTTTTTCAGGACTTTTTGATAGGTTCTTAGATCAGAATCAACACCCGGCATGCCGAAAGGTAGGTCGTCTGACCATCTTCGGACGTTTTCTGGTATAATTGGTGCAATGTCGTCGTCCATCTTTTTCACAACCACTGGTTCTTGTCGATCCGGGATATTGAATCCGCGCTCTTTCGCGATGTTAATCACTTGGGCAAGTTGCTGTCCATTTAGGCATCCATGTCCCGCCGCTTTGCAGGTAATGATCCCCTCTTCAACTGCCAACCATTCGAGTGGGCCGCCACCGCTTTTATGCCTAAAACAATGCCAACAATTTTTTGATGTGTTGACTGAAAAGTTTTTTCCATGTTTAGAATCATGCTTAGGATGACTCCCGAACACCTCGGAGCCTTTCCTTTCTTTGATCCTTAGTGGCCATGCAACTTGATCTATCGGAATGAGATTGCCGATTGAAGATCCACCGTGCGGTGTTTTGCATTTTTTGGATGTCCGTGGATCTTCTTTTTTCACGAATGGCTTGATCAGTTCTAGTAGAAAGTCTTTATCTACGGTAGCAATAGGAACATCTGCAATCACTTTATAATAATTACCATTAGGATGTAACGATCCTGGGCCAACGACCTGCTCACCAAGCGCCTGTATCTCCCCCAAATGCAGGGGATCTCCATCGAGGTCCTTCAACTCAGGGTCTTCGAGTACCATTTTATCTTTGAAACCCCTGCATAGCAGATAAAAATGCTTTCCTCCGCGTCCTGTTTCCACCGTAAAAGTTTCTGGTATCTGATTTATGATATTTAATTCTTCCAATCTTGGCAGGTCGTCCACATCGAAGACGATTAAATGACCTATTCCAGTGACAACGCCGTAATTATGTCCTTCAGCAAGATATCCGGCCATTACAGGATGCTTATAATCGTAATTTGCGTCGGTCGTCCATTTGTAACCTATGGGCTTCTTGGTACCGTTTAGAATCGGGACAAACCTAAATCCTTCTTTCCGTAGCTGCGGAGGTATTTTATTCAACGCTCTTTCAAACGCTGGGTCTATTCAGATCCCTCCGAAACGCTTATAAGTAATCAATGACTTCTTCATGCTTGATCACTTGTGACCGGGGTTTATCGCTTGACTCCGGCCAACTCTCCGGGATACTCTCTTATTATGAGCCCGGATGCCATCGATGAGCATTCTACGGATTACTTCACCGGCTACTTTGTCTTCTGCCTGCGCTATGTCTTGTATTATCTGGTGCGTCGCGCTATCGCACCGAACGCATATGGTTTTCTCTAATTTGTTGCGCATAACCAATGGGTTGTATTTTGGAGTATATTAAGTTTGCGCGTGTAATACATTTTCACAACCGGTGATTCACCAACATGCTTATATACTATGCTATATTTGTAATATGATATCACAACGAGGTGAACATATGAAGACCAAGAATGTAAAAGTGTTTGACCAGGATGACATAGACTTCATGACGTGCCTCCAGGACATCGGTGTTGAAAGACGGCAAGCCGCAGTTTTAGCCTTTTTCAGGGTTGAAGAGGTAGGAACTTCTAGGGATATTGAAGTTACCGCGATGATTCGGCAACCGGAGGTCAGCATTGCCATAAGTACGCTGAGGAAACTTGGATTCATCAATGCAGAACAGCTCGTAGTTCCTGGTAAGAAAGGACAATATAACAACGAATATTCTTTGGCCGTCCCGTTATCAGACATAATAGACCACTTCTGGCAAATAAAGCTGAAGGAATGGGGAGATATGATGGATAACTACAAGAAGCTGTCCGAGTATGAAATTCGTCCTTTCTCCGGTTAAAAAACCCAACTGCAACTACATGGTCAAGCAGACTAAGCGAGCCATACTACTGGTTTTGATGGACGACGGGGCCCAGGTTCCGTACTGGGTTCCAAAATCCCAGGCCACCCTGAAGAAACGAGATGTTATCAGGATCATAGATAAGAAACCTGTAGTTGTTGATCAGGTATATGAGGTTGTAATCACGGATTGGTGGTGGAGCAAAAGAGAACCGGCAAAACCGATGGGATGCTGCTGAAATGACTAAACAGTTTTTTATTTTATTTTTGCTCGTAAGCCTGTCTTGTGGATCATTAGATTCAGATCTAGCGAGCATACCTATTTTTCCGTATATCGAAAACGAATGGGATTGCAGCGAGATGTCTTTTTTTGCTCAGCACGAATTGGAGGAAATGGGATATAATGCCCAGGTTGCTGTCTGCAATACCTATCCGAGACATGCTTGGGTTCTGGTTGTTACCGAGAAGAGAGTGATTGCAGTAGAAGCCACAACCATGGAGATTATACCGTTTAGACCTGATTTTAGCCAGGTTTTCCGAAATTCTACAGATGCCATGAGACAGGGTATTCCGTATTTCGAGGTCGATTGGTGGAATAATATGGAAATTGATGAACGGGATGCCTGGTTGTTGCGGAGACCGGGATACCCAGTGCCGATAGATCTCCGCCAGACCTGATTTTTTTCTTGATGCAACTTTTATATATACTGGGTTTCTAGTTATAGTCCATGTCAAAAAATGCGGTCAGGTTCAAGTATTTGAAGCTGTGTATCCGCATATCCCGAGGAACGTTATGACAGACAATACTTTAGAATCTATGAAAGGGCCGATAGTCGTCGTTGCCCTTATCGTTGTGTTCGGCCTGGCCATCGCATTTGGCCAGAATATGTCCGATGCTGCAAAGCTTGTTGGTTTCGCGATCGTGGGATTGGTCTCGGTAGGATACATCACCACTCACCAGCAGAAATCCTTGATCGAAGCCCAAAAAAACATCCAGCCTCTTGTTGCAGAGGTGATAACAGATATCAAGGGAATGGAACCAGAAGCACGAGTAATCGTATCGAAACTTGAGAAGGGAAAGAAACCAACTGCGCAGAACATTGCAGATCTCTATCCCGATATTGAAGAACTCATAGGCGATCTCCAGCAATTGGTTCCCGCTGCGCAGAAATCTATCGACGGGGTGGAAAGTAAATGATAATCGAAATTTTAGTACTAATATTCTTCCTTGGAGCTTCACTTTACCTGGCTTATCAGTTCCGGACTTGTGGCTACCAGATGGCAGATCTCAGGGGATCTAATGTGTCACTTGTCGTTGATCTGGAAAAAACCCGCAACGAGAACAAACGCCTTTTGGCTGAGCTTCAGAAGACACGGGACGATTTGACGCTTACCAGAGAGGAATTGGAAAAGACCAGAGCAGCGTTGAATTCTTGTACGGATGCTATTAATGGTAATCCGTGATTGCGTTTTGCCCACGAGGAGGCAACGATGACTAAACTATTTACTCCGGAAGACATACGAAAGTATTTTTATGCTTCATGCCTCCTTGCGGGGCTTGCTTTAATTGCGATATTCTACATCGTTGGCACCGGCGGATCAGGAAACGTGTTGGACACATCCATCGTGGGTACTGGTACTGGTAGTATCCGACACGATTCCGAACACAGCGCCGACTTGGCTATGGCCGAAAATGCTTCTATCATCTATGATTATTCTCGGTCATGGGATGACAATGATAATATCGAAGTGGCCAAAAGTCAGTTTGTTGTGACTTCTGCGAACGGAGGATACAAAACGCAGTATTTGGTCAAGGGTTCGAGAGCTGGTCATAAAGTAGAGTATAGGGCCACCAAGATAGCTGGCAATGCCTCGTTTGCTTCAGAGATTTCCATGTCAGCCACCGAAGCAGGCGATGAGAGCCTAGATTCCATGTTCTGGTTAGATACCAGAGACGGATTAGCAACCATCCGTGGCCGTGTTTATAACTACGATGGCAGAAGGCCAGCTACTATCGAGGAAATTGATCAGGTTGGTAGATATTTGCTGAATACTCACCTCAATGTCAGCAAAGAGCCCATAGTACCTGAAAGCTGGCTCGGGTCGTGCGAAGAACTCAATCGTGACATGATCCTCGATCCGACAGTACCGGATGGGTTATATATCTTGCCAGCCAACGATAGCAAGTACAATTACACCCTGGTTGATGGCAAGATAATTCGGGGCTTGAACATCTCCCAGGGCGAGCCTGTCTTGGAGGTAGTATCCGAGAATGGGACCCAATCCGAAAACGCAGCACCGGCGGCCCGAAAAGAGAGGGCCGCCAAATAAACAATCTTCTGACCGAAAAGGTTATACCTGCTTAATACCTAGAATAAGTATCCTCGGAGGATAAAAAATGAGACAGATATATCTGTTGGTCGCGATTTTCGCGATATTTGGTATCGTAGGAGGCTCTGCCCTTGCCGCAGAGCTGAAGAACACTGTTACCGTCACTGGTAATGATTCTACTGGTGGGATGGTAAGCAACCAGTCTGCCGCGTCCATCGTAGTCAATGAGACGGCATCCGGCGCTTTCCTGAAGGATGTTGAGAAGAAGACCTACAAGCCAGGTGAGATGGCAAATTACACTTTCAGGCTATCTAATACCGGAACTGCAAAGCTCTCTGGTATCAAGGTAGTTGACGACCTGCTCGGGCCTATAAACATGGATGTATCCGAGATAGGTCCTGGCGAGTATGCTGAAGGAACTGCTCAGATGCCAGTCACTGAAGCTATGCTCCCTGGTCCTATTATCAACTATGCGGTTGCTACCATGAATGGGGCAGGTCAGACCATCACCCTCAATGCTAGCGCAGCGTTCGAGATCGAGGCCATTCCTGACATCAAGATCACCAAACTCACTGACGTAAGCTCTGTTGGTGTTGGGAAGGAAGTAGTCTACACATTCACCATCGAGAACGTTGGTAGCCGGACTCTCTATGATATCAAGGCAATAGATGACAAGCTTGGCGAGCTGGAATTGCCGCAGACTACACTAGCACCCGGAGAGGTCATCACTGTCACAAAAAACCACGTAGTGACGGTTGAGGACATCGAGGCCTAGAGCATGTACGAGCTAGAAGCCCTGGGTGCCACGCTGGGCTTCTGGATCATGCTATTTTTATTTATCTACATTTTTTGGCCAAGGCGATGACTACCGATTTCCAGAAAATCCTGGCTGTACTTGTCAGCGTGGTGTCAGTCCTTGCCGGGTAGTGACGATAGCCAGCTATCTATCAGGCGAGGACGTATACCCCCCTCCATCGTTGACTACGCAACCGTCCGAACCGCAACCTATCATCATTCATGCCAGGGCTGTTTTTATGGATGATGATAAAATATATATCATAGATTATAATAACACTTTAATTGCGTGGAATGAATCTTTGGATGTAGTTCAGATCTAATTCTTCTTTTTTTCCAGCAATCTTTATTTATCAATACTGCATAGTTACTCTTCATGGTCCGAGTTGTAATTCATCCTGTGAATTTGGCGACCGAAGCCACCGCCGGAGATATCAAGACCGCCGTCAAAGCCCTGGCCGATGCCACTCCCGATACTGCCTCGGGTGATCTTGCCAGTATGTCGGCTGACATCGCCCTCATGAAAGCTGATCTCGCAGATGTTGAAACGTTGCTTCGGACAACTGGTATAAAGTTGCTGCCACTCGATTCTTCGTTAGATTCAATAGACGTAGACAAGATGACTAAGGGCGCAATAACAACCGCTCACAGTGCGATTACAGATACGGCCACTAGCGCAGAAATCGATTGCCGAGGATTTAATTCGTTGCTGGTGCATTTTGTCAGTGACGCGAACGACAAGACTTGGACGATCAGCGTTCTGGGCGCGATGGGCAGCGGGCTGACGTTCGTGCCGTTGCTTGATAAGGCAACTGGTCTGGCAGCAAGCGAAATCACTACCGATATCAGCGGCTTCTTTGTAATCTCTAATATCCCTGATTACATCAAGATCGTAGCAACTAAGACTGATGATGGCGCGACGGTGACCTGCAAGGTTCAGCCGTTCAATTCGTGAGGCGGAAATGACGACAAGATCAGCATCGATGACCAGATAGCGGCACTGAGAAAACAGATCACCGCTCTGTCGAAGGCTGCCAAAGTTCCTCTCGACAAGGACTTTCAGGCATTGGATGAATTGGTGGCATCCGAGAAAGCCAAGAAGGAAAAGAAAGCCGAGCCCGCCAAGTCCACGAAGAAGACGGCCAAAAAATCTAAATGAGGTAATTTCGTGAAAATAGATCCTACCAAAGTGTGGTGGCTCATCATCGTTCTCCTGCCGCTGGTGCAGGCCGGGGCTGGCATTCTGTCTGAGTCTTTCTCAGGCCAGGGCTAGGTACACTTTCCTTTTTACGTCAACTTTTTTTTTTACGAAAACATATAAGTATCCTGATGAACGTCTTCCATCTTGGAGGATACAAATATGGCATTTATACCCCTCGGAGAGACCGCTAATGCTGGTCTCGTGATGTCCGGGTACGGCAAGCCGTACCTGAAGAGAGCAAGCTATGCGAAAGGATATAATCCTGAACATCTGAAGGCATACCAGGCTGCTTTTTCTACCGCTTCCAAGGAGTGCTCTGCTGCAACTCGCGGAATGACCGGTATGGAAAGGGCTAAGGCTAAGTCTGCCTGCATGTCTGGTGCTCTGAAGAGGTAGGGATCTTATCCCTCCTTCTTCTCAAAATCTCTGAGTCTTTTTTGTCCCTTTGTTTCAGACGCTATTTTTGATCTGCCATATATGGTCCGCAACGTTTCCAACATACGTTTAGTCCTTTCGAGCGATGTAGCCCCCTCTTTTATCATGTTATTTCCTCCACACTATTGCGTCTCGGAACCACGGTTCCAATAGATTCTTGTTCTGCGAATAAAAAAACCCGAAGTTTGAGTCCAGAATATATGTCTTGCTGAAATCATCAGGGTCTCTGGTTGTTCTCCCAGCTGCTTGTTGGATTGCTACAGCTGTTGTCAATCTATACCACTTGTCGATGTTTAACTCTGCCTTGTCAGTTTCATTTCTTTTGATAACCCATTCATCACCAAGTGATGGATATGGAACCTTCGCGATGATGTTTCGTTGGAAGTTTTCTCCTTTCAGGTTGATTCCCTCAGCGTAGTTCACTGATAGGAAAATACATTCCTTGGATCTCATGAATTGCCGGAGAGCATCCTCGCGATGTCCGGGGGTTTGCTGTAGAACCTTCGGGTGCCTCATGTTGTCCTTCAATTTTTGTGCAATGCCATATGAGTGGCAATGCACTATGGTTTGTCTCGGGTATTCCCTGTGTATCTCCAATATACGCCGCGCCATATTTGGCACGGTGTTATCTATATTGCTTCGACTCATCTTTCCAATAGGTTCGTAATATATTAACCTATTTTTCTTAGGAATAGGATGAACTGCTTCGACTCGCGAATAGTTTCGACATATGAGCGATGTTGTTGGGGTTCCAGAACTCATTATAACCAATTTTACTCGGCTGGCCATGGAATTGAAAGGGTATTCCCCGCGAACCAGTTTCAAGTTTCTATCCTTGTCAATGAAATATGCTTTATCATTGCTGGAAATGACCTGCAATATCCTTCCGCACTTGGCCACCTGCCGTTCGATCTTGGTCAACTTGGTGGTCAGATACCGGATATCATTCAAGAGGTTTGTATTGCTGGTTGAACTCAGGTTCATACTCTCAAGCATCTCGGTGTAGTTCTCGGATTCCTCCTCTAGCGATATCATCCATCCATGGATCGAGTCGGTCAGGTTCTCAAGATCAATATTCTCTGGCAGAGCTATACCGAAGTGATTTAGGAGTTTATCCTCAAGGCTTGCCGATTCATCGATTATGAGAACGTCTGTTGCGGCCCGGTTATATATGAAGAAATCCAAGGTGCACGCTGCTAGATCTGCATCCCTAAAAGCATACTTAGCTCGGGTGTATGGGCACCTATTGCAGATTTTTGGTTTTCTGCTTGCAAGACTTGCGGATCGGAATGGGCAATCTGATGCGTCTAGACCTTCCAGCAACAGGCAATCATAGTTGCTTTTTCCAAGAACCACGGGAATGCCCAGTTGCTCATCTTCCTCAATTTGGTAGACCAGGGCTTTAAGCGGGGTGGTATATACCACTTTTTTAATTTCGTCTGGATATAATTCCAACAACGCTTTTCCAGCTGCACGATTAATTATGGTCTTGCCCGATCCGGTTGGGCTTGGCAATTCAACTATTTTTGAATTTATTTCTCCAGATCTTATTTTTTCATATGTACTTAATATTGATTCAATTGCTTCTTTCTGTCCTACTCTGTATGAAGGATATACGTTATATTTATTCAAGTCCACAATCTTTAAATCCTGGCATGGCTTGTTATTATTGGTAGCCGTGACCATTTCTAGTTTAGTTCCCTCCACGGCTATCAATCTCCCATAAGCTGTGCATGCAATTTTAGAATTGTCTTTACTATGGAGTTTTCTTTATTTAGAACATAATATCTAAAGTTCTTTTCAGAATCTATTGCCTTAACTATATTCAGATCCTCAAGCATTTTCCATGCCTCGTAGAAACTTGGTCGTCCCATGTGCATTGCCGCAATCATCTCGCTCTTGCTGAAATGTCTTGGAGCATTGCAGATCATGAAATCCAAGATCCGGATTACGTGTTTATTACCTAGCAACGATACAAACATGTATCTCACCCGACATGGAGATGTATCAAATAACATATAAAGCTTTTGGCCGATGATAAAAAAAAGATAGGTGCCTTATCCTTCTATCAGCATGGCACCTGTTTGCATCGCGGCCCTGAGCCCGGAGCAAGTACAGTTTTTCACGATTATGGTGCTTTGAACAGGAGCTGGGTCGGTTGTGCAGAAACATCCACCAGGAGCATCTATCCGGCAGTTCGTGACCTCAACCTTAGCACGGCCTATCGCGTGGACGCCGAAATAGCCTTCCAGTCGGCTATCGATGATCTTGACGTCTGACCCTTCAATGATGTAGGTCGCCCCGCCAGTAGAATCTGCTCGATCCTTGCTGCTAACCAGAACAGAGTTCTCGACCGTTCCGGTTCCGTCGCGAATCATCAGGCCATACGATCCGATGGTATTTGTGCAGTCCATGTCAATTTCACTGAGTTTAAAATCATTGACCTGCCAGACCGTGACCTGACTATCGGTCTTGAATCGGGATGCGCTCACGTCGTCCGGGGTCCGGCTTTTCCAATCATCGTTGCCGTAGAGGACGACACCTTCGCGACACTGCCAGCCTTCGCAATCAATCACTCTGCTATGGTGGCAGGTATCGAGGATGATCCCTTCTGCACCGCAGTTCCGAGCCACGACATGGGAGACCGTCTCATTGGTCCCGCTGTTGCCTGCGCCATTGTTACCCAGATAGATGCCCGACCCCCAGGAATTCTCCAGATGAAGATTGTAATAATAACCATCCGTCCTCTCAGACCCTACCAGGATCAGGCCTTCGCCGTCATGAGGTTGACCATCTGTCTGACTGCCTCTATTGCCGTCCAAAGTCAGATCGGCGACAGAGAACTCGTCATATCCAGGATCAAATCCCCTGGTGCCCCGGATGAGGACCATGGCCACATGCCTTGCAGGGCTGCGTTGGCCTGGAAGTAGCTGGATGATGGTCTCATCCACCCCATCGCCGCTGATATGCATGTCCTTGTCGAGAACCTGAATAGCATTATAGAAGATATTTGTGCCATCCGGATTCAGTGCAAACTCATAAGGTGCAGATACGCTATACTTGCCGGAGCCAATATGCAGGCTACCACCGTCCGGCACGGCATCTACAGCAATCTTGAACAGACCGGACACATCCGATGATATTGGAGCCGTTGCTAGTTCTTTGCCATCTGCGGTTTCGGCTATGATGTTTTGGCCTTGCTGATAGACAATGACATCGGCAGAATACTGGATATCTTCAGATGATTCGACCAACTCATCGGCAGCTGGTGTGAATATTTCGCTATCATTTTCAATTAAAACATCCGTTCCAGCAACTGGCTCATTTTCGGTTTCTATGATGTCATCTTCACTTATATTTTCAAGTTGGAATGCATTCGGATCAAGCTCAAGCTCGACAAACTTTGGTTCTGGAAACACAAAGTTGCGCGATATATTGATCGACTGAAGCTCCGGCATTGATATGGGCGGAGTCACGGGACCTGCAAATTGGTAGGGAGCTGGATATGTACCGGCCACGCTAGACACAAACAGCAATAGGAATATAAACCCCAATATCTTTTTCATGTTGTGCACACCTGTTGGATGTGATGTCTTTTTTCTATTTCAAACTTTGTTAGGGATTGCTGTCTAGATGGTTGCAGCAGATCTAGCTCATTTATCCCAAAGCTTTCGAACATCCTTAATAAGGGAGGAAGCAGTTGCTTGGATAGATAGTAGTCCGTGTCTATTTTTAGGTTGTTTTCGACTACGTACTCAGGATCTTCGGCCCGCAATGTCATCATTTCTGCTCGGCGGCCTGCTTTTCGTTGGCTCGCGATGATGATAAAAGGAACTCTATCTCCGATTGCATATTTGAAAACCCCTCGATGCTCAAGTTTCTTGACAAGTTCTGCATGCGGTTGCGGTTGCATATAGTTTTCCGGTTTTCTGGTCAATGTTCTTGACATAATCAGATCGTTAAAGATGTCCGGGGTTGGGTTCTTTATGGAGGCTATGGTTTTTCTGGCCTGAGCCAGAGCTGCATCAACATCTCCGTCAATCAGAATAGTTTCCAGGCATTTCGTAAGCGCCTTTGAAGTGAAATTGCACCAATCTCGCCGAACCGTCTCTATTCCCTTTGCTTTTATTTCGCCTTTTCCTTCTGACTCGAATCTATACATCGCGTAATGTTTCTTTGCCAAAATGAGTATTCTTTTGGCAAATGCTTCGAAAACTAGTTCCATTGGCTTTGGTAGGTCTGCTGTAACGATGGATGCGATCTTTTTTCCTATTTGTTTAGCTTTATAAAAGTCAATATTTCCAGTTATAGATATAAAAATGCTGTCGGTGTCGCCTGCTATCGTTTTTAGTTTAAATGATTCATCGTTTAGCATGAATAGTTCATGTTCTTCAACTATCTTTCTGGTTCTGATCAGATTCTCTCTCCCGTAGCTTGTTACTGAGTTGGCAATCACTGGGCTATACAGTCTTGCTCGAGCGTATCCCGAGTAGCCATAGAAGCTGTTCAGCAATATCTTCATAGCATATTGCTTGGCATCTAGTTGTCGCTTTTCTTCTTCGGATATCCCAGGGACCTTCATTGCTTTTTTGGCTTTTATGCGTTCGTCCAGCAACTTTTCTAATACCCTTGGTACTATGCCCAGCCTGATTTCCGGGGGTACAAATCGTCCGCCGCTGGGAGATATCGTGATGTTGCAGTCTGGACATTCGTCTCTGATTTCGGTCGTGTAGCATAGGTTCCTGGCGATCATGGTTGTTGGGTATAGTGATTTGAAATCGAGTATAACCACATTCTCGGTTAGGCCGATTTCTGGATCGAGAACAATTGCACCTTCAACCTGGGCTATATCATCATCTTCCAGAGCCATTTTAGTGCCCATTACATAGCCCTCTGCATTGTATTCCCGAAGGAGCTTGGCCTCGATCATACTGCTTTGGCCGCCATTAACTACGACTTGCAGGAATGCCCCGCTTGCCTTGGCCAGAGCGATGTACTTTTCAAGGACTCCTGTTTTTTTGATCAGCTCCAAGACCAGCAATGCGTCACGTCTTGAATATGAGATGAATTTGTTGATTCCTGGTCCGGACCACAATTCTCGCATTTCACCCGGTTTAACATCCAGCTTCTCGATATCTAAAATTTCTTTGGCCACGTTTGCCAGACGATAACTCTTCAATCGGTATTTATCCAATGCTTTAACTGCTGGAAGCATGTCAAGTGAAATTCGTCCGTTCAGTGAGACGGTGCTCTTGCCCATATAACTCTTGCACCACGCAGATCTCCCATCCCTGGACATTGAGAGGGAAACTCCCAGCCTTTTGGCCCTATCGGTTATATACGGGATATCAAACCCGTTTGAGTTGTATCCTCCTATCACGGTTGGATCATACTCATCCAGGATGAATCCCAGCTTGTGAAGCATGTCATCTTCCCCCTCGGATGGAATCACGTCTTTTCGGGTGCATTTGATGTTTTTGGCCACCATGACAACGTTTTCTTGCCCTCTCCACGGTGGATCAAAGGCCAGACTGATCAAAACTATCGGATCTTCATCTGAGGTTGGCAGTCCACCGTTCTCTTTTGGTATAGCCTCGATATCAATGGCCATTATCCTCAATGGTGCATTGGTTCGATCTCCCTGGGGAATAATATCCGTATGATGGATGTATTGTTTTTTCGGAACTATACACCAACTCATACCCGACAACTCATGATCCACCATGAAGCGATCCTTGAAAAAAATGTCACTTTCATGGGTAGTGTAGTGGCTTTGCTCGCAAAATTCCCGGAGGATTTTCACATCTTTCGGATTGCGGGTCGTTACCTTTATCATTTTTCGTGGTCTGGATTGATATCCCAGGGGGCCGAAACGATCTACAACATCGGTTTTTATCATGATCCCGATAGAATCGGCGATGCCCGTTAATAGCTGGTCTATTCCCTCAACGTTGTCCGAATCTATGTAGAAGTAGGGAAGAAACCCCGTGACATACTTTGTGACAGGATCTCCTTCTTTTGTCAGGCCGAAAAGAGTTATGACGGGGAGCCCATCCGCATCATAACCATATGTTGCATCAATTATTTGGAGTTCCGTTCGTATAGCCCCCTGAAACCGACATCTTGGCATCGGTTATAATTCGCGTCATTCGAAATCCTCTGGGTCGAGTTCATCTGATTCTTTGGCGGATGCTTTTGATAGGCTCGTATAATCTATATTTCTCAGACGCGGAGTCATTGTGGTGTTATCTCGCATATGCCAAGGGGTTCATAATCGATTTCGCCTTCACCATCGTTAACTGCTTCTATTGCTACCTCTTCGGCATCTGCTTCGTTATCTGCTTCTACCATTACGCTGGCGGTGCCGACTATATCCACTAAGACATTATATATTGCCAATTATATCACCTGCACATAGATTTAAACCGGTTTTCTACTTTTCTTACTATTCGCCCAATGGTTGTTGGCGATACATCGAAATCCTTGGCAATTGATGACAGGAGTTCGTTTTTTGCTCGTCTGGTGATTTCGGTATAATATTTCTCTGGTATTGGATGAGAACCTACACGTCTTCCTCTTTTTCGGGTTTTAGGCGGTTTCATGTGGTGTCCTCCAGTACATCGTTTCGTTTATACATTATTCTTAGCAAATTGTGCATATCTTGTCTCGTTTTTACATATTTCAACCGCATTGCTGCTTCGTATCCCATATTAAATCCAGTAATCCAATCTTGCTTGTTTCTGATATGTTTTTCGCAACTTCTCTTGGCAAATCGTCTCGATGTGCATTTTATTTCATCTTTCGAAACCATGCTCATCACTAGCCTCTTCCAACATCGTTTTAAGTATTGCAATGCGTTTCTTTGTTTCTACATGGCCAGTTTTTGCGTTGCTCCATTCCAAGAACCGCAGTCCTTGGTCTATTGCTGTAATTCTGTCCCCCGTGATCTGCCAGACCCGTGGCTTGGCATCCGCATCCGGCCCGATCTTGCCCTTTGCTTGGAGCTTTAGGCGGGCATTTCTGCGATAATCATTTTGTGTACAATCTGACGTATTTTTTCGATCCCACCAGTAGCCCTCACATTCTTGGGATTCATCAAAATAGTCTCCTCTGGCCAACTCTTCCACCAGAGCATCCTCAAGCTCCTTGATCCGGGCATCCTTGGAGATGATCTTTTGCTCGTATTCGTGCTGGGTTTCTTTGAGTCGGTTTACACATCGCCGGACCCTCTCCGGTATGGGCAGTTCCCCCTCACCCGGACCGATTCCTACATACGACCCGCACGCTGCCAGATCAGCGGCCACCTTTTCGTAAGGCCGCAGCCGCTCGATTTCGTCTAAAGCGTCTGGTAATATCTCCTCTACACAAAATATTTTTGCCTGTTCGCGGCGGCTATTCCTGGATATGTCCGGCAGCTTCTTCATCTCCTCCAGGCAGTCCCCGCAGATGATGGTGTCTACATTTGGCGTGGTTACATTCATAAATTCACATCCAGTTATCTAATCGCACAGGTGTGGCGGCTATGCGCTTTTGCGCCATGCCTATATATGCCTCATTCAGCTCTATACCGATGAAGTGCCGCCCGAGCTTCTTCGCCACCAGGCCGGTGGTACCAGCCCCGAAAAATGGATCAAGGCAGATACCACCTTCGGGGCATCCCGCCAGGATGCAAGGCTCTATCAGCGCTGGGGGAAAGGTCGCGAAATGTGCCTCGCTATATGGCTTGGTGGCAACGGTCCAGACGGTGCGCTTATTGCGTTTTGTAGGCCAATCACCGCTTTTATATCGCTGCTTTAGATCTCTTAATCCACTGTTACCGCCATTTTGTGGCCCATATGTTTCTCTGGTATCCCGCATGTTTTTTCCGGGCATTTTGGTGTTTATGGCATCTTCTGAAATCGCCTCAGCATCATAATAATATTTCTTCCCCTTACTCAGCAAAAACATATACTCATGGCTCTTTGTGGGCCGATCCTTGCAGCTTTCCGGCATGCAGTTGGGCTTATGCCAGATTATGTCGGATCGTAGCCACCACCCATCGGCCCGGAGAGCAAATGCGACCGTCCAGGGAATCCCGATCAGGTCTTTGGGCTTGCATCCAGCTACCTTCTGATTGGGCGGAACTTCTCTCCTCTGATCCCAGCCACCCCTCGAGAAATACTCAGTTTTCTTTCCTCTCTGATAGCTCGATGTATGGTCCAGCTCCGGTCTGTGGCCGGAGTTGCCCCAAGAGCCTGCATAGGAATCTCCCAAATTCAGCCAAAGCGTCCCTTCCTTCTTCAGCACCCGCCGGACTTCCCGGAAGACCTCCACCAGCTTGCTCACGTAAGCCTCCGGGCTCTCCTCCAGGCCGATCTCCAACGCCTTGTCTGGATGTCCTTCCGGCAAATACGACCGCAAACCGTAATACGGCGGAGAGCAAACACAACAGTCTACTAAGTCGCTTGGAAGCGTTTTTAAAATGTCTGTCGTGTTTCCACAAAAAATTTTATCTATGCATTCAGTTCTTTGCTTCTGCATGAAAGCGTCTCCATTTGTCTCTTATCCCATCCCCTCTCTGCGAAATCCTGGAATCTTTCATAGGTATGCTGGATACCCAATTTCAGGATCTCCTCTGGCACCAATTCCATATCTAGGCACAACATATTAAGCTGGGTTAA
>Ga0302241_1000357_pt1 | contig 43206 bp, 42 predicted proteins | sample AAG_UR_Arg_MG_FD_193532 | JGI IMG/M metagenome (GOLD analysis project Ga0302241, IMG submission 193532) | Enriched activated sludge microbial communities from anaerobic digester in WTTP, New Holstein, Wisconsin, United States - AAG_UR_Arg | ecosystem: Engineered > Bioreactor > Anaerobic >... | reverse complement strand
CAGTCCATCCGGGCACTGGGACGGCATCTCTGCCGGGTCATCTTCAAGATGCTGAAGGACAACAGGGGGTACAGACTCCCCCAGTAAAACACATTTTTATGTTGAAAATCCCAGAGGGATGTTCAGGTCTTGCCTTTTGCCTTGACGCAGAACAATCGACCCTCCCTCAAGGCCGTGCCGAAAAAAAACAGGGGGGGGTTGCGGCGGTAACCGCAACCCCTTTCTCAAGTGCCGGACGCAACCAAAGATGCCTGGGATCATCCTGCCTCAATGGGTCGGATTATAAGGCCAGGGGCAGAAATGCCCCCAAAATAGACCTGCCCCTTTTTCCCATTACAGATATATTTTCGGATGTCTGCGGGGATTGATTGACTACGACCGATGCCGGAGCTGTCCCTCGTCCGTTTCGCCTATTGCAGGTGAAGGACAGCCCCCGGCCGAGTCGCCGGATTCCGTCCGTTCTCCACTCACCTTCCGCCTGTTCGGACAGCCCCGATCTTATGATTCCCCAACAGAGCGTCCCGGATGCATGTCACAATAAGGATTTGACCCCTTACCGAACTCCGAAACGCTTGTTGATACGCTTCAAAAAGCCGCACAATGATCGACCTGGTGCATCCGTCTCATCTACGGACCATTCAGCTCTACCATTCCTTATCCTTGAGACAGGCGTTTGGATTTATCAATTCATCGAAGGCGCATTTCGGGCAGTAAAAAAGCGGTATGACGGTCCCGCAGCCCGAGCCGACGAGTTCGTAGTGGTGGCAGGCCTCACAGACCTCGACGTTGCAGCCGGAGCAGGTGATGAGAACGGCCTGATTTCCACAGAAGAGGCATTTCTTTTTTTCCTGTACCATGACGATTTTCCATTCCTTGTCTTTTTTGTCAATGTTACCAATCAATAAGTATATAGGCAAGTGATTTGGGATAATTTGGGCTCTGCCGTGGAATTTTACAGGTGACCAGGCAGTTTCTTTCCTGTAAGATGTCTCTTGGCGGAGGTGTGGCTTATGGGGTCAATGGCCTGTGTGGTTCAGGTTCATTTGCGCCTGAAATGCCGCCTCCGCTATCTGTATCATCTCCAAACCGATAAAGGGGACTGACCCCTTTTCTGATCTGCGCCTGAAATGCCGCCTCCGCTATCTGTATCATCTCCAAACCGATAAAGGGGACTGACCCCTTTTCTGATCTGTCGAGAAAAGAAAACGTCGGCTATTGAATTTTCTTCCAGGTCCTGTCCGGGTCGAATTTCGTCATGGCCGTCGCAATCTTGGCCGTGTTCTTCCCCAGGTTTTTCCGGTACACCACGCCGTCATGGTTCACGATGAACGAGTAAATTCCCGAGGCGCAGTAGGACGCGGGGTAGGCCAGGATGGCAAATCCTCCGACCATTTTTCCGTTGACCACGTAGTCGTAGGCTCCATCGGAGGCGTTCTTGCCCTGGGCCGTCAGGATCTTGTAGTAGTATCCGTGGAAGGGCGTCGGCAGCCCCGGCGACTGGCTGTACCCTTCGGCGCGGGCACCGGCTGCGAGCGGCCCCAAGGGGCTTTGCTCCTCGCCCGGGGCGGCCTCCCAGTAGAGACCGTCTTTCTTGCCCGGCGTGCTCTCGAGCCTTTGCGCATATTCCGGCTTGCCCGTGCGCTCGCGGATGCCGTCCGAGTATTCGCGCTGGGCGTCCGCTATGGCCAGCAGAACCTGGATGGCGCTGAGTTCGTTTTCTCCGATGATGCGATTGAGGATTTCGTCCTTGCCCGCCCTGGTGTCGAAGCGCCAGCTCTTGCCCGACTGCACAATCGGTATGGGGAAAGGCCAGTCGTCCTTCCCGATGTAAAGGGTCACTTTTCCCTTCCCGGCACTCTCGAGCCGGTTTTTCCCCTCGTATGATTTAAGAAATTCGTCCCAGTTCTGCCGGTCATCCACCGGGTCCCCGGTGGAGACGAGAGGTTCACTGCCGGGCCCCAGGATGGCCACAAGCTCCTTCTCATTGTATTCCCGGACGGCTTTCAGCAGGCCCTCCGCGGCTGCTTCCGGTGATGGGAAGGTCGTCTGCTTCGGTTTCTCCGCGGCGTAACCTCCGGACAGGAGAAAGGTGATCACAATTAAGGCCGCCAGGCAGAATCTGCCAACCAGGCATATGGAGCGGGATCCTCTCCGAATAATTTTTTGAGCCATGGACTGTCCTCCATCTCACAGGATTCGGTACGGCTTGCCGGTGACCTTCAGCGTGGACCGCCGCCGGGTCCTCCGCGCATGTCGCCGCCCTTTGGGCTTTGCCCTGCACCGCCCCTCGGTGCGGCCCTGGGTGCAGCCTGGGGAGTGACTTGAGGTGCTGTCTGAGGCGCAACCTTGGGCACGGTCCTGGGTGCGGGCTGAGCCTTCACGGCTTCCCTGCTCGCGCGTCCCCAGTTGCTCTGCCGGCGGACCTCGTTTCCTCGCCCCATACCCTGCAATGCCTGTGGAGGCTTGCTCCGTTCGATCGCTGGGCTGCCCGCCGGACGTTCCGGTGCCCTCGGCACAGCGGACGGCCTGGAAACGACTGTATCCGGCCTGGCTCCTTTGGCGGGGGAGGCACCGGGCCTGATGGCCTTTTCGTCGGGTGTTACGGGCTTTGCGGGTCTGGGAACCTGCGTTTGGACACCGGGTTTTACAGCCTTTTCACCGGAAGCAGCAGGCCTTGCGGGTTTTGCGACCTGGGTGCCGGGTTTTTCAATGCGTCCGGCCGGGCCGGGCTGAGGTGTCCTTCCGGGAACGGCGGCCGGTTTTACCGCCCTGTCGGACATACGGCCTCCTTCATATCCGCGGAAATCCCTGCGGCTGTTGACTGCCCCGCGGTCTATCTGACGGTACTTTTCACGGGTGGGCTGGTCACGGTATACGACGCCCCTTCGGTGGTACGGTTCGTGTGCCCACTGTTTCGCGGGGGGCGGACTCTTGGAAACAACTGCGCTGCCGATAGGCATGGGGCGATACCCCGGATATGGACGTCCGTAGTAGTTCGGGTTCACGTAGACTCGGTGATGATGCCAGTCCCAGTGACCCCAGACGTGGGCCGTCCAGAAGGCCCCCACGGTAAAACCGATCCCGAACCAGATGACCCCCGGAGCAACCACCACGGCGGGACGGTACGGATGGATGACATAGGGGGGGTAGGCAGGCCACCACCAGGTCCCGTAGACCCACAGAGGGTCATAGTACGGTACATAGATCACCTGTGGGCTTGCAGGTTCGATCCGGATAATTTCCCGCTCGACAATGACCGTTTGCTGTTCCGTCGTCTTCAGATTCCCCGCTTTGAAGGCCCGGTCACGGAGTTTCTGCACTGTGTCGCTGACGTCTTCCGGCTGTGACAGGAATGCGTCCCCCATGTCCTGGGTCCACTCCATTTTCTCGCTCATCATGGCAAGCACATCCGGGAAAGCCACAAGCGCCCTCACACTGGCGTCCCAGTTCTTTCTGTCCGCGGCATCGATAAGGGCCTTCCCCTTGAGGTTCGGGTTTTGCTTGATCCATCGATCCGCCATGACCACTTCCAGCGGGTAAGTCGATGCCATCAGGACCTGGCCCAGAAGGGAGTCCGGGTAGAGCGCAACGGGCGCCAGCATCTGGTCAAGTTCCTGCTGGGTGAACTTCCTGACCGTGGTCTGGCCGCCCTGGGCGAAGACAGGCGGCGGAAGCACAAGCAGAATGATCAGGAACCATGCAACGAAATTTCTGAAGGGTTTCAATGTTTTCATGTCGATCCCCATCCGGTTTGATGGTTGGTTTTCAGTATCCAAACGGTTTTGATTATACACTTTTTAATGTGAAAAACGACTCATTTCTTGTTCCGTTTACCACCGGGTCCGGGTTTCGCCTGCAAATTTTGCTTGAAAAAAGGGCTTGTCCATTTCCCCGTGGAATAAACAGGCCCCCTTTTTTAAAACCCCCTTTCGAGGTATGAGTGACAGCGGTCCGAACAGAGTTTTGATGTCGGTCTTTTCGTGCTCCCATTTGCGGGTCGCTTCTCCACCGGATCAATGATTTTACAGTGCCGGCAGCGATTCACCCATGGGATTGACATCTGCGCCGTAATTATTTATCCAGAAACGACGGCCTGGAAGCGCCGGGGACACTCGGCGGCAGGGAGCCGAAGAACGAGACGGGGAGGGAATATGGACTTCAAATGGACGGAGGAGCAGGAACTCATTCGCAAAAACATGAGGGAGTTCGCCCTTAAGTATGTGGAGCCCGTGGCCGCGGAGATCGATGAGAACGAGCGCCACCCCGCAGAGGTTTTCCAAAAGCTCGCCGAGGGGGGCTGGATGGGCATCCCGATACCGCAGCAATACGGGGGAGCCGGTTCGGATTTTCTGACCCACATCATCGCCGTGGAGGAACTCTGCAGGGTCTGCGCGTCCACGGGACTGACCATGTCGTTTCAGTGCGGCATCCTGGGCATGCTGATCAAGGACTTTGGAACGGAAGAGCAGAAGAAAAAATACGTGACCCCTCTGGCGAGGGGGCGGTTCCTCGGATCTTTCTGCCTGACGGAGCCCGGAGCCGGGACGGACATGATGGCGGCGGCAACCACCGCCGTCAGGGACGGTGACCATTATGTGATCAACGGCACGAAGACCTTCATCAGCAACGGTCCCTTTGCGGATATGTACCTCGTCTTCTGCTGGACGGACAGGGCGGCGGGAAGGAAAGGCATGAGCGCCCTGATCGTCCCCAAGGGTACCCCGGGGCTCCGACCGGGCGTGCCTTTCCGCAAGATGGGTCTGCGTTCGTCCCAGACCTCGGAGGTATTCTTCAGGGACTGCCCGGTCCCGAGGGAAAATCTGCTCGGTGACGAGGGAAGGGGCATTCCTATGGCCATGATCGGGCTCGATCACGCCAGGGTAGGGGCAGCCGCCGTGAGCGTCGGCATCCTCCAGACGGCCCTCGATGAATCCATCCGGTATTCGAAGGAGAGGGTCCAGTTCGGGAACCCCATCTCCCGCCAGCAGGCCGTCGCCTGGATGATCGCCGACATGGCGACGGACCTGACCGCCGCGAGGTTTCTCACCTACCACGCCGCCTGGCTGAAGGATCAGAAGAGGCCCTTTACCACCGAGTCCGCCATAGCCAAGCTTTTCGGCTCGGAAAAGGCCATGTATCACACCACCAGAGCGGTCCAGATCCACGGGGGGTATGGTTACATCAAGGGGGCCAAGGTGGAGCGGTTGATGCGAGACGCCAAGGTAACCGAAATTTTCGACGGCACGTCGGAAGCCCAGCGGATGGTGATCTCTTTCAATACTCTGCGCTGATCAGCCAGCCGGCGATCCGGTTCAATCGACCAGCATGAGGCAATAGAGGTTCTGCGTTTCTGTCTTTTCTCTCAGCGTCCGGATGAAAAACCCGTTGTTCCTTGCCGTCTGAAAGACATCGATCCCGCAGGACTCCATAGAGGGTCTTGCCTTGCCGGGAAGGACGCAGGGTTCGTTTTTGATTATGGCGCATTCCTTACAGAGAGGGCAGGGACCCGCCAGATAAACGAAGGCCTTGTAATACCCGTCCTTGAAGATCTCACCCTCCAGATTGACGAGCATGTCGAACAGCGCAAGGTTTCGCTTTCCCCTCTCCGGTGTTCTGGGTGCCTCGATGTGGAACAGGATGGCACGCGAGTAGCTGTCGAGAACATCCCTTGTCTCCTGCGGCGTGGGCGTCGTCGGCGGACAACAGTGGTTCATCCGATAGGGGCATCCGAAGAGGCACTTCATCCTGACCCAGGGTGCGGTGACGACCGTGCCCGGGTGGATGACTTTCGCATTCGTAACACCTGCCTTGACAGCGAGTTCGCAGTACTTTTCCAGATCCGCCGTCTGCATAGGACCCTCCCTTCTTCGTTTATTCGGAATTCCCCGGTGTCGCCGAAATTCACCGCCGCATTGCCGTCACGCTTATGGCTGCATACAGGATAAGACGATCTTTGTCAAAACGATCTGTTCCGGCACCGCGGTCCGTCTCATTCTGAAAGGCGCATTTCCGCTTGACCTCCGGAGGCACTTCCCTCATATTTCTCAAAAATGCGCGCAGGTGTCGGGGTCCCGGCCGGTTCTTTGACAGGGCAAACCGGGGAGAAAGCGAACCCCTATGGAGGCATCTCCCGCAGTGATTTTCCGGCGAAAATGAGAGGAGGGGGTATCGGTCTCGCGGGCTTTGCCGTTGCCGCGACACCGGTGGCGGGCCAGGTCATCACAACACCCTCAACGGGCATCTCCGTCGCCGACGGCAAAGTGCCCGCAGGGGATTCCCGGGTGCCCGTCTACGAGGCGCGCCCAGCCGCTGCCGGCAGATACCCTGTCGTCCTGGTCATCCCGGAAGTCTTCGGGATGCACGAGCACATCAAGGATGTCACCTGCCGTTTCACCATGGCAGGATTTTTGGCTATAACGTATGAACCCTACGCGCGGGAGGGAGGCGTCCTCAATCGGCTCGACATCGACGCCGTACGGAAGGTGGTCGACCCGATCCCCGACGGTCACGGCCTGCGCCGGGAGGAACCCGGCTGCGCGGGTCGATCAAATCGGCGTCACGGGGTTCTGCCGCGGCGGGTTGAACACGCTTCTTTCCGCCGCCCACAATCGGGAGGTGAAGGCCGCCATTGCGTGGTACGGCCGGATTCGACCCGTACGGACGCCCGGCGTATGTACCGTCGGACCGCTCGATGTAGCGGCGAAGATCGATGTCCCTGTCCCGGGCCTTTACGGCGGGGAGTGACCTGGGAATCCCCGTGGCGGATGCGAAGACGATGGAGGCGGCCCTCAAGGCAGCCGGCAGGACGGCCGAGTTTGTGATCTGCCCCGGGGCACCGCATGCTTTCTTCGCGGACTACCGGCCCCGCTACCGGCCGGAAGCCGCCCGGGCCGCCTGGGAGCGATGTCGGGCGTGGTTCAACCTTTACCCCAGGCAGTAGCGGGATTCCTGGGCGCAACAGAAACCCTGACGGCCGGCCGATCCGGCTGATGAAGTCCATCTTCGATTTCCGTTTTGCCGGTTTGATATTTACAGTGAGAAAAGCAGCCGACCCCCTTACGGGTGACGCAAGGAGAGCATGATGTCGCGCTACAGATGGCTGCCCGTCGTCACAGCCGTTTTCGTCACGAGCCTGATCGTATCAAACATCATCGCGGTCAAGCTCATATCCATCGGGCCGCTTCTTCTGACGTCGGCGATCATCATCTTCCCCATCTCCTACATCTTCGGCGACGTCCTGACGGAGGTCTACGGCTACGGACGCGCGAGGCAGGTCATCTGGATCGGGTTCGGGTGCAACCTGCTGGCCGTGCTCGTCATCTGGCTGAGCATCAACCTTCCCGCGGCGCCTTTCTGGCACATGGGCTCCTTTGATCAGCCGCAGTCTTCCCAGCAGGCCTTCGAAGCGGTGCTCGGGTTCACGCCGAGGCTGCTCGTTGCGTCTTTTATCGCCTACCTGGCAGGCGAGTTTCTCAACTCCTTTGTCCTCGCCAAGATGAAGATAGCCACATCGGGGAGGTACCTGTGGATGAGGACCATCGGATCCACCCTCGTGGGCCAGCTGGCGGACACGGGCCTCTTCACGCTCGTTGCCTTCCTCGGGGTGATTCCGGCGGGACACCTCTTCACCATGACCGTGACTCAATGGCTCGTGAAGTCCCTGTACGAAGCCTCCGCCACTCCCCTGACCTACCTCGTGGTAAATTATCTGAAGCGGGCGGAAAACGAAGACCACTACGATCGGGAAACGAAGTTCAGCCCCTTCGTATGGGATGAAAAAACCTGAGTCCCCGGTGTTCGGGAGATGCGAATCGAGGTCGTGTGGTTGCTAAGCAAAAAGTCGTCGTCCTGGTGAGCGGCGGCATGGACTCCATCACGGCACTGTGCGATGCGGCGGAAAAATACCGGGTCATCGCCGGGGTCAGCTTCGACTACGGGGCGAAGCACAATGACCGGGAGATCCTCTTTGCCGCCTATCACTTCGGGAGACTCGGAGTTCGCCACGAGGTGATCTCCCTCGATTTCATATGCCGTCTGTTCAAGTCGGGTCTGCTGAAGGGTGGCGGCGAAATCCCCGAGGGACACTACGAGGAGTCGATGATGAAGAAGACCGTGGTGCCCTTCCGCAACGGGATCATGCTCTCCGTCGTTGCGGGATTTGCCGAAAGCGAGAGGGCAGAGGGGCTGGTCATCGCCGCCCACGCGGGAGATCACGCGATCTATCCGGACTGCCGGGAAGATTTCATGCGGTCCATGGGGGAGGCGATACGGATGGGAACCTACGCGCGGGTGGAAGTCATCCGGCCCTTTATCGGGATGAACAAGGCGGAAATCGTCAAGAGGGGTCAGGAACTGGGTGTCGACTTCGCCCGGACGTGGTCGTGCAACAAGGGCGGCGAGACCCACTACGGAAAGTGCGGCACTTGCGCGGAGCGCCGTGAAGCCTTCATCCTGGCGGGGATTAAGGACCCGACCATTTATCAGAAGACGGGGCATCTTCCCCGGAAGCCCGGCCGTTGACGAGGGAGGAAACCGCTTGAGTTCAAGGGCGGTTGAGGGTGTTTTGCCACTCAGGACCGTCTTTTTTTATCATCGATCCCGGTCCGCTGCTTTCCCGGATTAAACCCCTATCTGAAGAGATTTGTCGCCCGGCTACCCGATGTCCTCGGGATACCCGAATTGACCCTTAAGTATTCCCCGTCGATGCCGATAACATCCGTGGCGCTTCTCGAGGGGATTCGCCGCACGGCAGGGCAGGCAGCACCTTATCAACCGCCCCTTTCTTCTGGGAAGTCACTATACAGAGCCAAAACTTTACGAGGAGGTCGATTTATGCGCGTATTTTATTGGGCAGTCGTTCTGGTCATTTCGCTAATGTTCTCCATAGGATCCCTTTCAACGGCAATCGCCGCGGAGAAATCGCCGTACCAGAAGCAGATTGAGCGGGAAAGCAGGGCCAAACAGGAGAAGCAGAACCAGGAGAGAATCAAACAGATCGACAAGGAACTGGAGAAGAACAGGAATTGGCGGAAAGAGCACGGCAACGACAGCCGCATCAACCAGGAGAAGCTCAACGACCGCACCCGCGACCTTCATGCGGAGAAAGAAAGACTTCAGAAACAGTCCGGCGGCAATCAGAGACCGCAGAATCAGCCCAGAGGGCAGTCTGTGCAGCAGGAAAACGACCGTGACGCCGGACATTACGGCACCTTCGGGCGCCAGGGCCAGGGTCAGTACCGCGGCCAGCAGGCGCGTGAGTGGAACAGGCGCTAAACCGGGCGCTCAGACAGCTCAAAGTCGGTTATGAAAACCCCCGATCAATAGAGGTCGGGGGTTTTTTTCAGCTTCGGAGACCTCGATCCGGGTGTCCGGTCCCCTTCACCTGTCTCCAGACCCTTCATAGACGGCGGATCATTCAGTATTGCATTTCAAATCCACCGGCCTTATTCTCTGGAGCAGGGCGGTCAGTCCGATCAAATAGACGGAGCTCTTACCCGCAGGGCTTTTCCCGGGAAAAATGCAAAGAATCGGTTAATCCGGGGAGACAAGAGTGAGTCGTTTTTTATACATTCTCTTCGGGCCGGCAGTGGCGATGTTGAGCGGCCTGATCGGCATCGGCGGCGGAACGATCATTGTCCTCACCTTGGTTCTTCTTTTCGGCTTTTCGCAACACGCCGCCCCGGGGACCACACCGGCTCTGCTCGCTTCCCCCATCGGCTTCCCGGCAGCCCGGACCTGCTATCGGCAGGGATACGTTGACATCACTGTTGACGGTCTGGTACGTACCGGATTTTTTGTCGGTGGTTTTTTCGTCGCAAAGATCGCCACGGCGTTGTCCGCCGCGGCTCTGGAGAGGATATCCGGCGCCGCCTTCCCTGTCATCGCATTTAAAATGATCTTCGCCGGATGAAGTCGGGGATGCTCGCCTGTCCCATCATCCGCATCCGGAGTAGACAATGACGCTTGAAGATTTTCTGGGCACGTACGGTTATGTTGCCGTTCTGGTCGGCACGTTCATCGAAGGGGAGACCATTCTCGTTCTGGGAGGGTTTGCCGCCCACCTTGGTTTTCTGAAACTGCCCTGGGTCATTGCGGCCGCCTTTGCGGGGACTCTTTCCGGGGATCAGCTCTATTTTCACCTCGGGCGGAAACACAAGGATAAAATCACCGCGTTATTCCCCGCCGGGGCCGGCCGCATCGAAAAGGCACAGCGAACCCTGGAAAGACACGGCAACACCCTGATGCTGACCTTTCGTTTTTTATATGGCCTTCGCACGGTCACGCCGTTTGTCATCGGCATGACGGGGATATCCGCGATGAGATTTTTCTTCTTTAATGTCCTGAGCGCATTGATTTGGTCGATCGCCGTGGGGTCCGGTGGTTATTTATTCGGCCGGACTCTGGAGTATTTCCTGGCGGATGTCAGGCATTACGAATTCGCGACCATGGCGGTCATTGCACTGGTGGGACTGCTGGTCTGGATGATCTATTTTTACCGGCGTCGTCACTCAAAAGGGCCTCCCGCGGCCGGGAACTGAATGTCTTCAGGGCGCAGGCCTACACGCCACGGGCAGGTCTCAATCGAAAGGAGGAATTCATGAGTTATCGGCACATTCTCTATGAAAAGGCCGGCGGGATCGGCTGGATCACGCTGAATCGGCCGGAAAAAATGAACGCCCTGAATGCCGTCATGATGAACGAATGGGAGGAAGCGATCCTGGCGGCCGGTGGAGACGAGGAGGTCGGCGTGGTGGTGGTCACGGGGGCCGGCCGCGCATACTGCACCGGTCTGGATTTGAAAGAACTGGAGGGCAGGGAATTCACGAGGGGTGAAGTCGGGCCCGACTACGACATTCCCGGAAACGCCGTCATCGAGGCCATCCGGGCCATCCCCAAAGTCGTCATCGCCATGGTCAACGGCCCCTGCATCACCGGCGGCCTGGAGACACTTCTGGCTTTCGACCTGATTGTTGCCTCGGAAGAAGCGGTGTTCGGTGATACCCATGCCCGCTGGGGGATCCGGCCGAGCTGGGGGATGAGCCAGCGCCTGCCGAGAATGGTCGGCTGGATGAACGCCAGGGAGCTGTCCTTCACGGCGAGGCTCTTCACGGCGAAGGAAGCCCGGGAGATGGGCCTCGTGAACCGCGTGGTGCCGGCAGGCCGGCTGCGGGCGGAAGTCATCTCCCTGGCCGAATGCATCCTGCGGAACAGCCTGGAGACGGTTGCCGCCATCAAATCCCTCTACAACAGGGGCATGACCATGCCGCTGAAGGAGGCTCTCGAGATGGAATCGAAGACGCAGTTCGTCATCACCGACACGAACGAAAGGTTGAAAACGTTCCTCAAGAAAAAGTGAGGCATTGTCCTACTTGATGTCGCCCTCCCTGAGAAGCACCAGGACGGCTTCGCCCCTTGCGCGGATCTCCCCCTCGGCGGACAGGGTCACGCTGACGACGGCCTTCCGGTCTGTCCTTTCCTTGACCCTGCCCCTCAGCTCGAGGACTTTTCCCGTCGGGGTCGGTTTCAGAAAGTCGACCTTCAGCGACGCGGAGACAAAACGGAAAAGGGGACGGTCACCGAGCACCGACCCCACCTCAAGCAACCGGGATGCGGCGGCGGTTGCGGAGCTATGGCAATCGATCAGCGAGGCGATGATCCCCCCGTAGGCGGAACCGGGGACGCCGCCCGAGTAATGAGGCTCGAGCGTATAGTGACAGACGCTTTCGTCACCGTCCCGGTAGCTTTTGATGTGCAATCCCTCCGGGTTGAGACGGCCGCAGCCGTAGCAATGAGCGAAGGGATCGGGATAGTAATCCTGAATGGCTTTATCTTTCATTTTGCACTCCTTCTTTCCGGTGTGGTCTTTGCGCAAGGGCGGGCTACCCTGTCCCGGGTCACCGGTGCATGATAGTGGATATCGGCCATGCCATCAAGTATCATTGGATCATATTCCCGATCATCGGTTCCTGTGCAATCCGAAACGGAAAGAGCGGGGGGTCTTGCTTTTGCGCCGGATTTATCATCGGCGTAACGACCTGTTCCCTGCCGCGGCCAGGAAACAGCTGATATCGGAAGGCAGCGAGTGAGGGAGGAGTTGTGGAGAAAATATTGTCGAATTACCCGGTCGTCGTGGAGACCCCTGTGGCCTGGGGCGAGATGGATGCCTTCGGCCACATCAACAACATCGTCTATTTCCGTTATTTCGAGACGGCAAGAATCGCCTATTTCGAGAAACTGGACATGCCGGAATTCACCGGCCGGGACCCCGTCGGTCCCATTCTGGCTCAAACCTCCTGCCGGTTCCGCGCGCCGCTCAGTTACCCCGACAGGGTCTCCATCGGTGCCCGCGTGGTGAGCACCGGCGAGGACCGGTTTGTCATGTCCTACGCCGTCTTCAGTCACCGGCTGAAAAAGATCGCCGCCGACGGGGAGGGGGTTGTGGTCTGCTTCGACTACCGGCAGAGCCGGAAGGCACCCGTCCCGCCGAAATTGAGACAGCGCATTGAGGAGATTGAAGGAACCGTCTCGAAGGCCTGACAGAGGATGCTCATAGGCGGCCGTCTCTCGCTCACGGGGAGCCCTGCGGGCACCCGCGAATCCCTGCCTCTCAGGACGTCTCGCCGCCCGGGTTGAATTTCGGAAGCAGGTAAGGTGTAACATCGGCGTTCCAGCGGCCGGCCGGCACAGCCGGGGACGATTCGGTGGAGGTGCAGGCGATCAACCTGAGCCCGCCCCGCCACCCGTGAGGCGTCGACGTAACGGGCACGCCGGTCGAAATCCGGGAATCGTTTCTCACCGTGGCTGTAAGGGAACCGCTAAGCGTTGTTCCCGATGCGACAATGGTCTTGCATGACAGGGGGACAATCATCAGGGCTGAACGCTGGTCCCGAACGAAAAATCCCCCGGGCATGTGGCCCGGGGGGGGGCAAATCTGCGCCACGGGTTCTTCCGGACGGTCTATCGTCCGAGAACTTTTGACGTTTCGTTGTAGCCCGCGGCGGTCGCTTTCGAGGCGGGTGTCGCCGTTCCCGGCGCAGTGTTGACCTTGCCGACGAAGGCGGCGTTCTTCTTCGCATCCTCACGCGATGTGGCCGGATTTTTGACCTGCGGGGAGGGTGCCGGCGGTTTTGCAGGCGGGATGACCGGCTTAACCGTCTGCGGGGGTGCCGCCGCAGGTTTGGAGGACAGCTTCGAGCCGATCTGGTCTATCGGCTGAGACGGAGCCGGTTTCGCCGGCTGATTCGGGTTTGTCTGCGCCCCCAGAAAGGCCTTTGCGTTCGGGTTGACGGGCGACTGCGGCGGGGGCTGCATCTTCTTCTCGTAGTCTTTTGAAGCGGGACCCGCCGCATCTGCGACAAACGCCGGGCAGGCGAGAGCCACGGCGAAAACCAGGGTAACGAAAACTGTGATCGGACTCTTCTTCATGAAGGTTCTCCTTTCTATTTAGCGGCGGCTGTCCCCCACCGGCAGACGTTGGCCGGCGGCTTTGCGTTCCGCCCTTTCGGCGTGGTTTGCCCTTTTCAGATGAGGCAATGCCGTATTTTTGTATCGTCCGCCGCCGAAAATACTTGAGGGGGAATGATACACAGATCGTGAAGACTCGTCCGCCGATGACCTCACCAGGCTCCGGCTGGACAGGGGTTTCTACAATGAAAACAGCAACGAGCGATCCGTGCCGCGTTCCGGAAGGAAAAACCCGGGGCGCGATGGAATGAGTTTGTCTGCTTGAAGAGAAATCCAGGATATGAGGGTCGCCCAGAAGAAAAAATGCAGGGTCCCTCCCTAACCGCTTGACGTGCGCGACATGGCTCTGCTATAAGTAAAAAAACTTACTTGATCTCAGCCCATCAACTCTTTTTTCTTTCCTGTCCGGGGAGGCCTTTATGAGTCCCCTTCGTGTCAGGCTTTTCCTTTGTCTCTTTGTCTGCACAGCCTTATCTGCGGCCGTCATAGGGTTCATCAACCTGACCGGCTCCGGTCCGTCTGGAATTTCTCTTCCCGCGGCCCTGTCTTCATCTCCGTCGTACCGCGGTACGCTTTCGAAACCCGCGGGCGCGGCACCCTCCATAAGCCCGGCCGGTCCCGCATTGCCCGGTGCTGAGGGCGTCACCCGGATTGCGGCTGCGGAGAAAAGTACCCCGGACCTCTTCAAGAAGAATATCGAAGACACGCTGGCCCTCACCCTGTACGAGAAAGTCCCGGAGGTGCGGTTATCTGCAAAGCAGATCCGTGAACTCACGGAAGACATCCTGATTATGCGAGAGACGTTCGCAGCCCTGCGGGAAACGCAACGCACACCGGAGCACGCGGCGGACATTTCGGCCCTTATCGACCGGATCGATGAAAGCGACCGGAGAATCCGTGAACGGACGGGCATGAGCGCGGCCGAATTTCTCAACCGCCTCACCACGGAAGGCATCGACAATGATAAACCGGAAAAAGCGGAAGTGGTTCTGGAATATCTGGATTCTCCCGGTCGTTAGTCTCCTTTTCGCGGCACCGGCAGCGGACGCTTCGGCATCCGACGAGGTGATCGCAACACTCGACGGTAAACCCATCTATCTCTCGGAGATAGAAGAGAGCGCAGCCTTTCAGGTCTATCGGCTGAAAGCGAGCATCCACAGCCTGTTGGAGCGCGAAGCCCGCGAGATTGCCGACGGGCGCCTGCTTGCGGCGGAGGCAGCCCGGCGGGGACTCACCGTGGAGGCTCTCATGAGACAGGAAGTGGACGGGAAGGTATCGCCGTTGACCGAGAAGGAGGTGGACGGCTACTTCGAGGTGCACCCCGAGGACAAACTCAAGGGGCCGCAGGCAAGGGAAAGGATCCGTGTTTACCTCGCCGAACATGGGAAGGCCCAGCGCAAGCTCGACTTCATGGCCTCGCTTCGGGAGAAATCGGATTACCGGTTCCTGGCCGCGGCACCTGCAAGACCGCGGATTAAGGTGGATACCGCCGGAAGTCCCTCGCGGGGGACGGAAAAAGCGTCCGTTGTCCTCGTACACTTCGCGCACTTCTCATCGTCGCTTTGCTCGGACAGCGCGGATAAGATCCGGGAGGTCATGGCCGCTTTTCCCGGAAGGATCCGGTGGGTGCACCGGGATTTCTTCGGCATCCAGGACCCCGATGCCCTGTATGCGGCCGAGATGGGCCGGGCGGCTTTCGAGGAGGGGAAGTTCTGGGAGTACCACGACCGGATGATGGTCCTGAAGGGGAAAGTGACACAGCAGACGGTCGACGAAGCGGCAAAGGATCTCAAACTCGACCGGAAGCGCATCGGGTCAGGGCAGAAGGAGGGCAAATACCTCCTGCAGGTGAAGGAAGACATCGGTTATGGGGTGCGGATCGGGATCCAGGCAGCCCCCGTGATCTTTGTCAACGGCATCTATTTCAGCGGGACCTTTCCTTACGAGGAGCTGAAGCGTCTTGTTGAAAGGGAACTGAACCAATAAGGGAAAAGAGTTTTTTAATATTTTCGGAGGAGAAAGGAGGGCATCCATGGACAGGAATCGTTTCTATCTGGTGTCATTTCTGGTTATTATCAGCCTGCTCCTGGCGACGCCGGAGGTCTTCGGCGAGAGCAAAGCGAAGCAGCTTTCACCCAAGCGTCTCTCCAGCATCGGAGACAGCATGACGGAGGCCATCGACGCCGAGCTACCGGCAGCCAACCACTGGGCGAGCTGGGCAAACGGCTACCACGGGTTCTGGGAGTGGCTCCTGGGGCTCACGGACGTGTGCAGCCACAACCAGCGGATCACGAAAAACTTCGGCAGCTCGGGCCGCGCGAACTACATGGAGGCCAAAAGCGGCGCGGACATGGAAACGGACTTCGTGGGGCAGACGCTCCGGTCGGTGAGTCGCACCCCGACCTATGTCACGGTGCTCATGGGGCACAATGACGTCTGCGGGGACACCTTTGCCGATATTCCCACCGATGCGGTCTTCGAGGCGAAGTTCCGGGAAGGGCTGACCCATCTGCGGAATGGGCTGCCGAAAGGGGCCACGATCTATGTCGTAGGGATCGTCGACATCTACCGGCTGCGCGAGGCGGCCGGCGACAAGAAGGCTCTCGGGATCGTGGACTGCAAAGTGCTCTGGGCAACGAGCCTCCTCAGACTCTTCCCCTGCGGGACCATGCTGAACCCGCTGCTCACGGAGGACCAGCGCCAGTATACCCGCAACCGCAACATCGGGTTCAACGCCATCCTAAAACAGGTGACGGAGGAATACAACAGAAATGACCCCAATCACCACTATGTCTACACCGATGAGGTGTTCAATTTCAAGTTCGGGGAATTTCACGTGTCCGATATTGATTGCTTCCACCCCTCCGCCCCGGGGCAGAAGGAGCTCTCCGAGATCACCTGGACGAACGGGCCGTTCAACGCATATATAAAGAAATGAAAAGCCGTCCCGGGGGAGAATTCCCCCGAAGACAAAGAATGGATCGCCCCCGGCCCTTCATGGCGGATGGCCGGGGGTGATTTTGTTCCGGTGCAGTGACGGTAATTTGACGCTCGAAGAAGGCGAGACGCGGGAAACCCTTTTTTTTGGAAGACAGATTCCCCGCATCCTCGGCGGGAATTTTTAAATAAATTCACAGTAATATTTATGATCTAATACTTTCTTCGTATTTGAAAGCTATCGGGATAAAAAGCATTGACATCGTCATAAAATTTGCATAATAAATAGATGCTGACGTAAGAATTGTACCCCGCCTGCGTTTCATGGCCCGTTCAGGGTACGGGCTTCTGAAATGCGCTGACCCATTCGGTGATATTCGTTTCACACTCGCAATCAATCAGTTTTTAAAATCAAGAAGTTGGATCGAACGCATTCACGGTGAGGGTCCGTGAACCGGGATAAAGGGGAGAAATATGAGGGGGGTGTCGCTTAAAAGCCGGAAGGGCTTTACGCTGATAGAGATTATATCTGTTCTGGTGATTTTGGGAATCCTGGCCGCGATGGCCGTGCCGAAGTATTTTTCACTCCAGGAGGAAGCAAAGAAAAAGGCAGCCTATTCCGCCCTGGCTGAAGGCAAGACGAGGATCATGATGTACGGAGCCCAGAGGCTTTTGAATACCGCCTCCTGGCCGGAAGGGCGTGATTATACGGGGAGCGCGATCGGTACCGATGCGGGTGATTTCACCCTGAGCTATTCCTATTCGTCGCCGATTTTCACCGTCACCGCAGAGGGAAAAGCAAGCAGCACCGTCGCAAACGCTACTGCCGTGGGAACGATGAAGCGCCCCGGCCTGTAGGAAACGGTCAGAGCCCGTGGAAGGAGAAATCTTGAAGCCGGTATCACAGATAACAAAGAAAGCGCTGATCGACAATGTCAGGGACCTGAGAGATGGTGTCCATGTGCCGCCTGTACTCCACCCCTCTGTCACGGTGTCGGACCTGACGCTCAGGTACAGGGAGCTGGTCTCGGAACTGAGAAGAAAGCTGAACGGGTCTTCTCAGAAACCGCAGCTCAAAGGGTGATCGGCGAAAAGCGCTCACACGGATTTTCATGGCGATAGGCCTCTCTACGGGGAGGCTTTTTGTTTTGTCCGGGGCAAGAGTCTATCGTTATAACGCAACGACCGCCACCTCTCATGCTGTACAAACTGCTTGACAGGGGACGTGAAGTGTGGTTGCATGTCCGCACTTTTGATTGAGGTTCAGCATGTCGGACAGACGCTCAAGAATGGTCCATCTCGGCTGGTGGTGGAGTTTCCATAACAGCGCGGGGGTCTGCCTGTCGGTCGGGAGGGTGTAGAAGCGGGGTCGTAATGTAAGAAATCGAGCCATGGGTAGATCAAAGGATGCTATCCATGGCTTTTTTAGTTTCGGAAAGGCCGTGGAGGCACGCACTCCACGGCCTTTTTTCATCGAGGAGGCATGAAGTGGACCCAGGAAGAACGGCAGGACGAAAAAAATTTACTACGAGGGCTCCGCCGGTCGAAACGCTTTTTCCGGCGGGTTTATGAACGAAATAGCAATAAGGAGGTGTTTTTTATGAGAAGGATTTCTGTGATGAGAAGGGTTTTTCTGTTCTTTCTTTCGGCGTGCCTGATCTGGTTGCTTGCCTTCGCGGATCGGGCAGACGCGACCGAGATGGGAGGAGGCGCTTATCCGAACGGTGCCGAAGATTTCATGGCCGGGGCGCTGCCGCCGCCGGGCACGTATTTCATCAATTACCTGCAGTACTACACAGCCACAAAGTTCAACGACAAGGATGGGAACGAAGGGATTCCAGGATTCAAACTCGATGCGGTTGCCAACGTCTTTCGGCTGGTCCATGTGACCCGGTTCAAAATCTTCGGGGCCGACTATGCCGTTCACGCGTTCCTGCCCGTCGTTTACCAGGACGTGGAAGTCCCCGGGAAGAGTGACAGCCGGTGGGGCATCGGCGACATCATCGTGGACCCCATCATCCTCGGCTGGCACTGGAAGAATTACCACGTCACAACAGGCCTGGACATTTACATTCCCGTGGGATCCTACGACCAGAACCATCTCGCCAATGCCGGCCGCAATTACTGGACCTTCGAGCCCGTCGTCGGCTTCACCTACCTGAGTGACGGCGGCTTCGAGATATCGGGAAAATTCATGTACGACTTCAACACGGAGAACAGCGACACGAACTACCGGTCGGGCCAGGAATTCCACTTCGACTACACCATCGGGTACCACATCAAGAGCCTGGCCGTCGGCATCGGCGGGTACTATTATCGGCAGATCACCGATGATGAGTTGAACGATGCGACCTACGCCGACGGGTTCAAGGGGAGGGTCTTCGCCGCCGGTCCCCAGGTGCAGTACGGGTACAAAAACATGAATTTCACGATCAAGTGGCAGCGGGAGTTCGAAGCGGAGAACAAACCCGAGGGCGATAAGTTCTGGTTCAAATTCATGTATGCCTTCTGACACGAGGACGGGATGGATCTTCCGGGTTTCGTCCCCACTCCATGTCTCAAAAAGCTCCGTCCCCGGACGGGGCTTTTTGATTTGTGCGCCCAGCATGGGCGCAGTCTTGGAGGTGGAAGTCCTCCCACGAGTTGACCACGACGAGTGAAGCGAAGCGCGACTGCGCGAGGGCGACCGAGCGTGTGAAGGAAGCGTGGAGCGAAGCCGCGGGCCGACGAACAGAAACCGGATAAGAGGCGACGCCCGGCAGGGCGAGCGGGCAAGTGACCGCAAAGCTCTCGTGGTCGAGTTCGAGGCGGCGTAAATCCGGCGGTCGTGCGGGGAAGGGCTGCGTTCTTACCTGGGGAGCTCTCGCCTTGTGGCTGAAAGGCCGACGTGGCGACACGGAGCGAGAAGTCAGCAGAGGCCGTAGTAGCGGAGACGCGAAGGGCCGAACGGTGAGGAGAGCGAAACGGACGTGCGCCACGAAGGCAAAAGGCCCCAGATGACCGATAAGACGGAGCGGCCGCAAGGGAAGAGGGGTGAAGCCCCGAAGGCCCGGCGGGGCGGGGAAGAGCCGACGGCGGCCAGCGAGACCGGGCGCTTGGGAGCAAGTGCGCTGTTGGAGCGGGTCTTGGCGTCCGCGAACCTGAAGGCCGCGCTTGCGCGTGTACGGAAGAACAAAGGCAGTCCCGGCATGGACGGGATGACCGTGGAGGATCTGCCGGGCTACCTGCGGGAGCACTGGGGACGTATCCGGAGCGAGCTGCTCGCGGGGACGTTCCAGCCGCAACCGGTCAGGCGGGCGGAGATTCCAAAGCCGGGAGGCGGGAGGCGGCAGCTGGGCATCCCGACCGTCCTGGATCGGTTCATCCAACAGGCGCTGTTGCAGGTGCTCCAGCCGCAAATCGATCCGAGCTTCTCATCGCAGAGCTACGGGTTCCGCCCCGGGCGCCGCGCGCATGATGCGGTTTGTCAGGCGCAACGCTACGTCCAGGCGGGCTGTCGCTGGGTGGTGGACGTGGACCTGGAGAAGTTCTTCGACGGGGTCAACCACGACATCCTGATGGGGAGGCCGGCCAAACGGATCGAGGACGGTCGGGTGCTGAGGCTGATCCGGCGCTACCTGGGCGCGGGGATGTTCGCGCAGGGGCTGGTGGTGGATCGACACGAGGGCACCCCGCAAGGGGGGCCGCTGTCGCCCTTGCTGGCCAATGTGCTTTTGGACGAGGTAGACCGGGAGTTGGAGAGACGCGGCCACCGGTTCGTCCGGTATGCCGATGACTGCAATGTCTACGTAGGCAGTCAACGGGCCGGAGAGCGGGTCGGCCGGCTTCTGCGGAAGCTCTACGCGAAGCTCAAGCTCCGGGTCAACGAGGCCAAGAGCGCGGTGGCCCCGGCGACCCACCGGAAACTGCCGGGCTACTCCTTCTGGAGAGGCCCGGGAGGGACGGTGAAGCGCCGCGTGGCCCCCAAGGCCATGACCGCCATGAAGGACCGGGTACGAGCCATCACCCGACGAAACGGGGGACGGAGCATGGAGCGAGTCATTGAAGAACTTCGGGGGTATCTGAGCGGTTGGAAAGCGTACTTCGACCTGGCGGATACGCCCGGCGTCTTCCGGGAACTCGATCAATGGATCCGTCACCGTCTCCGAGCGGTGCAACTCAAACAGTGGAAACGGGGTCGGACCGTCTATCGCGAACTTCGCGCCCGAGGGATGTCGAAGATCAACGCGGCAAAGGTGGCCGCCAACGCCCGCCGCTGGTGGAGGAACTCGGCCATGAGCCTGAATGCGGCCCTTCCGAACCGCTACTTTGATGGGCTGGGGCTTCCCCGGCTCGGAACGTAACCTCAACTTACCGAACCGCCCGGTGCGGACCCGCATGCCGGGTGGTGTGGCAGGGAGCGGCGGGGGTTACCCGCCGCCCCTATGCCGATCCGGGACAGATTTTGGAATGCCGGAGGCTATGCCTTTTTTACCGGCTTCATCATCATGAAAGCGATGATCATACCCAGGACGGCGAGACCCGCCGTGGGATAGAAGGCGTAGGTGAAAGACCCGAAGGCGTCCTTTGCCTGTCCCGCGATGATGCCGCCCAGGATGGCGCCGATGCCGTAAGCGAAGAAGACGAGCCCGTAATTCTTGGCGTAGTTTTTCACGCCGAAGAAGATCGTCGTCGCCGTGGGCGCAATCGCCAGCCAACCGCCGAGCACGAGCCAGAAACCGACGAAGCACAGTGTGTAGAGCATCACGTTTCCGGGGCCTGCCGTCAGCATGCCGAGCGAGCTCACCAGGATAAGGACGAAGGAGATGAGCGCCGCATTCCGGGGGTTGAGTTTGTCCGTCAACACCCCGAAAAGGGGTCGGCCCAGACCATTGAAAATGGCGAAGACACCGACCAGCATGGCGGCCGTCGCCGCGTCGATCTTGATGATTTCCAGGCCGACGGAGGCCGAAATCCCGATCGCCATGAGTCCCGCGAGGCAGCCGATGATGTAGCAAAGAAAGAGCCCCCAGAAGGTAGAGGTCTTCGACATCTGGCCCATGTTGAGGTCGATGGCGCTTGCCGCGGCCGCAGCCGGCGGCGTCCAACCGGCGGGTCTCCAGCCCTCAACGGGGAATCGGAAGGGGATGAAACAGGCCAGCATGATGACGAGGAAGGCCGCCCCCATGTAGAAGAAGGTCTGCATGGGCCCCACGGCTTTGATGAGGGCCGCAGCGACGTTGGCGGACACGAAGGGCGACCCGCCGAAGCCGGCCAGCGTCAGTCCGAGGGCGAGGCCCCGCTTGTCGGGGAACCATCGGCCGTTGACGGCCAGGGGCACCCCGTAGGCGAGCCCCACACCGCCGCCGCCGATCACGCCGTAGGTGATGTTCAGCATGTTGATGCTCGATGACTGGCTTGCCAGCATCCACCCCGCGCCCACGATGATCCCGCCGATCATGCCCAGCATCTTGGGGCCGAGCTTGGCCATGACCTGGCCGCCGAAGAAAACCATGATGGCAAAAAGGGCCAGAAAGATCATGAAGGGCATACCCGCCTCGGTTGCGGATGCGTTCAGGAGTTTCTGGACCGGACCCCTGAAGACGCTGTATGCGTAGACGCTTCCTAGACAGAGGTTAATAATGAACCCCAGCAGAACGAAGATCCATCGCCCGCTTTCCGCAGGCAAGCCGAAAAGTTTCTCGCCGCTCATAGAATACCCCCCCTTATGGATGAAAATAGGATGAGCTCAAAACCCTCCTCATATCGGCAGGGCGACAATGGACGAAGTGCTATCCAAAAACCTCCGAATTGTCAACCGAAAACTGGGACGGGGCGGCTTCATCGGTCGGCCAGATTTTCGAGTTCTTCCGCCGTGTTGATATTCATGAAGAGGCGCATCTCCGGGTCGAACTCGGTTATCTTCTCCGGAGGGATTTCCCGGACGCCGGATTTGAGAAAAAGATCAGTGATTTTAAGCCGATCCTCCTCGATGAGCCGCCGGATCGGTTTTATGAGCCTGCGGGAATATATGGCGTGAAGGGGCTGGAGTCCCTCGGGAGTGCGCGGGACGACGACGCTGTGGTTCTTCGTTTCGCTCATCATGTATCGGATAAAGGGGGCATTCAGAAAGGGCATATCGCAGGCCGAGACAAAAGCGTGATCGCAGGTGGCAAAGAAAAGCCCCGTGTAAATTCCCCCGAGGGCGGCTTTTCCCGGGATGATGTCCGTCACGATCTCCACATTGAACTCGAGGTAGTCGAGAGGGGAGTTGGTCACAATGAAAATATCTTTAAAGAGTTTCCGATAGATCCGGATCGTCCTTTCGATAAGCCGCTCCCCCCGGACCTTGATGAAGGCCTTGTTCAGACCGCCGAGGCGGGTGCTTTTGCCGCCGGACAGGATGATCCCCGTCATCGGCTGTTGAAAAACGTCTGTCTGTTTTGTCTCTCTCATCCCTCGTCCCTGTAGCGTACGCCCCCGGCAAAGTGGTTAACGGCGAATGGCGAAGGGTCAGCCTAAAGAATGATTGGGTCTATCGGCACAGTTTCAGAATGTCGGCGATGACCTCCTCCGGGTAGCCGGTAAGGCGCCAGGTCTCAGCGAGCATGACGGCATTTGCGGCGATTTTTTTGATGTCCCGTGCCGGGATGTCGACCTCCCGCAGCCTCACCGGGGCTTTAATGGCAATGAACCAGGCCTTCAGTCTTGAAATCCCCCGTGCGGCGGCCCGGACGTCGTCTTTGAGCTTCACGCCGAAGACCTCTCTTGCAAGTCTTGCGAACTTGGCCGGGTTCTTCCGGCTCGCCCAGGTCATCCAGGCGGGGAGCACGATGGAAAGCCCCGCCCCGTGTGGGACATCGTATATGGCGCTCAGGGAGTGCTCGATCATGTGAACCGGGTAACGCACGTTTCCCATGCCCGCCGTCGTGAGTCCGTTGAAACCCAGTGTGGCGGCCCACATGAAGTTCGCCCGGGCATTGTAATCCGCCGGGTCTCTGAGACAGGCCTCCGTCGCTTCCATGAGGGTCCGCATCAGGCTCTCCACGAGGCGGTCCTGGAGGATGCCCGCGGGTTCCGTGTTGTTGAAATACCCCTCGAGCATGTGAGCGATCGCGTCGGCGGCGCTGTAAGCCGTGTAGGCGTCGCTCAGGGAGGAAAGCACTGAAGGGTCCATGATGGAAACTTTCGGCTGGATGAAAAGGGAGCGGATGCTGAACTTCTGGCAGGTTTCTTCCTTCGTTATGACGGCCGCCGGGTTCATTTCGGAAGCGCTCGCCGAGATGGTGAGGATCGTCAGCACCGGCAGGGCGCCCCCGATGGATTTCTTGTAAGTGAAGAAATCCCAGATGTCGTGATCGGCCTTCACGCCGCAGGCGATGGTCTTCGCCGTGTCGATAACGCTTCCGCCGCCGACGGCGAGGATCACATCCGTCTGCTCCCTTTTGGCAACCTCGATCCCTTCCAGAACCTTGGAGAGGTAGGGGTTGGAGCGGACGCCCGCGAATTCGACAAAGGGGACCCGGGCCTCTTTCAGCGAGGCCACCACCTGGTCGTAGACACCGTTTTTCTTGATGCTCCCCGAGCCGTATACAAGGAGGGCCTTGCTTCCGAAGCGCTTCAACTCCTGGCCGATCCGCGCGATGCTGCCCTTCCCGAAGATGACCCGGGTCGGGTTTTCAAAGACGAAGTTCTGCATGACATGTCTCCCTTGGTTCACAGGACCGGAGCCTGCTCCCATTTTGAGTTTTGAATGATGAGTATTGAATGGATGGGTGTGAAAAATTTCTCTATCACGGTTCAATCCGTATTCGGTGTCATGAAAACTCGGAATTCACAATAGTCAGGGACTTATATCCGCGAACATCCGCGCTTTGCAAGCGTGAAGTTTCGAATCGAACGGTTTTTTGTCTTGATAAATTCCCCGCCGGATTGTAAGAAATTTCCAAACGAAGCGGAGGGCTTGAAGCATGTACTGGGAACCGGATATCGAAACCATGCCGCGGGAGAAACTCGAGGCCGTCCAGATGGAGCGGCTGAAAAGCACGCTCCGGAGGGCCGCGGAATCTCCTCACTACGGAGGCGTCTTCAGGGAGAAGGGGTTTGACCCGGCGAAAATCAATTCCCTCGACGATGTGAAGCGTATCCCCCTGACGACGAAGGAAGACCTCCGGGCGAGCTGGCCTTACGGGTTTCTGGCCGTTTCGAAGGATGAACTCGTCCGGATGCACTCCTCCTCCGGCACCACGGGACGGGCGACGGTCATCTTTCACACGGTGAGTGACGTCGGGGCCTGGACGAACCTTGTGGCCCGGTGCATGTACATGACGGGTGTGCGCAGGGGGGATGTCTTCCAGAACATGATGACCTACGGTCTTTTCACGGGGGGGCTCGGCTTTCACTACGGGGCCGAGAAGGTCGGGGCCCTCGTCATCCCCGCCGGGGCGGGGAACAGCAAGCGCCAGATCCAGCTCATGCGCGATTTCGGCACCACCGTGATCCACATCATTCCGAGCTACGCCCTCCATCTCTACACCGTCTTCGGGGAGATGAGTCTGGATCCAAAGCAAGACACGAAACTGAAGATCGCCTTCATCGGGGCGGAGCCGCACTCGGAAAAGACGCGAAAGAGGATCGAGGAGTTTTACGGGATCAAGGCCTATAACTCCTACGGCCTCTCCGAGATGAACGGTCCCGGCGTTGCCTTCGAATGCCCCTGTCAGACGGGTCTTCACATCTGGGAAGATAATTTCATCGTGGAGATCATCAATCCCGACACCCTGGAGCCGGTGCCGGACGGCGGGGAAGGGGAACTGGTCATGACGACCCTTCTGCGCGAGGGGATGCCCATCCTGCGCTACCGGACGAAGGACCTCACGCGGATCATTCCCGGGGTCTGCGAATGCGGCCGGACCCACCGCCGCATCGACAGGATCAAGGGGAGGACCGATGACATGCTCATCATCAAGGGCGTCAACATCTTCCCCATCCAGGTCGAAAAAAAACTCATGGAGATCCCCGGCGTGGGGACGGATTACGTCATCATCCTGGATCGGGAGGAGTTCAACGACATCATGACCGTCCGGGTGGAGGTGCAGAGGGAATTCTTCGACGGGGACCTGCTGCATCTCGAGGCTCTCCAGAAAAGGATCATCGAAGCGTTAAAGAGCGACATTCTGATCACGCCGAAAGTGGACCTGGTGGCCCCCGGGGGCCTGCCGAAGACGGAGGGGAAGGCGGTAAGGGTCATCGACAATCGCAAAGAGTAGCGGACTGTTGAAAAACAGCCATCTACGGCGTTTCCCTCATCCTTCGTCTCTGCGGCGTACGTATCACAGTACGCCTCAATCCTCAGGATATCGGGGGCCTTGTATCTGGCGTTTTTGAACAGCCCGGGCAGGACAGCATTCTTGTAGCGTTACCATAGGAGCAGAGACATGACGGTGCATCAGCTATCCGTGTTCGCGGAGAACAAGCCGGGGCAGCTCGCCCGGATCACCCGTGTTCTTTCGAAAGAAAAGGTCAACATCCGGGCCACCACCATCGCCACGTCTCACAGTTATGGCGTCATCAACCTCATCGTCGACGATCCCGGGCGGGCCCGGAAGGCGTTGACCGCCGAGGGGCTCATGGTCACCATGAAGGAGGTCATGGCCGTCATTATCGAGGACAAGCCCGGCGGACTGGACAGGCTGACGCAGCTTCTCGCCAAGGAGAACATCAATATCAACAATGCCTACGGGTTCGTTCTCGAGAGCTGGAAAACAGCCATTTTCGTCGTCGATGTCGACCAGATGGAAAAAGCCCGGCAACTCATCGCGAAGGCCAAGTTCAAGACCCTTGACGATGACTCCCTCGCGGCCGTCGAACCGTTCCATTATGTGAAGTATTAGGCATCAAGCGGCCGGCATCGGGCATCGGGCGAAAGGCAGAGAGCTGAAGGTTCGACGCCTCTTCTCCGCACCTAAAAGGCGCCCAGCTGACAGTGCGATATCTTGATGCCGAGTTTCTCACAGGCGGCGGAAACCCGGATCTTCGCCATCTTGAATTCTTTCGCTATTTTCCAGGAGGCATCGCAGGAAAGTCTCCCGTCCGTCACGGCTTCGCGTATTGCCCTTTCCAATTCGACGGAAACGGTCTCCGCTTTCTGGATGATCCTGCTGATCGGGCTGTATCCGAAAAGACCCAGTTGACATTTCTTTATCGGAATCTCCAGCCTGTCCATGGCAAATCCGATCTCCGCGGGTGAGACCTTCGCCGCCTCGGCAATGTTAAAGGCTATCGCGCAGGTCAAATCCCCCTTCTGAGCCTTTTTCCTGACCGCCTCGGCGACGTTATCATCCAGTTTCCGGTCAGCGGGATATTTTTCCTTATAGTGCCCTTTGTCCTTTCGCATCGCTTTCTCTCCCTGTCTGAGCGTTCTCTGCAATGAAGAGATGGGAATAATGGGTGGAAACAGCGCCGGTCTTCCCATTCAACAATCAAAACTCAAAATCAAACTACCCCTTTACCTCCTCGTATCTTGCCAGTGTGAAGAGCATGTCGGCCAGCCGGTTGAGGTACTTGTGGATCTCGGGGTTTTTCACCAGGCCGTCGTCCTTCATCTTCGCCGCGTTCCGTTCCGCCCGCCGTATGACCGTTCGAGCCACGTCGATCTGGGCGGACACCACCGTTTCGCCCGGGTAGATGAACTCGTTCTTCAATTTGACCTCTTTCTGCAGGTCGTCGATGAGATCCTCGACGCGCTGGACGTCCGATTCGTCGATCCGTTTCGGGAGCTTCTGGACGTCCCCGGGGAGTGCCGAAAGCTCGGCACCCATCATCAGGAGATCTTTCTGAACGGCAAGGAGGATGTCCTTGATCTTCTGACTTCTCGTCATGGCCCTCGCCACACCCATCACGGAGCTCGCTTCATCGAGAACGCCGTATGTCTCGGGCCTCGGGTCGTATTTCGGGACCCGCTGTCCGCCCAGCAGGCTTGTCTCTCCCTTGTCCCCCCTTTTTGAGAACTTCATTTCCGGCTCCTTTCAATGTACTTGCCGACAATCGTCAGCATGGTTTCGCGGTTTCTCTTTGCGCCCTCGATGATCGTCTCCATGGTCAGGGGTGTTTCCACCACGCCGTTGCAATAGTTGTCGACCGAGCAGAGCGCGGCATAGGGAAGCCCGAGCTCCTGCGCGATAATCGCTTCGGCGGCCATGGTCATCCCCACAATGTCGGCGAAAGAGGCCATCATACGGATTTCGGCCTTCGTTTCCAGCCGCGGACCCACCGTCTGCCAGTAGACGCCCCGTTCGACGACGGGAATCCCGCAGGCGCCGGCCGCTTCGATGAGGCGGCGCCGCACCTCGCCGGACAGCTCGGGCGTGATGTGAACGGGCCGGTCTGAGAAGATCGTGGGCGTGTCGGCGACCAGGATGAAGTCATCGGGCACGACGATGGACCCCGGCGGCAGCTCCTTTTTCAGGGAGCCCGTCGAGTTGAGGGCGACGACTTCTCCGATGCCGAGGGTCTTCAGGGCCGTGAGGTTGGCCTGGTGGTTGATGAGATGGGGAAGGACGTATTCTCCGGGTTCGCGGTCATGGCGTGAGATGAGGACGATCTCCTTTGAAACCCAGACGGTGACCCGCCCGAATTCATTGACCATGTGCTCTTTCTTCAGTCCATCGAAGACGTTTGCCCCGTGCAGGACCGTGCCGGCGATGATGCCGAGCGGCCTCATGAGTGAAGACCTCCCTTTCCGTTTTGCAGGTGTCTCACATGCCCGGGCCTTCCCCGGCCGCGGGGGACGCCTGTCGATACAGGCTGAAGCCGCCCACTCTATTATCAGATATGGAAAGCCCTGTCAAAACCTTGTCTTCCGGGACTGAAAATGGGTTTGACAGAACGGACATCTGATGGCATATAAAACAAAAAAGGGCGCCTCGCTGTTTGCATGGCGAGGGAAGGTGCCCTTTATTTTTCCGGCAGCGATCGCCGTGACGGAGGTCACCCGATGAGCGAAGATTTGATTCATGTCAGTGACGGTAACTTTGATCAGGAAATTTTGAAATCCGACCAGCCCGCCCTCGTCGATTTCTGGGCGCCCTGGTGCGGTCCCTGCCAGAGGATCGCGCCTATCATCGACGAACTGGCAAAGGAGTACAAGGGCAGGGTCAAGGTCGCGAAGATCAACGTGGATGAAAGCCGGAAGGTTGCCACCGATCTGGGCGTCATGAGCATCCCCACGCTCATCCTCTTCAAGGGCGGACAGATCGTCGATAAAATCGTTGGTCTCGTGCCCAAGGACCGGCTGAAGGAGTTCGTGAACAAGGCTCTGTAATTTCCCGAGATTACTACCTGCGGGGTTCGAAGGAGCATCATGACGGAAAAAACGTGTCGAGAACGGCTTCCATCGGGGGATCGGAAATGGACCCGGACCTCGATAGGGGTCGGTCTTGTTCTCCTGTGGCTTCTTTCGATTTCAGGCTGCGCTTTGTGGGACCGGCTGTGGGGCGGCGATGAGCGCCTGAGGACGCCCGAGAGCCTGTACGCGCGGGGCAAGGAACAGTACGACAGGAAAAATTATGAGAAGGCCATCGAGGCCTTCAGAAGGGTGAAGGAAGAATATCCCTTAAGCCAGCTTGCCATCATGGCCGAACTCGGGATCGCCGACTCTTATTTCAGCGATGAAAGATACATCGATGCTCTGGTGTTTTACAATGAATTCGTCGAACTTCACCCGACGAACCCGAATGTCCCCTACGCCATGTACCAGACGGGGATGTGCCACTACAACCAGATGGAGACCATCGACCGCGACCAGACGGAAACGGTGAAAGCCCGGTCGGCCTTTGAAAAACTGATCACCCGTTTTCCCGACAGCAAGTTCTCTTTCCTGGCCGAGAAAAAGTTGAGGGAGTGCAAGGAGCGGCAGGCCGAGCATGAATTTTACGTGGGGTATTTCTATTTCAAGAGCAAGAGATATTATGCGGCCATGAGACGCTTCGAAGGCATCGCGAAGAATTACCCGAACCTGGGCCTGGACTACAAGGTGAATTACTTCCTTGCCGAATCGAAGAAACTCTACGAGAAAGAAAAAGTGGAGAAAAAGGAACCGGAAAAGGAAGACGTGGGAGGGATTATTCGAACCCCCGTGGAGTGACCGGGGCAGGGGAAGGTATGTTGAACAGGGGCCGGGCGGCATCGGGAAGGTGCCGGCCGGCTTTTTTTATGCCGTCTGCCGCTTCTGGATTTCGGCGATCACCCCGTGGACGCAGCGCTCCGGGTCCCGGGACGTGTCGACGACAATGTGAGAACGGGCCGGGACCTCGTCGATCGCCTCGAAATCCCCTTTCTGGGCTCCCAGGAGGTCCGCCCGGCCGTCCGAAACCTCCCCCTTCTCGGACATCCTCGCCTTCAGCCTCTGCGTGATGAGCCGGTCGGGCAACCGGCATTCGAGGATGAAGAAATCCGCCTGGAGGTCTTTCGCCATTTGAGCGGCCTTCAGGCGTTCCGTCCTGCTTTTGAAGGAGGCGTCGATGATCACCGATTTCCCTGCTCTGAGCCTCGACGCAGCCGTCTCCAGGGCCCTGTCGTAGACCCGCCGCGAAACCTCTTCCGAGTAGATGCCCTTCCCGAATTCCTCGTAACGGTGCTCCCCGGGATCGATATGGAGCATCTCCTTCCTCACGACGTCCGTCCGGATGAGGTCGGCCCGGAGGAGAGAGGCGAGGCGGGAGGCCAGGATGCTTTTTCCCGTACCCATGAGTCCCGCCGTGAGGATCAGGGTCTTCCTTTCCGGTCGGGCGGCATAAGCGTAGGCCAGATCGAAGTAACGGGAGGCGAGTTCTTTGGCCGCCTCCCGGTCCCGCTCCCCGATGCCCCGGTCGTCGAGGCGGAAGCTGATGACCTTGCCGCGGACATAGGCGTAGTAGGCCCTGTAGAAGTTGAGAAGCTTTACAAGCTCGATATCCGCGGAGTGATGGACGTAGGCATCCACGAAGGCCGTCGCGTGATCGGGGTATCCGTTGAAGTCCAGGTCCATGGCCAGGAAGGCGACCTCGGCGGCTGCGTCGCCGAAGCGGAACCGCTCGTTGAACTCGATGCAGTCGAAGATGACGACGCCGTCGACGAGGCAGATGTGCTCGATGTGCAGGTCGCCATGACAGTCCCGGATGCGGTGCTCCCGCACGCGCCTTTCAAAAAGGGGACGATGCTTGTCCATGAATCCGTTGATGAAGGATTGGATGAAGCGGTATGTCTCACCGGGGATGGTGGTCCCGATGTATTTCTCGGTCTGCTCGAAGTTTTCGTCCTGGTTGTGCCTGATGACGGCCGGTGCGCCGTTTTCGTCGATGCGGCCCCCCGTATCCGCCTGCCGGTGAAAATCGGAAACTTTCCGGGCGATCTTCTCCATGTCCGGAGGCGAGAACCGTCCCTCGGAGAGCAGCTTCTTGAGCATCCGGTCTGCCGGGAGCCTTCTCATTCGAACGGCGTACTCGATGATCCTTCCGCGGGGCTCCAGGTTGATGTTCCCGCCGGTATCCTCAGCGATCTCGACGACATCGAGATAGAAATCCGGCGCCAGCCGCCTGTTCAGCCGCAGTTCCTCCTCGCAGAAATGCTTTCTCTTCTCCAGGGAGGTAAAATCCAGAAAACCGAAATCGACGGCTTTCTTGACCTTGTAGACGTAATCGCCCGCGAGAAAGATGAAGGAGATGTGGGTCTGGAGGGTTTCGACCTCCGGGGGCCGGTGAGGGTAAAACCCCGGCTTCGTCATCGCCTCAACCAGTCTCGGATGGGTCATGCCCCAACCTCCATTATCGACCGCGGAAATCGGGTTTTCGCCTCTCCATGAAAGCCCGGACGGCCTCCTTCAAATCTTCCGAGGCGAAAAGAACCATGTTCTTGTGCATGGCCAGGGACATGCCGTCCTCCACCGTGGCGTGGCGGCTCATGTTCAGGACCTCCTTCGTGGCCTGGACGGCAAGAGGCGCATTCGCGGCAATCTGCAGTGCAAGGGCCCGTGCCCCCTCCATCAGGGCCTCCCGGTCGGGGTAGACGGCGCTCACAAGCCCCATCTTCTCGGCTTCCTTTGCGCTGTAGAAGCGGGCCGTGTAGGCCATCTCCCGGGTGAAGCCCTGTCCGATGACGTGCGGCAGGCGCTGGAGCACGCCCATGTCCGCCACGAGTCCCACGGCCGCCTCCCGCAGGGAGAACGAGGCGTCCCGGGTGCACAGGCGGATGTCGCAGGCCGAGACGATGTCCAGCCCCCCGCCGATGCAGGCCCCGTGAACGGCGGCGATCACGGGCTTTCTGCAGGCCTCGATGAAATCGCAGCTGTCGAAGATGGACCGGAGCTTGTCGGGGAATTCGAGGCTCGCCTTCGGCGAACCGTCGATTCCCGTCGAGGTAAAAGCCTTGAGGTCAAGCCCGGCGCAGAAGGCCTTGGCCCGGCTGCACAGGATGGCAACCCTCACATCGTCGCGAGCACCCGCCTCGCGAAATACGGCCGCGATCTCGGCCGAGAAAGGGACGTCGAGGGCGTTGAGGCTTTCTGTTTTCGACAGCGTCACCGTGGCGACATTATCTTTGACCTGCAAGTCAATGAATCGGTAGGACATCGTTTCCTCCTACGGCCTGAAGGGCCTTCTACAGTTTTGAGTTTTTAGTTCAAAAAGTAAAATAATGGTTAATTAAACCTCAAGATCCGAATGGATAATTCAAAATTCAAAATTCAGAATTCAAAACTCAGGCCTTTTGGCCCGAGAGCTGTCCGCAGGCGGCGAGGATGTCCTGGCCGCAGCTCTTCCGGATGACGGCCGTGTAATGGTGATCCACGAGGACTTTCCGGAACGCCTCGACGGTCTTCTTCGAGGGGGCCCGGTAGGGGGTGCCGGGGAATTCATTGAAGGGTATGAGGTTGAACTTGCACTTCATGCCCCTGAACAGCCGGACGAGTTTTTTCGCGTGTTCCGGGGAGGCGTTGATACCGTCGATGAGGATGTACTCGAAGGTGATCCGGCGGCGCCTCGGCATGGGGTAGTCCCGGCAGGCCCGGACGAGCGTCTCCAGCGGGTATTTCCTGTTGACGGGCATGAGGGCATTCCGCGTGGTGTCGTCCGGCGCGTTGAGGGAGACGGCGAGATTGACGCAGGCGTCCTCGCCGAGTTTCAGGATCATGGGCGGGATTCCGCAGGTGGACAGGGTGATCCGCCGGCTGGAGAAGGCCAGGCCGTCGTCGCAGTTCATGATCCGGATGGCCTTGAGGGTGTTTTCGTAGTTCGCGAGGGGCTCTCCCATGCCCATGAGGACGATGTTCCCGACCTTCTTCCCTTCCTCCATGGCAAAACGGACCCGGGTGACCTGGTCGACGATTTCCGACGGCAGAAGGTCCCTGCTGAAACCCGACAGCCCCGTCAGGCAGAACGTGCACCCCATCCGGCAGCCCGCCTGCGTGGAGACGCACTGTGTCCAGTGATTTCTTCCCGGGATGAGAACGCCCTCGATGGGAAGCCCGTCCTCCAGGCGGAAAAGGATCTTGATCGTGCCGTCCGAGGAAATCCGGGTAGCGGCGATCCGGAGGGAACTGATCCGCGCGATGTTCTTCATCTGTGCACGGAATTCCTTGGAGAGGTTCGTCATCTCGTCAAAGGAGGCGGCCCCCTGCCGGTAGACCCACTTCAGGATCTGCCGCGCCCGGTATTTTTCCTTGCCGTGTTTCGCGACGAAGGTCTCGATCTCGCCGAGAGTCATATCCTTAATATTGGCATAGGGCATAAGGCGTAAGGCGTAAGGCTAATGGATCCTCGAATGATGAGTTATGAATTTTGAGTTTTGAGTTTCTCAAATTCATTCTTGTTTTGTTCTTGTTAACCGCTGTTCACTTGCCACTGACCACTGTCTTATTTGCGGCCGAAGCTTCGCTCCAGCCTCTCGGCGATCGCATGGATGAACCCTTCCGTCGTGACCTGCCTGTTCGAGGGGCTCTTCCTCGCAACGTTCAGAAGGTCGCCGGTCATGACGCCGCTCTCCACCGTCCGAATCGCCGCCTTCTCGAGCCTGTCGGCGAAACGGACAACGCCGGGCGTGCCGTCGAGCTCCCCGCGCTTGCGCAGGCAACCCGTCCAGGCGAAGATCAGGGCCATGGAATTCGTGGAGGTCGCCTCTCCCTTCAGGTGTTTGTAGTAATGTTTCTGAACGGTGCCGTGGGCGGCTTCGTATTCGAAATGACCCCGCGGCGAGACGAGAACGGAGGTCATCATGGCGAGGCTCCCGAAGGCAGAGGCGATCAGGTCGGACATGACGTCGCCGTCGTAGTTCTTCAGGGCCCAGAGGATCCCCCCTTCGGACCGGATGATCCTTGCCGCCGCGTCGTCGATGAGGGTGAAGAAGTACCGGATCCCCGCCGTCTCAAACTTCTCCTTCCAGTTCTTTTCGTACTCCCCTTCGAAGATGTTCCGGAAGCGGGCATCGTAGGTCTTCGAGATGGTGTCCTTCGTGCTGAACCAGAGGTCCGTCTTCTGGTCGAGGGCGAAGGTGAAGCAGGCGCGGGCGAATGCCGTGATGGATTCGTCGGAATTGTGGATGCCCTGCAGGATCCCCGGCCCCTTGAAGTCTCTGATCTTCACCCTGAGCGGCTTTCCATCGGCGGGCGTGAACAGAAGCTCGGCCCTGCCTGCACCGCGTACCCGGATCTCCGCGTTGTCGTAAACGTCGCCGTAGGCGTGTCTACCGACGGTGATGGGCTTTTTCCACGCCGACACGAAGGGCCGGATGTTTTTCACGAGGATCGGTTTCCTGAAGACCGTCCCGTCCAGCATTGCACGGATCGTCGCGTTCGGGCTCTTCCACATCTTCTTGAGGCCGTACTCCCCGACGCGGTCCTGGTTGGGCGTGATGGTGGCGCATTTCACGCCCACCCCGTGCTGCAGGATGGCTTTCGCGGCGTCGACCGTCACGCGATCGTCCGTATCGTCACGATGCTTGACGTGGAGGTCGTAGTAACGGATATCCATGTCCAGGTAGGGGAAGAGGAGGTTTTCCTTGACCATCTTCCACATGACCCGGGTCATTTCGTCGCCGTCCATCTCCACGATGGGGTTCTTTACCTTGATCTTGTCATATACCATGGACTGCTCATCCTTTTCACACTCCCCGCTGTTTCACACATGATGAAGGTCACGGGCCTTTGAGCCGACGGCTTCTTTTCCCGTCCCCGGACCCTGATGCTCTCGTTTTCACCATATTCAAAGCGCCTCCGGCGAGCAGGATGTCTCTCTGCCTCCGGGAGAGGCTGCAGGCGGCTTTGAAATCGGTTTCCTTCGTCGTGTTCCGGACGACGATCTCCCCGCCGTTTTCGATGATCCGCCGGATGCCGGGGATCACGAGCCCGTCCCCCTGTGCGATCCCGTTATAGGCTTTCCCGTCTTTGAAGGTCAGGGGCAGGATGCCGAAGTTGATGAGGTTGGCCGCGTGGATCCGCTCGAAGGACTTGGCGATCACGGCCTTGACGCCGAGATACATGGGGCAGAGAGCCGCGTGCTCCCGGGAAGAGCCCTGTCCGTACGAAAGGCCTGCGACGATGAGGTTGTGCCTGCCGGCCTTCCGGTTTTTCATCGCCCGCCTGTAAAACTCCCTGTCCAGGGATTCGAAGACGTACTCCGCATATCTGGGGATGTTGGAGCGGTACTTCATCCTCGCGCCCGCGGGCATGATATGATCCGTCGTGATCTTGTCGCCCACCTTGATGGTCACCTCGCCCTCAATGTCTGCCGGTAGCGGATTGTTTTCCGGCGGAGGACCGATGTTCGGTCCGCGAACAATCACGGCGGCAGCCCTGACCGCGGGCGGTTCGGGCCGGATGATCATGTCATCGTTGACGTGAAAACGCTCCGGCATTTCCGCGGCGGGGTATGGCATGGAGAGTTCTCTCGGGTCGAGAAGCTTACCTGTGATCGCGGCTGCCGCTGCCGTCTCGGGGCTTGAGAGGTAGACCTCGGCGTCTTCCGTGCCGGACCGGCCGGGGAAATTGCGATTCGATGTGCGTATCGATACACCTCTCGACTCCGGGCTGTGACTTGCGCCGATGCAGAATCCGCAGGTACTCTCGGTCAGCCTCGCGCCGGCGGCGAGGAGATCGGAAAGGTAGCCGTTGTCTGCCAGGTTTTCCAGAACCTGCTTGGAGCCCGGGGTGATCACCAGACTCACCCCCTCGTGAACGTGTCGGCCCCGGAGGATCTTCGCGACGGTCACAAGGTCCTTGTAGGAGGAGTTCGTACAGCTCCCGATGCAGACCTGGCTGACGGGGATTCCGCCGGCTGCCGTCACGGGGCTCACGTTGTCCGGGCTGTGGGGTTTTGCCACCATGGGGACAAGTTCCGGAAGATGGATCTCGACGGTCCGTTCATAGACCGCTCCGGGGTCCGCCTGGATCTCGGACCAGTCCTGTTCCCGGCCTTCGGCGCGCAAGAACCGTCTCGTCATACCGTCGCTGGGAAAGACGGAGGTCGTCACCCCGCACTCGGCGCCCATGTTGGCGATGGTTGCCCTCTCCGGGACGGAGAGCGTGGAGAGGCCGCCGCCGCCGTATTCGAAGACAGTCCCCACATTGCCCTTGGTGCTGAAGATATCCAGGACCTTGAGGATGATGTCCTTGGCCGACACCCAGGGCTGGAGCCGGCCCGTCAGGTTGATGCGGATCACCCGGGGGCATTCGAAGTAAAACGGCTCCCCCGCCATGGCGAGCGCCACGTCGAGACCGCCGGCCCCCATGGCAAGCATTCCCAGGGCCCCCGCCGTGGAGGTGTGGCTGTCCGACCCGAGGAGGGTCTTACCCGGTTTGCCGAAACGCTCGAGGTGGACCTGGTGGCAGATTCCGTTTCCCGCGCGGGAGAAATAGATGCCGTATCTCCTTGCCACGCTCTGGAGATAGCGGTGGTCATCGGCGTTTTCGAAGCCGATCTGGATCGTATTGTGATCTACGTAGCTGACCGACAGCTCCGTCTTCACCCCGTCGATTTTCATGGCCTCGAACTGCAGGTAGGCCATGGTGCCCGTAGCATCCTGGGTGAGCGTCTGGTCGATCCTTACGGCGATCTCCTCCCCGGGTGCAAAACGGCCGGAGACCAGGCGGCTTTCAATGATTTTCTGCGTGATCGTCTTTCCCATCATCGTCTTCGATCAAATCAGGTCCGTTGACTTTTTCAATCCTATAAGGTTCCGACGTTTTTGTAAACAATTCACCGTTTGAATGGAGGGCAACTTTATTTCTTCACGCCCGCATTTTCAACTTATTTTTGCGATCCTCCGCCCGGAAAATTGCCCCTTGAAAATTACGGGGCCCCGGGATTAGAATCCCCTGGAACCGTCAAAGGACGAAACGGGGGTTCCCGCCCGTTCTTCCCTCCCGAAGACTCCGGCACCTGTCGCACAACACCCGGCATGCCCGATCGCTGTTCCGCCGGGTGCACTTTCTCGATAAAGGAGGAACATCATGACCGGTCTTCTCATCCGCTGGCTTGTCCTGACGGCGGCCATCCTGGCGGCATCCTACCTGCTCGACGGAATCACCGTCACCGGTTTCGGCTCCGCCTTGGCGGCCGCCGCCATCCTGGGCGTGCTGAACGTCATACTCCGTCCCGTGATCATCATCTTGACCCTTCCTGTCAATATTTTGACGCTAGGGCTCTTCACTTTCGTCATCAATGCCGCCCTCCTGATGCTCGTCTCGAGCCTCATCCCCGGCTTCGACGTCCGCGGTTTCTGGCCCGCCCTGTGGGGTTCGATCGTCATCAGCATCGTGAGCTGGCTGCTGACGGTCTTCATCAGTGACCGCGGCAGGGTTGTCTACATCCGGGACGAAAGGGCCGTCGATCTCAAGAAGCGGGGAGACAGGTGGGAATGACGAGCCTCACGCCGGCCATGCGGCAGTACCTCGAGATCAAGGAGAAGCACAAGGACTGCATCCTCTTCTTCCGGATGGGTGATTTCTACGAGATGTTCTTCGAGGATGCCGTCGTGGCCTCGAAGGCCCTGGAGATCACGCTGACATCCCGGAACAAGGGCAGGGAAGACAGCATCCCCCTCTGCGGTGTCCCCTACCACGCGGCTTCTTCCTACATTGCCCGGCTGATCGAAAAAGGATTCAAGGTGGCCATCTGCGAGCAGGTGGAGGATCCGCGGACGGCGAAGGGGATCGTCAGGCGGGAGGTCGTCCGCATCGTCACCCCCGGGCTCGTCGTCGACGCGGAAAACCTGGCAGCCAAGGAGAATAACTTCCTGGCGGGGATCGCCGTTCGGGGTTCTCACTTCGGTCTCGCCTTTATCGACATCTCGACGGGCGATTTCTGGGTGACGGAGTCGGAGGACCGGGATTTCTTCCTCGACGAGGTGATCGGCCACGGCTTTAGAGAGATCCTCCTCGAGGAGTCCCTGAAAGGAAGCCCGTTTCAGAAAGCCCTTTCCAGGGACCTCGGGGCCTGCGTCGTCAACTATTTCCCGCCGGAGTACTTCGAGCCGGCCGCTTCGGAAACGATCCTCCGGAGTTACTTCCGTCCGGAGACCCTCTCACGGATCAACGCCGCCGGGCGCCCGGCCATGACATCCGCGGCGGGAGCCGTTCTTCGCTACGTCAGGGAAACCCAGAAGGAAGACGTCGCCCACGTGAGCGACATCCGCTGGTATCAGGCCGGGAACTTCCTCATCCTGGATGAAAACGCACGGAGCAACCTGGAACTCTTCGCGACGATCCAGGGCGGCCGCAGGGAGGGATCCCTCTTTCACGTGCTCGATGAGACGGTGACGGCCATGGGCGGACGGCGGCTCCGCTGGTGGCTCGCCCACCCCCTGGTTGCGCCGGAGCGCATCCGGGAGCGTCTTGCGGCCGTCTCGGAGATCAAGGACAGGCACCTGCCCCGGCGCGACCTGAGAGAGACGCTCAAGGGCATCTACGACCTCGAACGTCTGGCGGGCAGGATATCCATCGGGGCGGCGAACGCCCGGGACCTGAACGCTCTCAAGGCATCGATCATCACACTGCCGGCGATCAAAAAGCTTCTCCAGGAATACGATTCCTCTCTGATGAAAGATGTCCGCGAGGGGATCGATGAGATGCCCGATATCGCCGGTCTCATCGCCGCGGCCATTGCCGACGATCCGCCGATGACGATCCGGGAAGGCGGCATCATTCGGGAGGGTTACGACAGCGAGCTCGACGGGCTCATCTCCGTTACCCGGGACGGCAGACGCTGGATCGCGGCACTGGAGGAAAGAGAAAAAAAACGCACGGGGATCCCGTCTCTCAAGGTGGGGTTCAACAATGTTTTCGGCTATTACATCGAGGTGACGAAAGCCCACAGCCGCGCCGTTCCCGGGGACTACGTCCGGAAACAGACCCTGGTCAATGCCGAGCGTTACATCAACGAGGAACTCAAGGGACACGAGACCACCGTCCTTAACGCCGACGAGAAACGGAGACAGCGGGAGTACGATCTCTTCATCGGGGTCCGGGACGAAATCGCCCGCCACGTCCGCCGGATCCAGTCGACGGCCTCGAAGCTGGCCGACCTCGATGCCGTCGCCTCCCTGGCCGAAGTCGCCGAGCGTTACAACTACCGGATGCCGAATGTCGATGACGGTGACATCGTCGAGATCCGGGAGGGGCGGCATCCCGTCGTGGAGCGGATGCCCCATCCCGAAGGCTTCGTGCCCAACGATACCTGCCTCGACCTCGAGAAGAACCGCTTCCTGATCATCACGGGCCCGAACATGGCCGGGAAGTCCACTTACATCCGGCAGGTGGCCCTCATCGTGATCCTGGCCCAGATGGGGAGCTTCGTGCCGGCCGGGGAGGCGAGGATCGGTGTCGTGGACCGGATCTTCACGCGCGTCGGCGCCGCCGACAGCCTGGCCCGCGGCCAGAGCACCTTCATGGTCGAGATGACGGAGGTCGCAAGCATTCTCCGGAACGCCACCTCGCGCAGCCTCATCCTCCTGGACGAGGTGGGGAGGGGCACGAGCACCTTCGACGGCCTGAGTATCGCCTGGGCCGTGGCGGAGTTCATTCACGACTCGGAGCGACTGGGGGCCCGGACCCTTTTCGCCACCCACTATCACCAGCTGACCGATATGGCCCTGACCCGCGACGGGGTCCGGAATTACTACGTGGCCGTCAAGGAGTGGGGGGACCGGGTCATCTTCCTGCGGAAGATCATGAAGGGCTCGACGAACCGGAGCTACGGCATCGCCGTCGCTCGCCTCGCCGGCGTGCCCGACGACGTGATCCTCCGCGCCCGGGAGGTCCTGGAAAACCTCGAGAAGGGGGAGTTCGACGAAATCGGCATGCCCACCATCGCCCGCCGCAGAAAGGAAGCACGCGGATCCCGCACCGGTCAACTGAGTCTCTTTGCCGAAGAGGAGAGCGTCGTCCTGGGGGAAATCGCGTCTACGGATGTGAACGCCCTCACGCCTATGGGGGCCATAAATCTCATAGCGGATTGGAAGGAGCGACTGAATAAAAAATAGGATTCCGGATTCAGGATGCGGGCTTCAGGATAGAAGAAGAGGGCGGAAGATCGTGTCTCCTGCCCTTATTTTTTACTTATGTTGTGCCTTGAGCCTTTTGCCTGACGCCTTGCGCCTGCCTTATTTGATACAGACCCTGCGGACCTGCTCGAAGTCCGTCTGGCCCTGCAGGACCTTGAGGATGCCGTCCTGAAGGAGCGTGGTCATGCCGTCGGCGATGGCAATCTCGCGGATGACTTCGACGGTGTCGTGCTTCTGGATGAGCCGCTTGATATTATCCGTGGCGACGAGCAATTCATGGATGGCGGTCCTGCCCCGGTAACCCGTATTGTCGCATTCCCCGCAACCCTTCCCCCGGTAGAGTTTGAAATCGTCGTTGTAGGGGTAATTGAGCTTCGCGAAGTGTTCCGGCCCATAGGCGTCGACCAGCTCGTCGTACTGCTCCTTCGTGGGGTGATAACTTTCTTTGCAGTTGTTGCAGATGGTCCTGGCGAGCCTCTGTGCGAGGATTCCCAGGAGGGAGTCGGCGAAGTTCAAGGGGTCGATCCCCATGTCCAGAAGCCTCACGATGGTCTCGGGGGCGCTGTTGGTGTGGAGGGTCGACAGAACAAGGTGGCCCGTGAGGGAGGCCTCGATGCCGATCTTGGCCGTCTCGAAGTCCCGCATCTCGCCGACCATGATCACGTCGGGGTCGGCCCGGAGGAAGGCCCTCATGGCCCGGGCGAAATCAAGACCGATTTTAGGGTTGACCTGGACCTGGCGGATGCCGTTCTGGGTGATTTCAACGGGATCCTCGATGGTCCAGATCTTCAGGTCCGGCGTGTTGATGCGATGCAGGGCCGCGTGAAGGGTGGTGGTCTTTCCGGAACCCGTGGGCCCCACGCACAGGATGAGCCCGTAGGGCTTCGACAGGATGTTGACCATGTTGTCGAAATTGTAAGTTGAAAGCGCCATGTCCTCCAGGCGCATGATCTCCCCCTTGGCCAGGATCCGGAGGACCACGTCTTCCATGTTTCCCTGGGTGGGCAGTGTGGCCACGCGGAGCTCGATCTCCTGCCCGCCGGGGCGTTTGAACTTGATCTTGCCGTCCTGGGGCAGGCGCCTTTCGGTGATGTCGAGGTTGGACATGATCTTGATCCTCGAGACGATGGCCGCGCGGTAGCTGTAGGGCACCGTCTGGAAGAGCGAACAGTGGCCGTCGATGCGGTACCGGATCTCGACGTTCTTTTTCGCGTAGTTGGGTTCGATGTGGATGTCCGAGGCTCGCCTCGACTGGGCGTCGTTGATGATTTTGTTCACCAGCTGCATGATGGCGCTGTCGGACTCGGATACGGCCTCCTCCTCTTCGTCCGCCACTTCTTCGACCGGCCCGAGACCGCTCAGGATGTCCTGGATCGAGGAGCCGGAGTCCTCCTGGATCTGGTAAAAGTGATTGATGTACTTGATGATGTCTTCCCGGAGGGCGACGCAGTATTCGATGGACTTGGTCTTCAGGAGGTTCTGGATGATGTCCCGCTTGATGATGTTGTTGGGATCGTCGACGACGACGCGGATCTTGCCGTCGGTCCTCTCGAGAGGCACCCAGAGTTCCCTGCGGAGATAGTCCCGTTTCAGCTCCCGGAGGAGATCGTCGGGGATCGGCTGCTTGGAATTGAACTGGACGAACCGGCAGCGGTAGAAATCCTCCAGGGACCGGCCGATATCTTCCCTGGAGATTTTGTATTTGCTGAGCAGGATGCCTTCGACGGTGTCGCTCGATTTCCTCGCCTCGGTCCAGAGGTTTTCCAGATCCTGCGGCTTGATGAGATCGCGCTGGACGAGGTAGTCGAACCGGGTCCTGCGACGGGGCGCGGTGGCTTTCTGCTGGTTGTAGAAGGCGATGCCCAGAACCTCGGCGATTTCCTCGAGGAAGCTCTGGTCCTCGGCGTTGAATTTTCCCCCGCCTTTCTTGTTGACGAGCTGGACGACCCCCATGAGGTTGTTCTCGTGATAGACGGGCACGGCGAGGACCTGGGTCGTGCGGTAGCCCGATTTCTTGTCCCAGCTTTCATCGAAGGTCAGGGACTTGTGGATGGCCTTGAGCTCCTCCTTGTCGTAGGCGTCGGCGATGTTCACGGGCTTCCCGTTGGCGGCCGCGAATCCCGCAATGCTGGTGTTGCCGATCGGCACGCGGATTTCCTTGAGCTGGGACCCCGCGAGGAAGTAGGTAAAAAGCTCGTTTTTCGGACGGTCCACCACAAAGATGGAGATCATGTAGGCATTGAAGAGGGCGAGGATCCCGTCCTTGAGATCGACGAGGATCTCCCGGATGTTCTGCGCGGCGTGGATGCGGTTGGTGATCTCGAGAAGGGACTTGCGAAGGGCGAGTTTCTCCGAGAGAAGCGAGATCTCTCTGAAGTCAAAACCGCCCGACGTTTTCTCCGTCTTTTCCGGGAACATTCTGTCCTGCAGCAACCCTGAATCTGGGCATGGCTGATCGCCCGGCTTTTTCTTCCGGGATCCGGGCGCAGTTTTCCCAACGGGTTCAGATAGTGTTTTTATTCATTATACATGCCAGACCGGCGGCACCCCATGGAGAACAAGAAGGATCCGACCCATCCTTATACACACTATATCGGCAGGCGGAGCCCGATCGTTAGGACTTTTCCACGGGCTTTTTTTAGAGGCATGGTCTTTGCAAAAAAAGCGGGTACTCCGGCCACATACCGCAAGGATCAGAGGCGATGATCCGGGGTTCAGAAGTTCGGACACCCATCCACATCCTCTTTGTCTGCACGGCCGACATCTGCAGGAGCTTTCTCGTCGAGCGCATCCTCAAAAAGGTCCTCGAGGTCGAAAAAATTCATTCCATCGAGGTCTCCTCGGAGGGCCTGACGGACATGGAAGGGGCCTCCGCGGATGTCGGGGCCGCGAGGCTTCCGCACGACAGGGGGATGGACGGCACAAAGCATCGATCGAGGCTACTGACCAAGACCCCGGTGCGCCGGGCGGACGTTATCCTTGTCACGGAGGGGATCCACAGGGACGAGATCGCCAAAAGATATCCGGAAGCCGGGAAAAAGGTCCGCCTCCTCGGGACTTTCTCCGGCGGGGGAAAAAACGGCGACGCAAAAATTAAAGATTGTCATGGACTTACCGATTACCATTACAGGACCTGTTTCGCCGAGATTTATCTCGCCCTGGATGGGTTGATTTGTGACAAGACGGACTTGAGTTGACACTACAGTAGGAAAGGTGGTCAGATGCCTCCTGGATTGTTGGCGACAATCAATATCAGGAGGTAAGAGATCATGACCACCCAAGAGAAGCTTATTAGAAAGA
>Ga0302241_1000356_pt1 | contig 43225 bp, 60 predicted proteins | sample AAG_UR_Arg_MG_FD_193532 | JGI IMG/M metagenome (GOLD analysis project Ga0302241, IMG submission 193532) | Enriched activated sludge microbial communities from anaerobic digester in WTTP, New Holstein, Wisconsin, United States - AAG_UR_Arg | ecosystem: Engineered > Bioreactor > Anaerobic >... | reverse complement strand
CCGAGCTGGTCCGGTCATCCAGGACGGCGGAAAACTCGAACCCAGCCACCCCCTCCGCAGCGGAAGCGGAGATCAGTCCCCCCAGGTTGTAGGCCCGCATGGACTCGGTTCGGGCGATGGCCTCCAGTCGATGCCGGGCGAACGACTGCACTTCCCCGAGCCGGGCCTCGAGGACCTCGTTGGTCCAGCCTTCCCGGAGTCCTGCCGCCACCTCGTCCCGGATCCTCGTCAGGACCCCGTCCTCCAGATCCCCCGCCAGGACGGGCACGTACCCCCGAATCCAATCCATGGCTTCCCGAGGGACCACGGAACGCCACCCGTCCCCGTCGGGCTCCTCCACGAAGGCGTCCAGCAGCGCACCCATGGGACCGATGCCAAGGAACGCTTCCTCCAGAAGCACAGCAGGATCCCGTCCCAATGCCCGGGAGGACTCCCGGAGCAACCGCCCTCCCTCGTGGATCCCGCAGGCCATGGCCAAACGCAACCCCCGGGACAGGTTCTCCCGGAAAACCTCGGTGAGAGGGTCTCCCCCTCGGAGGCCTCCCCCCGCCGCCTCCCGGCACCGTTTCGCCGTCCATGCATCCAGAGCCGGAATCAGGTCCCTCATCAGGATCCGGGGAAGCCGGGTCTGAAGGCGACCGGTTCGCCGGATCCAGGCCACCCTGATCTCCGTCAGGCGCTCTCCCGCCCCCCCTTCTCTCCTCCTCCAGCGGAGGAGGGTGTCCGCGAAAGTCTCGATCGCCATGACGTGACCCCTCCCTCCGGTTCCTCCGGGGCGCCGAGGCGTTCCCGCATCCAGGCCGCGTCCCCCTCGTCGGGGTAGAGCCAGCCGCCGTTGACGCCGTTCAGGAAGATCCGGGACAGCATCTCCCGTTCCTCCGGCGTGCCCAGGTCCGCCACGTCCAAGGTGCCGTAGCTCTTCTGCGGTCCGAAGTTCCACTCGATCAGGGGACGCCAGAGACATTCCAGTTCCGCCTCCGCCAGCTCCCGGGCCAGCCACAGGGCCGCGTCGTTGAACATCCGCCAGTGGACCTGCCCCAGGGAGTAGGACCCGCCGTTCTCCCCACCCTCCAGGAGGGAAGGAAGGAACAGGGCCCGGTAGATCATGCGGTTGCAGAACTCGATGGCCTTCTCGTAGGCATCCCCCACCCCGGCCCCGCCCTTCTCGGTGCCCACCACGGAGATGCGGTCCTCCGGTCCCACCGCGAAGTAGGCCTTCGCGTAGGCGTCCCGGAGCAGGGCCTCCATGGCCTCGCTGTCCTCGGAAACCCCCAGGAGCATGGGCATTCCGAACCGTTCCAGGGCCACCGCCCAGAACTTGGGGATGGCCCTCTTGAAGGCGTGCCATCTCCAGCACCGCCGAAGGCGGGACCTACCGTAGGGCGTCGTGGCGGCCCCGTGGCGGAAGATCAGGCACTTCTCCGCGGGGATGTCCAGATCCCGCCCGGCGACTCGCTGCCGCACCGTCCGGATCCGCAGGGCGTTGTCCGCCCCCCGTTGAAAAAGGAACTTCAGGGTCGTGGGATCGTAGGAAGGGAGGGAGGACAGAAGCCATCGCCCCTCCTCGGGAAAAAGGGTGAACTCCGAGACCCCGAAACCGAAGGCCAGGGCGTTCTCCAGCAGGGCCCTCCGGGTCTCGTGGATGGTCCCCCCGACCTTCTCCACGCAGGCGTCCACCAGATCCTTGATGCGCTCGTCCGGATGGGAGAAGGCCCCGATCTTCGAGACCACCGAGAAGCACAGGAACTCCAACCCCGACCCAACGGTCTCGTCGGTGTCCGTCATCTCCCGGTAGTCCCACATCAGCGCCTCGGGATTCCTCACCGGCTGGTCCAGAGAGGACAGAAGCTGTGCCGCGACGGTGGAGTACCCCACCCCGAACGTCCGATCCGCCTTGACCTTCTCGGGCGCCGAGGCGCCCGGAGCCATCACCGTTGCCATCGCGTCCCCTCCTCGTGATCAGAACAGCTCCGGCGCCGTGCGCCGACCTCCGGAGATCAGCTTGGATGTCCTCCGTTGCATCAGCCATCCCAGCGCCTGACTCATGGCGTCCACCTGGTCATCGTGCCTCCCCCCAGGAAAGGCCGCGCACTCCTCCACGAAGTCGTGGATCCACGGCGCGTGCTGCGGGTCCGGGAGGAACACGTTGCCCGCCTCAATGAACGGAGCCACAGCGTTGGCCCGGGCCACCTTGCCACCCTCTGGCTCAACAGGGATCAGCCCGGGAATCTCGCGCTTCAGGGTCTGGAGGACCGCTGTCCCGTTGGCCTTGTCTTCGATCAGCTTTGCGGTGCATCTCGGCCACTTGGCCGACAGGCCTTTCACCGCCCTGACCGTGGACGGGAAGTCCATCCGAGCCCTTACCTGATCCAGCAGGTAGGCGTTGGGGCCCTTGCGCCCCCAAACCTGTCCCACCACGTAGTCGGCGGTGTCCGCATCCTTGAACGCGCAGTCCCAGGACTGGACGATCCGCTCCATGCCCAGGGCCGCATCCCCGGGGGGAAGCGGGTAGGTCCGCCACCAGCCCCTCCGGAGGATCGATCCCTCCGCGGGGGACGGATGCCCCTGGTAGAGGGCCGCCCAGTCCCGGGACCCCACGGTGGTCCGGATCTCCCGCAGGGCCTCCGCGTCGAACCGTTCGGGCCACAGGGCCTCGCCTTCCGCCCGGCCGAGGGGATCCCCTTCCTCCGCCACGGCCGGGAGGTTCAGGACCTCCCACCGCCCCGGCTCGCGATCCACCAGCCGCCCCGCCAGATCGTCCTCGTGCCACCGAGTCAGGACGACGACGACGCGCCCCCCGGGATGGAGCCGCGTCGACAGGGTGGAGCGCCATTCCGACCAGAGGCGCTCCCGGTAGGTCTCCGAGTCCGCCTCCTGGCGGTTCTTCACGGGGTCGTCGATGATCATGAGGTCGGCGCCCTTGCCCGTGATGGCCCCGCCGATCCCGGCGGAGACCATCCCGCCCCGGCGCCCGTCGATCCCCCAGTCCGATTTGTCCGCCCGCCCGCGGTCCAGGGTCACGCCGAACAATTCCGGCCCGAACTCCTCGATCTTCCGTCGGGCCCGCTCCCCGAAGTCCCGGGAGAGCGCGTCGGAGTAGGAGACCTCGATGACCCGGGCGTCCGGATGGCGCCCCAGGAACCAGGCCGGGAAGGTCTCCGTGACGGTCATGCTCTTGCCGTGCCGCGGCGGCATGGTGACGATGAGCCGCCGAAGATCCCCGCGTTCCACCGCCTCCAGCGTCCGGCAGGTCAGCTCCAGGTGAGGGGCCCGCTGCCAGCGCCCGCGGTGGACGTACTGGCAGAAGAAGGCCAGGTCAGTCCTCGCCAGTGCCATCCACGCCGCCCGCAACAGCTCGGGCGTGCAGCTCCGCGAGGAGGCGCTGCGCCTCAGGGTCTTCGAGGAGCTTCCCAATGTACGGGTCATGACCTACCTCCACCCTGCCCCCGTGCTCCATGCGCTGGACGTCCCGCCAGAGATCCGGACGGCGGTTCTTCAGCCAGAAGATCTGGGCGGTCACGTCGGGGAGAACCTGCTTCTTCACCTTCTCCACCCGCAGCGTCTTCGTCCCCCCGGCCTCGGGTTTCCCGACCACCCGAACCTCCTCGACCTCGTAGCCCAGGGCCCGGCGAAAGAGGGACGCCTCCACCGTGGAGTCCGCCTCGCTCTTCGTCTCTTTTAGGGCGTCACAAAATGTTTCATCCATTTTTTCCCATTTATTGAGAAGCGCTCGAGAGATCCCCATCTCCCGGGCGATCTCCTCCCTGGTGAGTCCCCGGCGCGACAAGGAGCGGGCCCAGGCCGGGTGGTACTTCTCGGAGTACTCCACCCGGGGACGACCTCGCTTTCTCGCTCCTGCTTCCGTCACGGTCCATCGCCTCCCTTCCCGCCACGCCGCTTCCTGCGCTCCTCCGCCTCTTCCGCGAACGTCGCTCCGGAGGCTTCGAGCCTCGCCTCCTGACCGGAGAACCGCTGCCATCTCTCCACCACCACGTCCGCATAGGCCGGATTCAGCTCGCAGCCAAAGCAGACCCTGCCGGTCATCTCTGCGGCGATCACCGTGGTCCCCGAACCGAGGAAGGGGTCGTAGACGCCCTGCCCCGGGTTGCTGTTGTTCTCGATGGGACGCTTCATGCACTCCACCGGCTTCTGCGTGCCATGCACCGTGTCCTCGTCCTGATCTCTCGACGAGATGGGCCACAGGGTCGTCTGGGCCCTGCCTCCCGCCCAGTGCCCCTTGCGGCGTACCGCATACCAGCAGGGTTCATGCTGCCAGTGGTAGTCCCCCCTTCCGAGGACCAACCTCTCCTTGGCCCAGATGATCTGAGCCCTTAGGGTGAATCCGCATGCCTCCAGGGACTGCGCCACCGAGACGGCCCGGAGTGCCCCGTGCCAGACGTAGGCCACGTCCCCCGGGAACAGGGTCCAAGCCTCCCGCCAGTCCGAACGATCGTCGTTCTCCACCCTCCCGATCCGCCGGGATCGGTTCACCCCCGCCCGATGCCTCCAGGTGGGGTCGTACTCCACTCCGTAGGGCGGATCCGTGACCATCAGCTGGGGCGCCGCGCCGCCGAGAAGCCTTGCGACGGTTTCCCGGTCCGTGCTGTCCCCGCAGACGAGACGGTGCTTCCCCAGAATCCAGAGATCCCCCGGGATGGAGACAGGATCCTCGGGAACCAGAGGGACATCGTCCGGGTTCGTCCGCTCCCGCTCCGACTCGGCATCCGCGAGGATCCGATCCAGATCCTCCATAGAAAAACCGGGCACATCCGCTTCCAGTCCGCCCACCGAATCCAGCAGACCCCGCAGAATACCCTCGTCCCACTCCGCCAGTTCCGCCGTCCGGTTGTCCGCCAGGGCCCGACGCACGGCGGTGACGTTGTCGTCGTCCACGTAGAACACCCAGGCCTCGGCCCAGCCTAGGCGCCGCATCGCCTCCAGCCTCCCGTTGCCCACCAGGACCCGCCCGGTGGACCGCTGCACCACCAGCGGGGCATGCTGCCCGAACTCCCGCAGGGACCGGACGACCTCCTCCAGATTCCGTTCCCCGTGCTTCCTTGCATTGACGGCATCGGGGACGAGCGCCTCCAGCGATACATACTCCAAGTTATCCATATACAGAAACCCCTCCCGTCACAAAAAAGGCCCCGGGCGACCAGTAGGCGGCTCCGTATCCCTGATTCGCTGTTCCGCTATCTTGAAATAGCCCTCGTCAAGTTCTATCCCGATGAAGTCCCGTTTCGTTTTCACGCATGCCACGCCGGATGCGGTCTTTGAAGACGTCCGACAGGCGTTTCTTGGCGTCGGCATAGGTTGCGGTCACGCCTCGGGCTCCCGTTCAGCCTTGACCTCGTCCCAGGTCTGCCCGGTGGACTCCAGCACCGGCGTCTGGTCGGGGTGGTTCTTGATCCAGCGGATCACGGCCACGTCGACATACTCTGGCGCAAGCTCCGAGGCCCTGACCCGGCGGCCGCCCGCCTCACCCGCCAAGATCGTGGTGCCCGAGCCGGAGAAGGGCTCGAAGACGATGTCGCCCTCGTCTGAGTAGGCCTCCATCACGAACTTGGGCAGCCCGACGGGGAAGACCGCCGGATGGTCGACCTCCCGCTCGTGATCGATCGGCCCGCGCTGGCGGGTGACGGTGATGACCGAATCGGGGATGCGAAATTCCTGGATCGGCCGATCGGCGTGCGTCCAGTCGCTGGGACTGCCGTCTTTGTCCCGCAGACCGCCGCCGCCGTTGAGTGCCGCAAGGTGCGAATAGGTGCCCGCCGTCTTGCACGGCACGATCTTGTTGGGCTTTCGGGCTTCGCGGTTGAAGTGGAAGATGAACTCGTGCTGGGGCGCCAGCCGCCCGGCCCAGTCGCCGGGCACGGTCACGCCCTGATCCCACACATACCAGCCGAAGCGCCGCCAGCCCTGGGCGCGCATCCACTCGATCCAGCCGTCCCAGTAGGGCTGCCACTCGCCATCGCGATGCACCAGGCCCAGGTTGACCAGCATCTGGCCGTCGGCGCGCATGATCGGCATGGCCGCGGCAAAGACGCCTTGCATCAGCGCATCCCATTCCGCAATGCCGCCCGTGGTGTAGTTGCGCTGGTTGGCATAGGGCGGGCTGGTAAAGAGCAGCGCCGCACGCTCGCCCGCCATCAAGCGCTCGATGGCGGCGCTGTCGGCCGAGTCGGCGCAGATGAGGCGATGCTCACCCAGCCGCCAGATGTCGCCCGGGCGGCTGATGACGATGCGCGGCACCGTGATGTCGTCGGCGTCTGGCGTGGGATCTTCGCTTGTCTCTGCCCCGGGCGTGCCGTCGTCTGCGTCGTCGTCGGCCAGCAGTTCGGCCAGCTCGTTGTCCGAGAAGCCGATCAGGCCCAGGTCGGCTCCGAGGTCCTCCAACTCGGACAACTCCAGCGCCAGCAGCTCCTCATCCCACCCGGCATTCAGCGCCAGCTTGTTGTCGGCCAAGATATACGCCTTGCGCTGCGTCTCCGTCAGATGATCGTGGAGTACACACGGCACTTCCTCAAGACCGAGCTTTCGGGCTGCCAGCACGCGCCCATGGCCGGCGATGATGTTGTTTTGTCCGTCGATGAGGACCGGATTCATAAACCCAAATTCCCGGATGGATGCAGCGATTTGGGCAATCTGTGCGTCATTGTGCGTTCTGGCGTTTCTGGCGTAGGGAATCAAGTCCTCAACGCGCTTTTTTATCACTTTAATCTTAGCCACCCCCCCATATCCCAACTTGCGAAATCTCGCGCGTGACCACCCGGCGTAGTTTGGGGATACACCCCCTGGGGATTTAGCCCCCCTACCCTTGGTTGAACCCATGCACCTTGCTATGGCAGCTCCTGCAAAGGCTCTCCAAGTTCCCCACGTCCAAAGGCTCGCCGCCTTGTGATATCTCCACTTTATGGTGGACCAGCTCAGCAGATGCCCACGCTACTATCGTAGCCCGAAATCGGGACAGACAAAGACGCAACCTCAGTGCCAGTGCGTGACAACAACCCCGTTCATCCTCCAGAGACCAGACGTAGCGGCTCCGACTCCGGGGGGTAGACAACCACCAGACGAGCGATCTCCTCCGGGACCTCCGCCCGCTTCCTCCTGACCGTAATCCCGCTCACCCCGAACCGGTCCGCGATCCGTTCCACCCTGGACCCCCCGATGTGAGACGCCCCGCCCGGACGGATCCACTTCACATGCTCCAGGAAGATCCCCCACTCCCGAGGACAGGCCTCGGCATACTCCCGGCACCGGGCCGACAGGTGGTCCCAGCCTCCCGCCGACTCCACCGCCTGCAGGTACGGCTCCGCCTTCATCAGGCAGATCTCCGCGTAGGGGGTCGAGGTGCCTCCGTCCACCCGGGTCCCCAGGTCTGGGGCCCCGTCTTCCAGCAGCTCCGCGATGTCCACCGACGACGGGGGGGTAGCCTCTCCCAGGAGCACGCGGATTCCCGCCGGATGACCAGCGGCCAGCAGGTCGATCAACTCCGCAAGGAGTCCCTGAATGTGTCGCCAGTCTCGTCCGGTCATGGATCCTCCTTCCTGTCCTACGCCGCCCTCGCGGCGGAAGAACCCTGTCCCTGGACCTCTGCCACCTCGACCTCCACGTACTCCTCCAGGTCAAAGCGCTTGGACGCCACCAGCCGAACGACCAGGGCGTCGTCTTTCCAGAGAATCCCGGACAGCCCGTCCAGGACTCCTTTTGCCAAATTGTCGATATCCGGCCTTGACGTGGGGCTCAATACCCCGGACAAGGCCTCGGCTCTCCGCTTCTTGGGCCAGGAGGCCGGGATGCTCCTTGCGATTGTTAGGCTGACTTCCAACGGGCCTTCCAGCGGAGGCCCTGGATGGTTTGCACGAGCCACTAGGGCGACATAGCGTTTGTAATCCCGACACTTCGGCGGGTCGTAGTGGACTCCGCTCCCCCACCTACCCCTGGGACGAGCCTGTGGGACGACGTGCCCCTCCACCCGGAACCGGATCACCCTCATGCTCCCACCCCCTGTTCCCTGGTTTTGGGCCGGGGTTCCCTGGAAACCACCCCAGCCCATACCCCGCATTTCAATTTCCCGCCTATTTCCCGTCACTCCAGAGGCGGTTTGAGAGACCAACTTTCCGCCACTGGACTACCTAGGGGGCGGGTTGTATGCCATTCCGCCAAAAAGCCCCTATTTCGCCACGTTTTGCCCCTGGACTATGTCGTACTCGTCAATCCCGATACTTCGTCGCCTACGGCTTTTTGAGCCCCCTACAAAAAGCAATGACGGGGACGGGGCTTCCCCTAGAACGGCGCCATGTCCGGACCACCCGGACCGGACGGGCCATCCTCGGGCGGGAAGTCGTCTCCGCCTCCGGGCCCCGCAGATCCGCCTTCCCGCTTGCCCCCGGGCATCAGGATCAGGTTGTCGGCCACCACCTCCGTGACCCAGCGGTGCTGACCGGTCTTCGAGTCATCGAAATCTCGCACGGAGACCCGCCCCTCCACCAGGATCGGGCGACCCTTGCGGAGGTACGTCTCGCAGAGGTCTGCGTTGAACCCCCAGGCCACCACGGAGACGAAATCCGTATGGCTCTGCTTCTGGCCACTCTGCCGATCTTTCCACTCCCGCCCCACCGCGACGGTGATGCGGGCCGTCTTGGTTTGTCCGACGTAGCGCACATCCGGGTCCTTCGCCAGGTTGCCCATCAGGATGACCCGGTTATAGCCGCGGCTCACAGGTGAGCCCCCCCTTCCGCCGTCTCCTTCGCCCGCTTGCTCCGGCAGGCCACGTTGAAACCGCGATGCTGATGCTCACAGTCCCTGGCGTACCCATCCAGGGGGGCTCGCCAGAAATGGCACTCCTTCGCCATCGTCATCGCCTCGGCCCCCAGGAAATGCGTCGCGCTGCAGTACGCCCGACCGGCCACCACCACGCACCGGTTGCAGACTGGGTGGCGCCCTCTCTCGGGCGTCATCGTCCGGTACTCCCGAACCCGCCGACGCCCCGCTCCGTGTCGGACAGCTCCTCCACCTCCACGATCTCCGCACGGGGCACCCGGGAGAGCACCGCTTGGGCGATCCGGTCCCCCCGGTGGATCCACTCCAGGGAGGTCCCCACGTTGCGCAGGATCACCCCGACCTCCCCCCGGTAGTCCGCATCGATGGTCCCCGGAGCGTTGGGGAGGATGAGCGCTCGTTTGAGGGCGATCCCTGACCGAGGCCGCACCTGAAGCTCGTACCCCTCGGGGATCTCCACGGCCCACCCAGTGGGGACCAGGGCCGTTTCCCCCGGGGAGACCACCGCATCCTCGGCGGCGCACAGGTCAAACCCGGCAGCGCCCGGGGTCTGGTACGCGGGGAGGATTGCCCTCTCCCGGATTTTCCGGAGTTTCAGAGTGATTCCGCTCATTCGTTCGCCCTCCCTCTCCCCCCGTGCAGGGGGCAGTCCCAGTCCATGACGTAGACCACCTGGCCGTGCTCGTCCCGCCCCATCCCCGCCCCGTGGGCGTTGTCGTACACCGGGCAGGTGCAGCCCAAGGCCACAGCGGAGGGACTGCCGGGGGTGGGGATGGTCTCCTCCCACTCCCGCAGGATCTCCACCCGCTCCTCCTCCGATATGGTCCGGGACAGCTCGTCCCAGTCCTTCATGTCCTCGCCTCCAGTCCCCTAACCTTCGCCAGCGCATTTCTCGCAGCAACACGTGTGCCTGGTGTCCCGTGCTCGACAAGCCCCTCCAGCGCCGCCGCCAGCTCGTCCTCCAGGGGGCGGTGATTCCAGTTCTCGATGGCCTTGAACTTGCTGTAAGCCCCGCAGGTGAAACACCGCACCGCAAAGCAGCCGTCCAGGAACTCCTCCCCCACCCCGAGGTTTTTCCCTTCGCCGCAGAACGGGCACGGCTTCAGCTCGCTCACGCCTCTCCCCTCGCTTTCCGCATGACCTCTTCTGCGACCGACCGTGTCTCCTCGGTCAGGCCCTCCGCTAGGATGCGTTCCAAGGCGACCATCATCTCCGGCGCGGCAGCGATCAGGCGGGCGTCGGCCTCGCAGAACGGGCGTGCGATGGTCTCCGGCTCATCGTCCACAACCGCAAAAACTCCACCATCGCAGTCATAGACGTCTGGTCCCATCCCGCCGTCTTCATCCCAATCGGGCTTCATGCTCACAAACCACGGGGCCGGTGTGTGGGTCACATCCCCACCTCCGGCTTCCCGACCAGTCCGCAGTAGCCCCGGCGCCTGTCCTCCGCAACCTCGGCCCCGTCGAACCACCGCCAGCCCATGCACTCCTGGCCCCAGCAAGTGCTGTCGCCCTCCGCGTCCACCATCTCCATGGGGCAAATCCTGGACTCCGCTTCCTTCTCCGTTACCAGCATCTCTACACCTCCCCAAACAGCCCCCGGGCCTGCGCCCGGGGGGACAGCCACAGGCACTCCGTCCAGGCCATCAGGCCACCTCCTCCACGTCCAGAACCTCTCCCCCAGGTAGCCGATGCGCCTCCAGGTGGGACAGCGCGGTCCGCTCCGCCTCCCACTCGTCCCCACCCCGCACCGTCAGGGCCACCCGGTGCCGCTGCCCCGGGAAGCGCACCAGGACGCGGTAGAGGCGGAGACTCACTGCCCCCACCTCCGGGCCGTCCTCCGCGCCGCGTCGCTCTGGCACTCCCGCACCGGACGATCCGCCCGCTTCTGCTGGTGGCGGCAGCCGGATTCGGTCATCTCCGCGAAGGGGCAAAGAGCCTGCTGCTCGCGGAACGATCCCGCCGCGCACCGGTACGTCTTGCCCGTGAACGAACACAGGTTACCCGTGGTCATGCCGCCGCCTCCCATCCGCTTTCGATCTTCCGAGCCAGGGCCACCGCTCCGTCCTCTCCCAGGCGAAGCAACACCGGGAGGGGGACGATCCACGTATCCCGGGGCCGCTCCACCAGGGCCCAGGGCCACCAATCCGGGAGGGAGGGAACCAGCCGCTTCCACGCGCTTCGGTCCGTCATCTCGCGCCTCCTCACAAACTCGCCTCGAACGGGCTCCGCTGGGGCTTCGCTCGGTACACCTGCGTCGCCTCGGCGCTGAACGCCAGCCCCGGAGTCATCAGGTCCAGTTCCATCGTGGGGTTCGTCCCCCTGCGGTTCTTTGCCACGGTCGCGAAGTAGCGGGACTTCCCAGCTTCGTGGAACTTCTGGAGTTCGATCTCGAAGTGCGCCCGCTCTTCCAGGGCACCTCCGCCTCGACCGTGCCCCCCTGTGCTTCCGGCGACCTGCTCGGCCCGTGCGGCCCGCCCCATCTGGGACAACAGGATCGCCACAAAGCCCAGCCGTTCCGCCGCCACCAGAAACCGGGGAACGATCCGGGACACCACCTCCAGGTCGCTTCGGTCCTTCGGTCCACGGAGCAGCGTCGCGTAGTCCACCACCACCACGTCCGGGCAAACCCGCATCGCCGCCGCCAGGACCTGATCGTCCGTGCAGTTCCCCGCCTCGTCCCGCCCGATCAGGCAGAACCGCCCGTCGTCCAGCTCACGGACATCCCGCTCAGCCGCAGCCAGAGCACGGAGGTCCTCCTCGGATCCCCCCCCCTGGATGGCGGCTCGAACCCTCCACTCGGGCCAGCACAGGCGCCGTTGCAACCGCCGCATCGCCAGAGCCTCGGTGCCCATGTCGATGGATGCGAAGAGCACCCGCAGTCCGTCCACCAGGGCTTTTTCCGTCAGGTTCAGCGCCAGCGAGGTTTTCCCAGATCCGGGGCCCGCCGTAATCACCACCAGATCCCCCGGGTAGAACCCACCCGTGGCGCGGTCCAGCCCGTCGATCCCGAACCGGGCCCCGGGCCAGTCCGCCTCCGCCTGAAGCCGACGCCGAAGGGAGGCTTCGTGGGCTCTGGGATCCAGCTCGATCTCTGCCGCCAACCCCCGCATGTTCGCAAAGGCCCGGTAGCAGATCCGGCGAACCGTCGTCGCGTCCACGGGGCAAACGCACCCCAGGTCCGCCAGGAGCCTACGGGCCGTCTCCTCCGGGGAAATCCCCTGCCCCGCGCCGTAGTAGGCGTACTCGTGCAGGAACCCGGGGAAATCGTCGTTGCCCACTGCCATGGCCCGAAGCATCTCCGGGTCGCCGGGGAACTGTGCCCGTACCGACAAGAGCACCTCCCCCAGCGGAGCCGGGGCCTGTCCCCCTGCCGAGGTGCTGAATCTGGAGTGCCAGTCCCTAACCGCTTGCCTCGACGCCAATCCCCTCACCTCCCGGCAACGCCTCGAACGGGCACCGATCCTCCCTGGTCCGGTAGGCTCGGTCCGCGCGCTCCAGGGCCTTCGTCACGTTCCCCTCCGAGCGGATCAGCCAATCAAAATCAGCCTGCCACTTTCCCGTGCGACCGGAGTAGAAGTCATCCAGCCGCACCGCCGAGAACAACACGCTCCACCAACCCGGATCCATCCGCTTGGGGGCTTCCCGCGCCCGAGCGAGGATCTTTCTTCGCCTCTCCTGGGTCAGCTTCAGCACCCTGGGAAAGCCGATCTCCCCCATTTCCCGGTTCCACAGCTCCACCACCGTTTCCGGCAGGTTTTTGCCCTGGGGGATCTCGCCCTCCAGGAGGGATCCCGTCTCCCGGGGCGCTTCCTGCCCGGGGGACGACGCTTCTTGGTTTTGGGTTTTAGGTTCTAGGGTTTTAGGTTCTGGAGAAGAGCAGAGCAGAGCAAGAGCAGAGCCAGCGCCGCGCCGGCGTTCCGCTGGCGGTTCGCTGGCGAACGCCCGGCGAACGCCCGGCGAACGCCGGGCACCCGCCCGAGAAGCACGGACCGCCTCGGCGTACTCGGAGGCGGAAATCCCCGTCCTGCCCTGACCCCGGAACGCCTCGGCCTCCAAAGGGGCCACCTGGGCCAGACGGGAGAGCCGGGCCGCGTCGCTGCGGTCCCTGCTTTCCGCCACCCAGGGGTTGTTCTCCGCCCAGTCGTGCAGGCGAAGCCCTCCGGGGCCGTCCGGGTCTTCGTCCACCCAGCGCAGATCCCGCAGAGCTGAGACGAAGGCCCCGGGTTCCCCTTCCCACCGGGCGGCGATCTCCACATCCTCTGTGTCCATGCCCGCCAGATCCCCGTCGGGACGGTTCTTCGCCGCCCAGATCCAGAGGACCTGGAGAGACCGGACCCCCTCCAGCCCCAGGCGCCGGGCCAGTTTGAGGGTCTTGGGGTGGTCCCAGAAGCCCAGGTTCAACCGAAGATCCATGTTCATCGCGCCTTCTCCAACGCCCAGTCCACGCCGATCTGCCTGGCAGAGTGACGGGGAAGGGCGGGATCGCTCCCGCCCCTGTAATTGCCGTTCATGCCGCCTTCCCCGGGGTGTGCTCCATCCCAGGCATCAAGGCCTCGGCCTCTGCCTCTGCCACGGGGCTGTCCTGGAGGAATCCCGGCTCGTCTCGGAGACTCCCCACGTCCTCCCGGGGAGGCAGCCCCAGAGCCGCGTCCAGGTCCTCCGGCTCCGCGGCATCGCTTTGAAGCTCCTCCAGACGACGCCGGAAATCCGCTTCGATGAGCGGGAGATGCTCCGCAAGGAAGGACGTCCCGTCCTGCCGCCCGCAGGCCTTGTTGATGGCGTTGGCCGCATGGGGCTTGGACATGGACAGGTCCTCCATGTAGCGAGCCAGCCACTTGGCCGCCTCCGCGTTGGGCTTCACCGTTGGGGCAGGAGCTGGGCGAGCTTGGGCGGGTGCAGGTGCGGGGGCCTCCGCCCCGGTTTCCAGCCACTCCCGGAGCTGCTTTCCCGTGTCCTCGGAGACCTGGAAGACCACCCCGTCGAAGATGCTGGTGCGGTCCTTGCTGGCCTGGGCCATGTGCCGCTGCTGGTCCAGCTCCAGAACCACCGTGAACTCGTAGTCCATACCCTCCCGCTGGACCGGGGCCATGCCGATCTTCACGGGCTTGATCTTGCCGCGCTCGTCCCTCTCCATGTCGTAGGCCACCTTGGTTCGCATGGTGGCGATGACGTGGCAACGGCTCTGGAGCATGCTGTCTACCAGCTTGTTATGAAGGGGCGTCATGTCCCTCCAGGCAGCGAAGTCGTTTCCGCGCCCTTTGCGCTGGTCCACCTGATCCAGAATCCCCCCCGCCCCTGCCCAGGCGTGGGACAGGGAGTCGATGATGAGCACGTCGTACCCCTCCCGTTCCGCCTCCTGGATGGCGGCGATGTACTTCTGGGGGGTGTAGGGCGGATCCAGGGGGCAGACGTCGTACTCTGCTAGATGCGCGTACAGCTCCCCGGACCCGTTCTCCGTGTCGATGAGGGCGATGCGCCCTCCGATGCCCTTGGCCACCTGGAGGGCCGAGTAGGTCTTGCCGGACCCGGAAGGCCCCACCAAACCCAGGCGCAGTCGGGCCTTTCTGCGTTCTGCCTTTCTGAATGCGCTCATGCCGCCTTCGCCTCCTTCTCGTAGGTCTGCTTGGCCCGGTAGAGGGACAGGGCCGACAGGAACACGTCCCAGGCGGAGTCGAGCTCCGGGCCGTCGATGACGTGGTCGTCGAAGCCCTCGTCCTCGGTCCGGCCGACCCGCAGGAGCCGGACGCCGTCGACGGGACATCCGATCTCCAGGAGGAGCCGGTGGTAGGCGGAGACCTGGTAGACGTGCTCCGGGTAGAGGGCCTTCGAGGTCTTCAGGTCGACGAGCCACCAGCGGTCGCCGATCCGGCCGTACCAGTCGACGGTCCCGCCGTAGCGGTGGATCTCGCTGACGAGCTGCCGCTCGATGAACTCGGTCTCCATCCTCATCCCGAGACGCTTCTCCCACTCGTAGAAGCTGAGGACGGCGTTCTCGGCGAGGTCCTTCTGCTCGGGCGTGATCCCCTCCCAGTCGACGGCGGGCCCCCCCAGGTACTCCTGGATCATCTCGTGCGCCAGGGTTCCGACCCGGGCCGTCTCGTCCACGTACTTCGTGGAGTCGATGCCCTGGAGCCCCAGGTTGTTGGCCCACTTGACCAGCTGGGGCTTGTTGATGACCCCGAGCACCGTGGTCACCCCGGGGACCTGGGTCCCGTCGCCCAGGCGGTAACGCTGGTGGGCCTTGGCGCGGGACGCGATCTTGGGTTCCGTCACGCCGCTCGACATAGCTCCTCCAACTCCTTCTCCAGGTTTTCCGCGAACTCGTCGTAGTCCCCCTTGCGGGCACACCGCTCGTCGCTGGGGTCGAAGAAGGCCGGGCAGGTGTCCTCGTCCGGCTCCACCTTCTGCCCCCAGCAGTCCCGGGAGCCCCGGAGGATGCTCACCGCCGGGCAGTTCGCGCAGAAGGCCTCCGTGAACTGTTCCGACTCCAGCAGAACCCGTGCCACTTCCGAAAGCTGCCCGCTCATGCCCCCACCCCCACTTCCACATCCACCCAATCCCGGTTCGTGTAGGCGATCCGAGACTGGGAATCCAGATCCAGGAACAGGTACAACGGCCCCGCGGCGCACTTCTGCGACCCCAGGTACTCCACCCGGCGCTCCAGCTTCTCTCGCGCCAGAATGCTCCCCCGTTTGGGGCCCATCCCCCGACCGGATTTGCTGTGCTTGCACCGCAGCCGGTAGACGATTCCCCGGGCCAGAGACGGCACCGGGATGGGTTTGGGCACGGGCCTGGGGGTCTGCCACTCCCCACGAAGGCGGGCCCGGTGTGCTACACTTCGCTCGGGGGTTGCCGCCCCCATCTGCACGTCCATTTTCTCCGCCGCCCCGGTTGCCGCCGGGGCTCCTTTTTTCTCCGTCATGCCGCTCCCCCCTCCCGAAACGCAAAGTCGCTGATCCCCTGAAGAACCTTGACCTGCACGTACTCGCGGTCGGGGCTGTTCAGGTCTCCGTCGCACATCCGCTCGATCAGGTCCCGCGCACTGGCCCTAGCTTGCAAAACCCGAGTCCCTGCCGGGCTAAAAGGCTCTCGATAGGGTCCCTCGACCCCTTGGCGTGCCCCCCGCTCAATGACGATGCTCATGCCGCCCTCCTCCTCTCCTGCACTGCCCGGAACTCCCTCGCCGCTTCGTGGAGGTAGTCCGGGAACTCCTCCCCGTCCTGCACCCCCTGGTCGTAGACCGCCAGGAAGTAGGCTTGGTCGTCGCGGATCTTCGCCAGCGTCTTGGCCAACAGCCCTTGGATGCTCCTTGCCGGGTACTCGCTCATGCCGCCTCTCCTCCCATCTGTTGATCCCGCTCCTTTTCCAGGGCGGCGATCCTCTCCTGGACCTCCGGGGGGATCACCGGGACCTCCTTCACCACCTCCGCACCGTCACTGCGGTCCCCGGGGGGTCGTGGCGGACTCGCGCTCTCCCCCTCGCGCTGGTGGTGCGCCCCGGCTCTGTCTCCAGCCTGCCGGGGTCCGGCTGATTGGTTGTCAAGGTGCTGGGTGCGGGCTACGCGGCTTCCAGTGCCTCCAGGATCCTGTCCAGGTGGTCCCTGGCCTCGCGGCACTCGCGCCGCGACGACTACGCCGCTTTCGCTCCCCCGTCCCGGCTCCGGCGGCGCTGCCGGGGGGCGGGAGGGGATAAAAGCTCATCGATCGTTTTGCAGCGGTACTTCTCTTTGAGAAGGAGAAGAACGCCAAGATCCGGCGTCGTATCCTCGTCCCCCGCCCCCTCCCACCGCTGGACAGTTCTTGTCGATACGCCAAACTCCTTTGCGATCTCGCTTTGGCTGATTCCGGCTGCCTGTCTGTGGGCTTTCAATGCTGGGATCCCCATGTGCTCACCTCCCTTCTGCACCAAGTATAGACAAGAATTGGCGTACGTCAAGGGGTGACATTTCGAATCATGGCGTTAATTGGAGGGCTGGTTTCGGCAATTGTCGTCCTGCGTGTCGCGACAGATGGCGTCATGGTTTGCGAAGCAGGAGGGGTGCCATATGGGGGTCAAAGAGCGGCTGGAGGGGGTGGAGCCGACTATAGCGGAGTGGAAGATCGTCGATCTGCGGGAAATCGGGCCCGTGTCTTCAGACCCGGAGCTGAAGCCCTTCGGGATCAAGGTGGATGGTGACTCCATGGAGGACGCGGGGATCCCGAACGGGTCCATCGCCGTGGTGAACCCTGGAATCGATTGGGTCAGCGGAGACGCGGTGCTGGTCCGCATCGGCAGCACCTGCGCCATCAAGTGGGTGGAATGCAGACCGGGGGGAGCCTTGGTCTTCTACGCCGCCTCCGGGCCCTCTTTTTCATGCCCAAACATGGGCCTATAGACCTATTGCGATATGGAAATAGATGGGGTATCCTGGTCTCAACGAAGGGGGCGAGGATATGAAGATCATCACCAGCCAGAGCTACATCGACCAGGAAATCGTTGCGGAAAAGATGGATGCCCGGGACTTCGACGTTTTCGTGACGACACCCTTTGAGTTGGATGGCGTCGAGTTTGTGATCCTGGTAGACGGGAACCATTCCCTCCGAGCCGCCCTTGAGGCCGGAGTTGATCCCACGGTCCACACCATCGACATGCAGCAGCACGAGATGGCTGGCATCGGCGCGGAAGAGGCGCTGGAGCGGTGCTGGCAAGACAGCGACTACAGGGACGCTATCACCGGCGAGCTGGTTTGGTAGGGGGGGTTTGGAGCATGAACGATCCGATCCGGGAGGCAGAAATCAGGACCTACCTAGCCCGACAGAGAGACAGAGATGGCGACAGGCCAAGGACACCAAAACCCAAAGGAGGGTCTGGGAATGAGATTTGAAATTTTGATCGAGAACTACGCGGGGAAAGCACGCAAGGTGTTCGAGAGCAGCAACCCGTCAACGGTCGTCCATGCCTGGAACAGCCTAATCAGCGAACACCCTGGCCCGGAGGACAAGTTCCTCCGTCTGCACACCGAGGATTGGACGGAGTTCTGGGAAAATATCGCGGGAAGGTGGGTGCTGGTGTGATGACTGAGGAACGCGTAGCGGAAATCAAGACATACCTGGAGCGGAGGAGTCTGGGCGTCCGGGCAATTCCGGGGCTTCGGCCACAGGATCAGGAGGAAGCGGGAGTACTGGTCACCCTGGTCCGGAGTGGGGAGATCCCCCCGGAAAAACTGCGCAGCTGGATCGAGTATGCGAAGAGGACGAACCGGGTTCGCCGTCGCACGTAGGAGACCGCTAGGCCCCCGGGAAACCGGGACCGGTGCAAGCCCGGTGCCCCCTGCAAGGGGGCGGCGCTCATGGTCAAAATCATGCCCCTGGAGGGGCGAGGAGGAATGCGAAATGGCAGCGTTCTCCACAACGTTCGAGCTTTCCGGCGGGTTCCATTCTTCGGGGCCGATTCGGGTCCGGGTGTTGACGGACCTGTGGGGCCTCCGGACAGAGGATATTCCGGCGGCGCTGGACCACTGGCTGTCGCCCTACCAGCGTCGGCGGCTCGAACGGCACTTTTGCGGGATCCCGGGCTGTGCCTGTGGGTCCTGGCACCGCGCGGAGATCCGGGTCCTCCCGACCCCGATCGATCGGGACTAGGCCGAAACGGGGGTTCGCCCCCGTCTGGCGGTGAGGCCGCCACTGACGAGGCCAAAATCGCACCAGAAAATTAGACAGAAAGCGAGGGGAGAGGCGTGAACAGAGAAGATCTAGCCGCGGTACTCCAGAAGCACGCGGCGTGGTTGCAGAGCGAGGAAGGTGGGGAGCGGGCAAACCTTCGTGGGGCGGACCTCCAGGAGGCGGACCTCAGGGCGAACCTCAGCGGGGCGACCCTCTGGGAGGCGGACCTCAGTGGGGCGAACCTCAGTGAGGCGAACCTCAGTGGGGCGAACCTCCGTGAGGCGAACCTCCGTGGGGCGGACCTCCGTGATGCGAACCTCCGGGAGGCGAACCTCCGTGGGGCGGACCTCCGTGAGGCGGACCTCAGTGGGGCGGACCTCCGTGAGGCGGACCTCAGTGGGGCGAACCTCCGTGGGGCGACCCTCTGTGAGGCGGACCTCAGTGGGGCGGACCTGGATTTCTCCTGCTGGCCCCTATGGTGCGGGTCGAGGGGTGTACGGGTGGATGCGAGGATCTTCCGGCAGCTCGCCATGCATCTTTGCGGCGTGGAAGTAGAAGACGATGAATGCCGGGCGGCACAGTCTGCGTTGATGCCGCTGGCGCAGAAGTGCCATCGGGCAAACGAGTTCTTCGTGGAGAACGCGAAATGACCCTTCGGCCACCCTGGGGCGAAGGGGACAGGGGCATGAGATGCTCCAAATATGGGTCTATAGACCTATTGCGATATGGAAATAGATGGGGTATCCTGGTCTCAACGAAGGGGGCGAGCAGAGGAGGCAAAAATGAAAATCCAGAAAACCGACAAAACCATAGGGGCGAGGCTCGACGACGGGAGAATCCTGATCCTGGCGCACGTTCGGCACGAGACACTGGAGCCCCGCAAGGGCAGCCAGCAAAGGGACACACAAAAGAAGGAGGTGCACGGGAAGTGAAAAAGATCCTGATCGACCAAGACAACAACGCGGAGCGGTTTTGGTTTGCCGTGCGGGACAGAGCGGAGAAGGGTGAGGCGTTCGCGGAGCTGCTGTTGAAACTGGACTTGACCACAGACCTCTACCTGGAGGATTCAGAGGCAGACGCTCTATGGGCGTATGCCAAGAAGATTCGTGGCTGGTCTGCCGGAAGGCCGAACAAGCCGATTCTCATCCAGGAGATGGAGGAGCTTCGAGCCCTGTCCGTCGAGCTTCGCCGTGGGGCAGAGTGGCCCGATGGATGCCTGGGGACCTACCAGACCCACAGGGACGGGCGGGAACGCCTCCTGCTGGAGGCAGGGCCCGAAGTGGAAGCCAGGCTCGACGAAGACGAACGGGTAGAGGGATACCGAGAGGTCACGATCTACGAGGATCAGGTTCCCGGGAGCCGTCCCGTGGATTGTGAGAACGGCGTCGTAGCCTTCGTCCTGGATCCGTACCTCTAGGCCGAAACGCCCCTCCGGGGGCGTCTGGCGGTGATGCCGCCACTGACGAGGCCAAACGGGCGAAGCCCGACAACTATTAAGGAGGTGGCACGAATGGACATGCGCAAGTGGCGGAAAAGGGAGGACGCCTGGGTGGCGGCGAAAATGAAAACGATGACCCCCGAACAGGCCGAAAAATGGGCCGAAGCGTGGATGAAGCCGGACCGATGGGGCGACAAACCCGCCTCGCTGGAGGAGGCGTTGCGCTGGTTTTATCGTTCGGAGATCGAGCCCGAATCAGACTGGGAGGATGCCGAGAACCCCGGTTGACGGACCCCGTGAGGGGGCAAGCGAGGGAGGGTGTGCATTTGGGTAAATTAATTTCAACCGCTGAACTCGCGGCAGCCTGGGGGGTCTCCCCGCAGAGGGTTCGCGCGGTGGCGGATCGGATTCCGGGGGCAAGGAAGGTCGGGAGGGCGTTCGTTTTCCCGGAGGCGGCGAAGGAGCAAAAAGATCAGGTTCTGGACTCGAAGTTCAGGAAGAAGAGCTAGCGGGGGCAGGTGCCCCCGCTTTTCACTGCCCGCACGCCCACCCGATCCCCGCTCCCAGGACCAGAGCCAGCACCGACCGTCTCCACCCTGCGGCACGCTCCTCCCGGATCTGCCCCTGGAGGGCTGCCACCTGCTCCTCCTGGAGCTTGGCCAGGGCTTCCCGCGCCTGTCGTTCCTGGTCCAGGTCAAGAACCACCTGCTGGAGCTGCCCGGCGAGGGCGTCGTACCGACCCCGCTCGTCCTCCAGGGAGACCCGCAGGGCGGAGTTCTCCGCCTGGAGCCCCCGGACCTCCCCCAGGATCAGCCGAGCGTCCGGGACGGCCATCTGCACCTGCCCGTCAGGGAGCAGCCTTGCCTCCGCGTGAGCGCAGCTCCACCAGCAGAGCGTTGAGAGCATCAACGACAGCAGCATCAGCCATCCGCGCCGTTTCAGTCCTCGCTCTCTCCCCGGTCGTCCGAATCGTCTCATCATGTACCTCCCTCGCCTGCCCAACCGCTCGGATGAGCTCCCTGGCTCGTTCGAGGGTTCTGTCCGTGCTCACGGCACGGGCGGTAATCAGCTTCCCGGCCCGGGCCAATTCCTCCGGCCCAGGTCCCGGAGGTGCGTCAGGGGCAAAATGCACCCAGGCTGCAGCGCTACCCAGGACAAGAGCAGCGGTCACAGCCAGGGCCCCGACCCACTTCGGGATGTCCGTCCACCTCATGCGCTTCCTCCTTCCCCGTCTCCCGGAGGTCTTCCCCCGGGCCGGTCGATCCATTTCTTGGCCGCGTAGGTAGCCCACAGGCCAGGAGAACCCCAGCCGCGAGGGCCAGCAGAACCACCTTTTTCCAGCGCACTAGGCACCCCCTCCCTTCTTGCCCCGACGGAAGGCCGTAGCCATGGCCGATTCGATCACCTCGGGCATCCACGGCAGGAGGACGCCTCTTGAGCTGGCAAGCCGAAAGGCGGAGCCAAGGCGCTTCAACGCCTGGGAGTCCGACCCGAGGAGACCTCCTGCGATTTGCGCCGAAACACGGCACAGCTTGGCGAAATAGTCCGGGTCGGTGGCCCAGCCACCACGGAAGAGCCCGGCCAGGAACCCCCAGACGCAATCCGCGTTGTCTCGGGCTATGGTGTAGTTCTCCTGGTGGGTCATCTTCCAGTCGTAGACCCGCAGGAAGGCATCCAAGCTGGGGAAAGATGCGAACATAGAGGGCTGGCGAACGAAACGCCCGCCCTTAAACTCCCCGCTCATGGCCTCCTGGGGCTTGGCCCCGAACTGGGCGAAGTCCGCCCGCCACTTGATCCCGGCGTAGTTGTGAGGCGCAATCAGCTTCCCGAACCATCCTGTCTCCACGACGGCTTGCGCCGTGGCCGCAAGGGGGTTCAGGTGGTAGCGCCCAGCCATGGCGGCGTCAAAAAACTCGCGCTGGTTCATCGAACGGAGAGGGGGTCGGACGTCACAGCCCACGCAAAGGCAACCAGCACGACAAGGGCAACGAAGATCAGGAACAACACCTAACCCCTCCCCTGCTGGAGCATCCTGATGGTCCGAGACAGGAGTACCGCCGTCTCCGCCCTGGTGATGGGTTCATCCGGTCGGAACCGACCGGCCTCGTCCCCCTTGACCAGCCCCAGAGAGGCCAGGAACTCGATGTCCCCCTTTGCCCAATGGCCCTGAACGTCTGCAAACATGCTCACAGCTACCTCCTCCATTCTGATTCCCAGGTGCGCCGCGATCCCCCGGGCGATCCCACGGGCCTGGGTGCGCAAGAACTTGTCGTCGAACAAAAGAGCCGCCTCCTTCGGGTTCGAGAGGAACCCGCGCTCCATGATGACGGCGGGCATGTCCGACCCCCGGATGATCCCGTAGTAGTCGGTCCCCGGGTTCCGCTCGCTCTCGCGGCTCCAGACCCCTCGGTCTCCACGTTGGAACGGCTTGACCCCGGTTGCCAGGGCCACGGAATCGACCAAGGACCGGGCCAGGGCCTTCCCAGGGCCTCCGTGGATGCTGTGCATGACGTGATGGCCTCTCGGCCCAGGGTTCCCACCGGCACTGTCTGCGTGGAGCGAAATGAAGCGGTCCACGTCGGCCTTGTTCGCCATGGCGCACCTCTCCGAGAGGTCCAGCTCCGCGCCCGGAGAGGTCCTGGTCATCAGGACCTCCACTCCCCAGCGCCGAAGCTCCTCCGCCACCATCAGGGACACCCGGAGGTTGCTTTCCGCCTCCTTGCCGCCAGCGGCGGAGACGGCTCCCGGATCGGAGCCGCCGTGTCCCGGGTCGATCATGATTCTCGGCATTTTTCGACCACCTCCTTTGATTCCTTCCTATCTAAATGGACGGGGCGTTTTTGCCGGTTCCGGCTTCGGGCTCCCCGCTGCCATCGGCTCTTGGCTGGTACTCGGGCGAGGAGTAGCCGTCGCCGAACTGGTAGCCCCCCTGGTCCGAGTACCCCCCCATGGTGCCCCCTAGCCCCCTGGACCGGAGTCCACGAGGAAGGCCGAAGCGCTCCACGGCCCTTCGGGCCACGACGGCCAGGATCGGCCACGTCAGGACCTCCAGAAGATCCACCTGGGAGGCCGTTACCTTCGGGCCGCAGATGGCTAGGTTGATCCCGACGAATAGGAACAGGATGAGGGACGCGATGGCAGCAAACTCGTCGATGGTAACGCCGTCTTCGTCGGTCAGGAAGGTTTTTTGCCCCCTCCGGCCATAGAAAAGGACCGCCGCCAGCATCGAAGCGACGATCCCGACCATGATTCCCACCTGGAGCGTGATACCGGGCACCCTATCCACCCCCCTTGAAATGGAGCTCCACGTAGGCCAGGGCCATCATCGCCAGCGCGAAGGCGATCCCAACAACCCACATGAACTTTTCGAGCTTGTCGTTGCAGGTCGTGAGCTTCTTGTCGAACGCCTCCCGGGTGGCCTCGTTCTCGCTGGCGACGGTCTTCTCCAGGGCCTCCAGCCGCGACAGCATGCCTTGCCGGTGCAGCTCGAAGTTGCCCTTCTGCTTCCCGATCTCCTCCCGGAAGTCCCCGATCCTCTCGTCGGTCTGCTTGTCGTGACTCCTGATGATGTCGGTGAGGTCCTTCAGCGCGTCGGTATTGGCCTTCTGGCCCTCGCGGATCATCGAGACGATGTCCCGGACCAGTCCTTCGTCAGCCACGGCCTCACCTCCGATCTCTCAGCGCTTGGATCTCCTTCTGCACGACCCGCAGGTCTTCCATGTGGGCGCTCATCACGTCCTGGAGCTGGTTCCTCACGTCCTCAAGGGTTTCGATGGGGCCTTTTAACTCTTCGACGTGATTGTATTTCTCGACAGCCGCCCCGACTATAGCAGCGGATGCCATGAGCGCGTTGACTTCCGCAGTGGACCACTCCCGGGAACGAGTGGTCTCGTCGAAGCCAAGATACCCCCAAAACGCGCCAAAGACGAAGATCGGGAACAGACAGAGCGCCGTGATGCCCTGGGGCTCCAGGAGCCTCCTACTTGCCTCCGACATAGCCCCAACGTCGGACGCGCACCAGGGCTGCCGCGCCGCTAGGGAGTCATGAACCTCCTTGAGGTCCGGGAGATAGGGCACGTTCTGGAGGTCCGGGTTCGCAATCTGTGGCCTGATGCCGAACTTGACCCACTCGTTCGTCTGGCTGAACCTCAGAACACCGTCCCGCCCACGGGCGTTTCGGAACACGTAGACCCGGTCCACCTCCGCCGCCTTCCCAAGCCTCTCTAGGAACAGGTTGGTCAGGTCGTCGAACCCGTGGCCGTTCCGCAGAAAGGCGATGGCACCGCACGCGACCGTTTCCAAGATCCGCTCCGCCTGGGCCATCGCCACCACCTCCTGATGTTTGTTCAACACTATTTATAGGGTGCGGACCTATGTCGATTCGATGCTCTATCTAGTCAAAGTCAGACGGCTTGCCCTTGGAGTACAGGGGATATAGGAGCCGGTGGGCGATGGCGACCAGGGCGTAGCAGAGCCCCGGGGCCCAGCCCGAGACCAGCATCCCCGCCAGGAGCACCGGGACCACCCCCAGGAACTCCCCGCGGAACCCCGCCGCCGCGATAGTGCGGGCCCTGGGGTCGCTGCGGGGGATGGGAATCGTCCAAAGCCACCGGGGAACTCGCAGGCAGAACCAAGGCACCCGGGAGATCCGCAGCTCCCCCCAGGAGAAGCGCCAGGACATGGGAACGCACAGGCGCTGGGCGACGAACCAGTGCGAGAACTCGTGGACGGTCAGCGCCACCGGGATCATGACCAGAAGCCAGAACAAGACGCGGAGCATCCCGTCACCTCCTTTTCAAATGAAAGGGGCGGCCCCGAAGGACCGCCCCTTGCCGGTTCCAACATGTCGGGATCTCCGACAGGTTCGCCGGATCTCCTACCCCCCCAGGACCTGCCTCAGCAGGACCAGCAGCGTCCCCAGGTAGCCGCAGAGGCACAGGGACGGGGCCGAGGCATGTCAGACGGGCGTGATGATCACAGCCCCATGCCCCGAGTGCACTCCGTCCTGGATCACGCACTCCGTGAACACAAGCCCGGAAAAATGAGTTGGTTGATCGGTGGGGATGCCCGCCGCGTTAACCGCGATGCAGCCATTCATGCCTGAGATGAACGATGACCCACCCCCACCGCCCGCCCCCGTGGCGTGACTGCCCCCGCTCCCGCCTCCGCCTCCGTAGTATCCGCCTCCGCCTCCACCTGAGGAGTTTGGCCCCTCGCCGCCCCCGCCCTCGCCTCCTATGCCGAAAGTCCCAGGGGTACCCCATGTACCCGAGTAAACCCTGTCACCCCTTGCCCCCCCGGCGGTTTGGGTCCCACCTTGCCCACCGTGGTTGTACCCCTGGTTGTTCACACCGGCGGTCCCCTCAAACCCGCCATTTCCCGAACCGGCACCTTGGCTCGCAGCAACAGACCCCCCACCGCCCCCCGCGACCATGATTCGGCTTCGGAGGCTAACGGCGTCGCCCCATGCGTCGGCGTTTCCTTCTGCCACCGCAAGTCGGATGTCGGTCGCGCCACTTCCTGCCGTGCCCGATTGGCTCTCAGTGCTTCCCCTCACACAACCGCCACCGCCGTTCCAGGTCGCATCGGTTCGGTACATGTCCGTTCCTTCGCCGACGAACACGCGGAGCGTTCTGGGCTCCAAAAGGGTCAAGATGCCCTTTGTATAGGCCCCCTTACCCCCTGCGCCGCAGGTTGCCGGAACCCCGGCACCCCAGCACTCAATCCGGAATCGCCCCGGAGGCAGGTTGACGACCTGTGCGTGTCCGGCATAACCGAAGGTCACTGTCTCGAACGGCTTTAGTTCGGGTCCGGCGCTTACGCCCAGAAGGGAAACCGAGCTTGGGTCGGCACAAAACCACCTGTCGCCTTGGCGAATGGCATATCCTCCCGGACGGTACATGACGACCTGTCCCTCGGTGGGACTCGCCAGCGAGAGAAGTGCGTTAAGGTCGGCAACGGTGTTCCCCTCGGTGATGGGGATTCCTGCCGTAGCTCCTCCTCCCCCTCCCCCCACTCTCCGCCGCCGCAGCACCTAAAGCCCCTCCCTCTCGATGAGGACCCGGACCTTCGCGGCACCCGTCGTCGTCACCTGAAAGGTGGCCACCTCGTCGCTGCGGAAGCGCCGCACGTAGTCCAGACCCTTGCCCGCGTCGATGCGGACCGGATTGTTGGCCCCGGAGTTGCATCGGACCTCCGCCGCCCCCTCCAGGGCCGCGAAGGACGCGACGAAGTCCTCCAGCCCTGCCGGAGGCGTCACCCACTGCTCCCCCGCCGCCGAAAAGTTCAGGTCCTGCGAGAGGACCACCGGGTCGGGGGGGTAGGGCTCGTCGCTCGTCTTCGTCAGCCCCAGCGCCTCGTGGGGAACGAAGAGGGGGACGGCCTTGGTCTCCGCCGTCCCCCAGGAAAGATGCCGCCAGTAGATGCCGTGGTTCGTGTCGTTGCGGTACGTCGGCATGTGCGAGACCTCCTCACTTCCTGGCCTCTTCCGGGGGGAAGAAGCACTTGAACGGTAAGATGGTGCCCCGGCCCTTGAGAAATCGGGCGGGGTGCGGGACGTAGTTCGGGATCGGGACGGCCAGTCCGTGCTCGTCATACGTGTAGCCCTCGTTCCCGGTTAAGCCCATGTATGAGAATTGCACGTCGCCAGGGATATGGGGGAGGGTCGATAAGGTGCCCCGCGCCCCCACGTACAGGGGTAAAATCCGTGGTTTGTACTTGCCCCACGAATTGATAGTTTCTATCGGGAACACCGTTGCCCCCCCTTTCCCGTCCGGGTCGTACAGCAGCCCCCATGTAGGCAGCACTTCGAGTGCGTGTAGCGTTCCAGTAGTCGTTCCCCAAGCCACACTGCTTATAACCCTACCTGTCTTGAGATTGATTGAGCGGGCTCGAAACGTAAGCGATGGGAGGGTTGTGCGTAGCTTGTGTGCTCCAACCTCACTCTCCTCCAGGTGTCCCTGGAACCTCAACCCCCGCACCAACAATGCGTTACCACCGGGGCCGGAATACCCCTGCCCGTACCGCCCGTTGACGACGCCATAGGTATAGCAAAGAGCCTCCTGGAGCGGAATCCGCTTGATGCCGTAATAGGGTGATCCCCCACTCGGACCACATTCACCCCGAGGATCGAGTTTGCCATGCGTGGCCACATACCGGATACCGAACGGCCCATAGAAACAGATGTCCACGCCACCACTCTGGGGGAACTCCACACAAAGCCCGGGGATGTCCGGCACGACAAGCCAATGCGGATAGGGGCCACCTGTCCCCCAGGAATACCCGCACTTGGGGACACCGTAGTCATACACGTCACGATTTTCCTCCTCTGCCACGGCGAGCACGGCGACGTCCGGGGAAACCTTTGCCAAAAACAGAAGGGCAAAATCGGTTTCTGTGCCCGGCCCGTATTGGCACGGGAGAACCTTGTCATTCCCGTAGTCAACGGACAAGGTTTTCTCCTCCCAACCCGCTACAAGATTTCGCCACGACGCCGGGGGGTACAGTCTGACCTGGTCGGTGATGACATCCCTCGTCCCCCATTGATCTTCTGTAGGTACCCCGTGGGGCCTCGGGATGACCCCAATCGTGAGAATCTCCCCCCAGGCGTTAGCGGTTTCCTTGAGCCCCAAGTTCCATTCGCCTATATATTTTCCCCAACCAAACCACGACTCTTCCACCATATCTGGCAAGGAAACCCTGGCGGCGAAGTTCGTGGGGGTTTCATTCGACAGGAGATACACCGCGCCCCGGCCTGCCGTCAGCCATATCCACTCCAGGAACTTGAATTCCTGTGTGGCACTCCCCGATAGTGGCCGCAGGCGCTTTCTCCGCAGCTCTCCTCCCGCACCCCTGAACCACAGGTAGCATGTCGCCCCGTAGCGTTTGGTGGAAACGGCCACTAGCAAGGCCATCCCCTGCGGCTCAAACGTGGGGACGGCGGCGATTAATTGAAGCGAAACCGGATTGAGTTCGCTGTTAGGGGGCCAGGGGTACCCCGGGCACGTCCATTCGGAAGGATCGAGCGACTGGAAATAGTCCGTCCAGTAGTCGAAGTCCAGGATGTCCTTCACCCAGGGGGTTTCCATCTTCACGAGCTTCCCCGTGGCAATGTCCATCCCCGTCCACGCCTCATAATCCCCTTCTCCTGTCCACAGGACCATCGACTCGGGCAGCTCCAGGATGGGCCGGTCCGAAATGCGCGTCTGCCCGGACCCTTCCATGCGGGCCACGATGACGTGCTCGGACATGACTAGATCCCTTCGACGGAGAAGATTCCCTGGACTCCCGATGCGGGGGACACGCTGGGTGCCCTGCCTCGAAGGATCACCGTCCTTCCGCAGTTCGGGGGGATCGCCCCCAGTCTGGCGGCCCGGAGCCGACGGTAGGACACCAGGATCGCCTTCCCCGCCGCGGGGGGAGTCTCGAACTCCACCTCCCCGCTCAGGGGATGTGCGGTGCAGGGCGTCGCCACCCCGTCCACCTTGGCGGACACCGACCGAAACACCATGGGGGGGTGCCCCACGGGGAAAACGGTGCTCCCTCCGTCCCCCTGCCCCACTGCCTCGTCCGTGATTTCGTCGGAGCCGCCCACGGACACCGAAGACACCGCCGCGTCGTCCACGATCCCCCTGTTGTGCGGGTCCACCACCCCGGACGACCGGACCTGGACGGCTCCGGCCGCGATCCCGTCGTCTTCGTACCAGATTTCGACCACGGCCCCCGCCGCCGGAGCGGAAGCAAACGTGATGGCCGCCGCTCCCTGCGTCCAGCCGGTCACCACGGCGTTGTCCACCAAGACCTCATAGACCGCCAGGATGGGGGTGGGGGTCTGGAACTCCGTCTTGGCCCCATCCCCCGAGTCCACCGCCCGGCGTCGGGCGATAAGCCACACGTTGCTTGCGGCTCCCGCACCCGTGCCGTAGACGTAGGACGCGACGACGGCCTTCCCGGAGGCGGGGATCGCCCCCGAAACGAACGTGATGGCCCCCGTCACCCGGTTGATGCTGTAATCTCCCGGTTCGGCCTTCGTCACCCCGTCCACCAGTACCTGGTACGTCCCCGCCAGAACGTTCCCATGGGCCAGGGAGAAAACCGCCTTTACCCCATCCCCCGTTCCCACGGACTCGTTCGCCACCGAAACGGGCTTGTCGTTCCACACCGTAACGGGGATTGCGGAGCCCGTGGAACCCATGGGGCGAGGCTCGAACGCCAGAACGCCAAGGGGGTTGCCGTCCCTTTCCATCGTCAAGTTCGGTACGCTCATCAGAACACCTCCGTCGTCTTCGCCACCAGCACCAGCGAGCCCGGGAGCAGTCCCTCCACCCGGTCGTTGACTGCCCGAACGACCTCCGTCGTGCCGTGGAGCCTCACGTCGAAGGTCCTCCAATCCGCCTGGTCCAGGACCACGCCGATCCGCACGTTGTCCAGCCGTCTCCCCGCCGCCCGAATGGCGGCCACCACTTCCTTCCCCAGGTCGGTCGCCTCCCCGTGCAGGGCCTCGGAAAGTTCACCCACAGTAGGACGCCGCCACATGGTGAGTTCCGTCGTTCGGTCTGACAGCCGGTGGCGGATTCGCTCGATCCGGTACGTCCGTCCCTGGTACGTCACCTGGTCCCTCCCCCGGATGGCCGGATTGAGCGGGATTTCCAGCGTAGCCTTGATGCAGTCCGCCGCACGCTCCAACCAGTAGTCCGCCAGGGCGTCGTGCTGTTCATCCTCGTGGATGCCCGTCAGCCGGACCGTCTTCTGCCGCAGGCCGAACCAAGCAACAGCCTGGTTGTCCGCCGCCGCCAGGGTCTTGTGGACCCCCCGGCTCTCCTGGGGGAGCAGCACCTTCGGGATCTCGAAGAGCCCCTCCACGTGCGACTGAGGCACCGTCCTCGTGACGGAGGTCGCCACCCCGTCCTTGTCCACCTTCGTCTCCGTCTCGCATTGAATCTGCCCCGACGCATCCGCCAGAGACAGGGTCGTCGTCCGCTCCCTGCGAATCTTCCAGGCGTCCTCCAGGCGCGGGTCTGTCTGGGTGAACCGGGCGGAGAAACTGACCGCGCCCCCATCGGGGACGAAGACCGTCTCCGGGTCCGGCGGAAAATAAGGAGGCGTCGAAGCCCCGCACCGGAACGTCAGGGTGTAGGTGCCCGCCGTCACTTTGGCCGTCTGCCCGCTTTGCAGGACGTGGCCCCACCCGTCGTAGGTCCATTCGCCCCCCACGACTCCGCTGGGGGTGATCGTCACCCTGATGGTCCCCCCGGACGTCGGGGTCGGGCCGCATCCGCACTCGAAGCTCACCTTCGCCGTCCAGTTGTCGCCCTTGGAAACCGTTACCGGGCAGGGGTCGGGAATGGTCCACTGCGTGTAGTCGTATGGCCGGTCATAGTCGAACAGGAGCGTGTACGTGCCGTCCGCGAGCTGTACGGTGGAACCGCTCAGGTAGCTTCCGGAGCGCCCCTGAATTGACCATCGCGCACCGGGAGGCGTCTTCCCCTCGAAGATCACCGTCACCCGCCCGTTCTCCCCTTGCGGGGGAGGAGGGTTGGGGGGCTGGCTGCCCGCCGAATCCGTGATGACCAAGGTGGCGCTGTCGTTGTTGCCCCCCCGGTAGTCGTCTATCCCGTAAAAGCCACCGATGTTCCAGTCGCACACGCCGTACACGTCGTAGGTCCCCGGGGCAAGCCCCGTGGTCACCGTCACGTAAGCCCGCCCGAAGACCCGGACTTTGTCGTTGCCGGGATGGATGCTCTCGTCGTCGTTGTGCGTCCGAAGCCCCTGCACGTTCGTCGGGACCGTCACCTTGTAGGTGACGATCCCCCCGCCGGAAGCGGCGCTGACCCGTCCGCTCTGAGGTCCGATGCTGAGGCACCTCACGATCAGGGAGCTTTTGTGCTTGGCCCGCAGGTCCCGTTGAAGATCGATTTCGACCGTCCGCCCCATGTCACCACCTCGTCCCTGGCGGCCATTTCGGTTGGTATGGCGTCACCACAGGGGAAGTCGTCGGAGGAGGCTGGTACCCCCCCGCCGCCCCGCCGGGGGGCCACGTCCAGGCATAGGGCTCGTCGGGATCGTTCACCCCTCCGATCGCTTGCCCCTTCTCCCAGTACCGCCGCGTCACGGTCTTCGTCACGGACCAGCCGTTGGAGGTGGCGACCATGGCAACGACCGTCTCCTCCCAGGTGTCCCAGGACCGCTCCGGCGCACCCGCCGATTCCGGGGGTCTTGGTGCCCCGGGGAGCCAACCCGTCACCGTGACCTTCCGCAGGACGATGTGGGGGTCCCCGCCGACGGTATAGGTCGTCTCCGACCGCACGTTCCCTGCGCAGGACGCCTCCCAGACCACCTCGGCCCGCTCGTTGTACTTCCAGGCGCTGTCGCTGCTCACCCGCGTCCCCGGGCGCACCGTCGCCCGGTACACCTGGTCCCCCGCCGCGTCCCGCACCACGACGCCCCCCTCGAAGGGAGAGGTGACGACCTTGCGCACGGCAGGGACGACCCAGGAGTCGTCCACCACGAGGGCCACGGCATTGACGTACTGCCCCACCTCCACGGATTCCTTGAAGGCGAAGGCGTCCGACTCGGGGATCTTCCATTCCTGCTCCGTCCCGTCGAAGACGTACCCGTCCGCGCTCCAGGAAAGCGTCCCTCGGGCCAGGGCCTCGGCGCTCTGCGCGTACTCCAGCCAGGGCACGGTCGCCTCCACGTCCACGAGCACGCCGGGGACCGGGACCCCGATGGTCCCGATCTGGAGATAGGCCCCCGCCTCTGCCGCCACGGAGGCAAGGCACTCCAGGGGAGAGCCTCCCCTCGTGGCGACTCTCCCCCCCAAGCGAGCCCCGATGGGGTCCCGCGCCGTGACGCGGCAGAGCCCCTCCGTGGCGTCGTACTCCACCCTGGAGACGACGCCACGAAACAGCGGGATCTCCAATTCGCCCGCCAGGGCCACCACGCCCAGCTCCTCCCCCACTTCGCACCGCGCCGAAGTGGTGACGGTTGCCACGCCCTCGCCGCAAGGGCCAAGCTCCAGGGTTGCCCCGTCGAACAGGGGGACCGTCTCGTCATGTCGGCGCAGGCGGAACGAGAGGACGCCCAACTCGTCGAAGGACTGGAAGTCCATGGAGAAGGGCACGCTGCACCGACCAGGGCGCAGAAAGTCCATCCCGAAGGGCACCGCGTCGTGCCGGATGGGCTGCGAGAACGGCACCAGGCACCGGGAGGCCACGTCGAAACGAAGGGGCCTCCCGAAGCGGGAGACCCCTTTGAAGTCCATCCAGAACTCCGCTTCGTCGGCGGATTGGAAGTCCATAGAGAAGGGCCTCGCGAACCGCCCCGGATGCAGGAAGTCCATCTCGAAAGGCACCGCGTCGTGTTGCAAAAGCTGCGAGAAAGGGACCCCGAACCGCCCGGGACGAAGAAAGTCCATGCTGAACGGCACTCCGGGCACGATCACACCTCCTCCAGCACGAGGGAATAGCCCCCGAGCAGGTCCGTGGGGATGGCCTCGGTGCACATGACCTGATACTCTGTGCCGTCCGTGTCCCGGAACCCGAAGGCCCCACGCCCGGGGAGTCCCAGGATGATGCTCTGCTGTCCCCCCAGGTATCCCTGCAAGGTCCAGCGGCGTTTGATCGCCGAGACCCGGGCGTGCAGGGTCCCGTCCAGCGCCCGCCGCCAGGAGCCCAGGGGGACCACCTCCTGACGGTATCCGTCCACCGTGGGCTGGAACTCCAGCTCCACCCCGTCCACACGGATTCTCATGTCCCGGCCCCTCTCCCTACACCAGCCCCGCCGCCGCAGCCGCTCCCGCGACGGAGGACGCGCCGGTGCCGCCCGAGCCGGAATCGGAAGCGGAGCCGGAGCTTGTCGAACCGGATGGAGCGCTCGAATTGCCGCGCGCCATCTCCTTTGCCATCGCTTCCTTGTAGGCCTTGGCGTAGGCCTTACCGGCCTCTTCTCCCCGCGCTTTCGACTGGTTCACGAACGTTTTCAGGATGCCGTCGTAGTGCGTCGTCAGGGGCGCTACGGGAATCTTGAACGCCCTGGTCAGGACCTCCGGGAGCTTGGATTTCTCGAACAGGTCCCGGATGGAGGCCTCGATCTTCGCCGTCGCCTCTTTTGCCGTCTTGGAGGCCGACGTCATCCCGTCCGTGAACGCCTTGGAAATGGAGTCCCCGATGGTCCGGGCGTTGATCCCCTCCGCGAACGCCTTGGAGATCTGCGGCCCCCCGCGCTGGACCACCTTCAAGCTGTCGCCGATCCCCGCCTCCATCCCCCGGGGCAACCCCTCCCCTGCGGTTTCAAGAGATTTCCCCAGGTCCCCGGCAATGACCTTGATGCCGCCCCGCGTCTGGTCTGCCTGTTGGAGCATGGCCCCGGCAGACGCCCTGGCGGTGTTCTCCGCCGCCTGCTTGTACCTGCCCAGTTCCTCGCTGAACTTCTTGTCCGCGTCCGCAAGTTCCTGGTCCCGGACCCGCTCCCGTTCCGCCTTCTGCTTTTCGTACTCGGAGAGGCTTTCCCTGCTTGCCGTCTGCTCCCATTCCTTGTACTTGCGCAGCGCCTCCGCCTTCCTGGCATCCCGATCCCGGGCCAGCATGTCCTCCACCTCGGAGACGCGGAAATACTGGCGCCCGACCGCATCTGCGGTCTTCTCGATTTCGTCCTTCACATCCCCGGCGTTCCCCTTGAGCCCGGCCAACGCCTGGGATATGGCATTCGTCGTCTGGAGCCCCAGAGAGGTCAGGTTCCCGGTTGCAGCCCCGATGGCTTGATTGATCTCCGGCCCGGCCTTCTCGACCATCTTGATGAGTTCGTCCAGGGCCGCCTTGACAGCGGGAGGGGCAGACTCGAATGCCTGCCGGAGGGACTGCATCCCCCCCGTCCCCAGGGCGGCAATGTGGGGAGCAAACTTGTCGAATGCCTTCACGATGGCCTCGTCGGCGTCGCCGGTCTTCTTCAGGGTGTCCTCCAGGGCGGTTCCCACCGAGACGGCCAGTTGGTTCACCCGGTTTCGCGTCTCCTCCGTCAACCCCTCGATCCTGCCCCGGGCCGACGAGACCAGCTTGATGCCAAACTCATCCACCGATTCGACGAGCCCCTTGGTAGCCTCCCGGATGGCTCCGCCTGCCGCCTTGCCGATTTCCGCCATCCGCTCCTTGTACGCCTGGGCGACCTCCGGCCCGAACTGCTTCGCCAGAGAATCCGCCGTGTCGTCGATGGCCTTCTTCAGGTCCTCTTGGACGATCTTTGCGGCCCCCTGCGCCGAAACCCCCAGGTCCCGCATGGCCTCGTTCGCCCGCTCCCGGACCTGGTCGTAGGCGTCCTTGGTAGCCTTGATCGCGTCGGCGACAGCTTTCTGCGCCTTCGCGGGATCGGTGCCCGACCCCTGTTTCTGCGCCGCCGCGTCCGCATCCCGGGCCTTCGTGAGTTCCTGCTGGGCCTTCGTGGTCTCCTTCAGGGCCGATGCCTGATCCCGGAACACCTTGAGTCCCCGTTGAACGGCCTCGGGAAGACGTTTCAGCGCCGCCACGTCTCCGTTGACGGCGGCCTCGTAGTCCTTGGCGACGGAGGCGGCATTCCCGCTTGCTTCTGCGGCGGACTTGACCGTCATCGCCGCTTCTCGGGCGGCAGGAGGCAAGGCAGCCAGCGCTTCCTTGTTTCCGAGAAGCGCCTTGTTGTAGTCGCCCATGGTCTGGGTTTGCTCCTGGGCGGCCTTCGCCTCTTCCTTCCGCGCCTCGATGAGCTTCTGGAGGTGAGGGGGAAGGCGTTTGATCGCTTCCTCGCTGCCCTCGATCGCCAGCTTGTAGTCCTCCGCCCACCGCTCCATGTCGTCGGCGTTCCGGGCCGCTGCGACCGCCTCGTCCTGGGCATCCCGCATCTCCAGCAACGCCTTCGTCACCAGACCCGCCGCGACGGCGATGGCCCCGAGCGCCGCAACCATCGGGTTCCCCGCCAGGAAGACGGCAGTGTCGGCGATCCCTTTCCCCAGCCCGACGAATGCTCTGGTGAGACCGAGGATGGATTCGATGATCCCGGCGATCTTTCCGGCAGCCCACCCGGTGGTGATGACCACGGCGATGGTGTCCAGGTTGTCGATGATGGTCCGCCACGGGACCAGGGAGGCCAGGTCCGACAAGGCCCCGCCCAGGGCCTTCGCACCTTCGGCGAAGTCCCGGAACCTGCTCTGGACCTCGGACACGTCGATCGAATCCAGGGCTCCCCTGAACCCTTCGACCCCCTTCTCTCCCAGCCCGAAACCCTCGGCGATTCCCTCCATGGAGGCCTTCACGACGCCGCTTTCCTTGACCCACGCCCCGAAGGCGTTCGTCATTTCCGTGAGGGTCCCGAGGACCGAATCGACCTTCTCCTTCATCTGGTCGAAGATGGAAAGCCGAATCTCGTCCAGGCTGGAGGAAAGGTTCTTGATCCGGTTCGCGGTGGTGTCCATGTACCTGGCCATGTTCTCCTGGGTGGTCCCGGCTTTTCTCAGGCCTTCTTCGTACCGCCCTAGGGCGTCCCCCGAGTTCTTGAGCTGAAGCGCCGCCGCTCCAGCTTCGACCCCGAAGAGCTTCTGCGCGTCCGCCAGGGAGATGCTCTTGTCCTTGAGCTGCTGGAAGATCTGTCCCAGGGGAAGCATCTTCCCGGAGGCATCGAGGATCTGGATCCCCATCTCCTTGAACTTGCCGCCGCTTTCCCCTGCCGCCTGCCCCAGGGCGGTGAACACGCCGCGCAGGCCGGTCCCCGTGGTCTCCGCCGTGAGCCCCGCGTCCTTCAGGGCCGCCATGGCGGCCACCGTCTCCTCCACCGAGTACCCGAGAGCCTGGGCCAGGGGAGCGGCGTACTTCATGGAAACCCCGAAGTCCCCGATGGTCAGGGACGACGTGTTGCAGGCGTTGTTGAACACGTCGGTCAGCCGCCCCGCGTCCTGGACCGACAGCCCGAAGGACTGCATCGTGGACCCCAGCAGCTCTGCGGACGTCGCCATGTCGGTCTGCTGGGAGATGGAAAGGCCCACCACGTGATCCACCTGCTCCAACTGGGTCTTCACGTCATACCCCCGGGAGGCCAGCACACCGAAGGCCTCCGCCGCCTCCCGGGAGGAGATGGGCAGATCCCGCCCCATCTGCCGGGCCTTCTCCGTGAGCTGCCCCATCTCCTCGGAGGTGGCCCCCGAGACGGCTCCCACCCGGGTCATGGCGGACTCGAAATCCGCTCCGAGGGCAACCGCGGATCCCCCGACCGCACCGAGGGCGCCCCCCAGGGCCCCCACCCCGGCCACCATGCCCTTGAAGGCCACATCGAACCCGGAAAGCTGGCTCTTCAGCTTCCCGAAGGCGGATTCCGCCTTCGCCAGACCGCTGTCGAGCCCCGAAAGGAATCCCCCGTCCCCCGCCTTGGATGCCTTGGCGGCGGTGTCGCCGAAGGTGCGCAGCTCCGCCTCGACGTTGCGGAGAGCGGCCAGGGCCTTGTCGACCTCCGCCCCTACCTCAAACCAGATCCCCTCGTCCCGTCCGGCCACCGCGCTACCTCCCTTCTCACCCCGTCCCGAAGGACCCGTAGAACCGCTCCAGCGGAACCGTCTCCCAGTCGCCGTCCTCGTCCTCCCCGGTCACGGCCCCTCCGGTCCCCGCTGTCGGGGAACCGGCGTCCGCGTCCCGGGCAAGGCGTCGCAGCACGAGGAAGAAGAACTCCGGCGTCCATTCGTCGAGCACCTCCGAGAAGGGCACGCCGAGCAGGCGCCGGAGCATGACGAGGACGTCGACGAACCGTTCCTCCGGGGTCTCTGTCGGGTCTCCTACCGTGCCTGATCCGCCATCGCCCGGGTGAGCCGCACCGCCGCCGTCCCAAAAGACCGGATCGCCTCCGCCAGATTGCCCTCGGTGACGGCGAATTCGAGCAAGGCCGCCTCCTGCTCCGCCCCGATCCGGTCCCAATCGCTCACGGAAGGGAAGGACCTGCGGAGGATGAGTCCCATGGCCTCGACGGATCCCCGGATCATCCGCCCGTAGTCGGAAGCCTCCCTCTCTCCGCCCTCGGCCTGCATCCCCTCGATCAGCGACAGCAGCTCCACCAGATCCCGCATCCGAAGGGGACGGAGCAGATGCTCCACCCCGTCGATGTCCACCCGCTTCTCCGGGGGACAGACGATCCGAAGCCCTTCCATCTCTACCAGCCTCCGTCGGGGGCCGCAGCCGCCTCGTAGACCATCATCTTCCCCACCTGTCGTCCGGCCCCCCTGGTGGGATCCACCAGGGCCGTGACGGAGATGGGCACCGTGACCTCCTTGTCCTCCGGGAAGTCCAGGTCGAAGTCCCCGTCGGCCTGACACCGGAAGAAGGCCAGGTTGATGTACTTCCCGTCCCGCCGCTTGTGCCAGAAGTCGATCCGCACCGGGGAATCCACGTCGGATCCGCCGCCCCAGGCGAAGCCCCGTCCGTGGTAGGTCGCGTGGGTGTAGCCCACGGACAGGCCGTCCCCCTCGGAGAGCTTGGTGCTCCCGGCCTTGAGCCACACCGTCCCGTCGAGCCGGTCCAGGTAGTAGTCCGTGCCCTCCGCCAACGCGACGGTGGTGTCCACCGCCAGCGCCCCGGTGGGGTAGCTGTTGGCTACCCCCGCACTCAGGGTCAGGGACCGCTCCCCCACGTTGACCCCGCCGGTCTTCACCGTCACCGTCTCCGTGGTGGGGCCATTGCGCAGAGTGACGGAATCCCCCGCGGAGAAACCCCGAACCGACTCCAGGTAGATCTTCGTCGCCCCCACCGTGGCCCCCGTGGCCAACCTGGCCGCCAGGGACACCGACACGGCGGCGTCGGTCAGTTTTCGGTTCGACAGCGCGCCCTTCCGGGAGGCGGAGATCCCCGCCACGAAGTCCCCGGTCACCGTCGCCGTTCCAGCCCCCTCGATCTCCTCCAGGAGATCGGGCATGAGCGTCCGCAGGAGATCCAGGTTGGTCTCCATCAGGTTGAAGGAGAACTTGGTGGAGTCCCCCGTCTTCGCCACCAGGATCAGGTCCGTTCCGGACTTGATCTCGCTGTAGGTCTTCTTCCGGCTTTTCTTCACGCCTCCGGAGATGGCCCCGACGTACTGGCTGTTCACGTACACCCGCCCGTCTCCGACCAGCACCTCCACCGGATTCTTCGCGATCGACATGCGTTTCCCCCCTTAGAACTTCACGGTCGCCTCCAGGGCGACCTCCCAGATCCCCTCTTCCTCCATCTCCAGACGCCGGAGGGACACGGACAGAACCCGCTCCTCCGAGGAGAAGAGGGCCTCCGCTCCCGCCTCCGCCACCCCCAGGGCCGCCGCTTCCGCCCCTTCCCCGAACAGGGGGAGGTAGAACATCGCCTCCGCGGAGAGCGCGGAACCCCCGGTCCTGGAAAAGGCGATCCCCCGGGCCGCGACGTGCGCAGCCGGGGGGATCAGTTCCGTCGCGCCCCCTCCAGGAAGCGAGAGGGACATTCCCGTCGTCCGTTCCACCGCCGCACCCAGGGGCGTCCAATCCCGCAGCGCCTTGCGAAGCCCCGCCAGGACATCCGCTGCCGTCCGGTTCTCCATGTCTCAGTCCTCCACAACGAAAAACCGCCCCAGAACGGCCCGAACCCGCTCCCGCCCCTCGTCCGACAGGCCCAAGAAGGGTCTCGCCGGGATCTTTCTTCGCGCGTCCCCCTGCTGGTGCGCCCGGGCGTAGACCAGAGCGCTCCCGATCCGGGCGGACCGTTCGTCCGACTCCACCGCCACGGAGCCCCGAAGCCGTCCCGTGTCCATGAGGATCCTGGCGTTCGCGGCCCGGGACAGGATCTTCCGCTGCCGCCCTCGCCCCTCCGCGCTCCGGGTCCTCTTGTAGGCTCGGGACAACAGGGTGGAGTCCGAAAGCGGCTTCCACGGCGTCCCGTCCGGCGACTCCTGGCGCTGGAAGCACCTCATGGATTCCGCACGAAGCTCCTGTCCCACCCGGCGCCACACCTCCCGTGCCCCCGAGAGCCGACCCCGGGCCCGGACGAGCCGTTCCTGCACCTCCCGGATCCCGGTCACGTTCAGGGTGATCCGCATTCCCTCACCTCACCAACCCGACAAACTCTCCCGGGTGAACACGGGAGGGTCCGATCCGCCCCGAAGTCGAGCCCCCTCCTGGGGAGCCGCGGGGACCTGGCCGGGGAATCGCCCGGCCTCCACCAGGGCTTCCAGCATCTCCCGCGCCGCGTCCCGCCGATCCCTGCTGATCTCCTCCCGCTCGCTGTACTGCGCCATGGCGTAGAACGCCGCCAGCTTCGCGGCGATCGTGGTCAGCACCCGGGGCACCGGAGACACCGGCACCTCGAAGGCCGGGGAGAGGATCGCGTCCGCGTAGTCCTCCGCCCGAGCGATGTGCGCCCCCAGGAAAGCGTCCAACCCCGACCCGAGCTTGGCCTGCATCTGGGCCAGAAGGGGGAGGTACAGCTCCCCCTTCACGTCCTCCGGCGTGCAGTAGGCCACCCGGACCGCCCCCCTAGCTCCCGCAGACCTTGACCACCAGAGTCCCGGTGTCGCGCTGAAGAATCGGCAGCGGGTGGGACTCCACGAACAGCGACTTGCTCTTTCCGTCCTTCGAGTCCTTCATCTTGCTGAATCGGGGCATCGCCCCGACGGGAACCGCACCCAGGTCGAAGTCGGAGATGGCGCCGTAGGCCATCCTCCAGAGCTTCGGGTGGGTCATCACCAAGCAGTCCGCGGGGATGAAGGGCTTCGTGGCCCCGCCTTCGGGGAACACCCCGCCGTACTCCACCAGGGTTCCCACCCCGGGGATCGTGGCCACCGGCGTCACCAGGTCCTCGTTCGTCCCGACGTTGATCTGCAGGACCTGGACCCCGGCGCTCTTTAGCCAACCATCCACTGCCTTGTTCCCCCGGAAGGCATCTGCAGCCGCCTCGCCGAGAACAAAGACGGTCGGTTTGACCCCGTTGACCTTGGCGAACTGCCTCTGCCACTGCTGGATCTGCAGGACCGGGTCCCCCGCGTTGCTGGAGGCGTCCCACTTCTGGGAGGCGGTGAACAGGTTCCCGCTCGGCACCCCGTAGTCGATGGAGAAGGGACGCCCGTTGGAATCCGTGTAGTCGATCTTCCCCGTGGTCACCGCCTGGGCCCACATCCACTCGATTCGTCGGGCGATGGAGTCCACCATGTTCTGCTGTTTCTCGGCGATGTAGTCGTTCAGCGCCGCCACGATACCGTCCACCCCTGCGGAACCGGCATTGATGGGGCTCTGTCCTGCCATCCGACGCGCCGCGATGGCTCCTGCGGCGACCTGGTCCTCCAGGAAGATCTGCGGCGGGGTGACCGTGAAGGTCTTGTACCCCCCGCCGAAGTCCACCCGGGTAGCCGGGTCCCCGTTGTGCCCCAAGGGGGCCAGGTCCCGGCGGTGCGTCACCACGTCGAACAGGAGGGACTCGGTGCCGGGCAGGTACGGCGCTCCCGTGTCCAGGACCTTCGTCAGGTAGAAGGTCTCCGGGATGATGAGATTGACCGCCTCCGTCAGTGTCTGGGGCGTGTAGAGATCCAGTTCGTTCGGCATCCTGTGCCCTCCTTCCTACCGCACCACCGCACCGGGAACGATCCCCGACGCGGTCAGCAGGTTTTCCAGCTTGACCCGGTTCGCCTCGGAGACGGCACCCCAGGCCGAGGCCTCGAGGAGCAGCAGGTCCGCCGCCACCTCTCCCCGGACGACGGTCTGCGCGGGCAACTCCCCGCCCGCCGGGACCACCACGTCCTGCTCCAGCACCGCCAGGACGCCCGACGGGAATCCCGTGGCCGTCGCATCGATGTCCGCCGCCTTGAGGGCCCCGAACTTCCCGTCGGCCCCCCGGACGAGGATCAGCCCCCGCTTCAGGGTCGCGGCAGCCGTCCCCTTGACCGTGCACACCCGCCGCACCGCCGCGTCCCGAAAGCCGATGACCAGCTCCGTGACGGCGGGGGCAGTCCCGATGAGTCTGAACGTCGGTGCGCTCATCCCGATCCCTCCCTATGCATTCTTCTGGCGCCGGGCATTCGCCCGGGCCGCGATGTCGTCCGCCAGAGCGCGGGTCTTCTCGTCCTGCGTGGGGGTCTTCGCGCTCGGATCCCCCACGTTGCCCAGGGGGACCTTTCCGAGTCCCTCGAAGACCTCCCCCAGAAGCGTCTTCAGGTCCGTCTTCCTGCCGTCCGCCAGCGCGACGATTCCGGCTCCATCGCCCTCGTTCAGAAGACAGGGCCGGATCTTGTCCACCACCACGGGAGGGATTCCCTTCCCGATCCACTCGTCGCAAAACGCCTTCACGTCCCGCTCCCGGGCCTCCTTTCGAAGGGTCTCCGCCTCCTTCGCCGCCGCGTCGGAGAGCTTCTTGGCCTCCTCCGCCTCCGTCCTCGCCTTGGCCGCCTCCGCCTTGGCCGCTTCCAGCGCGGCGTTGGCATCCGAAAGCTGCTTGGCAAGAAGCTCCTCCAGCGCCGTGGTACCGTTCCCGTCCTTCATGCCCTCGTCCTCCTTCCGTCCCGCCGGATCTCGTCCCGGCGCCTGCACCCACTTCCCCTCGGACAGCGCGATGGGGACCACACCCGGGTGGGCGGGCTGGTTGGTCAGCGCAACGCCCAGGAACACGGGCCCCACCTGCGACCCGGTCCTCTTCTCCACGTAGTCGTCGTGGTACTCCGAACTCATGTAGCGGTACCGCCCCGCCCGGATCTCCGCCGCCGCGGCGTCGTCCACCTCGACCCGGATATGCAGCCCGTCCGGGTCCGCCCGAACCTCTCGGACCACCCCGGGACTCGCAGCTCCGTCTCCGTGCCCCAGCTTCACCGGGGGCGGATAGGCCGGGACCTTCCCGAAGTTGGCCGCCATCCTCCGGCACAGATCCGGGGTGATCTCCACCCGCCCGTACCGAGGATCCCGAAACGTTCCCACCGGCAGGGCGTTGTACCAGAACGCCTCCGACAGTTCCCGCTGCTCCGTCAGCAGCTCCATGCACTCGCCTCCCTTCCTGCGGGCATAAGACGGGCCCCCGTCGCGAGGGGCCCGTCGTCGTACCGGGGGGAGAACCCCCGGCCCTTGCCGATCTCGCCGCAGAGATCGCCCGGGTGACCGCACCGGTTAGGGTCCGGCTCCCGGATTTCCCCCACCTGTCGCGGCGGGGAACCTGCAGGATCATTTTCGTGACCCCACGAAGATGATCCCGCCGAAAATGGCCCCCCCCGGGCCGGGCATCCGCCGTCGGTCTCCAGTAGGTCGGGACGATGCCCGGCCCGGGGGGAAGGCATGAAAAAGGCCCCTCCCTGGAGGGGAGAGGCCATGTCGTTTGCTGCTGAAATGACCGTCTGGGGGTTACCCCCCTTCTGCCCACGTCCGCCTCTGCGGGTCCGCGATGATGGGGAGCTGGATCTTGGCCTTTTCCGGAACCGGAGTCTCTTCCCTTCTTCTTGCCTTCCTCCGGGGTCCAACCTCGCTGGCCCCTTCCAGCACCTTCCGCACCGCCACCGCGTCCTCCGGACGCTGCCGGGAGGGGTGCGACACCGCGAGGGCGTCCGCGTTCCCGTGGTCTCCCTGCCACCCCTGCCCCACCTCCTCCTCGAAGAGAGGGATCAGCACGGATCGGCAGTTGGGGTGCAGTGGCGGGGTGTTGACCGCCAGACGCGGGTCCCCCAGCCGAAGCCTCAGCCCGTCCCTGGCCTGACACGCCGAGCTGGTCCGGTCATCCAGGACGGCGGAAAACTCGAACCCAGCCACCCCCTCCGCAGCGGAAGCGGAGATCAGTCCCCCCAGGTTGTAGGCCCGCATGGACTCGGTTCGGGCGATGGCCTCCAGCCGGTGCCGGGCAAAGGGCAGAACATTCCCCAGTCGCGCCGCCAGCTTCTCGTTCGTCCAGCCTTCCCGGATCCCCTCCACCGCCAGGTCCCGGACCTTCTCCAAGATGCCCTCTTCCAGGTCCCCCACCAGGGAGGGCACATACCCGGAGATCCATCCCAGAGCCTCCGAAGGGATGACCGAATCCCAGGCATCGTCAATGACCACATCCCAGGCATCGTCCAGGTGGACGGATCGTCGCCCGGACCGGAGAGCCTTCCTCGCCTCCCGGATCTGGCGCTCCATCTCGTGGACCCCACAGGCGAGAGCGTCCCGCATTCCGGCGGACAGGCTCTCCCGGAAGGACTCGGGCAGGTGGTCACCGCCCCGCAGCCCCCCGCTCGCGGCTTCCAGGCATCGGGCCTTCGCCCACGATTCCAGGCCGGGCCACATCACCCGCATCAACAGTCGGGGGAGGCGAACCTGAAGGCGACCGGTTCGCCGGATCCAGGCCACCCTGATCTCCGTCAGGCGCTCTCCCGCCCCCCCTTCTCTCCTCCTCCAGCGGAGGAGGGTGTCCGCGAAAGTC
>Ga0302241_1000353_pt1 | contig 43380 bp, 31 predicted proteins | sample AAG_UR_Arg_MG_FD_193532 | JGI IMG/M metagenome (GOLD analysis project Ga0302241, IMG submission 193532) | Enriched activated sludge microbial communities from anaerobic digester in WTTP, New Holstein, Wisconsin, United States - AAG_UR_Arg | ecosystem: Engineered > Bioreactor > Anaerobic >... | reverse complement strand
CATTTGATACCTCTTTTATCAATTTTTTAAATATATACCCTGTCCCTGTCCGGACTCTGGAGCAAAAGATATGCCGTCAAAGGAGAAAGTTATAACTTAAATAAATATAAAACTGTATATTCTGTAATAACAGATTTCATTGTAACAGGAACATAGATTTTGCGTAAAAGCCCGGACAGGGACAGGCTCTTCATATGGATACCAACTTATCTGTTGCCATACTAAGTAATATTTCTTCATACTTATAATTCATACCTGCTTTTATTACAGAGTTCTTGCAAGAATTATTCTTAAAAGGAGCTGTGTTAATTTTTTCTGATAAAAGGAGATTTTTACTTGAAGTTGAACCATATCTTAATTTTATTAGCTTCGGCTAAATAAAAAAATGTTGTGTTAAGTTATAGAAAGTATAAAATGAAAATTAAAATCAGTGTAATAATACCTTTATATAATCATGAGAAATATATAGAAGATGCAATAGAGTCAGTCCTCAGTCAGACTTTTACAGATTTCGAATTAATTATTATTGATGACGGTTCTACCGATAAATCAGGAGAAATCGTTAAAAATATTGCTGATAAAAGGATACAATATATTTATCAGGAGAATTCCGGTGCGGCCACTGCAATAAACAGAGGTATAAAAATTGCCTCCGGCGAGTATATAACTATTTTAAATTCTGATGATATTTATTATCTGAATAGATTTGAAGAAATTTTAAGTGTAATTGAGAAAGACGGGAGTATTTATGCAGTATTCAGTTATTTAGAAATTATAGATAGCGAAGGAAATTTTATAAGGATAAAAAAGGGACCTGAAGACAACTGGATTAATAAGTATAGTGATACTTCTTTTAAGGATGAGAACAACGTTCTCCTCCATCTTTTAGAAGGTAATTTTTTAGTTACTACCTCAAATCTCTTTTGCCGGAGAAGTGTATTTGAACATATTGGTTATTTTTCAAATTTACGATATACCCATGATTATGATTTTTTCTTAAGACTTTCTTATAAATATAAAGTTCATATTATAGAAGAGCCACTGTTAAAATATAGAATGCATAATCTTAATACTATTTCCGAAAGTGTTCCTTCAGTTAATTTTGAGGTTGGACTTGTTCTGGCAAATTTTCTTTCAAATTCCAATTTAAAAGAATTTTTTTGTATTGAAGGTAGAAAATATTATGAAATGGTCCGTTTTTTTAATTCCATAAATACCTTTAATTCTGATAGATTTATTATGACTTTTCTCATATTTGCCATGCAGGATATAGAAGATAGAAATATCCTCTTCAGAACATTGGGTGAGGATCTTAATAATCCTTTTAGAAAGAATTATATTGAAAGAGAAGAAAAGCTTTGTCGTTCATGGCAGGAAACACAGAAACTGAACAAAACCCTTGAAGAAACAAATCAGAAATTAAATCAAATCTGGCAGGAATACCAGGACCTCAGGAAGGACTGGGATGAGACAAAACTGAAGTTGCATGATAAAGAGTTTGCTCTTCAGGATATCACTCAGAAGTTACAGAATACGGAAAAGACTTTACAGGATAAAGAAAAACAGTTAAAAGATCTTCTCAGTTCCCGTCCCTATCTTTTTGGTCTTCTCTTCAGAGATGCCACTTTAAGCAGAAAGATGTTTTTACTCTTTCCCTTCAGATTTATCTGGTTCTTTGTTCCCTCTAAAATAAAATCTTCAATTAAAAACAGTGAAGTCTATGGGAAATTTATTGAAAAATTCTTCCCGGAACGTGTTACAGAAGTAAGAGAAAAAAAGGTAATAAATCAAAAGTGGCCGTACTCTCTTGTAAGTGTTATAATCCCATGTTATAACTACGGCAAATATCTGGAAGAAGCCATAGATTCTGTCCTTAATCAGACTTTTCAAAATTTTGAGATAATAGTTGTGGATGATGGTTCTTCTGACCCTGAGACAATAGAGATTTTAAATAAATTAAATAAACCTAAGACCAGATTAATAAGACAGAAGAATCAAAAGTTGCCCTCTGCTAGAAATAACGGAATTAAAAGGGCCACAGGTAAATATATCTGCTGTCTTGATGCAGATGATAAACTAAAACCAACATATCTTGAAAAATGTATTCTGAGACTGGAACGTGAAAATACCGATCTATGTACTTCTCTTCAGGAGAATTTCGGAGATTCCACTTCTACTCTGGATCCCGGTGTTTTTTCCATTGAAAATTTAATGAATAATAATTGTGCCACTGTATCTTCAATATTTAAGAAAGAGATATGGAAAAAAGCAGGGGGATATAATAAACATATGGTTCAGGGATATGAAGACTGGGATTTCTGGATAAAAATTGCAAAACTCGGTGCCAGGGCATCTAAAATCGAGGAACCACTTTTTCTTTATAGAAAACATGGAAAAACTATGATTGATACAGCAGAGAAAAACCATGAAATTTTATATGAACAGATTAAGAATAACCATAGAGATATCTTTTATAGTGATAAAGGTTTGAAACTGGCTAAATACAGACGCAATATTAGATATATAGTAGAAAATAAAGATATAAATTTATTTCTCCCGGAAAATATCCCTGAAAAGAATAAAAGATTGCTTATGGCACTGCCTTTTATGGTTATTGGTGGTGCAGATACAATACTTTTACAGATTATGAAACATCTTAATAATTTTCATATTTCTGTCATTACTACAATACCGGTGGATGAAAAATGGGGTGACAATACACCCCGCTATGAAAGGATTACAAAAGAAGTTTACCACCTCTACAGGTTTTTAAAAAATGAAGAAGAATGGAAAGATTTTATTTTCTACTTGATAGAATCCAGGAAAATAGATATTATATTTATAGTGGGATGTGCTTATATCTATTCTCTTTTACCGGAGATAAGAAAAAAATATCCTTCTATAAAATTTGTAGATCAGCTTTTTAATGAATTTGGACATATTGAGAATAACCGTAAATATGCAGAGTATATAGATCTTAATATTGTAGAAAATTTAAAAGTAAAAGAAGTTTTAATAGAAAAGTACAATGAACAGAAAATAAAATTAATTCATAATGGTGTGAATCTTAATTATTTTTCTCCTGATTGTAGAGGTAAATCAGTGATTTATGAAGATTATGGTGTGCCAGAGAATAAGTTTATAATTTCATTTTTCGGAAGATTTGCAGAAGAAAAAGGGACTGATATATTTATTGAAATTGTGCGTTCTTTTAAAGAAGATGAGAATATATTTTTTATTATGGCCGGCGGAGGGCTATTATTTGATTATATACAGGCTCTTATAAAAAAATATGATCTTGATGAAAAAGTAATAACCCCTGGTTTTATAGATACAAAGCAGTTTCTGGAAGTTACAGATCTTATTATTGTGCCCTCCAGGCTCGATGGAAGACCGAACATTGTTTTAGAGAGTCTGTCTATGGGTATTCCTGTGGTGGCCTCAGATGTGGGAGGATTACCTGGTACTATAAAAGATGGTTATAATGGATTTTTGTGCAATTCTGAAGATACTCTGTCTTTTGTAGAAAAAATAAAACTCTTATATAATGATGAGTCTCTCAGAATGAAAATGAGCAGACAGGCAAGGGAATATGCCCTTCAAAATCTTGATATTACTAAAATGTATAGAGAATATGAAGATGCATTTTTAAAGTTATTATTATAGCAGGAGCTTATGAAATTTTTAAAAGTGACATTTATAATATTTAAGGAATGAAAATAATTTTATGAGAGCAATCATACTGGCAGGCGGGAAAGGTACTCGCCTTAAACCCTATACAACAATTATACCAAAACCTCTTGTACCTATTGGCGGAGAAATGCCTGTGATGGAAATAGTAGTACGTCAGCTTGTAAGAGATGGTTTTAACCATATTACACTGGCTGTAAATCATATGGCCAATCTTATTATGGCTTTTTTCGGAGATGGCTCAAGGTGGGGTATTAAAATTGATTATTCCCTGGAGGCAAAGCCTTTAAGCACCATAGGCCCCCTCACATTAATCAGAGATCTTCCTGATGATTTTCTGGTTATGAATGGTGATATACTCTGTAATTTGGATTATAAAGGATTCTATAATTACCATCTTAAAAGTGATAATACTGTAACTGTAGCTGTTTTCAGGAGAGAGGAAAAAATTGATTCCGGTGTTTTAGAATATGATGAAAATAATTTTATTACAGGTTTTGTTGAAAAACCTGTATATAAGTTTGATGTAAGTATGGGTATTTATTGTATTAAGCGTTCTATTATAGAGGAACTACCCATAGGAGGGACTTACGGGTTTGATAATCTTATGATTGATGGTATAAAGAAAAAACAGAAAATAGGAGTAATGCCTTTTAAGGGTTTCTGGATGGATATTGGACGCCCTGATGACTGTGACAGGGCCAATGAAACTTATGAAGAAATAAAGGATAAATTGGGATTATGAAGATATTAATTACTGGCGCAGGAGGGTTTACGGCTTCTTATTTAATTCCTCTCCTTAAAGAAGAAGCTTTTTTATTCTTGACTGATATAAAACTAAAAAATGAAGAAGATTATTATCAATGCGATCTGACAGATTTTGTTTCAGTTTATAATCTTCTTAAAGAAATAAAACCAGATAAAATTTATCATTTAGCCGGTACCTTCAGTAATGATTATGAAACTGATTATAAAGGCAATGTTCTCAGTACCAGAAATATCCTGGAAAGTTGTTTGAAACTTAATATAAACTGTAGAACTCTCCTGATTGGAAGTGCAGGTGAATATGGTTTTATATCTAAACATGATAATCCTGTAAAGGAAAAGCAATCTTCAAATCCTGTCAGTATTTACGGTTTAACCAAGGTATATCAGACCGGTTTAATGAAATATTATTATATAACTTATAATCTTGATATTGTAATGGCCAGAACATTTAATCTTTACGGAAAAGGCATATCAAATAAACTCTTTCCCGGCCGTGTTTATGAACAGATTGATGAATATAAAAAAGGGAAGACTCCAAAAATTTTCATCGGGAACCTGCAGAACAGAAGGGATTATCTTGATGTAAGGGAAGCTGTCGAATATTACAGGCTGATTATGAATTATGGTGTTTCCGGTGAAATTTATAATGTAGGCAGTGGCAGATCTATAAAGATCTATGATTTATTAAGTCAAATTTTAAAGGAAAATAATTTAACTGTGGATATAGTAGAGGAACAGATAGTTTATAATCCGAATAAACTTGATATTAAAGATATATATGCAGATACAGGGAAATTAATGGCTTTAAGAGGAAAGTAATTATGAATATTGGAATTACAGGTGCTTCAGGTTTTATAGGTTCCTATCTATTAAAATATTTAACTGGAAATAAAAATTATACGATCCACGCTTTGAGCAGAGGAATGACCTGTCCTTTACCTCTGGAGCAGGATCAGATTATCTGGAAAAAAGGGGATATCTGTTCCAGACAGACCTGTGAGGAATTTATAAAAGACCTGGATGTCCTTATTCATCTTGCCCATACCAATATACCTCTTAATTCAAATAATGACCTTCCCTTTGATGCATTGTTAAATTTGATTCCCACATTAAATTTGCTGGAAGCTATAAGAAAATACAGGCGAGGTATTCATATAATTTATACAAGCAGTGGAGGAGCAGTATATGGCCCTTCCACTGATCGAAAGCCTTTCAGAGAAATGGATAAGTGTTTACCTCTCTCTTCCTATGGTATTCAGAAATTAATGGCAGAATACTATCTACGTCTCTGGGCGGGAAAATCTTTCCTTTCTACTACTGTTCTACGTATTGGTAATCCCTACGGTATCTTACTTCCCTATGAGAGAAGACAGGGGCTAATCGGTATAGCTTTAAATCAGGTAATAAAAAAACAGCCTGTTTATATTTTCGGTAACCCTGATAATGTAAGGGATTATATACATCTGGAAGATCTATGCCGGTTAATCGAAAAGTCCTTTGTAAAATATAAACCCTTTGAGATTTTCAATGTGGGTTCAGGACAGGGTTATTCGGTAAATGAAGTTTTATCTTTACTTGAGACTTATAGCGGTCGGAAAATTGAAAAAAAAATTATTACTATAGAAAATGATACCGATTTAACGGATTGGGTTGTCCTTGATATAACAAAAGCCAGAGAAGAATTATCCTGGGAACCTGAAATAACGATAGAACATGGCCTTCAGTTACTCTGGAGAGACCTTGAGTGTTAATATGAATATAAGTGTTATACTACCGGTTTATAATGCCGGTAATCCTTTAAAGAGAGCTATTGAATCAATCCTTGAACAGGATTATAAGGATTTTGATTTTATTATTATTGATGATGGTTCCTCTGATAATTCTTCAGAGGTTATTCGTCATTATGCTTCCAGGGATCGTAGAATTAGAGGGTTTTTTCATGAAAGTAACAGAGGTCTTTCTCAAACTCTTAATGAAGCATTAAATCTTTCAGAGGCAGAGCTTGTTGTTAGAATGGATCAGGATGATGAAGCTCTTAAAAACAGACTTGCCATACAGTATGCCTATATGAGGGCCAGACCGGAGGTTATTGTGGCAGGAAGTTTTGTTTATCATATGGGAGTAAATTCTTTGTATGACCATCTTATAGTTCTTCCAAAAGAATCTAAAGAAATTAAAGAAGAATTATTAAAACAGAACTGCCTGTATCATTCTTCAGTGATTATGAGACGAAGAGAAATACTTGACCTGGGTGGATACCGTGTGGAGTTTAAAAATGCCGAAGATTATGATCTCTGGCTCAGGGTAAGCCGTCATTATGAACTCTCTAATATTAATATACCACTCTTAAGATATCGTTTCTCTGTAAGAGGTATGACACTGGGTAAGAAGTGGGAACAATTCTATTTCGTTAATCTCGCTCTCGCGGCTTATAAGAATTCTGATAAATCATTTAAGGATTTAGAGAAAATTGCCAGAGATCTGCTTTCCGGATATGACAGACAGTGGTTTTTGGAACAGGTTTATGATGGGACTTTAAAGGAACTTTGTATTCTCCATCTCTGGTATGATGCTTTTTATCTGGCTATAAAGAGTTTTAAAGACCTTAGTAAAAAGAAGGGTTTTGAAAAATTAAGGAGAGTTTTATATAGTTATATGAAGTATAGGTGTTAGTTGTTTCTATTTAAGGAAAAAAGCTGAAAGCTATAATTTAAAAAGGGCGAAGACAAATGATTTCACTTACAGAAGAAAAAATTAAGATAATGAATTATATGGATAAATTGTCCCCTCTCAGGGACTACTTTATAGAAAAAAATGAATATTACTATAAAGATCTGGTTAAATTTTTAAGATTTAATATTCCCAGGGGGAGTAATATACTGGAAATTGGTTGTGGAACTGGTTATTTACTTGCCAGTTTAATGCCTGCCAGGGGTGTGGGTATAGATATTTCTTCCGGGATGCTTGAAATAGCACGGAGTAAATATAAAAATCTTGAATTTATACATATGGATGTAGAAGATATTACTTTAAATGAAAAATTTGATTTTATTATTATTTCTGATACGGTAGGTTATTTTGAAGATGTCCAGAAAGCCTTTCAGGAATTACAGAAGGTATCCACTCCTGATACAAGAATAATTATTACCTATCATAATTTTCTCTGGCAACCTTTGTTGTCAATGGCTGAGATACTGGGTTTAAAAATGAACCCCGAGAAACTGAACTGGCTAAATATAGATGATATAGCTAACTTATTGTCTTTAGCCAATTTTGATATTATAAAAAAAGGCAGACGTTTTATTTGTCCGAAATTTATACCTGGTATCTCGGATTTTTTAAATAGATATATTGGCCCTTTGCCTTTCTTTAATAATTTCTGTCTTACAGGTTATGTTATAGCAAAACCATCTGTTTTAAATCAGCCGGATAATGATCTATACAGTGTGAGTATTGTAATACCTGCCAGGAATGAAAAAGGTAATATTGAAAATGCTGTAAAAAGGATACCAGAAATGGGAAGTCATAGGGAGATTATTTTTGTAGAAGGCAATTCAACAGATGAAACACTTGGAGAAATTAAGAGAGTCTGTGAAAAATATGGTCATGAGATGGATATTAAATATACTGTTCAGGATGGAACAGGCAAAGGTGATGCAGTTAGAAAAGGGTTTTCTATGGCTACAGGTGATATATTTATGATCCTCGATGCAGACCTGACAGTGCCGCCTGAGGATTTACCAAAATTCTATAATGCTATTTCTACCGGTAAAGGAGAGTATATAAATGGTTCCCGTCTGGTGTACCCTGTGGAAAAAGAAGCCATGAGAACACTGAATATGATTGGTAATGTCGTCTTTTCTCTTATGTTTACATGGCTTTTAGAACAACGTCTAAAGGATACCCTCTGCGGAACAAAGGTTATTTCGAGGAAGAATTATGAGAAATTAATTGCCGGCAGGAAATATTTTGGTGAATTTGATCCCTTCGGTGATTTTGATTTGATCTTTGGTTCTGCAAAATTGAATTTGAAGTTCGTAGAAGTTCCTATAAGATATAAAGCAAGGAAATATGGCACTACGAATATTTCCCGATTTAAACACGGATGGTTACTTCTTAAAATGGTATTTTTTGCTATGAATAAGATAAAGTTTATATAAAGTTGAGTTCCTTTTGCATCATCTTAGCAATCCTGTCAGATTTCTCGGGGAAGCTTACTGTTGTCTTCAGGAAGGTGGAAGTATAATAATGGTTGAACCATATCCTTCTCCATTTTCATACCTTATTTATCGTTTGTTTCATCCTGAACGTTTTTTTATGGATTAGATTATTTTTGGATTAAAGAAGATATAGCTCCACCTCCGTGGGATCAGGCCTGGTATCTTCAAACATCGGAAGATTTATATCATAGTTTAACAGAAGGAGGTCTATTTATTTTGTTGGTTATAAATATGAACAAACAGGAGAAGAAAGTTATAAATTTTATTTTATTTTTAAAGTAACCAGTCAGGTAGATGGAAATTTCAGAATTTATTTTCATGGTAATGTTAAAGAGGAAGATGTGCCTTTATTACCGAAAGAAAGACAGCAATATAAATTTGATAACTGGGATTTTTTTCCTGAACCGGCTACTTCTTCCTGGCCGGTAGCGAAATTTGTTGTAATCACAAGAGAGATATCTGCAAAATCGATATCTTATGATTTCCATATCGGTTTTTTTGATGTGAGTACCGGTGTTACATATGGGAAGGACATTCATATAAAGTGGAAACCCTGAATAACAGGATAGGTGAAAAGCAGATTATAGAAATAGGAAAAATGAAGTGAGCAGTTTTATTAAGAACAGGTTTAAGAATTACAAATTACAGGATATCCTCTTTATTATATGGATTATTTTTTTTCTTTATATTAATCTTCTCTGGTTAAAAATTGACCAACGTCCTCCCAGATGGGACGAAAGTATGCAATTGTTTATCAGTGAATATTCATATCAAAACTTAAAACATTTTAATATAATCGGAGCGTTAAAGACAGATAATATTTCAAATACCAAGCCCGGATTTATACCATTTCTCAGTGGTCTCTGTTATTTTCTTACGGGGCATTCCACAAAGGTGGCCATTTTTATCTTAAATTCTATTTCTTTTCTAATTATACTTATCTCTATATATATGATTGGAAAAATTATTTTTGATTCTACAGCAGGTTTACTTGGTTCTATAGTTTTTACCTGTTATAAAGGGATTTTTATGTGGTCCAGATATTATACTCTGGATATACCTCTTACCGCATCTGTGGCTTTAACAGTTTTATTAAGTGTTTTAATTTATAGAAATGAATTTAAAAATAAAGTGATATCTGTTTTACTTGGTTTAACTGTAATGTCGGGTATCTGTATTAAACATCTTTATGCGGCATTTGTATTTTTTCCTGTGCTTTTTTTATTTATTCTTTCTTTTACAGGAAAAGGTAAAAAGATAAAAATCATTATAATTGAAAGATGGCATTTTTTTTTATTTCTTTCTACAGGTATTTTACTGGGGAGCTTTTATCATATATTAAATCAGAAAATAGTTTTAGAACAACTTGCAAGGAATTTTAATCCCGGTGCCACGGGTATCGCCTGGTATAAACCACTTGGTACGTTTGAATATTTATGGTCATTTAAAAGCTGGATGCTGGGAGGAAATGACTATGGTAATTTGTTTGTAGCTATATTTTTTATAGGATTTATTTTTTCTTTTTCAAAATTATCGAAGGAGCTTATTTTTCTATATCTATGGACTGGAGGAATTTTTTTCTTTCTCTTATTTTTAATTTATGCTCAGTCTCCATGTTATTTTTCTCCTCTTATGCCTGTATTTGCCTTAATATCTTTTTCCTGGGTTTCCTGTAAGCCTACTTTTAATAAGAAAGTCTTAAATAATATTATTCAGGGAGTAAAAATACTGGTAATTATATTTATATTTATCTCTTCTACCGGCTATTATCTGGGAAAGAGTCTTGGAACAGTGAATATTTTTAAGATTATCACCAGATCTCCTTCGGTAGTGTTTAATTCCGGAAGGGTAAAAGTTAATCCCTTTGTAAAAAATCCTTACTGGATAAAAACTTATGTTGATGGAAATGTTGCTACTCTTCCATATCCTCAATACTGGTATATGGATGAAATGCTTGATGAAGTAGAAGATTCTATAAAGTCTACTTCTGAAAAACCTTTAATTCTGGCTACACTGGTGGCAGAATACGAATGGATGACATGTGAATATACCCTTTATAAAGTCTGGCAGAGGGGTTTAAATGATAGACTGGAGGTTGTAAGGATTTATGCACCGGGGAAAGATATTTCTGAGGATGTATTTCTTTCCGGCTTTGATTTTTTAATTTTAAAAACAGGTAAAATTGCAAAAAATGATTTTTACACCACCGGTAATAACTGGGCTACGGAAACACAGTTATTTGTTGAATATTTACTTGCAGATAATGGTAAGGTATTGAGAAACTATCATTTTGAATTATTGAAAGATTTTCCTCTTCCTGATGGCAGTAGAGGAAGTTTATGGATGAAATATGGTAACAAATATATGAATTTTTTATAAGATGGTCTTCCGCCTGTACTTTGATTTAGAAAAATGGCTAATTTGTTAAGTTTTTAGAATCTGCTAAAACCAGATTGTACAAGGATAATTCATAATAAAAGTATTAAGGGAATAGCATAAGAAATTATGGTTTTTTAAAAAAGTGCAAAACTATAGTATAAATATTCTTAATGTAGAACACAGGAGAGATGTATAAAATTACAGGATAAATCTGCAGTAACAATTATAAAAATCCTGTTCATTCATAAGGAGTTGGAATTATGATAAAGTTTGGAGTAATTGGATGTGGCTACTGGGGACCCAATCTGATAAGGAATTTTTCAAGGTTTGATGAGTGTTTTGTAAAGACAGTGGCTGACCTGAATGAGATCAAACTGAAAAATATTAAAAAGTTCTACCCCCATATTGAAATTACCAGGTCAGCTGATGATATATTTCAGGATGTGGAAATAGAAGGTGTTATTATAGCTTCACCTGTATCATTACATTATGAATTTGCAAGACTTGCTCTTTTAAATAATAAGCATGTTCTTGTGGAAAAACCTATGACTTCTTCATATGTTCATGCTCAGGAACTTGTAGAGCTTTCCAGAAAGAAAAATAAATTATTAATGGTGGATCACACATTCCTTTATACAGGTGCTGTAAAAAAGATAAAAGAAATCGTTTCATGCGGGCAGATAGGAGAAATTCAATACTTTGATTCAATCAGAATTAACCTGGGGCTTTTCCAGTCTGATATAAATGTAATATGGGATCTGGCACCTCACGATATCGCTATTCTTCTTCATATAGTTAATGAAGAACCATATAGTGTAATTGCTACAGGTATATCCCATACAGATAATACTATAGAAAATATTGCTTATATTACACTTCAGTATAAATCAAATAAGATTGCCCATCTTACTTCTTCCTGGACATCCCCTGTGAAGATCAGGAAAATCCTTATAGGGGGTACAAATAAAATGATTGTCTATGATGACATTGAACCTACTGAAAAAGTAAAGGTCTATGATACAGGCTATACAGTAGTATCTGACGAAGAGAAACATAAGATACTGGTAGACTACAGAGCAGGTGATGTGTACAGCCCTAAAATCGATCAGACAGAAGCACTCTATGGGATGGCCGATGATTTTCTGAATGCTATTATAAATGGCGCTGAACCTGTATCAAACATGGAATGCGGATTAAAGGTTGTAAAGATTTTAGAAGCAGCAGAAAAGTCTATAAAGAATAAAGGAAAGGAAGTTGTATTAAATGGAGATAATTAATGTGGATAGTCCGAAACAATCTTTAAGAAATGTTTCTATAGGAAAGAATGTAAAGTTCTTTAATTTCGTAAATGCCTATGAATGTTTTATTGATGATAATTCCAGAGTAGGTGCCTTTGTGGAGATACAAAAAGGGGCTTTCATAGGGAAAAACTGCAAAATATCTACTCATACCTTTATCTGTGAAGGAGTTCATATTAAAGATAATGTATTTGTGGGACATAATGTTAACTTTATAAATGATAAATATCCCAGAGCAACCAATATTGACGGAACCCTCCAGACAGATACAGATTGGAAGGTTGTGGAAACAATAGTAGAAAAAGGTGCTTCCATAGGAACAGGTTCTATTATTCTCTGCGGGGTAACCATCGGAGAAAATGCAATAGTAGGAGCCGGTTCTGTAGTTACAAAAGATGTGCCTCCCGGCGCAATTGTAGCAGGTAATCCTGCACGTTTAATAAGATATATAGATGAAAGCGGTAAATAATTATGTCTGGAAAGCTCTTTTTTTTCGATTTAAAAAATCAGTATTTACAGATTAGAGATGAAATAGAGAGTGTTTTAAAACATGTCTGTGAAGATACAGCATTTTCCGGCGGATCTTATGTTGCAAAATTTGAGAAGAATTTTGCCTCCTTCTGTGGGGTAAACTTTGCAGCAGGTCTTAATAGCGGTACTTCTGCTTTACATTTATCCCTTCTGGCTCTCGGTATAAAGGGTGGAGATGAAGTAATAGTTCCTGCCAATACCTTTATAGCTACTGCCTGGGCCGTATCCTATGTTAATGCTATCCCTGTCTTTGTTGATTGCTCTCAGGATACCTGGAATATAGACCCTGAAAAGATTGAAGAGAAGATAAGCTCAAAAACCAGAGCCATTATAGGTGTTCATCTTTACGGTCAACCCTTTGATATGGACAGAGTAAAATCTATTGCTCAAAAATATAATTTATACCTGATTGAAGATTGTGCTCAGTCTCACGGAGCATGTTATAAAGGAATAAGAGTGGGAGTTTTCGGAGAAATGGGCTGTTTTAGTTTTTATCCCGGTAAGAACCTTGGGGCTTACGGTGAAGCAGGTGCTGTTATAACAAATAATGAAAGTTATATTAACCGTATTAAGAGTCTTAGAAATCATGGTTCTATAGTGAGGTACTATCATGATGAAGTGGGATTTAATATGAGAATGGATGGTTTTCAGGGAGCAGTTCTGGATATAAAATTAAAATATCTGGATAATTGGAATAATCGGAGAAAACAGATAGCCCGAATATATCAGAAGGGGATTACCAATACTTCTATAAAGATGCAGTATCAGCCGGAATGGTCAGAATCAGTGTATCATCTTTTTGTAATTACTGTTTCTAAAAGGGATAAATTAATAGAACATCTTCAGAAGAATAATATTTTTCCTGGACTTCATTATCCTGTGCCATGTCATCTTCAGAAGGCTTATTCTCATCTGGGGTACAGGACAGGTGATATGCCGGAGGCAGAATATCTCTCAGAGCACTGTTTGTCTCTTCCCATGTATCCCGAACTGACAGATGACGAAGTTTATCGTGTTATAGACTTACTTAATAAATGGAGATGATATATGAAAGAACTACTTATTTTCCCTTATAATGGAAATGGATTGGAAGCCATAGATTGCCTTTCTGAAGAGTATGAATTGATAGGTTTTATAGATGATACTCTGGAAAAACAGGGATTGGAAATAATGGGGTGTAAGGTTTATTCAAGAGAGGCTTTAAATAAATATAGAGACGCAAAGGTTCTGGCTGTACCGGGGAGCCCTGCAAGTTATATACACAGAAAGAAGATAATTGACTCCCTGGAATTACCATCCTCAAGGTTTGCCACTATTGTTCATCCTTCTTCCCATATTTCCGGCATGGCAAAGATCGGTTATAATGTTCTTATTATGGCAGGAGTAGTTATCACCAGTAATGCCATAATTAATGACCATGTATGTATTTTACCCAATTCAGTAATCCACCATAATGTAGAAATAGGTGAGTTTTCATTGATCGGTTCATGTGTTACTGTAGCAGGTAATACTAAAGTTGGTTCTAATTGTTATATAGGAAGTGGCACAAAGATTATAAATAATATTACTATAGGAAAGGGTTCCCTTGTGGGACTTGGTTCAAATGTAATCAGCAATTTACCGGAATATTCCAAATCCGTCGGTAATCCTGCAAGAATAATAGGTAACATAGTGTAGAAATGGATATTTCAATAATTATACCTTTTTTAAATGAAGAGGAAAATCTTCCCGGCCTTGTAGAAGAATTAAATAAGTATATCTCTACATTAAACGATATAAAAATAGAGGTTATCTTTGTAGATGACGGTTCTAAAGACAGTTCAATAGAAATTTTAGAAAAACTGCCTCATAAATATTATACATCCAGGATAATTAAATTATCCAGAAATTTTGGTTCCCATGCAGCTCTCAGAGCAGGGATTTTGCATTCTGCCGGTGAATATATTACCTTTATGCCTGCCGATTTACAGGACCCTCTGGAATTAATCGGTAGACTTTATGATAAGTCCAGAGAAGGATATGATATTGTCTGGGCTGCCAGGGGTAATGTAAAGTCATCTTTTCTGGAAAGAATTTTTTCAGAGCTTTATGCAGTTCTTATGAGAAGATTTGCCATCTCTACGTTTCCAAAACATGGTTTTGATATAGTTTTGTTTAACAGTAAGATAAGAGATGAATTAAATCAGAATATTGAAGGTAATTCTTCTATTTTTCTACAGATTCTTTCTCTTGGTTTTAGGCAGTCTTCAATAATATATGATAAAGGAGAAAGATATGCCGGTAAATCCAAATGGACATTATCTAAAAAGATAAAACTTTTTATAGATTCTTTTGTAGCTTTTTCTTATGCTCCCATAAGATTTGTTTCCATAGTGGGCTTCAGTATGGCCTTTTTAGGATTTCTCTGGGCTATTTATGTTGTTTTTCGTACTCTTTTTATGCATGATATAAAACCTGGATGGCCGGCACTTTTATCAGTCCTTATGATAGGTTTTGGAATTACGAATATATCTCTGGGTATTATAGCGGAATATTTATGGAGAACTCTTGATGCATCAAGAAAGAGAAAGGTTTTTATAATTGATAGGATTGTTGATATTGAGGTGAGACGTGAGACGTGAGACGTAGAGGCAGAACATTGTTCTGCCCTTTTACCGATCACTGTTCACCCATCACCCATCACCAATTAAAGGAGTAATTATGGATAATAAAATTAAAAATTTAAAGATCTTCATTACCGGGGGAGCCGGCTTTGTAGGTTCTCACCTGGTGGAGGAATTATTATTAATGGAACCTGCAAAAATATATATCCTGGATAATCTCTTCAGAGGTACCTATGATAATATGAAAAAGTTCCTTACTAATCCTGCAGTGGAATTTATAAAAGGGGATATAAGAGATGAAAGATTAATTGATAATTTTATGTTAAGATCAGATTATTGTTTTCATATGGCAGCTTTACGTATTAATGCCTGTGCAGCAAACCCTGCTGAAGGTTTTGATGTTATGGCAAAAGCAACCTTTAATATAATAGAGAGTGCCAGAAAACATAAAATAAAGAAGTTAATCTATTCTTCCAGTGCTTCCGTATATGGTCTTGCACAGAATTTTCCCACTCCTGAAACGGATAATCCTTATGATAATAAAACCTTTTACGGAGCAGCAAAATTATTCGGCGAACAGATTCTGAGAAGTTATCATTATATGTATGGCCTTCCTTATATTGCTCTCAGGTATTTTAATATATATGGCCCCCGTATGGATATTGATGGTAAATATACGGAGGTGATGATCAGATGGCTTGATTGTATCAGGGAAAATAGAAATCCTCTGATTTACGGTGATGGTTCTACCAGTATGGATTTTATTTATGTTACAGATGTTGTTAAAGCCAATATACAGGCTCTTTTATCTGATGCAACAGATGAGGTGTTTAATATTGGTTATAAAAGGGAAACAACTCTTTTAGAATTGCTTGAAATTTTATTAAAAATTAACAATTCGTCACTCAGGCCTGTATTCATGCCTGAGAGCACTGTTAATCCTGTAGGGAAGAGACTTGCACAGATAGAGAAGGCAGAAAAAATGCTTCATTTTAAACCTTCTGTAAGTCTGGAAGAAGGATTGAAATTTTTATCTGCCTGGTATTTTGAAAAGAAGGGATTATATGATTAATATAGCAAAACCCTATCTCACAGTTGAAGAAGCTCAGAGTGCTTATGATACAATACTTTCAGGTTGGGTTACACAGGGGCCTAAGGTCAGAGAATTCGAAGAGAACTTTGCCCTTTATACAGGAGCTTTATATGCAGTGGCTCTTTCAAGCTGCACCACTGCTTTACACCTTTCTATGATTGTCTCCGGCATAAAGGAAGGGTGTGAGGTAATTTGCCCTTCCATGAGTTATATTGCCACTGCTAACTCAATTATCCATGCCGGAGGGAAACCTGTTTTTGCAGAAGTTAACCCGGAAACTTATAATATTGACATAAAATCTGCAGAAAAATTGATAAATCCGAAAACAAAGGCTATTTTAATTGTCCATCAGATGGGTCTTCCTTCAGATATCGATGCTTTTAAGTCCCTCTGTGAGAAATATAATCTCATATTAATCGAAGATGCTGCCTGTGCAGCAGGTGCGGTTTATAAAGGTAAAAAAATTGGTTCTCATTCTGATCTGGTATGTTTTTCCTTTCATCCCAGAAAAGTAATTACCACAGGTGATGGCGGTATGGTATGTACTTCACAGGAGTCTTATGCTGAAAGATTAAGGCTTTTACGTCAGCATGGAATGTCTGTAAGTGACAGTGTAAGACATAATGCAAAAAGGGTTATTTTTGAAGAATATATAGAAGTGGGTTATAACTATAGAATGACAGATATTCAGGCTTCTATCGGTATAAAACAGCTGAAAAAACTGGACTGGCTTATTGGGGAAAGAAGAAAAATTGCCCATAAATATAATGAAGCCTTCAGAGATATAGATTGTATCAGATTACCTTCTGAAGAAAAGGGTTATTTTACCAATTATCAGTCCTACAGTGTTTATATAAAAAAAGAAGCACCTCTTACAAGAGATGAATTAATGCAGAAATTACTTGATACCGGTATTTACACAAGAAGAGGAATAATGACTGTCCATAGAGAACCTGCTTACAGGGAATATTGTAAAGGCTTAAAACTTCCCCTGTCGGAAGATCTTTCTGACAGAAGTATAATTTTACCTCTTTATGTTCCTATGGAAGAAAAAGATATTGATTTTGTAATAAGTAAATTCAGGGAATTTCTGTGAGTTTAACCTATGGCTAAAGTAAGTGTTGTTATTCCGTGTTATAACCAGGGTGAGTATATTGATGAAGCAGTAGATTCGGTATTATCTCAGACCTGTGGGGATTTTGAGATAATAATAGTAAATGATGGTTCTACAGATGAAAATACCCTTAATATACTGAAAGATTACAGTAAACCGAAAACAAAGGTTCTTCATACAATAAATCAGGGACTGCCACAGGCAAGAAATAACGGGATTAAAGAAGCCTCAGGAGAGTATATACTTCCTCTGGATGCCGATGATAAAATTGGCCATGAGTATATGGAAAAGGCAGTTAAAATACTCGATAAAGATTCTGAAATTGGTATTGTTTACTCCAGAGCAGAAGTGTTTGGATCCGAGCAGAGCGAATGGAACCTTCCTGATTATTCCCCGGAAAGAATATTACTTGAGAATATGATATTTGCCTCCGGGTTTTTCAGGAAAAAGGACTGGGAAAGAGTCGGCGGATACAGAAGCGTTATGAAGTACGGATGTGAAGACTGGGATTTCTGGCTTTCTTTAATTGAGATCAAAAAAAAGGTTTATAGAATTCCAGAGGTTTTATTTTATTATAGAGTCAGGAAAGATTCTATGGTCAGATTGATTGCAAAAGAGACGATACCTGTTATTTATGAGCAGCTTATTGAAAATCACAGAACCTTATATACAGATAATGTAAAAGCTATTTTTGGATCTTACAGGGATATGAGAGAAGAAGTTTTTCGTCTGAGTGAAAAGTGTATGGCGGGAAAAAACACTGTAGAAGAAAAAAATATAATAATAGAAAATCAAAAAAACCTTATAGCACAGTTACTGGAAAAAGAAAAAGCTTTAGAGAGTATTTATAATTCGTACGGATGGAGAATTTATTGTGCCAGTATCTCGACTTTGCCTGTTTCTTATATTCTGAATTTAATAAAAAAGGTGCGAGCCCACCATATATTATTAAAATGTGACAGGGTAGAGCTTTTTTATGATTCGATAGAAATCTCTGGATGGGCCCTTACTGGTATAGAGAGAGTTGAAATATATCTTGACAATATGCTTCTTGATAAAGCTGTATATGGGTTACCAAGACCAGATGTAGAGAAGGTCTATCCTTTTTTAAAAGACAGTGGCACTGCCGGTTTTTATTTTTCTTCAAAACTGCCTATTCTCTGTCCCCTGGGTAATAATCATATAATAAAAATTAAAGGTATAACTTATGAAGGCAGAAAGAGGGAAATAATCACTTCTGTAATCAGTAAAGGAATAGTAAAACCTGTAATTTCTTTGACTGATATAGAGTTATACAGTGGTTCTCTTGAAATTTCAGGATGGGTTGTCTCAGATTACGGTATAGATAGAGTGGAGATTTATCTTAATAATTCTCTTATAGCCTGTCCTGATACTAACAGGACAAGTTCTGAGGGAGCAAGGCTTTATCCTTTTGTGAAAAATAGTGATAAGTCCGGTTTCTTTTTATTTGCCCTTTTATATAAAGAGAAAGCAGTGGAATATAATGTATTGGTAAAGGCAATTGGACTTAATGGTGAAAGGACAGAAATGAAGCATACTGTTACTGTTAAAGATAGCCAGCTCCTGCTTACAAATGGAAAGACTGATTGTTATACAGAACCCGTCAGGGCTAAATCTGATATAAAAGAAACCCTGGAGATACCTGTCTCTAATGGTTTTGATGTCCTTAGTAAATCTAAGGAACTCAGAGAGGATATTCAAAAATTAACTATTGAGTTACAGAAAAAAGATATAATCATACAGGAGCAAAAAGAGTATATTCAGGAATATAGAGACTATTTAAATCAAGTAGAGGAAAATATAAAAAAAGCCAGTTTTACAAAAGGCTGGAAGTTAATGTGTCTTGTAAGGCGAGTAAATGAAGAATTACTTAAAGGGAGTTTTATACAGAAGAAGAATTTCTTCAGATGGATAAAAAATAAGCTTTTGAAAAGACCTCTTCCTGAAGAATTAGAACTTCTTCAATTCAGTCCTTTACACTTTAAAACGTTGAAGATATATGAAACTGAGTCTGAGGATTTTTCGGTTACTATTAAAAGAGACTATGATCTCTTCAGATTTCCATTGATTGATTGGGATTACAGATGGCAACGTCCTCAACATATGTCACTTCAATTTGTCCGTTATGGTTACAGGGTTTTTTATTTTTCCATCACTACTGTGGTAATAGATAAAGATAATGCCACTTACGAAGAAATTGGAAAAGAAGTAAAAATTAAGAAGCTTCAGAGGAGCCTATGGGAAGTAAAACTCTGTTCAAAAAATAATATGAATATCTACAGAGATATAATAACAGATCCCCTGGATTTTAAATACTTACTCTGGTCAATTGATTACATAAAAGAGAGATTTAATATATTAAATACAATAACTATAGTGGATCTGCCTTTCTGGACTGATTTAGTATTAAAACTTGACAGAAATAAGATTATCTATGACTGTATGGATTATCACTGGGGATTTGCCGGTAATTCCTCTAATATGTTATCAAGAGAAACGTTTCTTCTGGAAAAGGCAGATCTTATTATAACATCATCTCAGGGATTATTTAATAGAGTTGTAAACAGTAATAAAATTCTTCTCAGAAATGGAGGAGAATATGAACATTTCTCTCAAAAACCTGCAGAATTAGCACCGGAACTCCAAAATATAAAAAGACCAGTTATAGGATATTATGGAGCCATATCGGAATGGTTTGATATTAAACTCTTTCATGAACTGGCAAGACGAAACAGTGATTGGACTTTTATCCTGGTAGGTTCGACCTTCGGATGTGATACATCCTGTCTTGACAATCTCAGGAATGTTATTTTTACAGGAGAGAAATCCTATGAGATATTGCCTTCCTATCTACACGGTTTTGATGTGTGTATAATACCCTTCCTGGTAAATGAGCTTACCATGGCCACCAATCCCGTGAAGATTTATGAATATCTTTCTGCTGGAAAACCTGTTGTTTCGGTCAGACTGCCTGAAGTGGAAATTATGAGCCCTATGATAAGACTGGCTTCCACTGCTGAAGAATTTGAAGAAGCTATCAGAAATTTTCTGAAAGAAGTAGATGATTTAGATGCAATCAGCAGAAGAAAGGCCTTTGCTTTATTAAATACCTGGCAAATGAGATTTGAGAAACTTGAAGAAAGTATTAATAAGTTTTTATTATAAAGGCTAGAAAAGATGGAAAAAATATCTATTATAATTTTATCATATAATTCACTCGAAGAAACGACAAAACCTTGTCTTCAGAGCATATATAAGGTAAAAACACTTATTCCCTTTGAAGTTATCGTTGTTGATAATTTTTCTACTGATGGAACGAGAGATTACCTTCTCAGTGTCTGCAATAAGTATAATAACTTCAGATATATTTTAAATGATAAGAATTATGGATTTTCCGGGGGAAATAATATTGGTATAAGAGCGGCAGAAGGCGATTACTATATACTACTTAACAGTGATACTATTGTAACTGATTACTGGCTTGATAAAATAGACAGGTTTTTTGAAGTTCATTCTGAAGTGGGTATGGCAGGACCTGTATCTAATTCAGTGGGAAATGAACAGTGTATTTATGTAAAAGGGAAAACAGAAGAAGAGATAATGAAAGAAGGTATATTATGGGCTGAAAAATATAGAGATAATTTCTTTTATACCTCTATGATCGGATTTTTCTGTGTGGCTATAAGGAAAGAAGTTATAGACAGTGTAGGCTTCCTGGATGAGTCCTATGGCCTCGGTATGTTTGAAGATGATGACTATTGTTTTCGGGTTATAGAGAAAGGTTATAAATTAGCCTGTCTGGAAGATGTCTTTATATATCATAAAGGTAGTATATCTTTTAAGAAGTATGATAAGCTGGAAGAGCTTTTTCATAATAATCGCAAAAAATTTGAAGATAAATTTAAAATAAAATGGAAATCTCATTATAATACAGATTCTTTTATTTTTGTTATTCTCCATTATATGGAATTAATGAATGATAGAAATTTTTTGGATATAAAAGAAAAAATCCGCAATAGACTGGAAATAATGAAGCAATTTGATTATGCTTCAAAGGATTTAGAGTGCAGAAATTTCTGGAAAGAGACACTAAGGCAGGAAAGTCTTTTAAATTCACTCGGAGAAGAACTTGCCCGGAACAGAGAAGAACTTGCCCGGACAAAGGCTCTTAATTCTTTCCTGAATGATTCTCTTGAGCAGTTAGATAATAATATAAAAGTTGCCGGTGAAACAAAAGCCTGGAAAATAATGTGTTTACTCAGACGCATAAAGGAGGAATTAATTAAGGGTAATATAAATGAAAAAAAGAATTTTTTAATTTGGATTAAAAAGAAACTCTTAAGGCAAAATGTTACAAAAGATATGGCTCTACACAGGTTTAGCCCTGTAAAGCCAATTCAACATAAGAGCCCTATGAGTGATTATGACAGTTATGTTAATAAATTAAATATGATTTTAGACCATCATCAGGATAGGCCTGTAATAATACTACTTTCGAGAGTTAATTGGAATATTTCTTTATTTCAACGAATTCAACATATGGCCCTTAAGCTCGCCAGTAATGGTTTTTTATATTTTTATTGCACTCCAAATGATATTGATAATATTGAGGATATCAAGAATATTAGCGATAGCTGTTACCTTATAATTAATTGTAAATATCTAATGAATATACCCCGTAAAAAGATCGTCCATATCTGGTCGACTGATACAAAAATTGAATATGATTTTATAGATTACGTCATTAATAAAGGGGATATTATTTTATATGAGTATGTAGATGAGCTATCAGAGGATATTACAGGGGAACTGCCTGATTTTGTTATGGCAAGGCATAAAAAGATTTTAGAAAATGAAAAATGTATTGTAATTGCAACTGCTGATAAACTTTATGAAGAAGTATTAAAGTATCGCAGTAAAAATTGTGCTTTAATTACAAATGGTGTTGATTATGAACATTTCAATCAAAAGTTCAATATTAAGGATGTTCCAGAGGAAATAAAACATATAATAAAAAAGAGAAAGCCCATTATTGGTTATTATGGTGCTCTGGCTAAATGGTTTGATTTTGAACTTGTAATAAAAATAGCCAGGGAAAGACCCGATTATGAAATTTTGATTTTTGGGGTGAATTATGATAATAGTTTACATAATCACTGTTTAGAATATGATAACATAAATATCCTTTCTTCTGTTAATTACTGGGTACTGCCAAGATATACTTACTGGTTTCAGGTGGCGATGATTCCTTTTAAAATCAATGATATAACAGAATCTACATCACCCATAAAACTATTTGAATATATGGCGATGGGCCATCCTATTGTAACTACAAATATGAGGGAATGCAGGAAATATAAATCAGTATTGATAGGAATAGATCATGAGGACTTCATAAATAAACTCGACAAAGCGTTATTATTGAAAAAAGATAAGATATATCAAGAAGTACTTACTAAAGAAGCCTTAGATAACACCTGGGAATCAAAAGCTATATTAATGACCGGCCTGATAAGAAAAAATATGTAGAAAAGGAAGTTTATTATTTCTTCTAGAATATTAAATTATGGAGAATTCATTATTCGATAAATACAATATTATAGAGACCCTGGAAAGTGATGAATATACCTCTGTTTATCTTGTGGAAGATGTGAAAACAAAGGAGAAATTTATCTTAAGACAACTTCCTGGAGACACAACAAATCCTCTTTATAAAACAGCAGTAAGTGCATTTAAAGAGATGAGTAGGAAATCTATAAAATTATCCAGGAAAGCTTCTTCTCCTGCCATATTAGATTGTTTTGTTGAAGGTAAAAATAGCTATTTACTTCTGGAATACAGAGAAGATTTAACCCTTAAAAATATTACCTCCTATCCTATTATTGGTAAAATATTAAATAAACGTTATGCTGTCATAAGGGGGATTGCAGGTGGAGGATTTGGCATGGTTTATCTGGTGAGGGATCTAAATTTACCAGGTAAATACTGGGCTCTTAAAGAGATGCATAAAGAAGGAGGAGATCCTCAGGTAATAGAAAAAAGCTTCAGAGTTGAAGCTGAAATGTTATCAGCTCTGGAACATCCCTGTATACCCAGTATTTCTGATTTTTTTATTGAAGATAATAAATTATATCTAGTAATGGATTATGTAAGAGGTGAAACTCTGAAAAAACTGCTTAAGAGTCTTAAGAAAGGAGAAGTTTTTTCTGAAGAACAGGTTCTGTCGTGGGCTCTGATTCTGTGTGATGTTTTAAACTATCTTCATAACCTTTCTGTACCTATAGTCTTCAGGGATCTTAAACCTGATAATATAATGTTAACCCCTGAAGGAGAAATAAAATTAATTGATTTCGGTATAGCCAGAGTCTTTCAGGGAGAAAAGATGGATACAACTAAATATGCTCTTTTTACTGAAGGATATGCTCCTCCCGAGCAGTTTATCGGTATTACAGATCCCAGAAGTGATATATATGGTCTTGGATCTACTCTTTTTCATTTTTTAACAGGAATTCATCCCAAAAAAGTTGCCCCTGATTTTCCACCTGTCACCGATTTCAACTCTGCTCTTTCTCCTGAGTTAGCTAAGATAATAGCAAAAGCTTTAGAACCAAAGTTAAAGAACAGGTATCAAACAATACTGGAAATGAAACAGGCTTTTCTTAAATTGCGTGAGGGAAAAAATATTCATGAGAAAGTAGGACTTCATATTTTTAAGGCAAGGGAATATGAAGAGAAGGGAGATTTTTTTAAGGCAAATTTTGAATATATGAAGGCTCTGGAATGGGATAGTGAAAATTATGAAGTTCTTACAGGAATTGCAGAGTGTTGTAAAAAGTTAAATTTTCCTGACAGGGCAATTCATTATTATGATAAAGCAATGAAACTGGCTATCCCGGAGGACTTAAGACATAATATTCAGAAAAAGCTGGATGGTCTTCTTGTAGGAGTGGATATGACAGCTGATTTTTTTCAGGAGGAAGACGAAAAAACTATAATATCTCCTCTTACCATACCACCAGAGGATGAGACAGTTGTTGTTGAGGTATCGCAGGAAGTCAAAGATGATAGTGAAAAGACAGGCACCGTACAGGTAAAGACTGATATTGGCTCTCATGGAAAAAAGGACAGTACAAAACATGGAAAAACTATTATTACAGGTCTTCTTGTAGCTTTTCTTTTTATGGGAATTTTTCTTGTTTTTGTTGTAATACTGGCTTTAAATTATAAGACTGTAATTAAGCTTTTTGCCAGAATGTCTCCAACACCTGTTTACACACCTGTTGCTCTGATGCCATCTCCTACTGAAGTTGCAGTAATTATATATCCTACAGCCAAACCGGAGCACCTGAAAATAAGTATGGCAGAGAATTATTATAAAGAAAATAATTATGATAAAGCTCTGGTTTGTCTGGAGGAATTATTAAAAGAGGATCCTATTAATGTGGAAGCTCTTATGCTATCGGCAGATTGTTATAGAAAAAAGGAGAACTATGATACTGCCAGGAAATTTTATAAGAAGGTTCTTGAGATAGATCCTTATAGTGAACTGGCTCATCTGGGTATGGGGCATATTTACAGAAAAGAAAAAAATATAGAAAAAGCTATTGAAGAATATAAACAGTCTCCAACTTTATCTTCCAGTCATAATAATCTTGGTGCTATATATGCTAATCAGGGGAATATGGATGAGGCTATAGAAGAATTTCTTGAAGCAGTAAAGATAGACCCTCATGAAGATACTGCTTATGTAAACCTTGGCAGTGCCTATTATCATAAAAAGGAGTGGAAAAAATCAATAGAGTATTATAGTAAAGCTATTGAGAAGAATCCTGAAAATAGTGAAACTTATTATAATCTGGCTTTATCTTATAAAAATAATGGTAATAAGGATAAGGCTATAAAATGTTTTAAGGAATTTATAAAATTGTCTCCTTCTGATCTTAAAGTCAGTGAGGCAGAAAAATTTATAAAGGAATTGCAGTAATGAAAAATTATTTAAAAAAAGGAATTTCTCTGTCAATTCAGGGAAATTATAAAGAAGCTCTTAAATGTTTCAATAAAGTATTAAAGATTGATGTCACCTCTATTGAAGCCTGGAAGAATAAGGGTAAAGTTTTAAAGGTTCAGGGCAGGTATAAAGAAGCTCTGAAATGTTATAAGGAAGTCTTAAGCCTCAGACCTGATGATTTTAAAACCTGGAAGATAAAAGGTAATATTTTAAAGACTCAGGGTAAATATAAAGAAGCCCTGAAATGTTACAGTAAAGCTTTAGAGCTTGAACCTGAAGATGCTAAAACCTGGAAGATCCGGGGCAATATTTTAAAAGGTCTTGGAAGATATAAAGAAGCCATAGATTGTTATAATAAAGCTCTGAAGATTAATCCTAAAGATATTAAAACCTGGAAGATGAAAGGAAGTATTTTAAAGTCTCGCGGCAGATATAAAGAAGCCCTGAGATGTTATGATAAGGTATTGAATATTAACTCTAAAGATGCTAAAATCTGGAAGATAAAAGGTAATATCTTAAAAGCTCAGGGAAAACATAAAGAAGCTATAAGATGTTATTATAAACTGTTAAAACTTGATCCAAAGAATTCCTATGCCTGGTATAATAGAAGACCCGGTAAAATAAGCAGTGTAAAAACTTACCTTAAAGGTTTAAAGGATAAACCTACCTATAAAAACCCCTGGAATAACAAAGGATTGGCTTTATATTATTTAGGAAATTATGAAGAAGCTGTCACCTGTTTTTTAAAAGCTTTAGAGAAAGAACCTTACAATAGTCATATCTGGTATAACAGGATATGGGCTCTGGAGAAACTAAATAATTTTGAAGAAGTAGCCTTTTGTTATGATAAAATTCTGGAGATTGATCCTGATGATATGGAAGCATTGTATAATAGAGGTTGTGCTTTAGATAAAGTGGGAAATTATGAAGAAGCAATTAAATGTTTCAATAAGGTTCTGGAGATTGATCCTGACGATGGAGAAGTATTATTTAATAAAGGATGTGTTCTGGATAAACTGCTGCGGTATGAAGAAGCAATTAAATGTTACAGAGCCGCTCTTGAAGTTAAACCAGATAATCTGGATCTGTGGAATAATATGGGATGGTCTTTAAATAATCTGGGTAAATATAAAGAAGCTCTTAATTATTTTGATAAGATATTAGCAGTTGAGCCCGGAACGGTAACTTCCCTGAATGGCAGGGGATATTCACTGCATAAACTGGGTAAAGATAAGAAAGCTCTTAAATCTCTTGATAGAGCTCTGGAGATTGATCCGGAATTTGCCGGTGCCTGGTATATGAAGGGCTATATATTACAAACCGGGGGAGAATACAAAAAAGCACTTGACTGTTATGATAGAGTATTAGAAATTGAACCCGATTATATTGATGCTAAAAATAGTAAAGAAGAAATTGTGAAAAATTTTCAATACAAGGAGAGAATAAATATTATGACAAAGGAAGAATATCTTGAAAAAATAGCTAAATTTAAACTGTCAGAGAAGCATATTATACAGATATTAACAATGCCTCTTATTTTAGTTGGAACTGTTGATAAACGTCTATCTCTTCAGGAAACTATGACACTGGATGTGTATGAACATGATCTGGCTGATATGTTAGCAGTAGAAAAGGCAGAAGATCCGGAAGGCTATTTCGAATTTGTTATAAAGAAACTTGAAGAAGATGCTTTTTCTTATTTTGATGATGTAGTGGAGATTATTAATTATCACATTGATTTAATGGATAGTGACAGAAAGATAAAACTTAAGAATATTCTGGCTTCAGGTATATATATGGTGGCTTCATCTTCAAAGGATCCAAAGGATAAGAGCTATATAAGTGATATAGAAATTAATATGATTACAAGGTTAGTTAAGGCTTTAAAATTAGATGAACTGGAATATGGTAAGAAGTTGTTGCAATTGAAGAAGTGAAAAGTGAGGCGTGAGACGTAAAAAGACCAGATGTCATCTCACGTCTCACGTATTACAACCATTATTCTGCTTTATAACCAATATCCCTCAATTTTTTCCCACTTTTTAAATTCAATTCCAGCTGTTCAAGAGTAATGCCTTTTGTTTCAGGAACAACGAGTGCTACAAAAACTATAGACAATATACAGAATACTGAGAAGAGAAAGAAAATTGAAGCATTACCAAAAACCTGCATAAAAGTAAGGGCATTACTCATTACCAGTCCTGCAAAGGTCCAGTTTACCATAGTTGTTATTGTCATACCTACTTCTCTGCCTTCAAGGGGGAAGATTTCCGAACATACAAGCCATACAACAGGTCCCCAGGAAACAGCAAAACCGAAAATATATACAATAATAGAGATAATTAAAATTGTTTTCGATGTTGCATCTCTATCTGTCTGGTTTAAAATTTCCTTAATCTCAATTTCTGTAAATCCTAATTCTTTTATCTTAATCGTCAGATCTTTCTCGGAAAATTCGTTATTCATCAATGGAGTTAATTTATCAATAGCTGTAATTTTATTTTTTAACTTATCTATACCATTCTGTTTAATCTGAACTTTTCCGCTAAAAGCAATACCTGCGGCAATCATTGTAATCAACATACACAGGGCACCAACATATAATAATTTCTTTCTTCCCCAGTATTCCACAAGTCGAATAGCTGGAAAGGTGAAAAGCATATTAACTGTAGGAACAGTCATCATTCCAATAAGCCCTGCTATTCCTGCATAGCCGAATATTCTCGGAGCATAATAGATCATCATATTTATTCCTACAAGTTGCTGGAATACCTGAAGAAAAACACCTACTAGAAGCACTTTTAAAAAGTATCCTTTGAATATAACTCCTATCTTTACTCCCGGTTCTTTTTCGAGAGTCTTTTCAATTTCCTGAATTTCAAAGTCAACTTCTTCCTTTGTATTTAAAGTTTTAGTTAAGACTTCAATGGCTTTGTCTTTTTTCCCTTTAAGCATAAGATATCTCGGGCTTTCAGGTAAAATTATACTGCCTAGGAACATTAAAACTGCAAAGAAGGTTACTGTTAAAAACATCAGTGCCAGAGCTGTTCTTGGTTCGGTAAAACATCGGGCAATCATTACATTGCTTATAGAAATTAAGAAAATACCAACTGTTATTAAAAGTTGAAACAATGTTCCCATGGAACCGCGAATTTTTGCAGGAGCTGTTTCAGAAAGATACAAAGGGACAATAAAAGATGCAACTCCCACACCAAAACCCAGAAAAAAACGGCAGGCAGATAAAATACCCATAGAAGGGAGTAAAGCAGAAATAAGTGATGCTATACTGAAAATAAATCCTGCAAAAACAAGACTTTTCTTTCTTCCCAGAAATCTTGCAAAGATACCTGAGAGAAGGGCACCTATTACACCTCCTGTAGCAAGAATTGCCGAATAATTTTCTGCACCTTTAGTGTCAAGTTTATATACATCTTCGATTGTTTTAAGGGAATTTGCAATAAAACCCTGATCGAGACCAAATAAAAGCCCTCCAAGAGCTGCAGTACCACAGATGAAAAATACAATAATCTTAAAAGATGTTTTTCCGTTATTACTCATATTATTTCTCCTTAAATTGCAAAAAGTTATCTCTTCAATTCTCTATTAAGAGAATAAATCCCTTTTAAGACATTGTAATTACTTTAATTCTTTCAAGTATAAAATCCTATTTGTTCTTTTACCTGGAATCTGGTATTATAATATAGTATATTTCATAACTTATTAGAATTTAAATAATTCGTAATGCGTAATGGGTTAATCTCACGCATCACGCTTTACGCATTACGAGGTTCTTAATTATGGATTGTTATGAAACTAACTATAATTAGCGTTCAGCAGTTAGCTATTGGCTAACTACAGCTCCAGGTAAAAAAGTGTCTCAAAAACTTTAAACATATACATCTGTCCCTGTCCGGGCTCTGGAGCAAAAGATATGCCATCAAAGGAGAAAATTATAACTTAAATAAATGCAAAACTGTAGATTACTGTAATAACAGATTTCATTGTAACAGGATCATAGATTTTGCGGAAGAGTCCGGACAGGGACAGGCTTGTAAGACGGATACTAACTTACCTGTTGCCGTACTAAATCTATGAATCCTGATTATGTAGATTTTTATGTAATACCCATAAAAGCTGACTGCTGAACAGTGATAGTTGAGCTGGAGGTTAAAATTATTTGGATACACAGTCTCCGGGTATCTCTCCTTTTGCATCTATGGGTATAGGGGATATACTGGATAAGTCTATAGGAATTTACAGAAAAAATTTTAAAGTCTTATGTGGTATTACTGCTATAGCTTACATACCATATATTTTATTTATATTAGCCTATCTGATTTTCTTGTTCTTTGGCGACAATAAGCATGAAGTGGGTATATTTATTATTGCCGGTTTATTTTTTCTTTGTGTTCCTATTTGGATCATTATATTAAATCTGTCTCAGGGTTTTATCATAAATATTATTTCTCATATAATATCAGACCGCCCTTTCTCTTTAAGTGAGACATGGAAAGAGTTTTTTAAATTTGAGAAGATATTTAACCTTCTAATGACTATGTTTTTATACGGTTTTATTATGTCTCTTCCAATAATTCCCTGTGTAGTGCTTTTTATCTGTTTTCCTTTTATTGTCACTAGCAGTTATAAAGCTTTACTGACAGTATTATTTTTCATTATCTTAATTATTCTGGTAATTGTTATTATGATTTTTGCTTTAGTATATAATTTTCTGGTTCCAGTCATAGTTTTAGAAAAGAAGGCATATTTTTCTGCTATTAAAAGAGCCATGACTTTGATTATTAAAGATCCTCTGAAGGTCATTTCAGTAACTCTACTACTGAGTATGCTTGTTCAAATAATTCAGGGTGCTTTTTCTGTGCCCTTTGTATTTTTATCTATCTTTCTTATGCAATATCATAAGGGATTATACCTGGTAATTCAGATGCTTCCCCAGTTATCTGCTATAATACTTGTTCCTGTACTATTTGTAGGAAATACTCTTCTTTATTATGATGTTCGTTTTCGGAAAGAAGGCTATGATCTTGAGGTTATGGCAGATGAGCTTTTTAAAAAATGTTCAAAGGATGATTCTGAAAATGTCTGATCTTTACATATATATACCGATAAAAAAAATATGTAGGGGAATTGCCTTTTTTTTATTTTTATCTGTTATTTTTACATATCCCTTGGAAGCAAAGACTATTGAAGATTATCATGAAGAAATAAGAAAGGCCATAGAAAAAGTGGATTTAGCCTGTGAGTATATGGAAGAGGGTAAGAATATGGAAGTGAATATAGAAAAACTTCTTCCTTTTGAAGAAGTCATAAGTTTATCCGGAGGAAGTAAGGTTATAGTCCATAATTACTGGCTTTCCCGTGAAGCAGAAGATTTTAAATCTTCTAAAATAGATGATAAGCTCTTAATACTGAAAAGAATTAAGAGTCGCCTTGCAGTTTTATTGAATTTACCCTGTACTTCACTTAATACCAATAGGGAAGAGGTAAAATCCGGTATAAAAAAAATCCTATCAGAAAGGCAGTTTCACTATGTAGACCTTTATTCTCTAAAAGAAAAAATTATTAAATGGCTTATGTCTAATTCTTTTATAAAAGAGCTTTTAAATTTAATGGAGATAAATATGGACCCACAGAATCAAAATCTTATTCTATATATAATTCTGGTAATTACTTCTATCTTTGTATCAGCTATAGCAGGGTATATTATTATTTCTATAAAGAGGAGATTTATATCAGGCCTTCAGGAAGATAGTGAAAAAGGATACATGTCCAGTAGAAAAGATGCTTTAGTATTGGAAAAAAAGGCAGGGGAACTATCTAAGAAAGGTGATTACAGAATGGCCTTACAGTGTCTCCTCGGTGCCCTTTTATTAAATTTTGATAAAAAGGATATTTTGCCCTTTGAGCCTTCCAGAACTAATAGAGAATATCTTTGTATGATAAAAATTATGGAAAACTATAAACTTTTAAAATATTTTGAATCTTTTTGTAATATTTATGAACATAAATGGTACGGTCTTGAATCCTGTTCAGAGGAAGAATACGGCCATGCTTTTGAATTATTCAAAGAGTGCATCAGGAAGGGATAATATATGGAGAAAAGAAAGTGGTATTATATTATAGCTTTTATTCTTATATTATTTATGTCTTGTTTTATTATCTCTTTTTTTTTATTTCTGCCTCCTGCCGGTATTGATCGTTCAAGTTATAGCACAACTCCTGAGGGTTCAAAAGCTGCCTTTATGCTTTTTAAAAAACTGGGTTATAATGTTTGTAGATGGGAGAAATCTTTTCACTCCCTTTATTCGGATGGTATATTAATTATACTGGAACCTTATTATAAACTTCAAGAGGAAGAGGTTTTTATGTTGCAGAACTGGATTAAAAGAGGTAATACTTTAATATTTTTTTCAGAAGATAAAAATCTTCTATATAAAGAATGGAATATAGATTTAAAAAAGGCCAAATCCTCCGGTGTGTTACAACCTCTTCAACCTTCATCCCTTATAGAAGGTGTGAATAATGTTCAATTTTATTCTCTCCTCAGAATGGAAGGCACTATTCCGGATATGGTAGAGTATTTTGGTGACCCTGAGGGAGCTCTCATGTTAAATTATCCTTTTGGAAAGGGGCAGATAGTTTTTATATCTGATTCCACTATACTTTCAAATAAAGGTATAGGAAATATGGATAATGCAGTTTTGATTTCTAATATTTTAATGTTTTATGGCGGAAAGACTTCCGGTGTATATTTTGATGATTATCACCATGGATACAGGACTGAACCTTTTTCCAGGAAAGATACCCTTATAGCCTGGCTGCCAAATTATTTTAAACTTATCTTTCTTCAAATACTTTTTGCACTTTTTATATTTTTATTTGCCAGATCTCTTCGTTTTGGATCAGTTCTTCCTCTTGAAAAGTCAACTTTTAATCGTTCTGCTTCCGAGTTTGTTATATCTATGGCAAATTTGTTTCAGAGGGCAGGAGCCAGAAGAGAGATTATAGCCCAATTATATGAAGGTTTTAAAAGGGATTTTATAAGAAGATTGGGAATTAAAGGCCATGAAGATTATAATGAGATTGCCCGGAGGGTTTCTGAAAGAACAGGCCTTGAGAGTGAGCATCTTGTAAAGTTAATGGAAATAGTTCATCTAAAGTCTGGAAACATAACAGAGAAAGAACTGTTTATCTGGTATAAAGATATGAGGAGATATAGAAAGGAGCTTGAATAAATTGTCATCTCTTGTAAAAGATACCTTTGATTCTATGAGTAGAGAAATAGCAAAAATAATAGTAGGCCAGGAAGAGGTTATTGAATTTTTATATGTGGCCCTTCTTACTGAAGGCCATATTTTATTCGAAGGAGTTCCTGGAGTTGCAAAAACCCTTATAATGAAGGTTCTATCTGTTGTAATAAAGAGTGATTTTAAAAGGATACAATTTACACCTGATCTTATGCCCAGTGATATTGTAGGAACAAATGTTTTCAATCCGGCAAAAAGTGAATTTTATCTTAAAAAGGGGCCTATATTTACAAATCTTTTGCTGGCAGATGAGATAAACAGGACTCCTCCCAAGACTCAGTCGGCATTACTTGAAGCTATGGAAGAACGACAGATTACAATAGAAGGAGAAACCTTGTCTTTACCTTCTCTTTTTATGGTACTGGCCACTCAGAATCCTATAGAATATGAAGGAACCTACCCTTTACCCGAAGCTCAGTTAGATCGTTTTATTCTGAAGGTTAATATTAATTACCCAGGTGAAAAAGAAGAAAATCTGATTTTACAGAACCACCACAGAGGATTCAATCCTCACAACCTTGACAAATTGAATCTTCAGTCTGTAACTGATATTAAAGGAATTCTGGACTGTAGAGCAAAGGTTCAGGAAGTGAAAGTAGAGGAAAAGATCTTTGATTATATAATAAAAATCACCCGACGCACCAGGGAAACAGTAAATCTTATACTGGGGGCAAGCCCCAGGGCTTCTGTTATGTTACTTTTAGCATCGAAAGCACTGGCTTCACTTCGGGGAAGAGATTTTGTAGTTCCCGATGATGTAAAATATCTTGCTTATCCGGTCTTAAGGCACAGGCTTGTATTACGTTCTGAAGCAGAAATAGAAGGCCTTTCTTCTGATGATATTATTTCCAATATACTTCAGGGGATTGAAGTTCCACGGTAGTTTTTTTATTATCTATTTTATCAGTTACATCAATGAAGTTGAAAATATCTTTTGTAGTTGAGTAATAATTTTTATCCTTTAGAAGTTTATATTGACAGTTAAAATATGTATTAAAGATTACTCTGAAGCTATTTACCGGTGTTATAGTATCATATAGGTGCTTATAATTATTATTCGGGAAATAATAAGCATTTAAGATGCTAAATCTTTCTTTAAGATTTGCATTTTCCAGACTTGTTTCATCAAAAAAAGCACCTGAACCGTGATCGGCTTGAATTATAATAATAGGTAGTGTATTTGATCTGGTTAATATATCATCTATTGTTTTAATAATTTTTTTACTGGTAAATTTGCTCTGGTTTCTATATTTCTCTATGTATTCTTCCTGTGTTTCATGAGCCTCATCTCTGTATAATGTTGCATCAAAAAAATTTATTTTAACATTATTGACTTTTTCACCGTTTTCTCCAAATACAAAAGGAGGGTGAGGACATAATATATGGGCAAATACAATAAAAGGAGATTTCATATCCGTTGTATCTGGAATATTATCAAAACAATATAAAACTCTATGTCTGTGGAGATTTTCAAGGGAGAATAAATGTTTACCTATTATTTCTTCTAGAGGTGTATATGAAATAAGAGACCATTGAAATTCATTTATGGGCATCATAGGACATAGTATAATATCGCTATTTATTCTTTCCACAGATGTATTTCCTGTGTAAAAAATTATGGTTTTATATCCGAGAGTTTTTAAAAATCTGAATACCCTATTATTTTCGCGATGATAGTTTATAATATTGGTTTTGTAAAATTGGTTATCTGTATTACTTATTATATCATCTAGATACATGAAATTTAATGAAGATGGAAGAGATAAATTAGTATAACAATAATTTGATCTGCTTTTACTGGCTATGTAAAATTTTTTTTCTTTCAGATAATTAATTAATTCACTATTATCATATTTATATATTTCCTTATGTATATCTGACCTGGCATATCCATCCAGAATTATATAGTAAATATTTGGTAAATTAGAAGATGTTTTTTGATTACCTGAAGGATTTTTTATGGTATTAGTATTTTGGAATATACGCTCATGAGATCCAAGATTGTAAGCACTTATATTAGACCAGTAATTCAGAATATTAATCATAGATAAGCAAATTAATGTAATGATTATAATATTTAAAATATAATTCAAATTTAATAATTTTTTTTTCGTTTTTATCAATAAATAAGTTATACTCGTAAAAATAATAATCCAGAGAATTAATATATATTTTGTATCTATAGATTTAAATCCCAGATGATATATAAATTGATAGACGTGATGGAAAGAAAAAAACAATATTAAAAAAAGTGAGAGAATTATTGCTGTTTTATTATGATCTTTAATCAGGTAATTTAATAAGAGGCTTGCAAGAAATGTAAATATAATAAGAGTAATTACCGGTATTAAAATGTCATTTAACTTTACGATCTGTATATTTTTTGAAAAAAGAAAAACGACAGGGTAGATAGCATATAGAAAAGGATTGATGCTTAAATATTTTTTTATGATGATATTTACTCCTCACTATTCACTTCTCACTTTATAATTATATCATATTTTACTATATTTTGGATATTTTATATTCAGATTTTTTGAGGTGGAAAGGACAAAGAACTGGAATATAGAATTATAAATTTCAGGAGGCTTTTTAAGTGAAAATAAATTTTATACCTACCAGGAGACTTGTTTTTATACTTTTACTTGGTACCATCCCCTTATTTTTGGGGGGGCCATGGATAAAACCTTTTATGATATTTCTGGTATATAATTTAATTTTTCTCACCCTTGCTGTGGTGGATTATTTTTTTATTTCTAACTTTATTATAAGGGTTAAACGTATAGTAAAAGATACTTTTTCTCTGGGAATAAAAAATTCTGTAAAAATATCCTTGTCAAATAAGAATTCTTTTTCTCTCTTTCTTCAGCTGAAAGATGATTATCCTTTTCAATTTAAAGCTGATAGAGATAACCTTTTTCGTCTTTATCTTTCTCCTGACTCCACAGAAGAGATAGAGTATTTTTTAACCCCCTATGAAAGAGGAAAATATAATTTTGGAAAGATGCATATAAGATGCTATAGTTTTTTAGGACTTACAGGAAGACGTATTGTTGTAGAACAAAGGCAGAAAGTGAGGGTTTATCCAAACCTGGATAATGTTACCAGATATCAGTTGATGGCCATAAAAGGGCATCTTCAGAGGACAGGTATAAAACCTGCAAAGATTTTAGGCCGTGGCATGGAATTCGAAAGTCTCCGGGACTATTTACCTGATGATGAATACAGTGATATTAACTGGAAAGCTTCTGCTCGACGGGGGAGACTTATTGTTAATCAATATGATGAAGAAAAAAGTCAGAATATTTTGATTTTGATAGATGCAGGACGTATGATGACAAGCTGTGTGGGAGGAATATCAAAACTGGATTATGCTGTAAATACAGCTCTTATCCTCAGTTATGTATGTTCATTGAGAGGTGATAAGATTGGTCTTCTGGCATTTGCAGGAGATATAAAATCCTATCTTCCTCCTTCAAAAGGGAAAAAACATATTCAGTTGATCCTGGAAACCCTTTATGATTTAACACCTGAACTGGTGGAACCGAATTATTCACTGGCTTTAAAGTTTCTGGGAACCAAATCCAGAAAGAGAAGTCTTGTTTTTCTATTTTCTGATATTATGGATCAATACAGCTCAGAGGAGCTTATTAAATATTTTCCAACTCTTTTTCCCCATCATATTCCTTTCTGTGTGGCAATAACAGACCCCGTTATCAGAGAAATGGCCACGAAAGATTGTACGGCTTCCAGAGAAATTTATGAACAGGCCATGGCAGAACAGGTTTTATGGGAAAGAAAAAAAGCTCTGAGTATAATGGGGAAAAAAGGTGTATATACTATGGAAGCTCTTCCGGAAGAACTTTCAGTAAAGGTAATAAATGAATATTTAAAGATCAAGGTAAAAGCAAAATTGTAGGGAGGCACGTGAGACGTGAGACGGGAGACGGGAGGACCTGTAGGGGCAAACCCCTGTGTTCATCCCTCTCTCGAATCATCTCCCCCTTACTCATCACTTATTACGCATCACGCATCACGCATTACCCATCATCCATTACGAAAGCTTTTGCGTTTTTCCGGTGAATAGAACTTTTTTCTTTTTTTTAAACCATTGTCGCGGCATAAAATATAATAACATACTCACTGCAGTAAATATAGCAAAAATCAATTTAAAATAAGGAGATATTTTTAGAGGTGTTATGAATCCTTCAATTATACCGGCTATGATAAACAAGGGTATTACGCCCAGAATTAATTTTATGGCTTTATTTCCATTTATTTTTAAAGCATCTACTCTTTTAAGCTCTTTTGGATATAATATGGAATCAGCAAGTATTAAACCTGCTCCACTACTTATAAATATGGCAAGGAGTTCTATTATTCCATGGGGAAGTAGGAGGGCCCAGAATTGGAGATCATAGTGATAGTTATTGAATATGGCTGCCAGACTTCCTAACATAAAACCATTAAAGATTAATACATATAATGTACCTATGCCCAGAGTTATACCGAAAGCAAAGGCCTTGAATGCTACAGAAATATTATTTGTCATTATCTGACTCGATAAGATTGGACCTATGGAAGGAGGGAAATCTCCACCTATCTGGTTTTTTTTAAGCCCCTCTTCTATGGGAAGTACTATTGTTTCAGGCAGAAACATTGTAGCAGTGGAATTATCTATTTTTACAATAGCACAGGCAAAAATACTGGAAAGAACAAATATTATAGTTGCCAAAAGGATATAAGAGATAGAGTGTCGAAATAAATCCGGAAAAGTAATACAGTAGAATCTGAGAATGCTTTTACTGTTAAAAGGTTCAGGCAAATAAATTTGGCTGTGTGAGCGAGCTACAAGCTGATTTAGATAGTTAGTTATCTGTTTATTTTTGAATTTGGATTTTGTATAAGATAGATCAGAACTTGCCTGTCGGTAAAGTCTTCCTAATTCTAGCAAGTTATCACGATTAAATTTTTTCAGTCCTCTTTGTTCTGCTAATTTTACCAGAACTGACAGACGGTTCCAGGAGGATTTTTTTTGTTCTATAAATTGATCCAGTTTCATTTATAATTAACCCCTAATATATTAAGGAGATAGATTTTTTTGAAAGAAGATAGATTAAGTGTACTGACTCCTGAAGCAGTTGAATTTGATTTTGAGCTTGCTGACCTTGGTTCTCGTTTTATAGCTATCTTTCTTGATACCATAATTCAAATTGTTATTTTACTCCCTGTAATAGGTCTGATTTATCTTATACAGTTTTTGGGAATAGACACTAAAATTAATCCTGATCCATTTTCTTCCTGGATAATCGGTTTATTATTTCTATTTCTATTTATAATGGGTTTCTCGGGATACTACATAATATTTGAATTAATATGGAATGGAAGAACACCCGGGAAACGAATAGTCCGTATAAAAGTTATAAAAGATGGAGGATATCCTCTGGATATTACTTCTTCTTTTATACGTAATTTAATCAGACTGGTAGATTTTCTGCCATTTTACTATTTTTTAGGAATTATTTCAATACTAATTTCTAAAAATAAAAAAAGACTGGGCGATATTGTTGCAGGAAGTGTAGTTATAAAGGAATATCCTGATATACCTCCTCCCATATTAGGTAAAGAAGAACATTATGAGCATGGTGAGAGTCTTCATTTATTTGATTTGGAAAAGATATCCTCTCCGGAATATATTCTTATAAGAGAATTTCTCCTCAGACGTGATGAGATGGAATTATTTTCTCAGAGGAATCTGGCTATTAAAATAGCTATACCATTGATGGAAAAACTTGCTATAGATAAAATTTACTTTGAAGGAAGAGAGATTGAATTTTTAGAGGAATTAGCCAGACAATTGAGAAGTAATGAGAAGTTTCTGTAGAAGAGGTAAAAGAACCTGAGTCTATCTACAGTGATGCTTTGAAAAAAAGATCTTATTATGACAGTAAAGATAAAGAAATAAGTAGTACACCTGTCCCTGTCCGGGCTCTGGAGCAAAAGATATGCCGTCAAAGGAAAAAGTTATAACTTAAATAAATACAAAACTGTATATTCTGTAATAACAGATTTCATTGTAACAGGATCATAGATTTTGCGTAAGAGCCCGGACAGGGACAGGCTTGTGAGATGGATACTTTTTTACCTGTTGCGGTACTTAGATTATTATCTCTGGAATCTGAGGAAAAGCCCTCTGCTAATAAGCTTTTTATTATTTTAAATATTATTATAGTGATTTTAGTAACAGGTGGTTTATATTTTGTTCTGAGAAGAAATTTAATAGCAGAATGGCATTTTACCTCTCCCATCTCACTATTTCAATTATTTTTGCAGGATTTTTGAATAAAAATTAGAAATATTATAAACAAATTAGAGGTTATTTTTTCTTTTCTTATTATAGAAAGGCATGTAAATTTTGAAACATTCTGAAGATCTACCAGATCAATTATTGTTAGATTTATTACGGCTTGAGGAATTAAATAATCCGAAGTTTGAATTTAAATTTTTATGGAAATTTAAAACTAACGATAATATTATAGCTTCCCCGGTTTTCGAGAATGGAATAGTATTTGTGAATTCTTCTGATGGATATCTTTATGCTATAAATGGAGAAAGTTCTGAGGAATTATGGAAAAGAAAATTATTGAAAAATGAAAGAGATTTACCCGGTGATTCTACTCCTGTAGTTTCTGATGATCGTGTATATGTTACTTCTTTTAGAAATCTTTATGTAGTGGATGCTAAAAATGGTAATGTCCTGAATGAAAAAGAGGGCTTTTTTAATCGTTCTTCACTGACTCTGATTGATAGAAAGCTTTTTGTACGTCAACGTAATCTATTTTGTGCATATAGTACTATGGAACTCAATAAATTATGGGAATTTCAGGGAAATGGTTATTTAGAATCTTCACCTCTGATTAAAGATGACCTGATCTTTCTGGGTTCTCAGGGTTGTAAAATTTATGCCCTGGATATAGAGGAAGGTAAATTGATCTGGGAATTTGAAACAGAAGATGCTGTAGAAGCGAAACCTTCTATATATGGTGATACATTATTTATCGGTTCCAGAGACCAGAAAATTTATGCACTCAATTGTTTTGATGGAACTAAAAAGTGGAGCATTGAAGTAGATGGAGAAATTTGTTCTTTTGCTCCCGTATACAGGGGAGCTGTATATGTAGCTACTGTTTTCGGGAATATTTATGCTTTTAATGTTGAAACAGGTAAATTGAAGTGGAAATCTGATATTTCTGGTACTATTTATTCTTCACCTGTAATTGATAAAGGTATTATTTATATAGGTTCTTCCGGGAGAGTTAAAAAGTTTAATGCTATTTCTACAGCAAGTGGACAGGTGGTGTGGGATTTTGATATGGAAGGAGAGATTCTCTCTTCTCCTTCTTTTGGGATTAATAATATATATGTAACATCAATGGATGGTTATCTCTATTCTTTTTTATATCATTCCATAGCTGAAATAGAGGAACCTGAAGAAGTTGTCCCTGAAGTATCTCAAAAAATAGTAAGATCATGTCATACTGGACAGAAAGAATCTATAGAAAAAATTCAAGAGAGGAAATCTCTTGAAGAAAGGCTTAAATTACAGCTTAAAAAGAAGCAAAGAGAAGAACTGGAAGAAAAACTGAAGGCTAAAGCCAGAGAGAGAAAGAAGCTTCGGGAAGCAGAGCATAAGTTAACGAAGGAAGAAATTATTGAAGAAAGCTCTGGATTGGATAAACAGATAAAGCTTGAAGAAGGAACCAGGGAAAATAAGGAAAAAGATATATGCCTTCAGCAAGAAAAAGCTGATTCAGATGATCTGGTTAAAAAATTAAAAATTCATATGAGTAAAAGAAAATCTGAACTGGAAGATACTTTATCTGATATAGCTCCAGAGAAGACTTTAGAAGTAGATAGGGATAAGGCAGAGAAGTTTTTTACTGTGGCCAGGACACAATTAGCAAAAAAAATGTTAGAACCTGCAATTATAAGTTTTCAGAGGGCTATTGAACTTTATCCTGATAATATATCTTATCTTATGGGCCTTGGTAAGGCACTGAAAGAAAAGGGAGATCTTATCGGGACATCAGATTGTTATGAAAAGGCTATGAAAATTTCTCCTGAAAATGAGGAGATCCTGTCATCTCTTTCTGTAATTTACCAGGAAAGAGGTAAAAAATATCTTGCAGATGGATATTATGATGAAGCTTTTGATTGTTTTATCAGAGCTATGGAGATAAAAGAAGATGGTGAACTATATTTTACCCTGGCTGATATATATATTCTTCGTGGTGATTTAGATAATGCTGTTAAGACCCTTACAAAAGGACTCAATTATGACCGTAATAATTTTGATTACCTGGTGAAACTTGCTGAGCTTTATTCACAGATTGATATAGATTCAGAGGTTATATTGGATAATATCCTTACTCTGGCAGGTTTGGAGAGAGATACTTCAGGAGCCTATTTTATGGAAGGTATTATTTATGAGATTGATGATTGGGAAAAATCTATTAGTTCTTATGAAAAAGCAATTGAAATAGATGCGAATTTTACTGAGGTTTATTATCGTATGGGAATATTATTTTTACAGGCAGAACTTTATGATGAGGCTGAAGAAGTGTTTGAAAAGTGTATTCATATAGAACCCTCCTATGTAATGGCTTATAACGGTCTTGGAAGATTATATATTAAAAAAGGCAGAATGTCTGATGCTAAAAATATTGTAAAGAAAGCAATTTCACTTGATCCTGAATGTTTTCAGGCTAAGACCTTGCTGGCCAGGATATTCTTAAATGAGGAAGATATTGATGGAGCTGTGAAATATATTAATAAAATTGAAGGTATAGAAAGATCTTCTCCTGAAGTTAATGTAATAAAGGGTGAAATGCTATTGAGAAGTAATTCTGAACAGGAAGGGGTGAAATGTTTTCTTTCGGCAATTAATTCTCTTGCTTCCACGTGGGATGTGCGAGCTCAAATAGCTTCTTTATCTATTCTTATACATGATTATGAATTACTTAATATCCTTATAGAGGTATTTAAAAAAGAAGATGAAAGGGAATTATTAATACCTCTTTATGAAAGAATACTCTTTTTAAAACCTGATATTAATTCATGTTTAAGTCTTGCCAGAATTTATAGAGATCTTAATAAATTTGATACTGCTATAGACATGCTTCGCAAATTCATTGCTCATAAGCCTGATGAGGTAAATCTGGAGATTGGAGAAAATTATTATAGACGGGCGAAGAAAGAGTTTAGGGAAGAGAAGCTTAAAGAAGCCATTACATCAATTAGATCAGCTATTAAGTTTGCTCCTAATAAAGCTAATTATCATAAATATCTGGGAGATATATACTTTAAAGTAGAGAAATATTTTCACTCTGTAGAAGCTTATTTAAAAAGTAATGAATTGGAGAAAAATTCTTATGTATTTTTTAAACTGGCTCAGGCTTATGAGAAGCTTGATAAATATAAGAAAGCACTGAAGAACTATGAAGAAGCACTTTCTTTAGATTCTTCCAAAGAATCATATTTTGCCAATCTTGCCAGAGTCTATTATAAAACAAAACAATATGCTAAAGCTATGGCTGTTTCCAGAGAAGCTTTAGATAAATTTCCTTCTATGGAACCTAAAATGAGGTCAAGATTGGAACAACTCCATAATATATCATACAGTAAACTCGAAAAGAATTTCGGTAATCATTAAATCCCTTTAATCCAGATCAACTTTATCTCCTGTTTTTATATGATTTTTATTAAACCAGCCTTTATTTACTTCGAGAGCATATTTTACGTGGAAATCTGATGTGTGAGAAGTTTCTATTCCTGGTTCCATATCTTCTATCTGTTTTATAATTCCATCTTCCTCAATAAAAGCAATACTCAGTGGTATAAGGGTATTCTTCATCCAGAAAGAATACATATCCGGACGGGGAAATATAAAAAGCATACCCTGATTTTCATCCAGGCTTTCTCTATACATCAGTCCTACCTGTCTTTTCTCAGGGGTATCTGCTATTTCTACTATTAATGGTATATTTTTTACTGCTATGGTTTTCTTTTCAAATACTATAGCAACTGTCGGTCTGGGAGATGGAGTAGTTATCTGTGAAGATATAAAATCTCCCTTACAGTTTCCCATGAGGATTAAAATAAAGAAGATTAAGATTATAGATTTTAAAATTTTCATTATTTTAATTATTAAACTCTCAACTCTCAAGCCTCAACTATTTTAAGATATTCTTCCTGAAAAAAGAATTTTTCTCCTTTATTAATTTTTTCATCATACCATTTAAAAGGGTTTATTTCTTTTTCTTTTACTCTT
>Ga0302241_1000350_pt1 | contig 43671 bp, 36 predicted proteins | sample AAG_UR_Arg_MG_FD_193532 | JGI IMG/M metagenome (GOLD analysis project Ga0302241, IMG submission 193532) | Enriched activated sludge microbial communities from anaerobic digester in WTTP, New Holstein, Wisconsin, United States - AAG_UR_Arg | ecosystem: Engineered > Bioreactor > Anaerobic >... | reverse complement strand
TTCAGGGAGAGTTGCCTTAATTCTCCCTTTCTCAATACTTTATTATGGACAGTCTCGTCAGCAGAATCTGGACAATTAACACCGTCTATTGCTGGACAGACAAGCCCGTCATTAACAATTAATCACTCAGGAGAGGAAATAAGTCAAGTTATATAGGAAATCGTGCAATTACAACAGATATTACAATAACGAATTTAACGGATCGAAAATGTATAGTTAGAACGCGAAATATATGTTTACGCACACTAAAATACTGCGTAAAGTTCACCCCAAGTTCCAACTGGACAGAATTCCCATTTTGCACCCCTCAAAACAAAAATGCACCCTCCCCATCCTTCAAATCTTTGAACATTAGGATGGGAGGGTGCATTTTATCAATTGTTGTGGGTGTTTCCATGGTGTATCACTATTAGAATTCATGCAATATTTGACCGCTTACTTATAAGCTTCTTTACTTACACGATTATCAATATATCTCCTGACATTTTCAACGCATTTTAACGATTTCACCCGAATTGCGTCTTCTGTAAAGAAACCAATATGTGGCGTCAGAACAACTTGATCCAGAGCCATCAGGCGTTTTGCAGATGCGTGTTCCAAATCAATATCATCAAGACCTGCGCCTGCTAGAAGCCCTTTCTCAAGACACACAGTTAGGGCTTCTTGATCGATGAGCCCCGCTCTAGCTGTATTAATTAACACACTGTTTAACGGCATTTTTTCAAGTTCTTTATATGTGATTATCCCACGGGTATCTTCAATCATAGGCATATGAATTGTGACAACGTTGCTCTCTAAAAAAATCTCCTCAAATTTTACATATTTAAGAAGTCCTTCGGCCTCCAGATCCGTCCGCCGGCGTATATCATATGCGAGTACCTTCATGTCGAACCCCCGGGCAATACGAGCTACCTTTTCACCTATTGCTCCAGTACCAAGTATTCCGATGGTTTTTCCATTCAACTCCTGTCCCTGATACTTCTGCCAATGGTAAGCTCCCGTTGTCTTGACATCATGATGAGCTGATGAAATTTTTCGCGCGACGGAAAGTATCAAACCAAATACCAACTCGGCTACCGCATTAGCTGCGTATCCTGGAACATTTGAAACCGTAATTCCCGCAGCCTGCGCCTCTTCTATATTCACATAATCCGTCCCTGTGGCCCATAATGAAATCAATCGCAGGTCTGGGAGTTTCGCTAAGAGTCCTTCAGGATAGTATGTCCAGCCGGATATTATGATCTCAGCATTTTTAGCCCTTATTAAGATTTCTTCAGGGGTCTCCGGTATCCCCGAATAAACAGTTACTTCCCCCATGGAATCTAGGGTCAGTCTCTGTTCTTCATCTAGGGTCACATCATCCATAACAACAATTTTCAAGTCAATACCTCCGATCCTTGTATGCGTTTAAAGGCATATAGGTGTAATGATTTCTCAGTTGACTAGATCCACCGGAATTCGTCCCTCTATCATATCCATTGCATTTATTGCACTTCTGCGCTTCAACTCTGCATAGGATTCTTCTGATATATAAGAAATATGTGGCGTTACAAGAATTCCATTGCACGTGAAAATCTCTTCATTTAAAGTGGGTGGCTCCACCTCAATCACATCCAGTGCAGCTCCAGCAAGAAGTCCTTCTTTTACAGCACGGATCAAATCCTTCTCCACGATAATTTTCCCTCTGGCCGTATTGACCAAGCAAGCTGTTTTCTTCATTTTCGTGAAATCCTCGTATTTCAGGAGTCCCTGAGTTTCACTGTTGAGTATGGCATTGACGCTGACGAAATCCGCCTGAACTAATCCTTCCTCCCACGAAACCTTCTCAACCCCCAACTTCTGCATGATCCCTGCTTCAACATATGGATCATAAGCGACCACTTTCATACCCAGTGCCCTGGCTTTTTCAGCAACCACTTTTCCGATTCGACCCAACCCGATGATTAGCAGGGTAGACCCTTTGATCCGCCGTATAGGATATGAAACTGCCTGTGCTCCCCAAAGACCTTGTTTCATCCTCTGTTCAAATGAGAGCAACCTTTTGTTGAAATTGTAGATGCTGGCCATCACATAATCTGCCAGATCTTCCTTGCAATAATCGGAAACATTGGTCACGCTGATTCCCAATTCACGAGCCGTAACTATATCCACCCGATCATAGCCACCGCCATAGACAGCAATTCCCTTGCAGTTCACCAGCTTTCGGATCACTTCACCAGGCATAGGTGCATAAATCTGGCAGATCACAACATCAGCCTGGAACCCGAATTCCTCTAAATCCTTCATATAATCATAAGTTGAGTACCTTATCGTACAATCCGGATATCGATCCCTGAGCAGAGCTTCCTCAACCTGATAATCCGGCCATTCCTCATCTATAATCCATATATACGGCTTCATACCAACCTCCGACGCTGTTGTATATTATAGTTTAGTTACCGTTCCATTATTTGCATCCACCCGAATCAGATCCCCATCGACAATCTCGCTGTAGAATTCCGGGACCAATCGATCCACCATTGGCATCTCCATAATGATGGCGCTTGCAACCAGTACTGTTTCAGGATTCTGTATGATCATGGCTTTGGGAGAATTGTTATTAATGGATAGCTGATATAAGCCATCCGCTTGGACCACAGAGCTGCCCTTACCCCCTGGGAAAATCAAAATCTTGCCGGATACGCTCTTTCCTTCTAGAGCATGACCTTTTTCTATAACTACGCCGGTTTTTGGATCAATCAGGTAAAACATGATATCATCTGTGGAAATCAGTGCTCCTCCTTCGGCAATGCCCTCGGAAATTTTATGGCATGTAAATGTATTGTTATTCATCAGCGAACCTCCCCAGTCAGTGCGGCTTCTACGGACTCCTTAAGATTACGGACAACGAAGTTGATACCCCTTCTTTTTGGATAATAGGCGCATTTCGGCGACTCCGTGACGCCAATTTTTCCATTCAGATGATTCCAACAAGGCTGATCCGGACAGGTATCCTCCACAATATGCCCCCCTGCTCTTTCGATGATGGTATCGATCCCCATTCGAACAGCCATCTCTTTTGTCGTGCTGGAGGTCAGAATCCACATCTCCGCTTTCAATGTTTTCCCTTCCACCAATTTAGAAATTTCCTGAACCTGGTTCAAGCTGAAATGAGGACATCCAAACATTGCAAAATCGATTTTTCTGTTTCCTGGTTCTGATATTTCTTCCAGAATTTCTGCAAGTTCTTCATTGGTAATGACCACTCTTCTGAGGGGCTCCTTACCGCCAAAGGCGACTTCCAAAGTCGGCGCCTCTGGAGTGAAGCCTGCTATATGGTACATTGCGTAAGCCCCAGAGGTATTCAGCTGAGCTCCTAAATTCATCAATGCCTCAGGCGATATCCTTTTTGGCAGACCAGTAAATACAGGAATCCCGTTCCCGATTTTTTTGCCCATGTAGCCCAGTAGCTGATATTCAAAATCCGACTTCATATCCGCTTGGACTTCAACCAAGATATCACCCTTTCGATTCTCGTCCAGCAGAAGTCCGTACTCCGGCACAAATCCCGTAATGGCTGCACAAAGTGCACTGTTGGCTCCCTCACGGTTGCTTCTGGCTCCCCATACGGAGTTGATGTACGGCGTGGCGCTGGATTCTGAAAAAGCAGTAATTTCACCAAATAGCGGGATGTTGCTGCCCAAATATGGAGTACAGTTATAAGAGAGGACTGCCCCTAAGTTCTTATATGCATTATGTGTCCGCTGCATTAGGTCTGCATTCTCAGTGGAAACCATTCCAGCATTCTTAAAATAGGATAAACAGAAGCCAGGATTGACCGTGGGCGCTATACGACATTTGGCCCCGGCGTTCAGCAGTTTTTCTGCAAACCACAAGTCTGCTTCCTGATTGCTCAGAGCCACATGGGCTCGGGTGATGGGAACCATCCGCGTTGCTCCGAAAGATTCTCCGATTCCAACTTGAATCTTCATGGCGATAGCTGTACCATCCCCATATTTGCCATTTAACATATCCATTTGTTCCTGTGTTAGTTGCATGTGAACCTCCTGTGTGTGAAATATTCTTCGAAATTCTCCTTTTATTGATGAGAATGTCAGTTCAAAAATAATTAAAAATAGGTTTATGATCATTATTATGAAGTCAATTAAGTGAATGCATTAGGACTTTGAACTACATCATTTCAGAGCATTCACCAGAAACATTGTTGTTGTCGGCAGATATGCAGTAAATCCCAAAGCTATTATCAATGCGCCGAAGAACCATCCAATGTATTTCAGCATTTCACCCATCTTAAGATTTCCCACCGCCATGGCTACAAAGAGATTGATCCCGTAAGGTGGGGTTATAAAGCCGATAGCCAAATTCATAGTCAGCATGATTCCGAAGGTGACAGGAGACATCCCCAAGGCCGTCACAACTGGTAGTAAAATCGGTGAAAGGATGATAGTCGCAGGAATATTGTCAATCAGACATCCCAGAACTAATAAGAACAGGTTAATGATCAATAGCAGCAGAATTGGATTACTCGTGATGCTCAGCAAGGTTGATGCAATAGCTGCAGGTAACTGCTGAAGGCTCAGATAGCTGGCGAAAGCCATTGAAAACCCTACCATAAACGTGGTGACTCCGTTGATGATAACTGTATCGTATAGTGCCTTATAGATCCCTTTCCTGTCCAGTTCCTTGTATACGAACACTCCAATGATGAGGGAATAGAAAACGGCAATTACAGCGGCTTCTGTGGGTGTAAATACACCGGAATAGATTCCGCCCAAAACTACCACCGGTGCTAACAGCGCCCATATTGCGGATTTAAATGATTTCCATACCTGACGGACAGTCGGCCATTCACCTGTTCCCTTATAACCATTTTTCTTTGAGAGGAAATAGCAAGTGATGATCAACATGAGCCCCATCAGAATGCCTGGAATTAAGCCGGCAATGAAGAGATCACTTATGGATGTGCCGGTGACAACCCCGTAAATGACCAGGGGGATACTAGGGGGAATAATTACGCCTATAGTCCCAGCCGCTGCGGCAAGAGCCGCGCTAAAGCCTTTATCGTATCCCTTTTCCTTCATAGCCGGGATCATAAAAGAACCAATGGCAGAGGTGGTCGCCATCGCCGAACCTGAAATAGCTGCGAAAAACATACAAGACACTGTGGTCACCATGGCAAGGCCACCGGTAATTGCGCCGAACAACATGGATGCAAATTCCAGCAGACGCTTGGCTACCCCCCCTGTACTCATGAGGTTCCCAGCCAGAATAAAGAAAGGAATTGCCATCAAGGGAAAGGAATCACACCCGGCAATGGCATTCTGAGCCACCATGACCAGAGGAATATTCGTGTAAAGCGCCAGAGTACATAATGTTGATATCCCGATAGCAAAGCCAATGGGAACACCAATAGTGATGAAGAGTATGAACGAGCCAAACAGCATCAAAGCTTCCACGTTTTATGCCCCCCTTTTTAAGTAGAATAGCTTGTTGATATCCTCCCTGAGATGCAACACTTGTCGGATAACAATAACAAAGCAACTGACAGGAAGAGCAGCATAGACCGTCCAAAGAGGAATACGCAGAGCAGTAGATACAGAATTCTTCTGGATCAAGTCAAACACTAACTGGAAACCATTGTAAACAAAATATGTACACGCAGCCATCCAAATTAAATTTGCCAGGATATCCATTAACAAGGCCATATTTGGCTTTAACACACTCTGAATTACTTCAACCCTAATGTGCTTTTTGTCCCTCAAACCAATACTTGCACCCAACCAAATCTGCCAAATGAATATGTATCTGGTCAACTCCTCACTCCAAGATAATGAAGCATTAAAAACATAACGCATGATAACTTGGATGAACACCAAAGTGGCTGTCAGGACAAGACTCCCAATAAGCACGTATTCCTCAGCCTTATCATATTTTTTAAGGATCATTTTCATATCACACCCCTTTACTTTTCGGATTACATTTTTTTGAACCGGCGGAGCAGCTTATGCTGCCCCGCCAATCAAAGATATGATCTATTGGTTATGTTTCGCAATCATATCAAACATTTCCTGGCCAATTTCCTTGCTGTATTTTTCATACATAGGCTTGAGGGCATCTACGAACTTCTGGTGATTTTCCGGTTTAATTTCATTGATAATCATGCCACTATCAACCAGTTTCTGAAGAAACATTTCGGTATCATCAATTTCCAATTGTCTTTGTTTCTGTACCAGAAACTTTACTGCCCCTTCTTGAACGATCTTCTGTTGATCTGCAGGCAGGCTGGCGAAGAATTTATCATTGATAACGTTGGCTAGGATTCCCTGTACATGGTTTGTGAGGCTGTAGTATTTCTGCACTTCATTGAATTTCATGGAATAAACCAAAGAAGGCGAGTTTTCCTGGGCATCCACGGTCCCTTGCTGCAGAGCTGTGAACACCTCTCCAAAACTCATAGGTGTTGGATTAGCACCTAAATGTTTGAAAAGATCGATAAATACTGGGCTTTCCATAACACGCATTTTGATTCCCACTAGATCCTCAGGTGAGTTGATCGGCCGTAAATTATTCGACATGCTGCGAGCGCCGTTATAGCTGTAACCAAAATTCTTCATGCCCACTGTAGGCAAAATCACATCCAGCGTCTGACCTACATCCCCATCAAGGGCTTTGAAGCATGTATCGACATCATTGAATATGAAAGGCATATCCAATATGCCAAATTTTGGGTCATAAGTTGTGAGAACAGATGTCGAAGGAATGGTCATTTGAATTGTGCCTAACGCGACTGATTCCAGCATCTGGCGATCCCCGCCCAACTGACCATTGGGGTATATTTCAACACTTATTTTTCCACCAGATTGTTCTTCAACATATTTTTTAAATTCCAATGTTGCTTTATGAGTGGATCGATCTTCCGGCTCAACATGACCCAGCTTGATGATAATCTTTTCCTCAGAAGCTGTCGGTGATATCGCAGCTTCTGATGCATTTGCATCAGAAGGTTTGTTGCATCCTGAAAGAGATCCAATTACAATCGCCAATACCATAAAGATTGCTAGTGCTTTTCGTTTCATTCTTACTCCTCCTCAGATTTGTTTTGCAAACACCTTGTTTCAAACTTTACTCTTTCAAGTTTTCCTCCTTTCAAACTCACTTTCTTTAAAATCTTTACTGCAAAATCGTTATATGTATACTACTTGTATACAACTTAGACAAAAAAACTTTTCGGCTTATCAACGACAAATACTAGCTTCGTAACTTCTTTCAAATGTTTTACAGCAAAATCGTAATATGTATACCACTTGTATACAACCAAACCAAAAAAATTTTTCCGAGTTTTAACGACAAATATTAACTTCATAACTTCTTTAAAAATTTTTATTGCAAAATCGCGACATGTATACCACCTGTATACAACCAAAGCAATAAAATATTACCGGACTTTCAACGACAAATATTAGTTTCATAACTTCTTTAAAATTAAATTTTTATATTTGGGTTTTTAAAAATCAGTTCCTCTGCCAATAAGATATGTCGTTTAAGCTCGTTTTTCAATCCTTCAGCATCATGATTTCTCATCAGTCGGATAATTTCCAAATGCTGATTAATTGTGTCCATTTCATTACCCAAGGATGACGCAGAGATTTTCTGAAAACGATTGATTTTCGTTCGAATACTACTAATAATATCGATAATGAAGTCGTTGTCACACTTTGTTAAAAGAAACTCATGCAGCCGTGAATCTAGTTCCGAGAGTATATCCCATCCTACTGATTTCCCTGAAAGTACCTCACCACGAACATCGACCCAACTTTTCTCCAAGATATCCAGTTCTTGAGATGTAATACGATCCAGTGCTGAATCCACCGCGATACATTCAAGTGCTGTGCGAACCTCGAAAATATCATGAATTTCCTTCAATGTTATATGTTTAATTAATGCTCCCACTCCTTTGTGAATTTCAAGAAGCCCCTCGCTTGCTAAAACTTTGATCGCTTCACGAATAGGTGTCCTACTCATTCCAAGTGCTTGAGCAAGAGCATTCTCACTGAGAAAATCTCCCGGTTTAAATTCATTATCCACAATCGACTTTTTTATCTGTCGGTATGCGTCTTGAGCTAGATTGTTTAAACCGTTACCGCTGTTTATGGCATTAACACTCAACCGCGCGCCTATTTCAACCTCCCCCTTTTTTCTATCTATCTAACTATCTCGCGTTGCATTCAACTTGTATACAGGTTACATCCTGAATAGGATTTTGTCAAGTCTGATTTTTCATATATTTATTGCTCATCTTTCGCATAGTAAAATCCGCACGAAAGCATTGAAAATTCAACGTTTTTCTTGAAAACAATTGTTATACAGACAGATAATGCGCCCTTCTCTTCCTTCAAATCGTTGAACATATCAATCTCTGTGAACGTTTCCAAAAAAAAGATCATGACAATGTCATGGTTTTTTTTATGATGGAGGCTTGCCCTGCCCTCGAATCGCACATATTGTAAAACCATGAGACCATCGGCAAGATCTTTAAGCTTCTTTAAGAACGCTTCAAGATCTTTAAGCTTCTCTGAGAACGCTTTAAGACTCTGCCGATGGTCTTCTCTACTTCAACCGCTTCAATTTAACACAGCTTAGCACATCATAAATTGTCTTGCATCAAACAGTGAGACATCCAAGCCCTTTACAACCACTGAATTACAGATCCATAGCCGCATGATGCCCTTGATAAATGGCCGTCGTAATGGTTGACGCCTTGACGCAGTCGCCAATTTGAGCCACTTCCAGAGCGCTGTCCCAAAGCGCGTTCACGACATCGCGGCGTGGACGCTGCCCTGCAGCACAAATTATGGTCGTCCCGGGCACCAGTACTTCCCTGCCCTCCAGGTCTAAGCAAGCCAGGCCCTCGGACTGGACACGCACTGCTTTGTGGCCGGTAAGAACCTTAATGCCGCGCGCCTCGATCTCTCCCAAAAGAAGCGGACGGTGTCGGATATTCGCGTCTGGCGCAAGCTCTGCCCGCATTTCCACCAAATGCACCTGTTTGCCCTCACGCGCAAAATGGATCGCCGCCTCGCAGCCCGCCAGGCCGCCGCCGAGCACAACGACCTGATCGCTCACTTCATCCCGGCGGTGATGCAAGTCATTTACCACAATGACATTGTCTCCATCCAGCCCCGGAATTGGAGGCAGGATAGGCGCGGAACCGGGCGCCAAAAGGATAGCATCCGCGTTCTCCTGATCTGCGTATGCCTTCGTCACGACCGTATTGAGCCTGATTTCTACGCCTGCCTCTTCCGCCAGCTTACCAAGGGTGACGCCCAGCTTGTACATCTCGTGCTTGAACGGGATTGCCTGTTCACCCACCAGAATGCCGCCGACCTCATCACCCTTCTCACAGAGCATGACCTTGTGTCCTCTGCGCGCGGCCGTCAGCGCCGCTTGAAGACCGGCCGGACCGGCGCCTACCACCAGCACCTTCTTCGATTTTGCCGCCGGCAGGATTTCCATGCCGTCCAGCTCCCTCCCTATGAGCGGGTTGACTGTACAGCGCCTGGTCGCCGTCATTGCCCGCTCCGCCATACAGGTAAAGCAGCGGAGGCAGTGAATGATGTGGTCATCCCGGTTGGTCATGACCTTCTTTGGCAGTTCAGGATCCGCCAGCAGCGCCCTTGCCATTTCAACAATATCCGCCTTGCCGGACGCGACAATCTCTTCCATCATCTCCGGATCATTCAGTCCGCCGATGGTCGCAACAGGTACACCCACATGCTTCTTAATCTCTGCCGCCAGATAGACATTGCTCCCATGCGGCAGAAACATGGACGGATGGGTCACGCCAAATCCGCGCTGATAGGTGCCCGCTGACACATGAAGCAGGTCAATCCTTGATTCCAAAAGTTTGGCAATTTCAATGCCCTCAGTGAGGTCATAGCCGCCATCAAACAGCTCTGAGCCGCTCATGCGAAATTCAATGGGAAAACCGGGTCCTACAGCTTTTCGGACGCTGTCCAGAACTTCTTGTGCAAACCGCACGCGGTTCTCCAGGCTTCCGCCATAGTGATCCGCCCGCTTATTGAAATAAGGGGACAGGAACTGATTAATTAGCCAACCATGGCCACCGTGGACCATCACCATTTCAAAGCCGGCCCGTTTCGCCAGCGCGGCGCTGGTTCCGTAGGCTTCCACAATTTCCGCGATCATAGCTTCAGTGAGCGCCTTGACTTCAAGACCGTCAGGCCGCACTCCTTCGCTTGGACCCCACTGATTGAGCCCCTTTTTCTTATCCTTATCTGTCAGATAGGTGCCCGCATACTGGCCTGAGTGGGATAGCTCCACACTGGCAATGGCACCGTGACGTCTGATGGCGTCCGCAGTGTAAGTAAAACTGGACAGTGCACCCACTGTCTGCAGATCCAAATGAAACATATGTGACCCTTCCGTTTCCGGATGAACCACCAGCTCACTCACCGTTACGGAAGCTGCGCCGCCTTTGGCTCTAAGTTCGTAGAAGGCTGTGGAGGCGCGCCCGATCGTGCAGTCCGCTGTAATGTCTGTGCCACCCATAGGCGCGCCGAACATGCGGTTTCTGAAATGCACGTTTCCTATTTGAATGGGTTTACAAAGATTAGGATACTTTCTGATCATGATGAATGCCCTCCTTGATTTCTGATTAAGTTGTACCATAGCCACATTAAACATGTCAATATTTATATGTTTAACTATACCTGTTTCATTTAACCCCTATTGTATAACATGTCTGCTTGTCAACGTCAATACGCTATGTTAAGGTAATCTTGTAGCCTGAATCTGCTGATCTGCAGCGGCTCGAAAGCATCAATAATTCATGGATATCGAGGGATCCTTATGAGAACATTGAAATTTGCTGTACTGGGCTTATTGAATCGCAGACCCATGACCGGATATGAAATTGGCAAGGAATTTGATTACGAGCTGGGCCAGTTCTGGAACGCCAAGCACAGTCAAATTTATCCCGAGCTTAAAAAGCTGCTGGACGAAGGCCTTGTGGTCTTCGACGTTGAAATCAGCGGTGATATTCTGGAAAAAAAGCGTTATACCATCACTGAAAAAGGTCAGCTGGAGCTGCTCAAATGGCTTCACAAGGATGAGCCTGTGGAAAAAACGCCAAAAGATATTTTTCGTCTAAGGATGTACTTCAGCAACAACCTGGATCTGGAATCCCGAATTCACCTGTTGGAAAGCCAAATGATCCAGCACAAGAAGCGCTTGTCGATTCTTAACAAAACCCTGGAGCAATACCAGGGTGGTGTCCCGCCTCATGATACAGACCGCTTTGGAGACTTTATTGTGCTGGAAAGCGCTATTCTGAGGGAAGAATACGTCATAAAGTGGATTGACAAATGTATGGGCTACTGCAAAGACGCGCTGGAAAAGGAACAGGGTAAGGCGAAATAAAGCTGTTCGTTGCACGTCCATCGGCACAAAAAAGAGAAAACGCTCGAAACCACTTTTGAAGGTTAAGAGCGTTTTTGTTTATTTTACTCAACTCACTTGCCGATCAGGCTGCACTTATAATTCCTATTCCTCCAAGCAAAATCGCGAAATAATGTTCTTCTGTATCAGACCTTATTCAACGTATGCCACTGGGCAAACACTAATGCATTTCCCGCAGGTATCTGCCATTTCCAAAGGTGTGCTTGCCGTCATCAGCGACTGATTTTTGTTGAGTTCATCCTGACAATCAAACTTCTTGAATGATTCAGTCTCAAGTGCTTGAACAGGGCATATTTTCAAACAAAGTGAACAAGATCCATTTTTCACATATAAGCATTTATTTTCAATTGGTTTTATGTTCGCCTGTAACGGCGCAGAGGTGATCACCGTACAAAAGCGTCCGGCGGAGCCCTTTTCTGTGATCAGCAATCTGTTCAGACCAAATGCACCCAAACCTGCAATCGCTGCCGCGCTCCGATGGGACCACATTGATTTCAAATCCTTTTGATCGTAGGTATGTGTTGCCTGTATCGTTTTAGTTGAGTAGCCACGTTTTGTCAAATAGTCGGCCACCGCTTGATTCATCTTGTCGAAATGCCGATTGATTTCCTGATAGGCTTCCGACCATAAAAAAGAACCATTCACCAACGTTTGGGGTTCCATTGCAACTGCTTTTGTGAAAGGCACGAAATAGCTGATCACGCTTTTAGCATCCGGCAGCAATTCTGCAGGGTTTAGATGCCAATCACCAATGATCTCTTTGAGTTTTGAATATCGCTCATCTTCAGCTGATGAAAAGCCAATGATGGGACTTCTGAATAAGTCAGGTCGATTAAGTTCGTTTAAGCTGTCGATGATTCTGTGTTCTATGCTATTTTCTAGACTTTCAGTCGCTCTCATAAGACAAACCTTTCTGTGATACTCATTGTATTTTTGTTAAGTACATGATACAACAATATTGACATGAAGTAAACGTAGGAATCCCCGCCGCCGGCTGACAAGCTTTAATTATAAGATCATTCACAATAATTTAAAATGAGATATAATAACACTAAAAATGTACTGTGAATACCGTTTTGAAAGGAGCACATTAAATGTTATATAAATATAGAAACCCAATATTCAATTTGCTTCTGGCAATTGCGATTATTTCCGGATCCACTTTGACCCTTGGAGCACCTTCCTTTGCCGCAACTTTTAGCGATATCGAGAACCACTGGGCAAAATCCTATGTAGAAAAGGTTACAACTTACAACGCTGTAGCCGGCTATCCGGATGGTTCATTCAAACCTAATGACAGCGTTAAAAGAATAGAATTTATCGCGATTGTCGTCAATTCACAAGGGGTTGATGTTCGAGCGCCATTACACGATGAGTACTGGGGACAACCCTACATTGAAGCGGCACTTGAAGGTGGCCTTATCCGCTCGAATGAATACGGGACTATGGATAAATCAACCTTCAACAACAACATATCGAGAGAAGAAATGGCCAGTATCGTTGTCAATGCGTATAATAAATCAGGAGTCTCAGTGGATCCTTTAGTCCTAAACGAAGCAAGCACAAGATTAAGCGACCTGGGGACAGTATCCCCAGGTTATTACGAGAATGCAGTTGCCTCTGTTGCCCTGGATTTCATATCAGGTTATACTGACGGAACCTTTGCGCCCAAACACTATGCCAGCAGGGCGGAGGCTGCAGTATTGTCTTATAAACTGCTCGTAAAACTGGGCATTATTACAGACCTCAAGCTTCCCCTGAATATCGTGCTTTCAAAAACCACTTTAAAACAGGGCGATTTATTAAAAATCTCTTTATTTCACGCAGCGAGCGCTTCTGAAATAGCTCTGGTTCAAGACTTGTATCCAAATTTTAAATGGTATGATCAAAACAGTGTGATCCAAGGGTATATCCCAACCAACTACAGTACAATACCAGGCAGATATAGTCTTAAATTTACCGATTCTGAAACCGGTATCAAATTATCAAAGGATATTGAAATCATTGCTAGGGAATTCAGAGTCCAAAAACTAACAGTGGATCCCAATATTGAAGCCAGCACGCGAAATGATAATGCCTATGCTGAATATAACAAATACTTTATCCCTTCACGGGAACTGTCCTCACCTGTAAAGTATTATACAAAAAGCTTTATCTTGCCAACCATCGGCAGACTTTCCACTGAATTTGGTGAGTCTCGCACTGTCAACGGCGCTCTAACGAATTACAGACACTCAGGCATAGACATTGCTGCGCCTCGAAGCGCTGAAGTACTATCCACCAACACAGGCAAAGTGACGCTTTCCATGCCTCTGATCTTAACGGGCAACAGTATTGTTATTGACCACGGTGAAGGGCTGTTCAGTGTTTACTTTCATCTTGATAAATTATTTGTTTCCGAAGGTGAACTTGTAGAACGCGGACAGTTAATTGGAACCGTTGGTTCAACCGGTTTTTCTACTGGTCCACACCTCCATTTCACGATGTCTTATTATCAGTTTAATATCGAACCGGGCTATATACTCTATGATAGAAGCATTACCAAGGATAATTATCTGGAGCTCATGAAGTGATAGTTTAGGAACAAAAAAAGATCATGACTTCGCAGTCATGGTCCTTTTTTGTTGTTCATTTCACATATCCTAATTTCCCAAAAGAAAATCTACAATATTGACCTGTTTGATGCCAGCATCTCCCATAGGCAGCTCATCTAAAGATAAGATGAACTTGGGATAATGGTCTGCAATCTTTTTCAAAGGGGCTATTTCACGCTCAAAAGTGGCGGGATCGAGAATACTTGCCGCAACTTGATAGTAAACTCGATCACCACCGAACTCAGCAACAAAATCGATTTCATTATTGTCAATCTTACCAATGCTGACTTTATTTCCGCGTCTCAATAGTTCAAGGTAGACAATATTTTCGAGAATATGACCCAGGTCGGCACTTCTGTCACCAAGCAGCATTCGGCGAAGTCCCACATCCACAAGATAGTATTTTTCAAGTGATTTAAGATACTGTTTCCCCTTAACATCATATCTGCCAGCTTTATATAATATGAAGGCCTCAGTTAGTGCCTCGATATAATTTTCCACAGTGACTGATGTTGTTTTGCGTCCGTAAGTGGTCAGACTATCGGCAATTTTCTTTGAAGATACTATACTTCCAATATTATCGAATAGAAATTTGATTACACTTTCAAGAAGGGGGATATCGCTAATCCGTTTTCTTGCTACGACATTCTTGAGTAAAACGGAGTTATAAATGCCCATCAGATACTCCCTTCGAATTTCCTCTTCCTCAATAACAGCTGCATATGGGAACCCACCGTTTTTAAAATAATTGTTCCAAGCATCACGTTGATTTCCACCAACCATTTCATAATACTCTGCAAACGAAAGCGGCAGCATGGCAATTTCGATATATCTCCCTGAAAGCAATGTGGCAAGCTCACCTGACAGCAATTGCGCATTTGATCCTGTGATGTAAACATCTACGTTATCTTTAATAAACAGACTGTCAACTGCCTTCTGAAACTGCGGCACATTTTGGATTTCATCCAAAAATACATAGGCCATTTTATCTTGATGAAGATTCTTAGTGACATGATCATGAAGTTTTCTATAATCAAGCAAAGGTTCGTTTGCAATGTCTTCAAAATTGATAGTGATAATCTGATTGTCTTCTACTCCACATTCTTTCAGGTATTCTTGAAACATTAAAAGTAAGGTAGACTTTCCACAGCGGCGTATTCCGGTAACTACTTTGATAATTTTTTTGTCTTTCAATTTTTTCAGCTTACCCAAATATTGCTTTCTTTGAACCATGATCAGCACCTCGCTTTAAGTACAGTATAGCATAATAAAATAGCCATTTTTAAATGTTTTTATACCGAAGTATAAAAATTATATATTTTAAAAGAGTTTTTATATTTCGAGTTAAATTAACCGATTCACTAAACAATAGAGCCATTAAAGACTTTAAGTATAATTTGAACAATTATTGTGAGTGTTTCAAAAAATAATCAAGGCTTGTTAGTGTTAAGTCCAGATCAGCGCCACCGTCACATCATCGCGCCTTTTTTCATAGAACACAATCCGCCACTCCACCTCGTCAACTAGTTCAAAGTGTAAAGCAGAGCACGCTGTACGGTACTCACCTTGTCCACTTCCACTTATTTGGATGGCCGCTTGGCCGTCTGCACCGCCAATAATGCCTATACAAGCGCTACTGTCTGCCTGTGGCTCATTGAGACCTCCACCCTTCTGCCGTGGTCTGTCGGAACGTACGGTATCAGTGACCATGATAGCACCCTCAGGTAAATCAGGTGTGAGTGTATAGGTCATAAGGACAAAATGCGTCGGAAATTCTTGATTTTGGCAGCCAAAGTGCTCGTGGGAAATACTCTGTTGCTCATAGTTCAGTACGGTCAGGGTATGTTGTACCCCGGTTGTCGGGTGAGCGAAATCAACGTGTTCACCGGACTTTGATGCAAGAAAATGAGGCCCCAAAACAGCGACCGGTTCCTGTAATAAGGTTACGCTGAGCGTCTCAATTAAGGGCCTCAGTTTTTTCATCCAAGGAAAAGCAGCGCGCCAGACTCCCCAACCAATTGTAGGATCAAGGCCGTAATGTTGGATCACACTCTTGGCTGTTAGATCATTACCTTCCTGAAAGCAGGGATTCCACGATACACCACAGCCATGGGCGAATGAGTGGACCTTTCCATTCAACATTAGTTTGGGATTTACGTGAATACTCAGCGGGTTTTCTGCCTCGATTTGCATCCGCTGCTCATCCGAAAAGTCAGCGCCATCATTCTCAATGGAGAGCTCCCATTTGTCCATAAAGGAACGGATCCGCTCAGCCGGAACCTTCACGCAAAAGTCCATGACCAAACCTTTGCTACATATATAAATCGATGGGATGTGCCAAACTTCTTCACCCAAGACAAACTGTTTATTCATTGCTATTTCTTTACCGGCTCTTTCGCGGCCTTGGTGTCCCCAAAAGTTGCCTTCAAAGTAAACTTTCCATTCTGGAATCTTTGGCTCGGCTGGAACCCACGCATAATAATCCTCAGTATATTTGATGCGGCTGTAATCAAAATTTGCCTGCAGGGCTTTTATATAATCAAAGGGTTGCTCCATGGGCACGAGACTAAACTTGTCCTTAATGGCAGCCAGAATAACCTGTTGTTCGGCAGTGAGGGGATTATCCCGCAAAAAGGCATCAAACTGCGACTGATCCATGAAGTTCGCCTGTTCCAATGCCGCAGTATCTCCGCAAGTCATCAGGAGTCTCAGGAAGTCCTTAAAATCTCTCGCAAGTGGATGCACATAGTTTCCCTTTGTATTCATTGGGCTGACGGCGAATACCATCTCGCCAAAACCGCGCACGAAGCAATAGTGAATCCCATCGGCACCAGCCCAGCCAATTACTTTCGCACCTCCAGGCGTACAGAAGTAGTGACTTTCGCTCTCACCGCAGGCCAAGCCAATTATCGAACTGTCTATATTCAGTTTCTGATATCTATCATAAAGAGTTGCCATCATAACCTCGCAGCTAGTGACATGTATTTTTCGAACTGCTCTAGGTTTTCGCTGTAAACATGTAATTTAATTCTCAACTTCTTACCAACTGACTCCGGATTTCCCTTCAATTTAACGGTTGCATATGATTTAGTTTTAGAAACTTCTTCGACTCTAACTTCTTCAGGAATACTCACATTGCCTTTGTAAAAGAAATGAATCACATTTTCTTTGATGTAGAAATCCATATTCATTCGAAGAAGAACAAGCGACACAATCATGAAGACCAGAACAAAGGATGAAATGAGCGGACCAATAAACCTGGGATCGATATTTTCACGAACTTCATCAGCAGCGTCTTTAAAAAACAGAGTGAATAACAAAACGAAGCCATAATAGGCATAGGTTTTCAGGCGGATTAGACTTGGCTTAATATTGCGAATGACTACCTCTTTCATGTTCGCCTCTCGCACAAAAAGCTTTTTCTTATATTCAATGAAAATCACCAGAAGGATCATAGGAAGTGCATAGGCATAATCTGTTAGCATTTGCTGTCCTCCTCTAATAAAAACTATCGCTTAAACACATGCAATTTAACGACTCCCGAAGTATCTGTAAAGATAGTCACTTTCATCAAAGTAAATCTTAAAAAATTGTCTATTGTTCTCATTAAATATTATCATTTTTGTAGGCAATTCCCAAATCGAATAATTAATTCTTACATCTTCTGATTCAATCCAAAATTTGACTTTTGGTGGTTGGGTCAAAACTTCCTGATCCTCATAAATCTGCGCCTTACTTAACTCAAACATGATGCCCAAGACTTCAGCTTGTTTTAATACAGTCCTGATTTCTTTGTCTCCCTCTTGATATCGAATGATGATATTATTTTGTACATTGAAAAAACTTCCTAGAGCTATTAGAGAACTTATAATCAGCAAAAGGAACAACAATTTTTTTCTCATGCTCAATCCCTCCCCTTCATACACAATAACGATCGAGGTGCAGGTTTTGTTACAGGGTATCCATGAAAAACCATCGGCAAAACCTAAAAGATGCAATAGTCGTTCATAACACCAAACTAAACAACTCTTGATCTTCTCCTGCCACTGATGGTATACTTCATAGGAATCGCACAAAGACAGTTCATTCGCACCATCCTGTCTATAAACAAAACTAGGGCTTATTTTTATATTGTTTTTTTGAAGCGATATTTAAGGAGGCATAGTTCATGCTTCCTTTTTTTGCGTTTAGCCCAGGAACTGCGTGCTGAAGTTATTTTTCCTGATCTTATTATTTTCGAAAGGATGAAGTTCTCAGTGTATGTTTTAAAATCCGAACACAGCTTTGATTCAGCCCATTTCCTCGCAAATTACGAAGGCAAATGCCGCCAGATTCATGGGCACCGCTGGCGCGTCATAATTGAAATCACGAGTGCCACCCTGAACACTGATGAGCAGTTAGATGGCATGATTGTCGATTTTTCTAATCTGAAGAAGGATATTAAAGAAGAGGTCGATTATTTTGACCATGCGCTCATAATTGAAAAGGGCTCTTTAAAACCTTCGACGCTCACCGCTTTAATTGAGGAGGACTTTCGCGTCGTAGAAGTGGATTTCCGTCCCACTGCCGAGAGATTTTCGAAATACTTCTATGACAGAATGACGCAAAAGGGCTACAGGGTTAAGTCCGCCACGGTTTATGAAACGCCCACAAACTCTGCTTCCTATGAGGAGGATCCTCATGACGCTGTATAAAGTGGTTGAAAAATTTGTGAGCATCAACGGCGAAGGGCCTTTAGCCGGTCAACTGGCAGTCTTTATCCGGCTTCAAGGGTGTAATCTTGCCTGTTCTTACTGCGATACCGCTTGGGCAAACACTGAAAATGCCGCTTTTGCTTTAATGTCAGAGTATGACCTCTACCGTTATATTAAAGAGACTGGGATCAAAAATGTTACACTGACAGGCGGTGAACCACTGCTGCAGCCTGATATAATCGATTTGCTGAAGCTGCTGACCTCTGATGTTGATTTAGGCGTTGAAATCGAAACAAACGGAAGTATAGACATTACGCCTTTCACACGAATGGACAACCCACCTGTCTTCACCATGGACTACAAGCTTCCGGGGAGCTTAATGGAATTCTGCATGTTGGTCTCAAATTTTGATCTGTTAACCAAAAAGGATACGGTGAAATTTGTCATTGGCAGTCTGGAAGATTTTAATGTTGCAAGGGACATCATTCACAAACACGCACTCGTTGGAAAATGCAAAGTTTACCTCAGTGCGGTCTTCGGGAAAATAGACCTAAAAGACATTGTTGAGCAGATGAAGGTTAATAATATGAATGGCGTAAACTTACAGCTCCAAATGCATAAAGTCATATGGAATCCAAACGAAAAAGGCGTCTAATGATCCGCGCAGCGGTGAAATCAATCTAAAGGGTGGTTATGAAATGAAAGCACTGGTACTCCTGAGCGGCGGCGTTGACAGCACCACTTGCCTTGGCCTGGCAGTAAATCGATATGGCAGTGACAATGTCGTAGCGCTGTCCATAGCTTATGGGCAGAAGCATTTAAAAGAACTTGAAGCAGCGAAGAAAATTGTGGCGTACTATCAGGTTGAACTCATGCAGCTCGATTTAGCAAAGATATTTGAGTCCAGTGATTCGACGCTTATGGCGCACTCAGACAAGGAAATCGCAAAAGAATCCTATGTAAAGCAGCTTGAACAACTGGATGGGAAACCGGTCTCCACTTACGTGCCGTTTCGCAATGGTTTGTTTTTGTCATCGGCTGCCAGCATTGCCTTATCCAAAAAATGCAGTTTGATTTTTTACGGCGCGCATAGTGATGACGCAGCTGGCAATGCGTATCCGGATTGCAGCGATGCTTTCAACGAAGCCATGAACCTGGCTATTTTCATAGGAAGCGGAGAGCAGCTCAAGATTGAAGCGCCTTTTATCTCAATGTCCAAGGAACAAGTGGTTAAGACCGGACTTGACTTAAAGGTCCCTTACGAGCTGACATGGAGCTGTTACGAAGGTGAAGCCCAACCATGCGGACATTGCGGAACCTGTCTGGACAGGATCGCTGCCTTTGAGAATAACGGTGTCCGAGATCCCCTTATGGACTTTTAATTTTGATCAAGCATTAACGCATACTTAGAACTTCCATTTTGGGTGGTGCAAACTTAAACCCTATTGAAAGGACACGGTAATATGACAGAACGAAAAACTGAGGAATTAACAGGCATCACGCATTTAGGCAGCCAGGGGACAAAATATGACATGAACTATAATCCGTCTGTGCTGGAGACTTTTATCAACAAACATCCGGAGAACGACTATTTTGTGAAGTTCAATTGTCCTGAATTCACAAGTCTTTGCCCCATCACTGGGCAGCCGGATTTTGCCACCATTACGATCTCCTACGTTCCAGGTTTAAAAATGGTGGAAAGCAAGTCACTTAAGCTCTATTTGTTTAGCTTTCGCAACCACGGTGATTTTCACGAGGACTGCATAAATAAAATTATGAATGATTTGATTGCCCTGATGGATCCCAAATATATAGAGGTTTGGGGCAAATTTACGCCCAGAGGCGGCATTTCCATTGACCCCTACTGCAATTATGGAAAAGCGGAGACCAAATGGCAGGAAGTCGCCTTCAACCGGATGGCAAACCATGATTTGTATCCGGAGAAGGTGGACAACAGGTAGGTAAACAGTGTCCGATCCGTAAATCTGCGACATCTTCCGGATCATTCGCCACCCGTTCAACATAAACTGCATGCCATCCTTTGCGCGCTTCGGGTAAGATGTTAATATAAGGTTAATGGGTGTGTTGAGTTGACCATCAGCAGAGCTAAAATCTTACTGATTCTAAGTGCTGCTGCCGATGGTCACTTAAATCTACCCTGAAACAATTCAAAGCATAGAAAATTGCTTCAAAGGACGGTGTAACCATGATCAAAGCAGTGATCTTTGACCTCGACGGCACGCTGATAGATACGAACGATTTAATTCTGGACACTTTTCAACACGTCATTAAGGAATGCCTTGGCCGGGTGCCTACAGTAGATGAGCTTCATCAGGTCTACGGAAAGACCCTGGATGAGCAAATGGGCTTTTTCTCAATGGAGCGAAGCCAGGAGCTCGTCGCCTCGTATAAAGCCTATTATAGGACTCATATGGACGAGCGGACTCACCTGTTCGAAGGTGTGAAAAGTCTTCTAGACAAATTGTTTACAAATGGCATCCAAATGGCGGCCGTGACCAATAAAGGCTCGCGGGGAGTCCAACATGCCTTTGACAAGTTCGATCTTGGCAAGTACTTTGTTGCTGCCATCACCGCAGATGATGTTGTAAAGGGCAAACCTGACCCTGAAGGGATTCTTGCCGCGCTTAACCACTTGGGCGTGACGGCGGAAGAAGCCCTGTTCGTTGGAGACAGCCACAGCGACATTCTCGCGGCGAAGAACGCCAGTGTCAAATCAGTTTTGGTAGGTTGGACCTTCTTTCATGAAGACCACTATGCAACTTTCGAAGCGGATTTCGTCATTGAGAAACCAATGGATTTGATAAGGTTGGTTTAACTATTGACGAATTTCTCAATATTCCAAATTAAGTATAAAGGGATATTCAGTAAACCCTCATCCATTTTAAAGTTCATCAAAGAAGATCTGATCGAGATCTCAGGCTTGTATTTTTCACGGTAGACACCCAAACTGCGAGATTTAACATTTGTTGAAGCTTTAACTTCAATCGGAAAAATTCTTTCTTCTAACTGGACTATGAAGTCAACTTCAGCGGTGTTGCCAGACTTCCAGTAAAACGGGACCTCCCCATGTAAATTAATGAGCTCGTTTAAAACAAAATTCTCCGTCATGGCTCCTTTGAATTCAGTGTAAAGAGCAGAATCTTTATATATGGAAGATGCCGGTAATCTGGACATTCTTCTCAGAAGACCTGTATCCGCCATGTAAAGTTTAAAATAGCTCGGATCAGAGTATGCCGATAGCGGCATAGCCGGCTTTTCAATTTTAAGGACTTTGTATACCATCCCAGCATTGATGAGCCACTGTAAGGCATCCTCCAAATCCTTCGCCCTCGCTCCGGGTTTGACATGTCCGTATACGAATTTGCCGCTTTCTTTTGACAGTTGATCCGGTATGCTCTTCCAAATCAATGAAAGTTTTGGAATGTCAGACACTGGCGCATGCTTCGCAAAATCGAGTTCGTAGGCATTTAAAATAACATCTTGAATGCGTTCTACTTCTGATATATCTTCAGTTTCCTTCCACTTTGCGACCACTTCCGGCATTCCACCTGTGATCAGATAGGTTTTGTATAGAGTGATCAGTTTATCCGCAAACATTTGCGGGATCTGGTCTTGTGTGTTCAAATTTCTGATGTATTCAAACAACATTTCTTCATCATTAGCAATTATGAATTCAGGAAAACTCATGGGTCTAAGCGTCAGGAAGTCAACTTTTCCAACAGGAAATGACAGCGGCTTTGACAAGGTTATCCCAATAAGTGATCCTGCACAAACAATGTGATATTCCGGTGTTTGTTCGTAGAAGTATTTGAGAGACGTCAACGCGGCATTGCAAAATTGAATTTCGTCGAATATGATAAGCGTTTTATGTTGATTAATTTTTCTGCCTATTAAAACGCCCAATTCCATAATGATCCTCTTTGGGTCGAGATCTTGCTCAAAACGCGCCGCTAATGCTGGATTCCCCTCAAAATTAAAATATGCAGTATCTTCATAATTTTCTTCACCGAATTGTTTCAGAATATAAGTCTTACCGCATTGTCGAACGCCTTTTATGACTAAAGGTTTCCTGTCTTTGCGGTTTTTCCATTTTATTAGATCCTTCATAATAAAGCGTTCCATAAAAGTCACCTCCCGTTCACTTTAAATATATATTTTGCATCTTCAACTGCATTATTCATATTTATAATAGTGTATTTGGATCTATTTGTCAAATATCTGGCTAATTAATCTGTTTCTTCAGGATATGCCGAATTGAATAAAAGCCGCTCCTGCATACCTCGCAGAGCGGCTTTTTTGCTTCCTTGTTACATTTGTAGGACTCGTCTCTTCCATCTTAAGTATAGCATTCAAAGGTATATGAAACCAGACTGTTTGTTAACAGTCCTACTTGGTATAATTCAAACACACGTCTAAAACTTTTTGTTTCAAACCACTCTAAAAACCGCAAGGAGGCAGCCCATAGTGCCCTACATCATAGAGCTTTTTAACACTGATAAGACCATGATTTCCCTCGTTGGAGGAAAAGGCGCTAATCTCGGAGAGCTTTCAAAACTTGAAGAAATCCGCGTCCCAGGCGGCTTTTGCATTACTGTTGAAGCTTTTAACAGACACGTGGAGGCCGCGCCAGCTATAAATGTCTTATTGAAGCAGTTATCTACCCTCACTTTGGAGGACCAAGACAGAATTAAAGAACTCAGCAACACGCTTCGCAGCGTCATAGAAGGGATCACTCTCCCTGAAGCGCTTGTTGAAGACATTACCCATGCGCTTAAAAATTTTGAACCAAGTACTGCCTTCGCCATTCGATCCAGCGCGACGGCGGAGGATTTGCCAACCGCTTCTTTTGCCGGGCAGCAGGACACTTATTTGAACGTTACAGGAAAGGACGCCATCCTTGAGCACGTCAGCAAATGCTGGGCCTCACTGTTTACTGAAAGGGCCATTACCTACCGGATTCAAAATAGTATTGATCACCATCAGGTACAAATGGCTGTAATAGTTCAAGAGATGATCTCCCCTGAAGTCTCCGGTATCCTCTTCACTGTTGATCCAGTGACTTCGAACAGAAAAGTTTCCTCCATTGACGCGGGCTTTGGCCTTGGCGAGGCCCTGGTCTCCGGCTTGGTGAACCCGGATGTCTATAAAGTACGAAGTGGTGAGATTATCGATAAGAAGATCAATCTCAAGAAACTAGCCATCGTCCCCCTGAATGAAGGCGGCACCCAACATATGTCGCTCCCGCCAGCCCAGCAAACTATGCAGGCGCTGACAGATAATCAAATTCTGGAGCTCGAAAGCATTGGCCGCAAGATTGAAGAACATTTTGACGCGCCTCAGGACATTGAATGGTGCTTGGCGGACGGCCACTTTTACGTGGTTCAAAGCCGGCCAATCACGACTTTATTCCCAATCCCTGAAGCTGCGGATCAGGACAATCATGTCTATGTCTCAGTGGGCCATCAGCAGATGATGACGGATGCCATGAAGCCTCTAGGTCTTTCCTTCTTTCTGATGACCACGAGCGCCCCTATGTCGCAGGCAGGCGGCAGGCTGTTTGTGGATGTGACGCAAATGCTGGTTTCACCTGTTTCCAGACCAGTAGTACTGGATGCCCTGGGACGATCCGATCCGTTAATCAAAGACGCGCTTTTGACGGTCTTGGACCGGGACAATTTCATTAAAATCATCCCAGCGGACGAAGCCCCCAGCCAACCTGATGCGGCAACTATCAAGCCCGCTCAGGAACCTCAAGCACCAGCTGATTTTGATCCGTCTGTTGTTTCTGACTTGATCCATCGCAGCCATACTTCTCTGGAGACTCTCAAACAGGCCATTCAAGCCAAGACAGGACCTGAGTTGCTCGATTTTATCCAGGAGGATCTCAAGGAACTTAAGGCGCTTCTATTTGATCCCCTGAGTATGAAGGTGCTCATGGCTGGCTTTGACGCCTCCAAGTGGATCAATGACCACCTGGAGTTGTGGCTCGGCGAAAAAAATGCGGCAGATGTGCTGTCCCAATCCGTTCCCAACAATATTACCTCTGAAATGGGCATGGCCCTCCTGGATGTGGCAGATGTCATAAGACCTTTCCAGATGGTCATCGAAACCCTCCACCACGCGAAAGAGGATGACTTTTTCGAGTCGCTCTTGGGGCTGGAAGGCGGACAGGAAGCCATGGAAGCCATATCTGCATTTCTCGACCGCTATGGCATGCGCTGCCCCGGTGAGATTGATATTACGAGAAGGCGGTGGGCTGAACGACCATCGGCAATAGTCTCTGTCCTACTCAGTCATATTAAGAATTTTGAAGTCGGGGAGAGCAAGAGGAAATTCGAAGATGGACTTAAGGAGGCTTTGAATAATGAAGCTGAGATTTTAAGCCGGCTGAGGGCATTACCAGACGGTGAGGATAAAGCCAGGGAGACACAGCTGAGGATCCGCCTGATCCGGGATCTTTCAGGCTACCGGGAATATCCAAAATACGGCATGATCAGCCGCTACTTCATTTATAAGCAGGCGCTGCTCATAGAAGCGGCGCGGCTCGTGGGGGAAGGGATCCTTCAAGACAAGGAGGACATTTTTTACCTGAGCTTTGAGTCGCTGCAGGAGGTTGTGCGTACAAAGCAGCTGGATTACGAGATCATTCGCAAACGAAAAATTGAGTTTCAAACTTATGAGACACTCAAGCCATCCCGGGTCATGACCTCTGAGGGTGAAATGATTGCCGGTGCCTATAGGCGGGATTCGCTCCCAGACAACGCCTTGTTGGGGCTGCCGGTTTCATCCGGTATTGTGGAAGGCCGGGCGCGTGTGATTTTGAATATGGAGGAAGCTGATTTGGAGGAGGACGATATCCTGGTCACCACCTTTACGGATCCCAGCTGGACACCGCTGTTTCTTTCCATTAAAGGTCTGGTCACCGAAGTCGGCGGGTTGATGACCCACGGGGCCGTGATCGCTCGAGAGTATGGCCTGCCAGCCGTGGTCGGCGTGGTAGACGCGACCCTGCTGATCAAAGACGGACAGCGCATTCGGGTGAACGGGACTGAAGGGATTGTAGAGATTCTATGAAAGTGAAACCCGGGGTCGAAAAGTGAAACTGGGGGTTGATAGGCCAAAGCCGCTGACACCGAGTTTCAGGTACTGGGGTCATGATGTAACTGGGGGTCGATAGGCCAAAGCCGCTGACACCGAATCGAAACTGGATGAAACTCGGGGTCAATAGGCCAAAGCCGCTGACACCCAGTTTCATTCCACCCCACAAAAAAAGCAGGTCCCCCTTTCGCTGCCAAGCGAAAGGGGGACCTGCTTTTCCCATTCCTGATGAAACTCGGGGTTGATAGGCCAAAGCCGCTGACACCGAGTTTCACCTTCCTTTATAACCCTACAAATCAATCTCCCTTTTCTCGCGATCCATCAGATGAATTTCCACTTCCCCGCCCAGATACTTCTGAGACAGCTCCGCCAGCGACTTGGCCGCCGCTGCCAGATCATCTGACCGGTCAGGATCCACAGACTCAATGATCAAAAACGCGTTGACCGTGTCCTCCGTGAGCATGGTTCTTTGCCCGTCACGCCAGTTCCAGCATCGGCAGACTGCGCCTTCCTCGTCCTTGTAGATGATTTCTCCCGGCAGCGCGTTGTCAAAGTCCGCGTCCCCGAGGGCCAGAAAATGCTCGCCGCCCTCTGCCTTGGTGAGCAGGAGGTCACCTTTGAAAGTATCTATGTCCTCTCCCCCGCATGGAAGCCCGTAGGTCAGGGACACAGAATTGTAAATGTCCACCAGTGGGTTGATTGGTCCAACGCCGCTGCCCTTTTCAACCCGCTTCAGCAGCGCCTCAATGGAGCACCTGACGCCCTTTTTCGTCTTGAACTGCTGGTAAGCCTTCCGCCACACCGCAATGACTTTGTTGTCACTGAACACGTCCGCCGTCAGGAATTTGACCGCCTCGCCGCTGCCCTTCTCAAGCAGCGCGTCGAGCTCACCTCTCACCGGCTCTGCGTGGCCCATCGTGTTATTGATCCCCTTGGCCAGCACCACCGCGATCTCCGCCTGGGGGAACACCTCCCAGAATTCATTTGTGATAATAAACTTTGACATCTCAACGACTCCTTATTTTGTGTTTTTCACGTAATTGACTTTGATAAATTGCGCTTCATCACTTCTGCTCCTATTATACCCGATCCTGCTCAGAAATGGAGGTACAGAAAGGTTGAAGTCCAAGGGCAGCTGCGCCAGCAAAATCCCCGAAAACATGATAATGCTGCCGATGGTCTCCCGAACCGAAATCGATTCACCCAAAATCAGGATCCCCGCAATCACCGCTATGACGGATTCCATACTCAGGATCAGGGAGGTCATGGTCGGCTCCGTACGCTTCTGCGCAATCACCTGCAAGGTATATGCCACCCCGCAGGACATGACGCCGGCGTACAAGATAGGAATTTTGCTTTCCATTATCCCCGCCCAGCTCACCGTTTCGAAACCCAGCATGAACGGCAGCGAAATAATCCCGCACACCAGGAACTGAAGGCTCGACAGCTTGACCGGATCCGTCTTCGGAGAAAAATGATCAATCAGGATAATATGAACGGACAAACCTACAGCACTTAGGAGAATCAGCAGATCTCCCCAGCCTATGGAAAATCCCTCTTTGACGCTGAGCAGATATAAACCGGACGTCGCAAGGATCACGCTGAACCACAGAACCGGACGAACCTTCTTCTTCAAAAACAAACCCAAGATAGGCACTATGACAATGTATAGCGCCGTAATGAACCCAGCCTTCCCTGCGGTTGTATAAATCATACCCGCCTGCTGCAAAGTGCTGGAGATAAACACGACCACCCCGCACCAAAATCCACCCAGCATTAGATTTTTTCTGGAAGAAGCAGCCTCAGCCTGAGCTTCTGCCGCCGCAGCAGATGTTACAGCCCCCACACCAACTGTCGCCCCACTGGCTTTTCTCTGACGATCCATAATCAAAATCACAGGCACCAGTACCAGCGCGCCAATCAGACTTCTGATGCCGTTGAAGGTGAAAGGCCCAATATAGGCCATCCCTGCTCGTTGTGCTACAAATGAAACGCCAAAGATCAAGGCCGTCAGCGTCAGCATGAGTTCTCCACTTACTTTTTTCTTCATTTTACTAGCCTCCATAAGAATTTCATAATCTCACTGTCTTATTAAGCAAGCCTCGTGCCAAACCACTCAGTTTACTCAAAATTTAGATCAAACCCAGTATTTAACCGCCCTCCCGCATAAAGATGCCCAACTCATCCGACTTCAAGAGAATCGATTCCGAGTCAAAAATGAAAACAGCGATACGATATCGATTCACCCTCTATACATCCACCTCTTCAAAAGCTATAATAATTGGAAAGGGGGTGCCTTAAGTCCATGACGAAAATACATGACAGGTTTGGTTTGAGTCGCGTCATCGAGCCAAGGGGCGCTGTTCCGGTCACTGCGTGGCAGGTGGACAACAGCCGGGCGATTTCTAAAACTGAATGCAGACTCTCCCTGGAGCGGATCCATTTGGAAAGAGACAGTTTCCAACAGCTCTGCAATGAGTGCGGTTTTGACGAAGCGAAGATCATCGCCAAAATCCTGGATCTGGTCAAGCGCAGAGGCAAGCTGCACAACCCCTTCACGGATACAGCCGGGCAATTTTACGGCACAATAGAAGAGATGGGCAGCGACTTCGAAACACACGCAAGGTACAAGGTCGGCGACCAGGTCCTATGCCTGACGACCATGTCCGCCCACCCTATGTTCATTGAAAAAATTCATAGTATTGACTACAACTATGGCGAATTAATAGTGACGGGCTATGGTATCCTATTCATGGAGTCGCCCCTCACCGCCATACCGCCAGACTTGGATCTGAATTACACCATGGCGACTTTTGACGAGGCCGCAAGTCTAAAAAGCATCTATCAGGCTGCCGGTGAGGGTCTAAGATACCTGATCATTGGAAAAGACCTGGTTTCCAGCGTCACCTATGCGGCGGCCATCAAAAAGGCTGCCGGTGGGAACTGCCACATTACGGTTCTGATGGACGAGGACGGCATTGGCACCCTGACCCACGCTCAGGTAAAACAAGAGCTCAGCCGATGGGTAAATTCCACCTACATACTCAACATCGCGCAGCCCATCCTGGCATCCGAGGTGGTCTTAGAGTCTGAAACGGGGCTATACGATTTAACCATCAACTGTGAGGATTTGATGGGGTCGGAAGTTCTCTGTGTCCTTTTGACGCGACAGGGCGGGAAACTTTATTACACCAATCTGAAGAACAGCTACACTCACTCTCTCCTGTTTGCGGAGAGCATGAGCAAGGAACTTGAGACTTATGTACTGGGACAGTTTACCATCGGCTACGAGTCCTTTACGTTTGAGCTGCTGGCTTCCATTGCCGAGGACCTGGCGAGGATCAACGCGCTCTACGAGTCCCAGGCCATAGCTTTCAGGCAGGCCTCGAAAAAGGCCATGGCAGCGTCCATGGATAAAGTCGGAAGGATCGACGACTTTGTGTTCAGCAGCGCAACCACCAAATCACTGGTGGATGAGGTGCTGAACATTGCGCAGTACGACTGCAGTGTCATCCTCCAGGGAGAAACCGGCGTCGGCAAGGAGAAAATTCTGGACCTGATCCACAAGAACAGTATCCGCAAGAATAAGCCATGCATTAAGATCAACTGTGCCACCATCCAGGAGAGCCTGGCCGAGAGCGAATTCTTTGGTTATGAGGCCGGCGCCTTTACCGGAGCGCAAAGTTCGGGTAAAAAAGGCTATTTCGAGCTGGCTAATGGGGGCCTGCTGTTTCTGGACGAGGTCGGCACGCTCTCCATGAACCTCCAGTCGAAGCTGCTGAGAGTCCTGCAGGAAAGTCAGTTTTACCGGGTGGGGGGCACGTCGCCCATCACTATTAATGTGAGGGTCATCTGCGCCAACAACATCCCTCTCCGGCAGCTGGTAGAGCAGGGAAAGTTCAGGGAGGACCTCTATTACCGTCTGAACATCTGCACTATTACAGTGCCGCCGCTCAGAGAACGGCGAGAAGACGTGGCGGCCTTGGCGGCGTCTTTTCTGGATGCCCATTGCAAGCGATACGGTGTCGACAAAGCGCTGGACGCCTCTGCCTTAGTGCGTCTGGCGAGCTACGACTGGCCCGGGAATGTGAGGGAGCTTGAAAATCTGATTCACAGGGCCGTCATAAGGATCAGAGGCTATGTGATTACGGGGGAGGACATTCAGGAGATCCTGAATGAAAACCTGTATGAAGACCTGGTCCTGGACCTGAAGCACAGCATGCGGGCGTCATCCTCACTGAACTTTGAGGACATCATTGAGCAGCAGGAAATCAAACTCATTGAATACGCCCTTAAAAAATTGGGCACCACCCGAAAAGCCGCGGAGTTTCTGGGAATGACCCAGCCCAAGCTGATGCGCAAGAAGCAGAAGTACAATATTCAGATTTAATTGGATTCAAGCGCAACTATGCCAGATCGGGTCAGGTGCGTTCAGCCCACAGGGGCGCCACACTAATGCAATTAAATACATATAAGAGAGAGGAATGAAGCTATGTTCAGAGAGATGAGACGCATTAAGCAGCTGTTGTCCGCTGAGGAAACCACAGCCGTCATGAACCGCTGCACCAACGGTATCCTGGCCTGCCTGGGAGACGAGGATTATCCTTACGCCGTGCCCCTCAGTTATGTCTATCACAATAATAAGATCTATTTTCACTCCGCCAAAGCCGGTCATAAAATTGACGCGATCCTGAAAAATCCAAAGGTCTCCTTCGCGGTCGTCGACGAAGACACCATTGTTGGCAAGGAGTACACCACCTATTTTCGCAGTGTCGTCGCCTTTGGAACAGCCAGAAATGTGGAAGGCGAAGAATGGGTGGAAGGCTTTAAGGCACTGGTCGAGAAGTATTCCGGCGACCTGCCCGAAGACGCCAAACACAAGGAGATCATGGGGTGTACAAACTCTTTGATCCTTGCCATTGATGTGGATCATATCACCGGCAAAGAAGCGATTGAATTTGTGAATGCAAAGAAAAAAGGACTTTAGCCTCTGGCTTAGTCCTTTTTCTTTGCTTTGTTTATATCTTGACGTAATTTAATTTATACATTATTGCATTTTATGCACAAAAGGTGTAAAATTACACTATAGAGAAGTTGAAAGGAGGAATTGATATGTCTGAACGACCATGGCTAAAGAATCTGATTGCTGCCGTCGTAATTATGGCTGGTGGATTTTTTCTATTTAACTTCGCCTTTATTTCAGCGGCTTTCATCATCAACGCCTCAATCAAACTTTTAAACTTGCCGGGAAACTCAGCCCCTCCATTCTTGGCACGCATTGTCTATGTGGTTTTCATCCTCGTCCTGAGCTGGTTTGTGCTTCGTTCCCGTCTGAACGACACGCTCAAAGCCACTTATCTTACAATGCCGCTTATGGTGGTTCTCGTGTCCATAGGCATATTTACTTATCAGTTGTCCATGGGCGTTGTGATTGGCCTGGGCGCAGCGGTCGTCGCTGCAGTTCTATTTTACATTCATCATAAAAAGCTTTCCTGGAAGTATTATTTTGCTGTCTTTTATGTTGCTGCTTTAGCGCTGATGATCATGCTATTGGGGATCGATATTTAATTGAGGTACTGCTGAAAGGGAAACAGTCTGTTTGAGTTTAGATTAGATACTCTGTTTGTTATGCCATGTGTTCAAAAGTCCAACCCAAATCCATTTCTGACAACTTCAGAGATGGATTTTTCTTTTTTTTGCATGCAATCCTCCACTTCCAGGCACATACCCCGGAGTGACAGCTGGTGTCTGACCCGCAACCTACTTTTTTCTCAAAATGTGCGCACGGTCACAGAACAAACCTCCGACTGGGTCTATAATAAAACCACAACAAGTATAATGTATACAGCATACACGGATTAATTTTCGTCACACAAAGCCACTAATCCACCACACATACGCAAAATCGGAGGTTTTCAAAATGACTCAAAACTTTACACAAGGCACTTGGAGCGACGCCATTGACGTTCGCGATTTTATACAGAAGAATTACACCCCTTATACCGGTGATGACCGTTTTCTCGTCGGGAAAAGCCCTAAGACGGAAAATGTCTGGGACAAGGCGAAGTCCCTGATCGAGGAAGAAATCGAGAAAGGCATCATAGGCATTGACACGACCGTCTTCTCCGGCATCAACAATTATAAACCGGGCTATCTGAGCAAAGAGAACGAGGTCATTGTCGGTTTTCAGACGGATGAGCCCCTCAAGCGCATCATGAATCCCTACGGCGGCTTCAGAATGCTCGAAGCGTCACTGGAAGCCTACAACTACGACATCTGCGACGACATGTCAAAGGACTTCCAGACCTATAGAAAAACCCACAATGAAGGGGTCTTTGACGCCTACACCACTGAAATGAAAACCGCAAGAAGCGTCGGTCTCCTGACCGGACTCCCAGATGCCTATGGCAGAGGCCGCATCATAGGCGACTACAGGCGGATCGCCCTTTACGGCACAGACCGCCTCATCGCTGAGAAAAAGAAGGACTTCAAAGCCCTCGAGGCAAAGCCCGCCACAGAGCAGGTCATTCGCCTCAGAGAAGAGCTTTCCATGCAGATTAGAGCGCTGAAGGAAATCGCCGAAATGGCAATTTCCTACGGTGACGACATCACCAAGCCGGCGACCACGGCCAAAGAGGCTATTCAGTTTTTCTACTATGGCTATTTGTCCGCCGTCAAGGAGAACAACGGCGCCGCCATGTCCCTGGGACGCAACACGACCTTCCTGGACATCTACATTGAACGCGATCTGCGAGCCGGCCTGATCACTGAAGCCGAGGCACAGGAGCTCATCGATCAGCTCGTCATCAAGCTCCGAATGGTTCGCCACCTGAGGACGCCGGATTACAACACGCTGTTTGCCGGGGATCCGACGTGGGTTACCGAATCCATCGGCGGCATGGGTACTGATGGGAGGACCCTCGTCACGAAGACCGCGTTCCGCTTCCTGCACACGCTGATCAACCTCGACCCGGCGCCGGAGCCCAACATGACGGTGCTGTGGTCAAGGGCGCTGCCAGAGAACTTCAAGCGCTTCTGCGCCAAAATGTCCATAGACACCGGCGCGATCCAATACGAGAACGACGACCTGATGCGCCCAATCTACGGCGACGACTACGGCATAGCCTGCTGTGTCTCCCCAATGCGCATAGGCAAGGACATGCAGTTCTTCGGCGCCCGGGCCAACCTGGGAAAAGCGCTGCTCTATAGCATGAACGAAGGCCGTGAAGAGCTGAAACGCCAAAAAGATGGTCAGCCGATGGTCATCCTACAGGACATCCACGCCCTGACGTCAGTGGATCCTGACGGACGGGAAAGCCTGTCCTATGACGAAGTCATGCCAGCCTTCAAGCGCGTCATGGACAAGCTGGCGGGACTTTACGTCAACACCATGAATACCATTCACTTCATGCACGACAAATACGCCTATGAAAGCGGCCAAATGGCCCTTCATGATTCTGAGGTACGCCGCTATATTGCCTTTGGCATTGCGGGGCTTTCCATAGTCGCCGACTCACTGAGCGCTATTAAATACGCAAAAGTCAGACCGGTCAGGGATGAGCACGGCATTGCGATGGATTTTGTGATCGAGGGCGACTTCCCGGCCTTTGGCAACGACGACGACCGGGTTGACACCATCGCCACCGAGGTCGTGACTTATTTCTCTGATCAACTTAAGAAACACGAAACTTACAGAAATTCCGAGCAGACCTTGTCCGTCCTGACCATTACTTCCAATGTGGTTTATGGTAAAAAGACCGGCGCAACGCCGGATGGCCGCGGCAAGGGCGAGCCTTTCGCGCCTGGTGCAAACCCAATGCACGGCCGTGATAAGCTGGGCGCCCTCGCTTCCCTGAATTCTGTCTCCAAGCTGCCATTTGAGAACGTCTGCCAGGATGGCATTTCGAATACCTTCTCCATTGTCCCCGCTGCGCTGGGCCGTACTGAAGGGGATCGACTCACCAATCTCGCAGGCCTGCTGGATGGCTACTTCGCGAAAGGCGCCTTCCATCTTAATGTCAACGTCATGTCCAGAGCGCTGTTGATTGACGCTATGGAGAACCCTTCGAAATATCCAACGCTGACTATTCGCGTTTCAGGTTATGCCGTTCACTTTAACCGTTTAACTCGGGAACAAAAGGAAGAAGTCATTATGCGTACCTTCCACGAGCGGGTTTAGCATTTCAACTAAGCATTTCAACTAAGCATTTTACCTTAGGATCCCACTGATCCCAATAAACGAAAGGAGCGTGGCAATCATGCGCACTGGGAAACTTCACTCTATAGAAACCATGGGCCTTGTGGATGGACCCGGCATCAGAACCGTCTTCTTCCTTCAAGGCTGCCCTCTGAAATGTCAATATTGCCACAACCCGGATTCCCAAAGCTTCATGGGCTCAAACGAGATCACTGTGGAAGACGTGGTTCAAACTGCACGGCGCTACAGAGAGTATTATCAGGTAACGGGCGGCGGGGTCACATTCTCAGGAGGCGAACCCCTTATGCAAGGTGCGTTTTTGGTTGAAGCGCTGGCTGCTTTAAAAGCGGAAGGGATATCAACCTGTATAGATACGTCGGGCTATGGGCAGTCTCACTATTATGAGGCAATATTTAAGCTGACAGATCATTTGCTGGTAGACATCAAGCACACCAGGAATGATGCCCACAAAGTGCTGACTGGCCGGGACATGACGGGGATCCGGCACTTTATCAAGGCATTGAGAAGCTTTGAGGGAACCATCACGATCCGTCACGTCATGGTGCCGGGCAGCACGGATCGTCCGGAGATCATGGCGGAACTCCTTGCCATGATTGAACCCATTCAAAAAAAGGTGGATAAAATCGATATTTTACCTTATCATAAAGCTGGAGTTGAAAAATATTCTCAGTTGAATTTGTCCTATACGTTTGAGTCGGTCCCTGAAATGTCACCTGAACGCGCAGCGGAATTTGAAAGGTCGATTAATGAAGCTTTGCGGGCATCGAAAGAACGCGCTGCCGAGGTGACGGTGATCGAGGGGAATGGGTACCAACTATCGGCTTAATGTTATCCTTGAAATGGAATGGTGATTTTATCTTATCTGCAGCCTGTAACCACGAATCATGCATAAATTGCGGAAAATTGCTCTGTATTCACAACATCCCCCTTTTGTCAGGTCTGGACGATTCTGAAATCGAAAAGATCTCGAAAGGGGTTTCTTCGCATACCTATAAAAAAGGCGAGGTCATCTTTCAGCAAGGTGAACGCGCCAGCAAGCTCTATATAGTGTGTGACGGCAAACTCAAAATTTTTAAGAATCTGGCGGAAGGCAAAGAGCAGATCCTTTACATTCTCTCCGAGGGCGACTTTATTGGCGCTTTTAATTTGTTGAAGGCGGATCGTTTTGATTTCAGCGCCGTTGCCCTTGAGACCACTCAAATCAGCACCCTGGATAAAAGCGCGTTCGATCAGGTGATGATCAGCAATCCGGAAATAACGCTAAAAATTTTTGAAAAGGCTTACGAGCGCATCATGAAGGCGGAGAGCCTGGTGGAGCGGCTGTCGAGCAGCACACCTGACGCGAAGGTGATCAGTCTGCTCATCGACCTGATCTCGGACTTCGGCAAACCCGCCAAAGGGGGCGGGGTCATGCTGGAGCTCACCATCAACCGAGAAGAGATGGGGAGTTATGCCGGCATTGCGAGAGAAACCATGTCCCGAAAGCTGCAGCTCTTTCACGAGATGGGCCTGATCAAGCTTGTGGGCGCGAAGAAGATTTTGATTTACGACGTGGCTAAGCTGAAGGCGATGGTTTAACGGTACCTTTGTGACGGTACCTTTGTGACGGTACCTTTGTGACGGTACCTTTGTGACGGTACCTGGCACGATATTCGGAACAGCAACGTTAAACACTTTTGAAAAGCTTGCAACCAGACAATTTCGACAAAAACAACTTCTCTATCTTCACTGCGCGTGCCAGGTACGGCAAAATGAAGTTCCCGGTTGAAAAACATTGAAATCCCAACAACTTCCTGTTAAGATTTTGGGGAAGGGGTGATGTAACCCATGGAATTAAATTCAGTCTTATTCGCCTTTGGATTAACGCTATTTGCAGGCCTGGCTACCGGCATTGGCAGCGCGCTTGCGTTTTTTACAGACAAGACCAACACAAAATTTTTATCCATTGCTCTGGGCTTTTCAGCGGGTGTCATGATTTATGTGTCCATGATCGAGATCTTCGTCAAAGCCAAAGATGCGCTTACGGCTGCCCATGGGTTGAAACTGGGCTCCTGGATTACGGTGGCGGGTTTTTTTGGCGGCATGCTCCTTATAGGTTTGATCGACCGGATGCTGCCGGAATCCGAGAATCCACATGAAGCCCATACGGTTGAAGAGATGACCCACTCAAGCACTGAGCATGTCAGCACCCACCATGAGCACAGCCAAAAGCTCATGCGTACGGGCGTCTTCACAGCCCTCGCCATTGCCATTCATAACTTTCCGGAAGGACTTGCAACCTTCACAGCCGCACTCAACGACCCAAGCCTTGGTATTGCCATTGCGGTCGCAATCGCAATCCACAATATACCTGAGGGCATTGCCGTCTCAGTGCCTGTCTATTATGCTACGGGCAGCAGGCTGAAGGCCTTCAAGCTTTCTTTCCTCTCTGGCTTGTCGGAACCGGTTGGGGCACTGGTAGGTTATCTGCTTCTCTCCCGCTATATGAACGATACGGTTTTTGGCGTTTTGTTCGCCGGCGTTGCCGGTATTATGGTTTTCATTTCCGTTGACGAATTATTGCCTTCCGCCAGAGAATATGGCGAGGCACATCTGTCCATCTACGGCTTGGTGGCTGGGATGATGGTTATGGCAGTCAGTCTGTTGATGTTTATATGAGAGATAAAACGGGGGTCCCTATGAAATCAGAAAGCTGATTTCTCAGGGACCCCCGCTTCATTTTAGCAAGGTATTTTGGTTTGACAGGCGCTGGTCATAGCCACCTTTTTCGATCATCGCCTCACCCAGCATAAACTTGGTGTCTGCGGCTAGCGCCTATCAACCCCGAGTTTCATCCAGCAGAAACTTGGTGTCTGACACCAAGTTTCATTCAACATCGATCCTCGCACCACCCATCAGAAACTCGGTGTCTGACACCGAGTTTCTATCATCGCCCCACCCAGCACTTCGTCATCCAAAAAGAAAACCACATGCTGGCCAGGCGCAACGGCCCTGACGGGTTCCTCAAAGTGGACTTCCACACTGCCAAGACCATCGAAGCCTTCCGGGTTCAGTCGTCCGACCCTTGCCCTCAGCCTATACCCCCAGTGGCAGATTTTGACCTCGACGGTCTCGCCTTCAAGTGGGATGTGGCCAATCCATCGGGGGGTGCTGGCGATCAGGGACGACCTGTAGCAGGCGTTGTCTGACCCCAAAATCACGTCGCCGGTGTCCGGCTGGATGTCCAGAACCGTGAGCCCTCTGAGGGATTTCAGCGCCTGCGCGCCATAATCTCCCGGGTCCTGTGTCACCACATTCAAGCCCCGCTTCTGTCCTATGGTATACCGGACATACCCTTCATGAGCGCCAATCACTGCGCCGGACGGATCTACAAACTGCCCGCGGCACCTGCCCATCAAGTCCTTCTCGACAAAATAGTCCACGTGACCGGAGCCACTGAGGAAACAAATGCTCCTGGATTCTCCACTCGTAAAAAAATCCGCGCCAAAAAAGCCTTCCGCAATAGCTCTGACCTCATCCTTATGGGCAAATCCCCCTAAAGGAAACATCAGCCGCGCCAGCTGTAACTGGGACAAGCTGTGCAGAAAATAGGCCTGATCCCTGCGATCTGCCTGACCCTGCAATAAGCGAATCCGCCCCGCTTCACCAAACCGCTCCAGTCTGGCATAATGACCCGTCGCCATAAAGTCGGCCCCATGAGCAAGAGCCGCATCCAGCAGACGTCCAAACTTGATCTCCCGGTTGCAGATGACGCAAGGATTAGGTGTCAGCCCATCCAGATAACCGGTTTCAAAATGTGAGATCACAATGTCGCTGAAAGCGACACGCATATCGAGCTCGACCAGGGGAATCCCAAGAGCTTCAGCCACTGCCCTGGCTTCCCGCAGCGACGCCGGCTCAGCCCCTGTATCAGACTCTGATTCAGCCTCATCAAAAAGACGCATAGTGATGCCGAAAACCTCATAGCCCGCCTGACACAGCAAAAGCGCCGCAGCGGCGCTGTCGATGCCGCCGCTGAGAGCGACGGCAACTTTGGCTCCCGCGGGCGCTTTATATGCCTTCCACATCTTAAATCTCCTTGACGACCGGTGCATCGCCTTCAATGACGGCGAAGTACTTGTAGCCGGCTTTTTTAAGTCGCTCCAGCTGCTTACCGAATTTCTTCTCGCGTCTGAAAGCGGATACGGTCTTGTAGGTTGATCTCAGCGCATCTCCCGCCGCAATGACCGCTGAAGGCGTCTCAGCCTCGAAGATCAGCGCGACGTGATCCTCGTCCAGCTGGCCGTCGCCCCGCTCCTTCAGGATCTCAACCAGGCGCTCGAAACCAATGGAGAAGCCCACTGCCGGCACATGCTTGCCCATGAAGTTGCCAATCATATTGTCATAACGTCCGCCGCCGGCAATGGAATAACCCAGATCGCCGTAAGCCACTTCGAAAATAGTGCCGGTATAATAACCCATGCCGCGGACCAAGGTAAAGTCAAATTCAATGCCGTAACGGCCGCCGTTCATGGACAGTACCGCAGCCATGATTTCCCTGAGGCTGTCCACCGCCTCCGGATTAAGACCGGATTTCTCAGCGCCGTCCAGGCCACCGTTTTTAATGTTTTCCATTATGGTGATGATATTGTCGATTGAGGCTGCTTCAAACCCCTGCTTTTCAAGGTCTTTCCTGACCCCGTCAATGCCAATCTTGTCCGCTTTGTCCAGGCTGATGCAGACGCGCGTCACGTCTTCAGGCGCGAAGCCGCTCTTGACAATGGCGTCCGTCAACAGTCTGCGGTCGTTGATCTTGACCTTGAATCCTTCAACATCCAGTCGGTTGAGGGTCTTGCCCACGACATCGATCAGCTCGATCTCAGAAAAGTTCGTCTCGTCGCCCATGATGTCGACGTCGCACTGCATAAAGCTTCTGAAGCGCCCACGCTGCGGTCGCTCCGCACGGAACACGAAGCCCGTCTGCATGGCCTTGAAGACCTTTGGCAGATCGTTGTGATTGTTGCAGTAGAACCGGCTCAGCGGCAAAGTCAGGTCAAAGCGGAGGCCAAGGTCAATCAGGTCGTCCTCTTTCAGCGTATCCGCAGCCAGGTCCAGCTTTTCGCCGCGCTTGAGAATCTTGAAAATCATTTTCGTATTCTCGCCGCCGTCGCTGTCAATCAGCCGTTCAATGTCCTCGACCACCGGCGTTTCAATTTCCAAAAATCCATTTTTCGCGTATTCGTCACGAATGATCCCCATGACGTGCTCTCTGAGTCGTTTTTCCTCCGGCATAAAATCGCGCATGCCCTTGGATGGCAGCAGGTTTCTGCTCATAGTGATATGACCTCCTCAAACTCTCTTTATAATTCCCAAAAGCCTCCTGACAGAATTGCCGTCAGAAGGCTTCAGGCTAATTTATATTTTTTGCCGATGGTTTTTATTCCGCCCCATCCGTTTTCTTCAGCTGCGTGTGGCGCTCCGTCTTCTCGATGATCCCATCCCGAAGCAGTCTCCCTACGGCGCGTTTGAAGGCCTTCTTACTCATGCCCAGGATCGCTTTGATTTCATTTGGATCCGAATGGTCATCCAGCATCAAGGTGCCGCCTGCTTTGATCAAAGCCTCGTGAAGCTTGGTGGCGTCGCCGTCAATCATCTTATGGGCCTTGTCTCTCAGGCTCAGTGTCAGCTTGCCGTCTTCTCGCACTTCAATGACGCGGGCTTTCACCGTTGTACCAATCGTTAAAGGCGTGGTAATTTCGCGCTCACGGATCAAGCCGCTAAAGCGGTCATCCACAGCCACAAAGGCTCCGAAGCCGTCTTTCAAATCATAGATTGTACCTTCTACCCACTCCTCGAGCTGGTATGGCGCGTTGTGATCCAGCAGCCGGTACAAATTCATAGTCGCACAAAGTCGGCCGGTACGGTCCACGTAGAGACCAACCAGGCACTTCTGCCCCTTCTTGACCGGTGCTGTGGATTCTTTGGTCGGCAGGAACAGATCCCGCTCGAGTCCCCAGTCCAAAAAAGCGCCGCGGGTGGTCATATCCACCACTTTCAGCCAGGCGATCTCGCCCATTTTGATGAGGGGCGTTCTGGTAGTCGCGACCATACGATCCTCTGAATCCCTATAGACGAAGACCTCGATCAATTGACCTTCTTCGAGATCTTCAGGCACAAATTTCTTTGGCAGCAGTACATCCGCGACTTCCTCCGGGCCTGGTTCCGGCTCGTTGAGATAAATACCCTGCGGGGTTTTGTTTATGGTTTTCAGTGTCTGAATTTCTCCAAGTCTGATCATTTGGACCTCCTAAAGGCTCACAGTGCTTCTCGTATGATTATACCACGTCTTAACACATTTTCAGTGTTGTTTTTTACGCAGGACATGGGTGACCAGTTTTATCACTTCGACAATTGGAATGATCGATAATGACGCTGCCAATACAATGCCCCATTGGCTTAAATTCAGGTGCGTTACCCGGAACATGGTGTTCAGACCAGGGATCAAAATGATGCTGACCTGAAGGAGTGTCGCAATAAGAATTGCGCCATTCATGAAACGGTTGCTGAATAAGCCAATTTTGAATATGGATTTGTCATTGGAGCGGGTGTTCATGGCGTGGGCCAGCTGGATTAATCCCAGGGTCGCGAAGGCCATGGTCATGGCGATTTCGTGGTCGTAATGGGTCTCCCCATACCAGTAAGCCGATAGTGTGATAAGCCCCTGAATGACACCCCTGAACAGAATGCTGTGACCGACGCCTTCACTGAAGAAGCTGGCGTTTGAATCTCTCGGAGGCTGATCCATGACGTCGTCCTCAGCTTTTTCAACACCCAGAGCCAATGCCGGCAGTGAATCCGTCACCAGGTTGACCCACAGGATATGGATTGGCAGCAGCACGTTCCAGCCCATCATGGTGCCCATGAAAATGGTGACAATCTCGCCAAGGTTGCAGGTCAGAAGAAACTGAACGCTTTTGCGGATGTTCGCGTAGATTTTCCGTCCCTCTTCCACGGCCGTAACAATGGTGGCAAAGTTGTCATCCGCCAGCACCATATTGGAGACGCCTTTGGAGACGTCTGTACCGGTGATGCCCATGCCTATGCCAATGTCCGCGCTGCGGATGGCCGGCGCGTCATTGACGCCGTCTCCGGTCATGGCAACGATTTTGCCTTTTTTCTGCCAGGCATCGACGATTCTAACCTTATGCTCTGGTGACACACGCGCATAGACGGAGTACCGGTCCACATGGTTGTCAAATTCATCCGCTGGAATAGCGGACAGTTCAGCGCCGGTGATAATCAGATCGCCCTCTTTGAGGATGTTGAGTTCTTTTGCTATGGCAGCGGCTGTCTCTTTATGGTCGCCGGTGATCATGATAGGCTGGATCCCCGCTCTGACACAAGTTTCCACTGCGGCTTTTGCTTCAGGTCTGGGTGGATCGATCATCCCTACCAGGCCGAGGAAGGTCAGGTCGTGTTCATCGGTATCCGGTTTGAGTGAGTGTGGATCACTCTGGATCGTTTTTTCAGCTGCAGCTAGGACGCGCAGGGCTTTGGAGGCCATGGCGCTGTTGGCATTGACGATCTGCTGCCTGATCTCTTCTGTCAAAGGTTTGACACTGCTGTCTTCCTTATAATGTGTGCAGCGGGCAAGAAGGACATCCGGGGCGCCTTTGGTGGTCATTCTGAGGCCGCTTTCTGTCTGGTGGATGGTGGACATCAGCTTCCTGCCGGAATCGAAAGGCAGCTCGCCGACGCGGGGGTAGGTCTTGTCCAGATCTTCCTTTTGAAGATTCTTTTTATCGCCAAAGATGACGAGGGCCGTTTCGGTGGGATCGCCCATGTAGGGATCTGCGGTACCATCGGCAGCTTTCCTGGAATCATTGCATAGGGCGATGGCTTCGATAAACGCGCGCACATCCTCATCTGAGGGATCCGCCTGCTCAGCAGAGACTGAGGTCAGACCGGTGTAAATTTCTGTGACGGTCATTTTGTTCTGGGTCAGCGTGCCGGTCTTGTCCGAGCAGATGATCTGGGTGGAGCCCAGGGTTTCGACGGCGGACAGCTTGCGGATGATGGCGTTGCGCTTTGCCATCTTCTGAACGCCTATGGAGAGGACAATGGTGATGACCGCGGGGAGTCCTTCCGGAATCGCTGCGACGGCGAGGCTGATGGCCGTCATGAACATGTCGAACCACGCCTGTCCCCGCATGACGCCCACAACGAACATCAGGACGGCGATGAGCACGACGCCTATGGAGAGGATCTTGCTGAGCTCCGCCATTTTCTTCTGGAGCGGGGTAATGGAGTCCATGTCGCTGTTTAGCTGCTCGGCAATTCTGCCGACCTCGGTCTGCATGCCGGTGGAGGTGATGACGGCGACGCCCCGGCCGTAAGTGATGCTGGAGCCGGAGTAGATCATGTTCTTGCGGTCGCCTATGACGGCTTCGGCGTCCTCCAGGGCATCGATGTGCTTTTCAACAGGAACCGACTCGCCGGTCAAGGCGGATTCCTCGGATTTCAGGCTGGCGGATTCGATCAGGCGACCATCGGCAGGGACTAGGTCTCCTGCCTCTATGTAGAGGAGATCGCCGGGCACCGCTTCGGAGGTGGGGACCTCCACCATTTGGCCGTCGCGCTTCAGGCGGATGCTCTGGGCGGACATTTTCTTGAGGGCTTCGAGGGCCTGCTCGGCCTTGCTCTCCTGGACCACGCCCATGACGGCGTTGATGAGGACGACGGCCATGATGATGGCGGTGTCGATCCACTCGCCAACGAGGCCGGAGACCACGGAAGCGATGATCAGAACAATAATCATGAGGTCCTTGAACTGTTCGAGGAATTTGACGATTATGCTCTTCTTCTTGCCCTCGTCCAGGGCGTTTTTGCCGTAATGGGCCTGCCGGGCCTCGACATCCGTCTGAGTGAGGCCGCTGTGGCTGGTGCCAAGGGCATCCATGACGGATTCGACTTCCTGGGTGTGGAACTTCTGGTTGCTTAGATCTTCTTTTGTCAGCACTGGGATTCCTCCTGTCGATTATACGCACAAAAAAACTCCCCACCACGTCCTTTAACGGGTGCAGAGTCTCACAATTCAACATTCAAAGCCGGGCCTGCGCCGTCATGACGACTTTGAACCTGCGCCCTCGCGCAGGTAGTTACTCCCTCTGTGGGTTTTTTCACTTGTAGGTTTACTATACCACCGGCCCTGATAAAAGTCAAACGATCCAGATAATGGAGCGTCTTTCAGTTTGGGGACGCGGACGGGTTTCAGTTTGGGGACGCGGACGGTAACAGATCTGTAATATTCTAGAGCAAGCTCTCTTCTGCGCTTTGACCTAATTTCCCCTCACATTTCCAGACATGCCCCTCGCTTCGCAATACCCCTCACTGCGTTCGGAGTGTCGCTGCGCTTCGGTGCGGGCTGCGCCCTATATAAATAAAAGCGGCACCACACATACGAGAGTGATATGCTCCCTTTATGAGAGACAGTGAAATAACAAATCACTGTTAATCATGAAGGGAGCATTTTTATGCCTCATATACCGAAAGCGACACCAGAGGAGAAGGTTTCTCTTATCGAAAAGTA